>Ga0163150_10008084_pt1 | contig 12089 bp, 11 predicted proteins | sample OliLakLV19P2IB_FD_148628 | JGI IMG/M metagenome (GOLD analysis project Ga0163150, IMG submission 148628) | Freshwater microbial mat bacterial communities from Lake Vanda, McMurdo Dry Valleys, Antarctica - Oligotrophic Lake LV.19.P2.IB | ecosystem: Environmental > Aquatic > Freshwater > Lake >...
GCTCGTGCACGTCGAGTGACTTCCAATAATCCATGCCGGCCCGGCGCAGATTGCGGTCGTTGATGATGAAACCCAGCGGGTGAATCAGATGAAGTCGGGAGCGGGTCAGCGCGCACATGCGACCAATGTTTCCCGTGTTGGGTGCGATTTCAGGCTGGAAGAGGATCACATGCAGCATTGAGAGAATCATTTTCACACCAAGGAAACGAATCAAGGGCATGCTCACGGTTGCATTACGGAAGTTACGGTTCCAGCGTCACGCATCCACCCGTGAATCCTGCCACGAAGTCGATCGTCATTGTCGAGGACGAACTCTCTTACGCCGAAGCTCTGGTCGCATTGCTCACCCGGCATCTTGATTGCCCGGTCCACCTGTTCTTGGATCCGCTCGACGCGGTTGCCGGCTTACCCGGGTTGAATCCCGGGGTGATCGTCACGGATTATCACATGCCGCACCTGAATGGCGTGGAATTTATCCGCGAAGCCGCCCCCCGGGTACCTGAGACCGTCTTTCTCATGATGAGCGGCCAAAATGTGGCGGCCTTTGAGCCGGGGCTGGCAACCCTTGCGCCGCTCCGGGGACTACTCTCGAAACCGTTCAGCTGGCGAAAACTCGCGGAGGAAATTCAACGCGTGTGGCCCGCGGGGAGTCAGGCGCCAGCGCTGCGCGAGCCAGCAGCTTGAGAAAATCGGAAAGGCGGGAAAGCGGGAAATCGGAAAACGCCGGGAGACAAAGAAGAAGGGCCAAAGAAGAAGAGGCGAAAGAAGAAAGAAGAAACGGCGGAACGGGATCGTGCGGATAGATGAGGGAGTGGAGAGTTCGGGAGTTTGGAGATGACCGAAACCGCTGAATGATCGCTGATCGATGGGACCGCGGCCGCCCTCGGCCGCTCTGAATCGGAGATCGCTCCACCGAGCCCAAAGGTTGGCGGATGCCGATTTCGCAACGCGCGGCTTGGTCTCCCGCCCTTGCGGATAACACTTCCCCCCGATCCCCGCGGATCACCCGCGGCGGATCTTCATCGCCTGGTCGACTTCGCGGTCGTGCGCTTTCTGCTTCAGGTCTTCGCGCCGGTCGTACTGCTTTTTACCGGTACAGAGCCCCACCTCGACCTTAACCAGCGCTCCCTTGAAATACATCCGCAGCGGCACGAGCGCACGGCCTGCATTCGTCTCCAACGCAGCGCGGATCTTGTCGATGTGCCGCCGGTGAAGTAGCAACTTCCGGATGCGCTTGGCGTCGTGATTATAGATGCTGCCGAACGCGTATTGCTCGATGTGCGCATTGTGCAGCCAAGCCTCACCCTTCTCGATGCGACCAAAGGCATCGTTGATCTGCGCTTTTCCGGCGCGAATCGATTTCACCTCGGTTCCACGCAACTGCAGCCCCGCCTCGAAGCGCTCGTCCACGAAATAGTCACGGAGCGCCTTCGAGTTTCGAATCTCGGTGTAACGCTTGGGATCTTTTTTGGCGGCGGCCATGGGAAGGTGAGTCAGTGCGGAGGAGCGGCGATGAAACGGGAGAGAAGGTTGCACCGCAACGGGCATTTCCGCCATTCGTTCGTGCAGACCTATTCTGACACAAAAAAGGCGGCACCGAAAGTCTCGGGGCCGCCCAAAAGTTTAGAATATGGACAGCCTCAGGTGGCCAACTCGTGACTGATCTTGCCTTCGATCACCTCGCGGAGAGCGGTGTCTTCCGGCGAGAGCTTCTCCAGCGACTCGACCAAAGGGCGATTACCGCGCTTCAACTGCTTCACGCGGCGGGAAACCACGTTGATCAGGATGTTCGGATCATCGATACTCTTGAGCGCTTCTTTGATGTAGTCGTCTCTCATGGGCTTGGGCGATGGCGTGGAAAAACCGGTGAAAGCAAGCGTCAGCTACTCCGACGTCAAGGGCGAATTCTCCGCTTGCGCCACCGACTTACGCGGGAAACATAGGGAATGCTTGTGGCTTGGACAACCGTTGCGCAACGCGCTGACGCTGATCGGCTGGCGGCGCTAGCGGTGGCCGGAGGATTCGCGGCCTGCGTGCAAATCGACGGTCCGATCACTTCCCATTATCGCTGGCAGGGCCGCAGCGAACAGGCTCAGGAGTATCGGCTTTGTTTCAAGTTTCTGCCCCCCATGGCTAAAGCGCTGGAAGCGCAGGTTCTAAGCGCTCATCCGTACGATACGCCCGAGTGGATCGTGGTCCGGGCCGATCATGTCGGAGAAAAATACTTGTCATGGGCAACGGCGAACTCTAGCAATCTCACCCTTTAGCAAGTCGCACTCACCCTTTTTTAAAGCCATGTCACAGCACAAAAGCCTCCAAGGAATCTCCGGTTTGGTCATCAAACGCAACGTCTTGAAGCGTTTCGAGCGCGTCGACTTGCTCAAGAAGCGGGGCCAATGGAAGGCCGGCGACCGCGTGCAGGGTCTGCGCAAGACCAAGCCCGACGTCTGAGCCGTTCCGCTCCGTTCACAATTTGGCAGGCAGCGTGCGCGCTGCCTGCTTTTTTTATGCCCACATTCTGCGCTATTCGCCCCCGGGCGTTCCTGGCAACGCGTGGAGGCGCCAGCGGTCCATGGCCGGATGGCGACGGAATTCAAAGCGGCGGACCAGGTCACGCGCGAACGGTGCCAACTGTTGCATCAGATCCGACGCGTGCTGGAACTGCCGATGGTGGTCCTCGGCTTCGTGGAGCTGGCCTTGTTGGTCTTTGAACTGATCGGCCGACTGGCCGCGTCGGGCGGCGCGGCCCGGTGGCAGCATGAGGTCGGCAACAGCTTTCCGGTCCTGCAGGATGCCGCGACCGGAGTCACCCGCATCGATGTGAACAACCCTTACATGGGCCCGACCGATCTGAAATTCGACGGATGGATCGGCTACCCGCGAAAGCTCTTCGACGACAAGGTCACGTGGCGGGTTCAGCTCAATGTTCGCCATCTTGCGGACGATGACGACCTGATTCCACTCGCCGCGCAACCCGACGGACCCATCGCCGCTTGGCGCATCCCGTCGCCGCGCACGTTTTCGTTGCGCTCGACCTTCGAGTTCTAATTGCGTATCGAACGTTTCGTGTCCTTCCTAGCCCAGATATTCCACACTCAGATATGCCATTGCGAGCCTGGGGAGCGCGGGCGTGGCAATCCAGCAGATGGATTGCTTCGTCGCTGCTCTCGCAATGACAAGGTGATAATAGACGTACACAGAGAGCGTTCACCCCGGAGTGTGAAATATTTCCCCTGGATGAATGGTCTGTCCGCTTGAAGCCACCACCTTCCTTTTATGATGAACCCATGGTTCGGATTGGGCATTGGATTAATTGCATTATATATTGGCGCTGAGGCTCTCGTTAAAGGAGGCGCCGGACTTGCCCTGCGTCTCGGGCTTACACCATTGGTCGTTGGTCTGACGGTGATCGCGTTCGGCACCAGCAGTCCAGAGATGGTCGTCAGCGTGCAGGCCTCGCTGTCCGGCAATGGGCCGATCGCAGTCGGTAACATCATCGGTTCAAACATCTGCAACATCGCCTTGATCCTCGGGCTCTGCGCCATGATATCACCGTTGAAAGCGGACATGCAGATCATCCGGCGCGAGGTGCCGATTATGATGGGTACCGCCGTCGTCGCTCTGTTCGTGCTTGCGGACGGACACGTCGCACGCTGGGAAGGCGGGATCCTGGTGACAGGCCTGCTGGTATACACATGGCTGACAGTCCGCCAGGCGAGGGCCGTAACGTCCGCGGCCGCGAACGTCGAATTCTCCCAGGAGCTCGGCCAGCGCCGCCCTCTGGGCATGGGGTGGAGCATTCTGGGCGTGCTCGGCGGATTGGCTATTCTCGTGGCTGGATCACGCTTCTTTGTCCAGGGTGCTGTCACGCTTGCGCAGAGTTGGGGGATGAGCCAGATGGCCATCGGGCTTACAATCGTCGCCGTCGGCACCAGTCTGCCCGAACTCGCCACCTCCCTCATCGCCGCCCTCAAGCGCCAAGGGGATGTCGCGATCGGCAACATTGTAGGCTCAAATATCTTTAATGTTCTGGGAATTCTGGGAGTCGCCGCCCTCGTCCAGCCCATTCATGCACCCGAACTCGCGTGGGCCGATTTAACGGTAATGCTAGTCGTTTCCCTGGCGCTCCTTCCCGTCGTGCGCAGTGGCGGCCGGATCAACCGCTGGGAGGGGGCCGGGCTCCTGCTGGTCTATACGGGGTACACGTTCTGGTTGCTCCGGCAGACAGGCTGATCCGCCTTCCGTCCGCATCGGCCTTCCGGGTCCAGTGGAGAAACGTCAATTCACGGGCTGCCGCGCAGTATCAGGCAACCGCATACGGAATGATTCTCTGCCTTGAACTTGGCTGCAACGCTGGCGTCCCGGGTCCGCGTCGGATCTCGGCCACCCGTGTGGAGATGAATTCGGTCGCGGAAAACGCCTCGAAGTTGCACGTGCTGCGCCGGTGGCGATCGGAACGTTAAAGTACGCTGCCGGATTCCTGGTTGCAGGTGATCTTATCGAGGGAGAAAGGCGCGTGCAGATCTCTACCGGTGAGCCCCCGCGCTTTGGCGGATGACGAAAAGTGCGTCCGCCGCCGAATCTTCCTTGGCGTTAACCGCAGGCAGGGCTCAAGCTTAAGGGAACCTAGGCATGGCGAGCGTGACGCATCGACTTATGCGCCGCATCGCCTGCTCCCGTATTATGAACCCAGAAATTCCTGCCCGCGCTTGGGCCCGCGTTCTTCCCGTGGCGTTTATGCTGATGTTGGTGCCAGCCTTTGCGGCTGACTCGCCGGCACCCGCACGCTCATCCGCCGCCGCCAGCCGCCTCGCCAACGACAAGGATGCGATCGTCTCCACGACGCCAATGGAACTCGAGGCCGAGGGCTCCGGCGCGCATGGGCAACTCGTCGTGGTTGCGGAGATTCTCAGCGCCGATACCCGGACCGATCTCGTTTACTCCATCTCAGGGGAGCCGCTGCATGGCCGCGTGGGTCTGGCGGGCGTCGGTGACGAGATCGATTTCTTCAAAACCAAGACCTCGCGCCTCGGCTATTTTGCGTATCGACCCGAGGAGGGTTACGCGGGTGAAGACTCGTTCGCTTACACCGTACGCAACGAGACCTCCGGTTTGGTGTTCAAGAATACGGTAGTGATCAACGTGAAGCCGCCGCCGGCCGTGATGCTCGAAAAATTCGAGGTCGGCGCCACTCGCGAACGCTCCCTGCAGGTTCGCCCCGTTTCGCTCACGACGCGCCCAAATGTGCCCGTCGTGCAGAAGATCCCGAACCACGAAGACTTCATGTCGGCCGCCGATCGCATCGGCATGGCTGCACCCAAGGTTTCCTACCTCCTGGACGAAAAGGCGAAGCCGGAGAACGGCACCGCCAAACTTGACCGCACGACTGGCCAACTCACCTACGCGCCCAACCCGGGTTTCATCGGTGAGGATCGCTTCAAGTATTACACCATCGACGAAAACAACGCCCACCTCGGGGTGGAAAATTTCATTTCCATTAACGTCGAGCCGATCCGCACCTTGAAGCGAATGACGGTTGATCGCTCGCGCAGTCGCGAGGTCGACCTCGTTTTTGTCATCAACAATTCGCCTTCGATGGCGGCAAACCAGAGCCGCATCGCGGAAAACCTGAGCCGGTTTCGACAACTCTTCCACGCCCGCGATCTCGATTATCGCATGGGGGTGCTCACAACGGATTTCGTAAACTCGGATCCCAGCCTGCCACCTGACGCCCAGCGTATTTTCAAGGAGGTCCGCTCCGTCCAGCTCGACCAGGCGGGCAACCCGGTGCTCGACAGCCGCGGCCGGCCCAAGCAGATCACCAAGCGAGTCGCGAGCAATGGCACGCTCGTGACCCTCCCCGCGATGGATCAGCCTTGGATCACGCCCAAGACCCCGGACAGCATTTTCGCCGAGCTCGTAAAAGTTGGCACGAATGGCGACAGCAACCGGACGGCGTTCACCTCGGTGTATAATTTCGTCGCGGCTTCCTACAACAAGCAGCACGCGTTTCTCAGGCCCGACGCCACTACGATTGTGGTCTTCTTCATGGACGAGGAGGAAACGCGCATGGCCGTGTGGAAGGAGCAACGGACCGGCCCGCCCCAGGCGGAATGGGTCGAGAACGGCAAACTTCCCGACCTGCTCAATCAGTACAACAACCGCAATCCCCGCGCGCGCCTGACGCTTGATGGGTATATCAATTACTGGGTACTCCGCCCCTTCATTATCGCGAAGGGCAACAAGCGCGGAAAGCTCGAGATCCACGCGGTGGTGTCACCGAACAACATCTCGCACCGGCGGGCAGCGGAGCTAACCGGCGGCACCGTGCTGAACATCCAAAGCGATTTCTCCGGGCCGTTGGCAGCGCTGGGCGACCGCATCGCCGAAACCGTCGCCGTGGCGCTGGAACCCGTGCCAGGCACCGCGACGTTCTACAAAAAGAGTCTCCGCGTGCTGGTCGATGGACAGGAAGTGCGGGCCGATCCGAAAGACGGTTACGTCTACGATGAGCTCACCCACAGCATCCGCTTTCAAGGCGGAGCCAAAAAGCAGGCCTTCCTCGCCAAGATCGACATCACCTACGAGGAACACCTGTGAGCGTCCCAGCCTGAGCCGCGAGCGTCCCGGCTCGTGGCTGCGGGAAGAGGCTGGTGCGGATGCCGAGAGTCGAACTCGGATCAACGGCTTCGGAGACCGCTACACTATCCATTGTGCTACACCCGCAGTGAAGCGAGGGCCATCAATGAATCAGAGTGCGGGTCCGTCAAGCACGCTTACGCGATTGTACCGGGTCGAGTAATGGGAGGTTTATACCTGCGACTGAGGTGATTTTGATTTTGACGCGGGCAGCGCCGGGAAGGCCCGACCTCCGGGCGCGCCGCTCAGAAAATGAGACTGCCAACGGCCCGCCCGGAGGCCGGGCCCTACCCTCGGAAAAGTCCAAATCTCAGGGGCGATTGGTATTAACCAGATTCCGCAGAAGAAGTAACCACTGATGGGCACTAATAAACACTGATCAAATAGATCCAAATCGATCGGAACAACTTTCCCGTCACTTACCGGGTGGACGGCCTCCATCGCGAAACTCTGTTTGCATCAGTGGCCATCAGTGAAAATCAGTGGTTCGACTGCGTTTTTCAGGATTAATGGGAACGGGGCCCTCGGAAAGAGGTGCATTTGCCCGGAGATACTGTCCCGCGCTCCTGGGGTGCCCAACCGGCGTACCGTCGGACAGGGCGAACTGGCGCGCGCCCTACGACCTAAACCTTTACGCCGCTCGCAAGTAGTTACGTGCGTTTGGGGCCTGACTGGGGAAATCTCCGACCGGAGAAAGGCGACGGTGGGGGACAGGCGAATCTCCAGCTAAGGGACCACAGCGCGCCGGATACCGGAAGTTCCCAACCTCTGATACTATAAGTGCCTTTGATCACTCCGCGACTTCCCATCCCTCCCGAATGAACCTGGGTGATCTCCCACTTGTTCTCGTCATCGATGACGACCCGGACCAACTCGATTTAGCCCGCGTTGCCGCCCATCGGGCGGGAGGAATTCGCAGCATGGGTGCGGAAAGCGGGGCCGAAGCCATGATCTTACTGGACGCCCGGCGTGCCATGCGGCTCCCGGCTCCTGATCTCGTCCTAACGGACCTCAAGATGCCGGAGATGAGTGGACTTGAACTGATCGAAGCGCTGCGCAAACGGCCGGAGATGAAAGATGTCCCGGTGTTCTTTCTCACGTCGACCGCCTATGATCCCGACCGAGAACACGCCCACGTAGCGGGGGCCGCTGGCTTTTTCCAAAAACCCATTCACTTCAGTGGACTGGTGGCGCTGATGCAGGCGTTGGCGTCGAAGCACTCGCCGCGCGTGGAAACGAGCAGCGAAGAGGAAAATAACGAGGCAGTCGCAAGTAAGCCGACGCCTCATGATTTCCTCGGATAGCCCACCGCCCCCCGGTGCCCTGGGACCGCGGCCGCCCCCGGCCGCACGGTTTGCCAAAAGTTACGGCAGGACTGATCGAAGGTACAACTGATCGAAGGTAGGGCCGGGCTTTCCGCAGCCGGCCTGGTTCAATCGACGTTCCCACGGAAAATCCGACGCGACAACGCCACCGATGGCGATGAGCCCGCCAACCAGGACCGCTGCGGAGAGCAATCCCTACCCGGTTTCCTTTTTCGATTTGCGGCGTGGGGCGGCCGAGGTCCTGGTCGAGCCTACATGAGAGCCCTCGTCGCATAAGTGCCCATCCGTGAAGATCAGTGTTTCACTGCCTTGACGTTCGATCCCTTCGAGCTGGTCCGCTCAAAGATCGGGCCCTGCCTTCAACCGCGCTTAACCGCGGGCGAGCTCAATGTAAAAGCAACTGCCTTCACCCGGCTTCGAGTCCAGCCAGATGCGACCCTTCATTCGCTCGACCGCCCGACGGGCGATGGCCAGCCCGACTCCACTTCCTGGATACCGGGAATAACCGTGCAGGCGCTCGAAGATCTGAAAAATGCGTTCGTGATATTTCGCCTCAATGCCGATGCCGTGATCGCGCACGTAAATAATCACATGGCCGTCTGTAACCCCGGCGCCGATCTCGACCTTGGGCGCCATGCCCGACCTCGTATACTTCAGGGCGTTCGTCAGCAAATTCGCGAGCACCTGCGTTAGAATCGTCCGCGAGCCGCGCACCGGGGGCAAATCACGCTCCACCAAAACCTCCGCGAGCATTTGCTGAATCACACCGCGATGTTCGATCACCAGATCGCGGACCACTTCATTGAGATTGAGCGACTGTAACACCACTTCCTCCCGCGCCAGGGTGCTGTATTCCAGCAGAAGTTTCAGCGTTTCCTCCATCCGGATCGCGGCGTTTTCCACCCGTTGCACCATCCCGCGGCCTTCGTCGTCGAGCGCCTCCCCATGGTCCGTCAAAACGATTCGCGCGTAGTTGCTGATCGTCACCAATGGCGCGCGCAAATCGTGCGAAATCGAATAATTAAAGGCCTCCTGTTCGCTGTTGATCTCCTCGAGCATGTGCTGCGTGCGCTTCAACTCGGAAATATCCGTGACCGCGATATGGATGCGTCGCTCCTCGACCAGCGTGACTGGCGCCAGCCGACTCGAAAGTTGCACGTCGAGGGGGTCGAGACGGCTTCCCCGCAGCTTGAGTTCGAGGGTCAGCTGACTTTCCGATTGCAGGCAAGCTTCCAAATGCGAGGCCAATCGTCCGGCATCATTGGAATCCACGAAGCGGCGCACAAATTTTCCAATCACCTCACTCGAGGGCTGGCCCAGGAGCAACAACGCCGCAGGGTTGCCCCCGACGATCTGTCCTTGCAGCGAAACAATCAGATAGCCGGTCGGAAGGTGATCAAACAAATCGGAGAACCGGCGCACCGAATCCTCGAGTTCCTGCTGCGTTTCGCGCAGCGCCCGATTCTCCATTTCAAGTTCGACGCGATGAACCTGAAGTTCCTGGACTGCCTCTTGAAGCTGGCTTAACTCCGCCGCCCGCGTCGGGGGCAGGTGCTGTTGCAGTTCGCGCAAACTGGCGGTGAGTTGCTCGATGGTCAGGGTCCTGAGATCCATGCCGGCGGTGTTTAGGGAGGCGGTTCTTTTGATTGAGGAGTGATCGAAAGCAGAATGAATGGGTACGCATGCGCACCGCTCGCAATTTAAACTCCAAGGGGGCAAACCGGACCCCACCAGAAGTTCAACCGACCTACGGTGCACCGTCAAGGTTCCGGTGACCGCGGGAAGAATCCCGGTGAGCATGTTTCAGCCCGGACCAATGGGGCCAGCCTGGTTGCCTGTTGCGTGGCATCCAACTGTTCTTTTAATCACTTGAACAGGTAGTCGAATTCTTTTAGCGGCGCGCGAGTTAACATACGGCGTCCCGAAGAGAGGCAGGGCAGCCGGGGAGGGCAATCAGCAGCAGGCAACAGGCTGACCCGGTCTAGATTTCCCGATGCATTTTTCCGAAAGGCGGATGCGGCAGGTTATCCCGACCGGGCTTGGGCAAAATTGAACGGGAGCTGAATGCGTCGTTGCCTCACGCACCGGCATTCCCAACGATCGCAGTTTATGTCCGTCGAGCCCACTGAGAGCACTGCCGCCCCCGCGGCCCCCAGCGACTTCATCCGCGATATCGTCGCGCAACACGTTGCGGAGAAACGCTACCAGAAAATCGTCACGCGTTTCCCGCCCGAGCCCAATGGCTACCTGCACCTCGGCCACTCGAAATCGATCTTCCTGAATTTCGGCATCGCCCGTGAAAATAACGGCCAATGCAACCTGCGGTTCGACGACACCAACCCGCTGAAAGAAGACACGGAGTACGTCGACGCGATCGTCACCGACGTGAAGTGGTTGATCGCGGGATGGGCCGACCATTGTCTCGCTTACAAACCGAAAGGCTCCTTGCCGACCACCCACGACGTGGCGGGTAAACCCGACTTGTATCGTGCGCCGGTGCCCGCGACTGCAAACGACGCGGAGCCATTTTTCACGAGCGACTATTTCGCAGCGCTTTTCGGCTACGCCGTCGAACTCATCAAACGCGGTAAAGCCTACGTCGATGATCTCAACGCCGAGGAAACCGAAGCGTACCGCGGCGCACCCGATCGCCCGGGCAAAGACAGCCCATGGCGGAACCGCAGTGTCGAGGAAAACCTCGCGCTATTCACCCGCATGCGTGCCGGTGATTTCCCGAACGGAGCCCGGAGCCTGCGCGCGAAGATCGACATGGCGTCGCCCAACATCTGGCTGCGCGATCCGCTGCTCTATCGGATTCGACACATCCCGCATCACCACGCCGGGGACAAGTGGTGCATCTATCCGCTGTATGATTTTGCGCACTGTCTCAGTGACTATATCGAAGGCATCACGCATAGCATCTGCACGCTGGAGTTTGAGGTGCATCGTCCGCTGTACGACTGGATTCTCGAGAGCCTCGAACTCCCCCGCCCGCTGCCGCGCCAGTACGAGTTCGCGAAGCTCAACCTCAGCTACATCATCTCGAGCAAACGCCGGTTGATCCAGCTGGTGCAGGATAAAGTGGTCAACGGCTGGGACGACCCTCGTCTGCCCACGATCGCTGGCGCCCGTCGCCGCGGCATCCCGGCCTCTGCCCTGCGCAAGCTGTCTCACACCGTCGGCGTAACGAAGTTCGACGGCCTCACGGACATCGCGGTGCTGGAGCACTGCATTCGCGAAGAGTTAAACGGCCAGGCCCTCCGGCGCCTCGCCGTACTCCGCCCCATCAAGGTGGTGCTCACGAATATTCCCGAAGGCGAAATCATCCCGTGCGATGCCACCAACAATCCGCAGGACGAAAATCCCACGAAGCGCCAGGTTTCGCTAAGCCGGGACGTTTTTATCGAGAGCGAAGATTTCGCGGAGGTTCCGCCGCCAAAATATTTCCGCCTCAAGCCGGGCGGCGAAGTTCGTTTGAAGTACGCGTGCATCATCAAGCTCGATGAGATCGTGAAAGCGCCGGACGGCAGCATCAGCGAACTGCGCTGCACCGCCGACCTGACCACGCGATCCGGGGGCATCAACGCCGACAAGAAAGTGAAAGGTACGATCCACTGGGTCAGCGCCGCCACGTGCATCGATGCTGAGATCCGACTCTATGATCGTCTCTTCACCGTGCCGGAGCCGGGCGCGAGCGACGATCTCAAGCCGCACCTCAATCCTAAATCGCTGGAGATCGTCACGGGCAAACTCGAGTTCTCGCTCGCGGGTGCGGTCGCCGATGAACGTTTCCAATTTGAACGTCTGGGTTACTTCACGCTCGATGCGAAAGACAGCACGCCCACGCGCCCGGTCTTCAATCGTACGATCACGTTGAAGGACACCTGGGCAAAGAAATAGTCGGTTCAGATCTGTCGACGACGTCCGTCGCCGACCCTGGGACCGCGGCCGCCCTCGGCCGCCTACATTGCCTCGCTTCAAAGCGTCTCCTTACCACTCGCCCATGGACATCATCCCGACGCTCAACGCCCACGAAACCCGCGTGCTGGGCTCGCTGATCGAGAAGCAGATCACGACGCCGGATTACTATCCGCTGTCGCTTAACGCGCTCGTCAACGCTTGTAA
>Ga0163150_10008085_pt1 | contig 12087 bp, 9 predicted proteins | sample OliLakLV19P2IB_FD_148628 | JGI IMG/M metagenome (GOLD analysis project Ga0163150, IMG submission 148628) | Freshwater microbial mat bacterial communities from Lake Vanda, McMurdo Dry Valleys, Antarctica - Oligotrophic Lake LV.19.P2.IB | ecosystem: Environmental > Aquatic > Freshwater > Lake >...
TCGGTGGACGTGCTCTTTAAGTCCGTTGCGCGCTATGCGGGAAAAAATGCCGTAGCCGTCCTGTTGACGGGCATGGGAGCGGACGGCGCCGAAGGTATGCTGGAAATGAAAAAACAGGGCGCGCAGACCATTGCGCAGGATGAGGCCAGCAGTGTTGTGTTCGGAATGCCCAAGGAGGCCATCGCGCGCGGTGCCGCTGATCACGTGGTATCGCTGGGATTGGTTTCGGCGAAAATGCTGCACCTTGCGCAATCCGGCTAACCGGAACTCGCAGGGCTCCGGGCCACTAACGATCTTCCAGGTTATCCCGATCCAGGCCGGCAATTGGCACCCGGGCCAATGCGGACGTCAGCACGTCTACAATGAGATCGTTCTGGCTTTTGTTTTCGGCTTTTGACGCCAGCCGAATGGCTTCGTAGAGATCAGCGGGAACTTTAATGGCCATTTTCCTCATCTCGTAGATGTTTTCGGGCCTTGCCACGGGACCCCGTGGGAAGGGAGCGGACGTTTTTTGCACAAAGAGTTCGGCCTGTTCGGGCGGGTCGGAACGGAGTTGGCTCAAGTCATCATCCGGGAAACATTCTTGCAGGATTTCAAAGTTCGTTTCCCCTTGGGTGATTCTTCGTTGGATATGCCCGCGTCCGCCCATGCTGCGAAGATGCTTGGCGATGCCGGCGGGGGTCATGGCGTAGCCGCTCTGCTGGATAAACTCGACGGCTGCAAGGCCTTCCAAGCCGTTGCGTACGGCTTCGATGATGCGTTCCTGCTTGGCGCGAATGTGCAGAATCACGATTGGCTCCCCTTATCTGGAGTATAGTAAATTATTGACAGAAATGCAATAGGTGATCTTTCTGACGGACAGACGGCGCAGCACAGAAATGCGGTACGGGAACGTTGCCTCTGGAAGGTACTGCGCGAGGTGGATCGAATTCAATGCCTCCTGCCCGATTGATTCGATTCAGGCATTCCGTAACGGGTACCATGCGCAGGGTCACAAGAGATGGGGTTTGGGGGATAATTTTTCATGGTGCCGGGACAGGTTCTGTATGCGCGCTTCGAGAACGTGTATGTACTCAAATTCGTAGGGTCCATTGGTTTTACTGATCAATGGACATTTCCGCTCAGCAAATCGGTGCGGTTGTTCGTGGATCGACTGTTAGGCCAGGACGACTACGAAAATATCGTGATTGATCTGACCGAGTGCGAGGGGATGGACAGTACAAACCTGGGTTTGCTCGCGGAAGTGGGACGGCTTTCCATTGATCGTTTTGGACGCAAGGCTTCCATTCTCGTACCTGAGACCAGCCGAATGGCACGGAACCTGAAGGTGACGGGATTCGAATCCCTGTTTACTCTGCTCGATGTTGATACGCCGGTTCGCGGCGATCTTGAAGCCTTGCGCGAAGTTTCGGACTCCGAGTTGAATGTTGCGCGGATGCTGCTGGAAGCGCATAAATCGCTGTCCGAAATTAACGAGCCGAACCGGATCATGTTCAAGAGCGTGATCGAAGCAATTGAAACCGATATCGCTCGCATGGAAAAAGAGCAGGCCGAAAAGGAAGCAGAATCACCGGAGGCGTGAAGGGTTATTTCCGTTTCGAGGCCGGCGTTACATCGATGATTTCGCGCGTAGTTACCTGCTGCTTTCGCCCAAACGGCAGCACATCGATTCCTAAGTAGCGAAGGCAACTGAAGAATACAGCGGCTGCCGCCGCCTCATCAATGTTTCCGAAGATGGGGAGCATGTCCGGAAGTTCCACAATACCCGCCGTAAAGTTCAACAGCCAGGCTCCTGAACCGAGAACGCCAAGCATTGCGATTCCGATCCCCATGCACCCGCGCGGTTTCTCCTCGACGACGACGACTTTTTGTTCTGGCATGTGATGCTGTTCGCTCCGCGGGTTTCGATTTAGCTGAATTGTACCTGGATGGACACTCCTTCGCGGAGGTGTGGGCGCAGTCCATCAAATAGCGTACGTACGGCCTGCTCGGCTTCGTCGCGGGCCTTTTCTTGCAAGAGCGAGTTGGCTCCTTCGCGCAGGACCGCTTCGCGCAGCTCACGTTGCGCGGCGTCCATCAAGAACTCACCCGATGACCAACGGCCCCAGCCCAGGCTCGTTTCAGCTTCGATGAAATCGGGGTCGCTTTGAACGTCCACGATGGTTCGGTCAAGTTCCGGAGCAGGGACGGTAACAAGCAGCGCGTCTGATTCAATGTTGTAGGTGACATTCTTTTCGGTAAAGCTGTCCATGGGTATAAAATACTGCACTTTGTTATCGCGCACGCGCAGCCGCACGGTCGTATCGCCAAGCCGCAGCATCTCCCACACGACTTTCTCGCTGACCTTACTGATTTCAACGTCTACATCCGCGGTCATGACGACCAGCTTGCCGTCGCTTTTTACGTTGTCAATCGCGCTCGCCATGAGCGTCGTTACATTAACATTTGGCCGAAGCGCCGCGGCCAGGCGTTCCGGCACGCTCGAGGCCTCTTTGGCGACGGTCTTTGCGACCTCACCGCCGGTCTTGATCGCGTCGGATGGCAGGGAATAGATGACACTGTAGACCACGTAGGCGGCAGCGAGGATGGCGACGATGAAGACGCTGGCCACGGCCCAAGCCGCGGAGTCGCGTCGCCTTACTACAACGTGGGTGACCGAGGATGACTCGGTTTCAGTCGTTTCTGCCGGGGACAGGATTTCCGGCGTTACGGTGTGATTATCCGTCGTCACGATTTCTTTATTTTCAGCAGGCCCGTTCATCGGCGCTCCTTCAAGAAGGCATACCTTCATCCTATATTATAATGCCGGTCGTGAGTTCTGCGTTGCAGGGAATTTTGGGCGGCGGAGGCCATTGGGCAATAAAACTTCCTAAGTTATTGCAATATAATATGTTAAGAGCAAGCGTCACACTAACTTCCCTAGTGCCAACAATATGTTGTACCCAAAATTGGCGCTTGCACACATATTGTAGACTTGCTATACTCACCACGATATATTGCGTAGTGATGACCTATTTCGGCCATGATTTTCGAGGCCGTTGTGGTGTCAGGCGGTCGTGATCATGGGTTTGGGGCACCTTTTCGGGGTGCTCAGACGGGGAGCCATCATGAAGACTCGCAGTGTCCTGGTTTATTTTCCCGGATACCCCTTTGAGCCACAAGCCCTGATTCCAAGCCGGCTCATGGCCTCGGTTGCGGGCAGTTTACTGGATCAAGGTCACGAAACCCGCGTCCTCGATTATGGCACTGTAGAAATGGTCCATCGCCTCGTCCGAGGCAAACCCTCTGATTTGGCTGTTCGGGTTTCAGACGCGATGGCCGCGGACGGATTCGCCAACCCCTTGCAGACGCTCCATTTTCTGTGGCAGATGAATACAGCGAACCGCTTGTTTCGCGAACGGCGCTTGGAAGCCGCTCGCGAAATCGCCGGACAACTGGCATGCCAGCGTGGTTTGCACTTTGCGGCGTTTATGCTGAATGCGGTTGAAGACATTCTCAGCACGCTCGCCATTATTCGCCCGCTTCGCGCGCAACGGCCGAAACTGAAGATAGTGGCATTCGGAGCGATGGCGGAGGCGTATGGCGCCGAGCTTGCCCATGAGGGAATCGACGTTGTGTGCATTGCCGAGACGGAGGCCACGCTGGTGGCGCTCGCCGAGCGGATCGAGGCCATGCATCTTTGGGGGTCTATTCCGAATATTTTGTACGCGGAAGGCAATCGCATCCGTGAGACCGGCCGCGAAGACGCGACGAGCTTCTCGTCATTGCCCGCGCCGGTCTACGATCCAGATGCATATCCAGCGTTGAAGGCAGAACAAAAGCTTCGGCTGTTCGAGATCGATGACTGCCGCTCTCCGGTTCGTTGTGTGAATGATGACGACCACGACGGCGGTTTACCGCGCATGCGGACTGTCGGCGCGGTGTGCAACGAAATGTGGCGGGCCGGCACTTTGTTCGGGGCGCGCGCGTTTCATTTCACGGGCGAAGCCGCGCCCGCTTCGCATGTCAGCGCCGTTGCGCTCGAAATGTTGCGCCGGGGTATTTCCGCCGCATACACGCGGTCGTGCGATCCTGCGCATGCGGTGCCGGCTACGTTTCCGGGCCTTTTTGCATCGGGCTGTACCGCACTTTCTTTTCCGATACACACAGGTAGCCAGCGATTGCTCGATCAGTATTACGTTACCGGGACGACGGTTACGGAGTTGGAACGTACGCTTCGATGCGCCAAACAGGCAGGCATTTACACCATCGCGCGTTTTACGTATCCATCGCCGGCAGACGATGTACACACGCGCGCGGAAACGCTGCGCATCATTGAGCGCGCGCGACCTGATGCCGCGCCCCTGACGACACCGGCGGTCGTGCCTGGTTCGCGGTGGTACACTGAGAAGGGGAGACTGGGTTTCGGCATTGATTCGGGGCACTACTACGAGCGCGCATTGGCGGCGGCCCGGAAATATCCCTGCGTGCGGCAACACTGGGCGGCGCGTCCGTATCGGACGGGCGCCTGGAGTGAGCAAGAGGTTGCCGAACAATACCGCGGGCTGGCGCGCGACATTGAACAACGCGGTATTTCTGCTTCGCTGCCAGAAGATATTGTGCGGCTTGCGCGAATCGTGGCGGACTCCGGGCGGGAAGCCGAGTATGCGGCGCGAATGCAGCGGGATTTTCACCGTGGTGATGCGATGGGTGTCGCCACGATGGTGGATTTGTTTAACGAGGTGGCATGCGTGCCCGCAAAGCGAATGGCCTTGCGCGCACGAGACACCGAACGCCTTGCGGTAGGAAACTAAGTTGTGCCGGTTGATCGAATTGTCATTACGGGAGCCGGGATCTTGGCGTGCAACGGAATCGGATTGCCGGCGTTTTGGGACTCGCTGGAACGGGGCAAGTCGGGCATAGGCCTGATAACACGTTTTGACACGAGTCCATTTCCCTGCCATATTGGGGGGCAACTCTGGGACTTCAACCCGGAGGATTTTTTATCCAAAGCAGACATCAAACGCTGGCACAGCCATGTCCATCAATCGGTGGCGTGCGCGCGCCTTGCATACGACGATGCCGAATTCGCGAAGGCAGGGTACGCGCCCGAACGCGTCGCGGTGGGGTTTGGCACAAGCGTCGGCGCCCCGGACGAGCATTACCTGCGGTATCGGGAAACGTACGAATCACAGGGTTGGGACAAGATAGACAAGTTCGCGTCATCCGCGTCGTCAGGCCACGCATCCACTGCGAACGTGAGCACGACATTCAAATTCCGCGGTCCGGCGACAACCATAGCGAGCGGGTGCGCCACGGGTTTGGATGTATTACAGTGGGGCGTGGAACAACTCCGGTATGGCCACGCAGACGCCGCGGTGGTAGGCGCGTCGGAATCGCCTTTGACGCCATTGACCATGGCGGTAAGCTGTTCCCTGAATGTCGTATCCAAACGCAACGATGATCCCCACACAGCCATGCGGCCGTTCGACAAGACCGCGGATGGAATTGTGCTCAGCGAAGGGGCTGGCTGCGTCTTCCTCGAACGCGAATCCGCGGCCAAGGCACGGGGCGCACGTATCTACGCGGAGGTAGCAGGCTATGGCGCGGCCGCCGAAGGGAACAATCCGCTGGTCATTGACAAGGAAGGGAGGGCCCTTGCGCGCGCGATCGGGACGTCCTTGCAGGCCGCGGGGATGCGTCCGGACGACCTGGATGCGGCGGTGTGCCACGGTGTTTCGCTGCCGATGTATGATCGCAGCGAAACCTCGGCCTACAAAAAAGCGCTGGGCGCCCACGCGCACCACATTCCGATCACCGCGCCGAAATCCATGACCGGACAGCCGTATGCCGCGGGCGGCCTTCTGGGTGTAGGGGCGGCGTTGATGTGTCTGGAGCGCGGTGTTATTCCACCAACGATTAATCTTGACGAGTCCGATCCGGAGTGCGATCTTGATTACGTGCCGCATCGCGCGCGATTGAACGACGTCTCGACGGTGCTGGTTACGGCGATGAGTTTTGGCGGCACCCACAGCGGCGTGGTGCTGCGAAAGCCGGATTGATGGAACTCGCAATTACGTCGGGTTTCCTCGCCGCTTCCGCCATCTCCTGCATTGTTCTTGCCGCCATTGTGCTGCTGCGCTCGCAGCGCACGGCAACGCATTTGTCCTTTGTCGCGTTGTGCTTGAGCCTGTTCCTTTGGACGACTGCGATTCTTTTTGTCATCCGGGCCGAGACCGTCGAAGAAGCGCGTTTGCGGGTGAACGCGTCATTCTGGTTCGCGTGTACACTGCCCGCGGCTTATTACACCTTTATCAGCCTGTTTCCGCGCGGTAAATTTGATGGGTCCAAGGTTCTGCTTTTTATTTTGTCTGCTGGCGGTTTGATTCTGACCTGCCTTTCGCTTGTGTTGGACGATGAATATATTCAGGACCTGACCCTGCCGCCGGGAAGTCCGCCTCGTGTGGTGTACGGCCCGCTGCTGACAGGTTTTTCGGCACTGTGCGCAGTAGTGTTCTTCGCGATGCACGCCAACTTATTCCGCAAGCTGCGGCGTGCGCGGGGTATAGAACGCCGGCAATTGCAGCACATTTTTCTCGGTATTCTGTTGGGAACGGCGTCGGGCTTCCTGACGAATATTGTCGGCCCAATGATTGGAATCAACGACCTGGAACCGTATGGTCCAGTGTTCATCGTTATCATGATGGGTTTTTTCGCGTACGCGATGGTGCGTTATCACCTGCTCGACATCTGGGTTATTCTCTCCCGCACGACTGTGTTCGCCACCGCAAGCGGACTGGTGGCCCTGGTGTTTCTCGGCTCCATTACATCGGTGCATTGGATGCTCGGCGAGCTTCCGATGAGCCCTGAAATGAGAAACACATTGCCGACGGTGGTCGCGGCGCTCGTCATTGTACTAATCCTCGAACCTATCAAAGAACGTGTCCAACTGGTGCTTAACCGCGTCGTCATGCGCCGCCGGTACGACGTCAACCAATTGCTTGCACGGGTGGGCAAGACCGCTTCGGAAACGGTCAAACTCGATGAAATGTTGGAACGCGTGTGCCGGGATATAGAATTTACGGTGGGCGCGTCCGTTGTACGGGTGCAACTGGTGGATGAACGCGATCTGAACACCCTGATTACGGAATATTCGAGCCGCTCGGAGGAAAAGGGGATGCACACGCACGAATTTAGTCCGCTGCTTGATTACGTACGCAAAAATACCGAACCCCTCACCCTTGAACAGATTGCGCGCGAACGGGTGTCACAAGACGCCAATCGAATCGCGGAAATGCTCGCGGAGCTGGATGCCTATCTCTGCGTCCCGCTCGTGCGCACAAGCGGACTTGTCGGGCTATTGAATTTGGGGCAAAAAGTGTCACGCGATATTTACACAACGGAGGACATTCTTGCGTTTACCGCGTTGAGCAGCCCACTGGCCACTGCCATAGAAAACGCGCGGCTTTACCGGAAACTCGAAGAGGCCAACCAGCATCGCGCGCGAATTCTCGCCAACATGCGCGGTGGGGTAGTCGCGGTGGATCCCCAGGGCATTGTTACAACAGTGAACCAATGGATGTGCGAGATGGTTGGGCCCGTCGAAGTGGGCCAGCACCTTTCGGAACTGGACACTCAACTGGCGCATGTGTTGGAACAAACGCTTGCCGATCACCGGCCAATTATTGACTATGAGACGGTGATCGTGCGTCCCGATGACGAACGCATTCCGGCGGTGTTGTCGTCCTCAATTCTGACGGCCGGGGAGGACGAGCTTATCGGGGCGATGGTAGTGGTGTACGATTTGACCCAGGTGAAACGGCTGGAACAGAACGTGCAACGCGCCCACCGGCTGTCCTCAGTGGGGACTTTAGCCGCAGGCATGGCACATGAAATAAAGAATCCACTTGTTTCAATAAAAACATTCTCACAACTGCTTCCACTTAGGTATGACGACCCGGATTTCCGGGCGACGTTTACCGACATCGTGCCACACGAGGTGGAGCGAATCGACTCGATTGTCACCCGTCTTTTACACTTTGCCCGGCCGAAACCAGCAACCTTTGCACCGCAAGACCTTCGTGCTATAATCGAAGAGGTGCTAGTGTTGGTAGAGAACCAGTTGCGCAAGGGAAGCATTTCGGTTCAGACGGATTTTCCCGGTCCGCGCGTCAACATTTATGGTGACGAGCAGCAGTTACACCAGGTGTTTCTGAATCTCGTGTTGAACGCCATAGATGCGATGCGGGACAAATCGCGCGGCACGCTTCGGGTCAGGGTGGACTACGAGCATGCGCTGGTGCGGCGTGGGGTCAAGGGTTCGGTTCCAGACTTCGAATGTGTGAAGGTTTGCTTGACTGATACCGGGTGCGGGATCAGCAGCGAGAGTCTGGATCGGATATTTACGCCGTTCTATACCACCAAAGACGATGGGACTGGGTTGGGTTTGTCGGTGGTCCACGGGATCGTGAGCGAGCACGGCGGTAGCATCTACGTTGAGAGCAACCCCGGGCAGGATACGACGTTCGTTATCACGCTTCCGGTAGCCCACCGAGCCTCCGAACGCAAAGGTGCGTAGTATGCGAGTGGTATTGGTGGTCGCGGAGGAGGCGGGGGTCCGCGAGGCGTTGGCCGCCTCATTGAAAGATTCCGGTGTGGTGTTCATCGAGTCCAGCGTGGACGATGCGTTGCGGCGGCTAATCACGGCGCCGGCAGACGTAATTTTAATCGATGACACGCCGAGACTTGGCGTAGACGCGCTTGCCCGCATTCGGGCCAAAGCGCCGCTCATTCCCATTGTCGCGCTGCTGGGCCGGGGCGACAGCGAAACCCGCGCGAGCTACATTGCAGCCGGGGCGCAGGGGTGCGTGACCAAACCTTTTTCATGCGACAACCTGACCGCGGCCGTTGAAACTGCGAGTTTACAATGCGCGCTATCGCCAGCCACGGTGGCACCGGCAAATCCGGCGTCCACGGACCATCTGTCCTTGGATCGACATCAAACGGCGTTGCGCTGGCTAGGTCGGCTTACCGCCAATCTGGATAATCCAGCCCGGCTGCCGGACCACCTGATCGAGGCGATGAAGGATGTATTTGGCGCGGCGCGTTGCGCCGTGCTTTTGGAAGAGCGCGGGGCCATTCGCGTCGCGGCGGCGCAGGGCGTGCCGCGCACCGTAACGGATTCCTTGAGGCTCGATTTTTCAGCGGGACTTATGCGCCTGCTCGAAGAATCGCCTGTCCAGATTGATCGAAGTCACATAGTCGACGCGGCGGCGCAAAAGGAATTGCAACTACTCGGTGCTCGATTCGCGGCGCCTCTGATGTGCGATGGAGTGGTGAGCGGTGCGTTGCTCGTGGGAGACGTTCCGTCCGGCCGAGATTATTCACAGGACGATAGGGAACTCCTGGCGCTGCTCGCGCGGACGGCTGGAATCGCTCTGGAGAATTCCAGACGCTATCGCAGCATGGCGGACCAACAAGGGCAGTTGGAAACCATCTTTACGCATTTGTCGTCGGGCATGGTGGTTGTAGCGCCGGACAAATCGGTGACGTTCATGAACGAGAGCGCCGAGACCCTGTTGCAAGTGCGCAAGCGCGACATTGTGGGGCGGAGCGTTCAACGGCTCGGTTCCGCGTTTGCGGACGTTGCATTGCGCGCGCTGGGAGAAGGGCGCGCGCTGTTTCGCCAGGAAATCCGGGATATTGGCGCAAATACGTTGCTCGGCGTGAGTGCAGCGCCGGTTGGCGAGCACGGCGTTGCTCTTATCTTTGCGCGTTTACCCGTTAAGGAAAGCGGGAAGGCGCCTTCGGAAGACGTGCTGGGGAGTCCGTATTGGGAATTCCTTTCCGCGCGCGTGGCGCAAGAGGTGAAGAACCCTCTGGTTGCGATCAACACGTTCGCGCAACTATTGCCTCGCAAATACGATTCGACCGAATTTCGCACGCAGTTCAGCGACGTGGTGCAAAAAGAAGTTGCGCGGATCAACCGGGTAGTAGAAACGCTCTACGATTTCGCGCGTCCGCCGCGCCTGTCATTGCAGCGCGCATCGGTCAACGACGCCGTTACAAACGTATTGGGAACATTCGAGGAAAAGTTTCGCGACGTGAACATCCAGCTCAACGTCGATTTCGACATGTCCAACCCCAATGCGGAACTGGATTCGTTGTATTTCGCGCAGGCGCTCCACAATGTTTTCCAGAATGCCTGCGAGATGATGCCGGGCGGCGGAAAGCTAAAAGTAGATACCCGCGCGCAGGGCGACATGTGCGAGATTACCGTTGCCGACACGGGGCCCGGCATTGACGCCGGTGTGGCGCCGCTCGTTTTTTTACCGTTTTTCAGCACGCGGGAAACGGGGATGGGGCTTGGCCTGAGTGTAGCGCACCGCATCATGCGGCAGCACCACGGCGATCTGAAGCTCGTGTCTTCGCAAGCTGGCTCGACGTTTGTATTTTTTATGCCCCTGCGAGGTACAGTATCCGCGTTGGCAGGCGCGCCGCGCGCCGTCGAGCAGGCAACTACGGGGGCAACGCATGAAGACCGTCCTGGCCGTTGACGATGAACTAAGCGTCCGAGAGGCGTACCGCCTTATTTTGTCGGATAAATACCGCGTGCTTCAGGCCGCGGACGGCCCGACGGCCTTGCGCATGATCAAAGACACCCACGTCGATCTGGTATTGCTCGACATGGTCATGCCTACTATGTCTGGCATGGAAGTGCTGGATGAGATCGCGAAGGAAGACCGGGACATTCCCGTTATCGTCGTCACGGCGGTGAAGTCCGTGGCGTCCGCCGTCGATGCAATTAAGCGCGGCGCGCGCGAGTACGTCATCAAGCCTTTCGACGTTGACGAGATCGCGCTGAAGGTCGATCAACTGATCTCCGACCAACAGCGCGAATGTGAGCTCGCTCTTTTGCGCGAAGCGGATATGCAGGGCTTTGAATCGATCGTGGGCGACAGCCAGGTGCTCAAACAGGCCCTTGCGATGGCGAAACGCGCGATGCTTGTTGATTCCACCGTGCTTGTCACGGGTGAAAGCGGGACGGGTAAAGACCTTATTGCGCGGGCCATCCATTCCGGCGGCAAACGCGCAAAGAACCCATTTGTCGCGGTGTCCTGTTGTGCAATTCCGCAGCAGCTTGTCGAAAGCGAACTGTTTGGCCACGAGAAGGGCTCGTTTACCGGCGCGACAGAGAAGCGCATCGGGAAAATGCAAATCGCGGACCGCGGCACGCTGTTTCTTGACGAAATCGGCGAAATGCCGCTCGAAGCGCAGTCGAAATTGTTGCGTGTGTTGCAGGACGGCCAGTTTTATCCCGTGGGCAGCACGAAAGTAATTGAGGTGGACGTGCGGTTTGTTTGCGCGACAAACCGCATCCTGCGCGACGCCATTTCCCAGGGAATCTTTCGCGAGGATTTGTATTATCGCGTCAATGTGCTGAACATTGAAATGCCACCGTTGCGCGATCGCCGGGAAGACATCCCGAGCCTTGTGAATTTTTTTGTCGCAAAACATAGGGTGCGCGTGAACGCAAAGGTAAAGCGGTTTGCGCCGGACGCCATGGGCGTTATGACGCGCTACGATTGGCCCGGTAACATTCGTGAGCTGCAGAATATGGTCGAGCGAATACTTGTCATGAATATGACCGAGCACGAGATCAGACCGGAACACCTTCGGGGAATTCTTACACCTTCAATTCCTGGCAACAACTCAATGACAAGTACGCCGGATATATCATCATCGGCGGCATCGGCGCTTGAGGAGTTCAATGGCCTCACCCTTGAGGAGGCCACGCGCCGGGTTGAACGCCACCTGATTACGCATGCGCTTGAACAATCCAACTTTGTGCAGTCCCGCGCCGCGGAAATCCTTGGCACGACCCGCCGCATTCTGAAGTACAAGATGGACCAATTGAATATCGATCAGCCGCCGGCGGCCAAAGAAGCGAGCTAGGGAAGTTTGTTCCAGATTTCTCATTCCCAAGCGGGAACTTGGGAACGAGGTTGTGTCGACGATGTTGGTTCGTGTCCAGAAAATGATTGGAGAGGGTAGTTTCGAATGAGCATTACCGTAGTTGGTTCGGTCGCACTGGACACAGTTGAAACA
>Ga0163150_10008086_pt1 | contig 12083 bp, 5 predicted proteins | sample OliLakLV19P2IB_FD_148628 | JGI IMG/M metagenome (GOLD analysis project Ga0163150, IMG submission 148628) | Freshwater microbial mat bacterial communities from Lake Vanda, McMurdo Dry Valleys, Antarctica - Oligotrophic Lake LV.19.P2.IB | ecosystem: Environmental > Aquatic > Freshwater > Lake >...
GAGTTTATCAACGCCTTCAACCACACACAATTCGCGGCGCCGAACACCACTCCGACATCGGGAGCGTTCGGGCAGGTGTCGGCGATCTCAAGGCTTCCGCGCGTGATTCAGTTCGGCCTGAAAGTGCTGTTCTGAAACCCCGGCCGCCTGTCAAGGCAAAGTAGAAAGTTGAGTCGTCCTTGAGGGCTGGCTTCGGCGCGCTCGGCACCAAAACCCGGGAATGCTCTTCCCGGGTTTGCTTTGTGCCTTCCTGCTGGTGCAGCTTTGAAGAACCGTCCATCCACGGGATTTTACCTCCGGCGATGGGGTTTTGCCTGATCCGGGTTTGGCGATTCGTGCCGGGTCGATCTGCCATGTCTGCCTGCCTGCCCAGTCGACATCCGCGGTCGACGGTTACAGAACCTGCGTCTCCTGTTCCAGCTAATGCGCTCCCGCTATTATAGATAAGCGGGATCCGTGCTCCGCACGCTCCCACTGAAGGTTTATCAATTCGGCAATCGGCTTGACGCCGACTTGAGACACACGCGCCAGGCAGACATGACAGAAGCTCATCACCACCCTTTACAGAAGATCCTCGAACAGCGAATTGCCATCATTGATGGCGCGATGGGCACAACCATCCGGACTTACGGCATGACCGAAGCCGATATCCGAGGTGAACGATTCAAGGACTCACGTAAGGATTTGCTGAACAATGGCGACATCTTTTCGCTGACTCAGCCGAGCATGATTTGTGACATCCACCGGCGGTTTCTTGAAGCCGGAGCGGACATCATCGAGACCAATACCTTCGGCGCCACCACGATCACGCAGAGTGAGTTCTTCGTGGACGATCCTCGCGAACACGGCGGCCGCAAAGATCCGGCCTTCTATCAGAGGGTTATCGAAGATCGATTTCTGCAGAACCTCGCCTGGGAAATCAACGAGCAGTCCGCGCGCCAGTGCCGCGAATGGGCTGACCGCGTCGGAACCGCCACCGGCCGCCAGCGCTTCGTTGCCGGCGCCATTGGGCCTCTTACCGTTTCGCTTTCGAATTCCCCGGATGCGGACGACGCCGGCTTTCGTGTCGTCACGTTCGATCAGGTGAAAACCGCCTACATGGAGCAGATCCGCGCTCTGATCAGCGGCGGATCGGACCTGCTTCTGGTGGAGACAATCTTCGACTCGCTAAACGCCAAGGCCGCTCTGGTCGCTATCCGTGAAGTCTTCGATCAGGATGGCAGGGAACTGCCGGTCATGATCTCGGCGGCGGTCGGGCGCGGCGGCGAAACCATGATCTCGGCCCAGACCATCGAGGCTTACTGGAACGCTGTGCAGCACGTGAAGCCGCTGTCAGTGGGCCTCAACTGCTCGCTCGGCCCGGACATGATGTACCCGTTCCTGGCGGAACTGGCCGAAAAGTCGTCTGCTGCAATTTCCTGTTACCCGAATGCGGGCCTCCCGAATCCGCTGACGCCTACCGGCTTCGACCTGGAGCCTGCCGACATGGCTCGCTACCTCGACGAGTTCGCCGCGGGTGGCCTGATCAACATCGCGGGAGGATGCTGCGGCAATACGCCGGAACACATTCGCGCGATTGCCAAAGCTCTCGACGGCCGTCACCCACGCGAAATCCGAAAGCCCGTAACGTCGGTGAGCGTCAGCGTGCCGGGAGACGGCTACCGTCCATTGCGCCTCTCCGGATCTCAGCCCTTCACACAGCAGGACGGCGTCTACATCATGATCGGCGAGCGGACGAATGTTGCCGGATCGCCCAAATTCGCCAAACTTGCAAAAGAGGGCAAGTTCGAAGAGGCGGTCAGCGTCGCTCGACAGCAGGTTGAGAACGGCGCCAACGTTATCGACATTTGCATGGATGAAGGGATGATTGACGGCGTCGCGGCCATGACGCGATTCCTGCAGTTGCTCGGTACCGAACCCGAGGTGGCCAAGGTCCCGTTCATGGTGGATTCTTCCAGGTGGGAGGTTATCGAGGCTGGCCTGAAATGCCTGCAGGGTAAGGGCATTGTCAACTCGGTTTCGCTCAAAGAAGGGGAAGACAAGTTCCGCCAGAATGCCGCCACCGTGCGCAAGTACGGAGCAGCCGTCGTTGTGATGGCGTTTGACGAGCAGGGTCAGGCCGCGACGTACGAGGACAAGACTCGCATCTGCGAACGGGCCTACCGGATTCTCGTCGACCAAATCGGATTCCCGCCGGAAGACATCATTTTCGATCCGAATATCCTCACCGTCGCCACCGGCATGGAGGAGCACAACAATTACGCGCTCGATTTCATAAACGCGACCCGCTGGATCAAGGCCAACCTGCCGCATGCAAAGGTCAGCGGCGGCGTGTCTAACATCTCATTCAGCTTTCGTGGCAACAACAAAGTCCGCGAGGCAATGCACTCGGCATTTCTCTATCACGCGATCGGCGCGGGCATGGACATGGGCATCGTGAATGCCGGAATGCTCGAGGTCTACGAAGAGATCGAGCCGGAACTCAAGGTCCTGGTTGAGGATGTACTCCTCAATCGACGGCCGGATGCCACCGAACGGCTGGTGGAACACGGCGAGATGCTGAAGACCGCCGGCGCCGGTGCGGCGACCACGGAAAAGAGGGCCGAAGAGTGGCGGAACGGTACGGTAGAGGAACGGCTTTCTCACGCGCTTGTTAAGGGCATCGACAACTACATCGACATCGATACCGAGGAAGCGCGCGCCAAGCTGGGCCGTCCGCTCCTTGTCATCGAAGGACCGCTGATGGACGGGATGAGTGTGGTGGGCGACCTGTTCGGAGCTGGCAAGATGTTTCTGCCGCAGGTGGTTAAGTCCGCTCGCGTGATGAAGAAAGCGGTGGCTTATCTGACACCGTTTATGGAGGAAGAGAAAGCAGCGCTTGCCGCCGCCGGACACGTGGTGAAGGCGCAGGGCAAGATCGTACTTGCTACGGTGAAGGGCGACGTTCACGACATCGGCAAGAACATTGTGGGCGTGGTGCTTGCCTGCAATAACTACGAGGTTGTGGACATGGGCGTCATGGTGCCCTGTGAGAAGATCCTCGAACGCGCACGGGCTGAAAAGGCCGACCTCATTGGACTAAGCGGACTGATTACGCCATCGCTCGACGAGATGGTCCATGTGGCACGTGAAATGGAAAGGCAAGGTTTTAAGCTGCCACTGCTGATCGGCGGTGCCACCACCAGCCGTGCTCATACCGCAATCAAGATCGCGCCCCATTACAGCGGGCCGGTCGTTCACGTTCTGGATGCCAGCCGCGCGGTCCCCGTCACTACCAGTCTTCTCAGCGACGATGGCAAGGCTGGCTTTGTCGCGCAGCATTACGCTGAATATGAAGCGCTCCGCAAATCGCACGCCTCACCGAAGCAGAAGTCAGTCTCAATCCACACCGCACGCGACCGCCGAACGCCGGTAGAATGGCGGTCTGAAGACATACCCTCGCCTTCGTTTACCGGTCTGCGCGCGCTCAACAATTTCCCGCTCGAGACGTTGCGCAAATTCATTGACTGGTCTCCGTTCTTCCATACATGGGGACTGAAAGGTCTCTATCCGCGGATCTTCGACCATGAAGCGTACGGTTCGCAGGCTCGTCAACTGTTCGAAGAAGGCAATGCGCTTCTGGACCGCATCATTGAAGGACAACTGATTGAAGCGCGCGGAGTTTATGGGCTGTTCCCGGCCAACGCGACAGGCGATGATGTAGAACTCTATGCGGACGCCACGAGGTCGCGGGTACTCGAGCGCTTTTGTTTCCTGCGGCAGCAGGCCAGCCGGGAGGACACCAAACCGTGTCGGTCGCTCGTCGATTTTATTGCTCCCAGGGGGACCGGACTGCCCGATCACATCGGCGCTTTCGCCGTTACGGCCGGTATCGGACTGAAGCAACTGTGCGAACGTTTCCGGGCTGAGCACGACGATTACAACGCGATTATGGCTGAAGCGCTGGCGGATCGACTTGCCGAGGCGTTCGCCGAATGCCTGCACAAGCAGGCGCGTGACGAATGGGGCTATGGCCTCGACGAAAGCCTGAGCCCTGACGATCTGATTCGCGAAAAATATCGCGGAATTCGACCTGCTCCGGGCTATCCGGCATGCCCTGACCATACGGAAAAGGGGGCGTTGTGGCGCCTGCTCGACGTTCAGAATCATACCGGGATGCTGATCACGGAGTCCTATGCAATGTGGCCCGGATCCAGCGTGAGCGGACTCTATTTCGCGCATCCGCAGTCGCAATATTTCAGCCTGGGAAAGATCGAACAGGATCAGGTTGCCGATTACGCCGAGCGGAAGGGCATGTCGATGGCCGAGGTGGAACGATGGCTTGGGCCCAATCTGAACTACGAACCAGCAACGTTGTTCGCCACCATAGCGTAAGCGTCGCATAATGGCCGCGGCGCTCACTTCGCAACAGCGACGTACGCCCCGTTCCAGTCGGCTGGCGGAGAAGACTGGGTGAAGTGGAGCGAGCGGTCGCGCAAGACCGCAACGGCAAGGTCGCCCGGCCTAAGCGTGAGCGCTTGCTCAAACAACTGCGCCGCTCCCTGAAAGTCTCGGGAGCGATAGGCCACGAATGCCTCGGTGCAAATGCGCGCGAGTGCACGGGCCGTTGGATCTTCTTCCGATGCAAGACAGAGAAGTTCATACACCCAAACGCCGTGAAGCCTCCCCTTCACGCGCACCAGGTCGACCGGCCTTGCTATCACGTGTGCCTTTGCCGCCTCAAAGGTATCCTCGCTGATCAGACTCTCCGTACCGTATTGCTTGCCCAGGCTCTCCAGCCGCGACGCCAGGTTGACGGTATCTCCCATCACCGTATAGTTGTAGCGGTCGCGGCTGCCGATGTTGCCAACCAGCATTTGTCCCGTCGCGATACCAATGCGGGCGTGAAGGTCTGCGAGCCACGGCTCAGTGGCGGAAGCACGCAACTCCGCAAGCCGACGCTGAGAGCGAAGCGCAGTTTCGCAGGCTCGAGCCGCATGATTCGGCACATCGGCCGGAGCGCCCCAGAACGCCATAATCGCGTCACCGATGAATTTGTCGATGGTGCCATCGCAAGCCGTGACGATTCGCGTCATCTCATCCAGGTAATCACTCAGGTTTCTGACGAGTTCCTCCGGAGTTAACGCTTCGGCCTTCGTTGTAAAAGATTCGATATCGGAGAAGTAGACGGTCATTTCGCGCGTTTCGCCGGCAAGCGTCACTTCGTGCCCAGACTCGAGTACAGATCGAACCAGACCTGTTGGCACGTAATAGGCAAACGATCGCAGCCCTCGTTTCATGTTGTTCAGCGATCTGTCCATCATCGCCACTTCGCGAAAGCGCGTGTTGAGCGGCGGCCTGTCCTCAAGCTGGAACGTTCCGACATCCTGCATCTCGGCTGCGATCATCGTCAGTGGCGACGTGATTCTCCTGGCGAGCAGCATGGCAAGAATAACGCCACTGATCACGCCTGCAGCAACCATGAGAATCGCCAGGTCACGATTGCGCTTAACCACCCAGAGGAAGTCATCGGCCGGCGCAACGGCTCCCAGAATCCAGGTCAGCCCGTTGTCCAGTTTGATCTCTTTGCGCGCTGCGATGTACTCCGTGCCGTCCAGATCCACGATGCTCTGGCCATCCGGCGCAGCGCCTGTGACACGTGACTTTACAAACGCCTGAAGCAACGGATCGTTGACCTCAGAAGTGGTGGGAAGCGGACCTTTTCCACCCTGCCGGGGCATCGGAGTCAGGCGGAGCAGAGGGTGTGCCACGACATGGCCGTCGCGCGTGAGGATGAAAACACGGCCGGATTCCCCGAAGCGCAAGTCAGCGACAAAGCGTGAAAGCACTGGCAGATCGAAGTCAACCGTGAACACACCAAGAGGACTCCCGTCCGCACTGAACAGGGGCCTGGCACAGGTGATACCCGGAAGCCCCTCATCGTACAAGACGTAGGGCCCCACCCATACCCGCTCCCGTGCGGAGATTGCCGCGGCGTAGAACTTATCGAGACGGGGGTCGTAGTCGTAGTTTGTGTCGTGCTCCACCAACGTCCATTTGCCCGTCGGATCGACTGAGTACTCACGTAACTCGCCCCGGCCGTTGCGGATGGTGCTCAGACTTACGCGCAGCCGTCCCGAATTCGTTCGATAGGCACCGGTAAAACGGCCATTCTGGTCGGAGTAGCTGGCCCAGGAGAAGCCGGGATTTGCCTGTAGCACGAACGTGAAATGGCGGGCCAGAACATCTGGGCTGACACTGTCAACCGCATTCGCCGCGACGGAGTGGGCGAGTTCTACCGAAGGGACGGCGCGAAGCACGTGGTTCTCCACTCGCGCGCTGAGTCCGTTAAGCAGGTCGTCAACCCGGTTGGCAGTCAGTTTCAGGACCGCATCCCGGGTGTTCAGGTACGTTACCCATGTAAGGATGCCAACCGTAAGCGCGACCAGCAGGCTCACGGCCGCGCCCAGCCCAACTCGGTATGCGATCCTTCGTGGTCCGGACATCGGATCGAGAATGGCACAGAGAATGTGCTGCGTCAATTAGGAAAAACTGGCAAATGCCGGTTTTGCAAATTTCTGCCGCTTTCAGGCGGTATTCCACTCCGATTTAGGGCACACTTTTCCAGGAATCAGCCTTCGTCCCGGGCAGGTGGCCGCGTCTGCCGACTGTTATCTGGTCTCCGCCCGGCGCGCCAGACATACCTTTACCCGCGTGGCGAGCTGCGGTATGGAAAACGGCTTTGTCAGAAAATCGGCAGCACCGGTGTCGAACCCGTCTCTTGTGGTGGTTTCGTCCGTCATCGAAGTGAGAATGATCACCGGAATCTGTGCCGTTTGCGGATTACTCCGCATCTTTTTCAGCACCTGAAGACCGTCTATTCCTGGCATCAGGACATCGAGAATCACCAGATCGGGCGGATTCGCGTCGATCGACTTCAGCGCTTCGAGGCCGTTGCCCGCTTCCCTTATTTCGTAATCGTTGCCGCCGAGCGCGCGCCTTACCAGGAGTCGCACATCCGGATCGTCGTCCGCCACCAGAATGCGGGTGTGTCCAATTGCGCCCGAACCCTTGAGCACAATATGGGAATCCGTTGGCTGCTCCGTGGGCCGCAGCAGAATCTCCGCGCCTTCGACGGCGCAAAATACTTCCATCGACGATCCTCGGCGGCGGGCCACCTCACGTGCCGCGTCCTCAATGCCCTGGATGAACGCGTCATCGTGGCCGGGATCGTGATGCATCAGTGCCAGGCGCTTCACTCCCGCCAGCGCCGCCATCTCGACAGCGTACTCGTATGTGCTGTGGCCCCAGTTCTTCTTCGTCGGGTATTCGTCGGGAGTGTACTGCGCATCGTGGATCACCAGATCCGCACAGGCCATGAACTGCGCGTGCCTGCGATCCCCCGCGTGGAGAATCGAGTCCAGCTTGCCTGGTTCGGCATCGGAACGCCACAGCGTTTCCGAAAACGGCTCGTGATCGCAAAGGTATACCACGCTGGCGTTGCCGCACTGAATGCGGTAACCGAGAGCAACAGCCGGATGGTTGAGGAACTGCGCCAGCACGCGGACGCCGTCGATTTCGTGGATCCCCTCAGGCAGATCCACATACTGCAACTGGGCGGGAAGCTGACTCAGTTCCACCGGGAAGTACGTGAATTCCATCTGACCTGAGAGTACATCCCCAAGAGAGGCTCCGGCGCCCTGCGGGGCGTATACGGAAAAGCGATTTCCAGGCACGAATAATGGAACAAAGAATGGAAAGCCCTGAATGTGATCCCAGTGAGTGTGACTGAGAAGCAAATTGCCCTGCAGCGGCTTCGGGCAATTCGCCATCAGGTGCAGACCCAGCAGGCGCGCCCCGGTTCCACAATCGAGAATGAATCGAACTCCGGCGTCGGTAGTCACCTCGACGCAGGATGTATTACCGCCGAAATGGACAGTTCCAGGACCCGGTGTGGCAATGGATCCTCGCGTGCCCCAGAACTTCACTCTCATTTCATCTTCTCCGTCGTTCCGCTTCCCCGGTTCAGGGTGTCCAGGTACAGCGCCAGTTCGTTAATTTGACCACGGACAGCGGCGGGATCTCTGGCAAGCGCCGCTTTCTCGATTCTGGCTCCGATCTCACTGAGCACCGGAAAACCATACCCACCACCGGATCCCTTCATGTTGTGGCCCAATACCCGGATCGAATCATAATCGGCAAAGCCCAGTGAGGTCAAGATTGCCGGCACATCGCGGCGCCGACGGGCCAGATACTCCGGCACCACGTCGGCCAGCGCCGGGTCCACCCCGATGCTGCCCACCGCGGCAGCCGAAGTCTCCGAAACATCCTCACGCGCCACCCAGTTCGAAAGCACTTGAAACAGGGTCTCTTTGGATAAGGGCTTGACTACGTGCCCGTCACACCCCGCATCCGCGCTCTTCCGGACGTCTTCCTTCATCGCATGCGCGGTCAGGGCCAAAATTGGCGTTCGCTGCGCCCCCAGATCCCTTTCCCGCACCCTCATCCGCCGTGTTGCGGTATACCCGTCCATCACCGGCATTTGCACATCAATGAGGACGATATCGTAGCTCGACGATTCGAAACACGCGAGCGCTTCGGCCCCGTTTGCGACCTCTTCCAGCACGCATCCGGTGCCGCGCAGATAATTCCGAATCAGGAAGCGGTTGTCATCGGAATCGTCGGCGAGCAATATCCGGATATCCTGAAGCCGCGGAACACCCTTCTTCGCAGCCGCGTGCTCGGTTCTTGCAGGGGTGCGCACGGAATCGAGCAATTCGGACCGGCGCAACGGCTTAAGCAGGGACCGGACGCCAATCTCGCTTGCTCGCGAAGCTACAGAAGCCTGATCGGTGGAAACCATCAGCAACAGTTTCTTTGTGCATCTGTTCCGCCGCGCCACCGCTGCCAGTTCCAGCCCATCGTTGAGCGGCAGTTGCGCGTCGACCAGCGCAAGATCGAACATCCGCCCCGATGAGAGCAGCGCGACCGCTTCGGCGCCGTTGCGCGCCTCCACCGTCACCGCGCCCCAGTTAGCGAGCATTTCCACCACAGAAGTACGGTGGCCGTCATGATCGTCCGCCACCAGCACCAGCGCGCCTTTCATTTCTGGTGGAGGGACTTCCGCTCCGCTGCCCACTCCGAAGCGAGCCGTGAAATGAAACGAGCTGCCGACGCCGAGCTGGCTGGTGATCCAGATCCGTCCACCCATAAGCTCGACGAACTTCCGTGAAATCGCAAGCCCGAGACCCGTGCCTCCATAGTTCCGTGTCGTGGAGGAATCCGCCTGCGTGAACGCTTCAAAGACTTGCTCCAGCCTGTCCGCGGCTATTCCAATGCCAGTGTCGGTAACGATGAACCGAAGAGTTCCAGGTTCAGCGCTCTCCGGGTCAGGCTCTACGGAAATCGAGACTTCTCCCCTGGCGGTGAACTTCACAGCGTTGCCGACCAGGTTGATTATGATTTGCCGCAACTTGTCGGCATCTCCGATGAGTCGCTCCGGTACGCCAGGCCGGATGCGCCAGAACAGCTCCAGTCGCTTTGCGTGAGCCTTGACCGCGGCAATCTCCACCGCTTTCTCGAACACCTCAACTACGTCGAACTCCGCCTTTTCGAGTTCGATATGCCCGGATTCCACTTTCGTCAGGTCCAGAATATCGTTGATTAAATCGAGTAAATGGTCACCACCTCGCTGAAAAATGCGCACATATTCGTGCTGTTCGGGCGACAGGTCCGTCTCCGACAGCAGGCTCGCCATCCCGAGAATTGCATTAAGGGGCGTCCTGATCTCATGACTCATGCGAGCCAGAAACTCACTCTTGGCCTGCGTGGCCCGTTCCAGCGCTATGGTCAGCTTGCGGACTTCATCCCGCTCCAGCGATGTGTCGTGCGCATGCTGCAGCAGCGTCAGGGTCTCGCCGTACATGCCCTCGGGCCGTTCCACCGCGAGGATCGGACGCTCGTCGAGGGTAACGGCAACAGCACGAAGATGATGATCCCCGGCATTCCCGATTGCCTGTGTCCATACATCCGAATACAGCGGGCCACAGTTTCCCGCACCCCAGTGCTCTTCCGCGTCCGGGACAAAAACCTCGAGAAACGGAAAAATGTCCTCCAGCGGCGCAGAATTTCCGCTGGTCAGGCCCGTGATCCATTCCGGGCTCGAACCGACAAGGGCGAACTCTCCTGGCGCCATACGCTCGAAGACGGCGATTCCCAGCGCAGCAAGTAGTCGATGGCCTGAACTAGTCGTCATCGCCGTCCGCGGTACCTCTGGCGGCGCCGCCAGCGGTCAGTATGCTTCTGGTAAGACCAACGAACGCGGCTTCCACTGCGTTGCCTGTCCTCGCGCTCGCCTCCATGAAACTGCACCCCTCTTTGTAGATCCGCTCGAAGTCCGCGGCGTCAATCTCCCACTGATGCTTCAGATCGGCCTTGTTGATGACAAGCATGAACGGCAGCGGTCCCAGTTGCTGCTCGATCCTCGCGCGAAGCTCCAGCGCTTTGTCCAGACTCGACCTGCGGCATCCGTCTACCACCAGCAGATAACCCGACGCGCCGCGCAGATGCGAGACCTTGACCTGTGAGATCTCGTCTTCTCCCGCCATATCCCAGATCGCGAGGCTGACCGGGGTTCTTTCCACAACGACGTCTTTTTTGTCGATTTTCACTCCAATTGTCGTGTGATAACGCTCATCGAACATACTTTCGACATACCGCTTAACGAGGCTGGTCTTGCCGACGCCATACAGTCCAACCATGCAGATCTTTTTGCGAATCACGGTGTGGATCCTTCCAGAACGCGCAATGACACACTCCGGCACGCGGCGCGCTCCCGGTCCGACTCACCCGTGCACGGTGAGCGGCCTTCTCCACGGCCGCGCAGAACCAGTTGCGAATCGCTTACACCTTTGACGCTGAGGCCGTCGGCAACGGCCTTTGCCCGATCCTGCGCCAGCGTCAGATTGCGTTGCTCAGGTCCGAGAGGGTCCGTATCTCCGTGCACCTCAACGCGCACGCTCCGCCCGGTTTGGGTGGCTGCGTCATAAAGAGCACGCAGGTCTCCCGAAATTTCCACCAGTTGCGGGTCCATCTCTGGCGGAATTTCCGCACTCCCTGGCCGAAATCGAAATTGCCTTCTCTCGAGTATTTGCTTCAGGCGCAGGTATTTTCGTTCATTGGTAAATTGTGGCTGCAACGATTCGTAGGTCTCCCATCGTGAATCCACCGCGTCTCGGGACAGTCCGGCCGAGGCGAGCAGTACGTCCGGGTCCCGTGTCAGTGGATCCCGAAGCCCGCGAATCAGGAACCGGCCGCCGGTCCGCCGTTCGTGCGCTACAACAATACCAGGTTGTGACTCGATACTTCGAATGTACTGGTTCCACCGCCGCTGTTCCAGTTCTCTCACCGTCAGCCAGCCTGCGATGAGGATAATCACCACGGCCGGAATACCGAACAGGAGTGCCCGGCTCATCCAGCCGCTCCTGACCGCCCCTTCCTTTCGATCCCCCTGACCCAGAAGACACCGGTCCAGCACCGGTCTGCAGTCGTCGAATCGAGAGGTTTCACCGTCGAAGTCCACCAGCTGCTTCAGGTGCGACGCATGGATGGATTCCACTCCATCCTGGAAAACATTATTCAGCTCGCGAGGCACGACGCCACGCACAGCTCCCGCGAGAATGGCATGGGGGCTGTACGCGATCACGAGCGTCAGATCGCCCGTACGCACCGTGTCCAGTTCTTCGGAACCGGGGCTGAACGAATCCCGGACAAAATCCTGGATGGCCGTCAACATCCCCGACACCATTTCCGGATCCTTCACCGTTTCGCCTCCGGCTACGGCATGCTGCAGCAACAACCCTGTCTGGCGGTGAATCAGGAAGACCTGCTCCACGCGGTAGAGCGCGCTTCGCAGCAACACAATCTCGGTATAGCTTTTGCCGGTGCGAATCGCCTCTAACCGCCATCGCAGGCTTCGGGCCGAAAAGCTCGATTCCAGCATGTGATCCAGAGTCTGCAGAGTCGCCTGCAGTTCGGCCGCGATCGCCTTGCGCAGAGCCTTCCCGAAGATGGGGAACAGCGCCTCGGCCAGAGCACGCGGATTC
>Ga0163150_10008090_pt1 | contig 12080 bp, 14 predicted proteins | sample OliLakLV19P2IB_FD_148628 | JGI IMG/M metagenome (GOLD analysis project Ga0163150, IMG submission 148628) | Freshwater microbial mat bacterial communities from Lake Vanda, McMurdo Dry Valleys, Antarctica - Oligotrophic Lake LV.19.P2.IB | ecosystem: Environmental > Aquatic > Freshwater > Lake >...
AATCCGGGTGGGCTCGGATACTTTTGATGATGTTTGGAATGAAACCATATCATGGGCGATGACAGAAAACGCCGTGATGCAAGAGTTTGTTGCCGTCCCAACGATCACGGTTCCTAAAATAACAGATGGAAAAATCGATTGGGATTATAAAAAATATAATTTTAGCGCTCTCGCTGTTGCGGGAAAAATGTGCGGTGCCTTTAGCCGTCTCAGTGACACCAATGTCATTCGCGTCGCAGATCAGGGTGGATTGATTCCTGCGTTTTGGTCGGATCAGCCCGGTGAGTCCTTTCAATAGCTTAGAAGTTAAAGTTTAAAAGTCAAAACCATAACCAAAAGCTGCCCAACTGTCCGGAAAGTTTTTGACTTTAAGCTATAGTTTTTAGATTTAACCTTTAACCTTTGAGCTGTATAATTCTTTCATGTCAAAGTCCTTCACGTTAGAGCAAGCGAATCAATTGATCCCTGAGGTCGAACGTCGCCTCGGCCTTATCTGTTCCAAACGTGCCGTTTATCTCCGTATCCATGACGCTGTTTTTGTGCAAGAGCTCGCCAATGATGCCGAGAAAAAAACAGGTCCTGATTTTTTTGATTCGGATCTTGAAAAAGATATTCAAAATCTCGAAGAAACGATTTATGAATTGGCCAAGGAAATTGACGCGCTCATCGATCTGGGCTGTATTTTAAGAAGCATTGATGCAGGGCTGGTTGATTTTCCTGGGCAGCATCAAGGCGAAAGAGTTTTCTTCGCGTGGAAAGCAGGGGAAAAGCAAATTGCTTTTGTTCGTCATCGTGGCGCCGCGGGAGCTTCGACCGAACGTACTCCGCTGTTGTAATATTCTGGCTCTGCACTCTCGTCGCGCAACCGCATCGACCTATCTTCTTATTCTTCGGTCTACCGGACGCCGTCCGTGGCATCCTTCGCTTATTCAGGCGTTAAGAAAACAGGCTTACCTTCATCCAGAGGATTGAGAGGAACATCTTCAGGCATCGAGATAACCCACGCATCTTCTGGAAAGCTTTCATGCAAAGTGACACTCGTCATTTTCAAGATTGTTTTATCGCCCGTCTCGGCGTGTGTCACAGCGGTTTCGGGCGCGTAATAAAACGTTGAGTTAATGGCGTCCCATTTATTTTTCAGCTGCTTAAAGCCTTCACGGACAACAACGGTTAGTTCGGCGCCATCGGGTGTTAAAAAAGTCTCGTTTTTTACTTGGCCACGTTGATCTAAAATGATTCGGCGCGCCAAATAATTTGTTGCCTGATAAGGCTTGACGATTTCGAGCTCCATGCCATCGCTCATACCATATGCGCCAACAACTTGATTTTCCGAGAAAGCCTCGGGAGAAATGGCGCGGTAAAGATCCAAAGGTTTGAGATGACTGTCAAATTCAGGAGAATACTCAAGCTGAAACATATCGCCTTGCCAGGCTTGGCGCATGCTCGGCAAATAAAGCAAAAAATTTAAGTCGTCATTTCTAAAAACAAACACCGGCTGGCCGAGTTTCCCGAAACATTCCATCAGCAACTTTTTTTTGAGCGGATCAAAGAGCAAGGTTCCCGAGCAAGTGCTTTTCAATTCATCATTTTTATAAAAAGATAATTCAATGCTGGCTGCAAACGGAGTCCAGTTTTTGTTTTTAAAGTAAATATTCGCGGCTTGTTTAACGTCGAAAGGGGTTTTAGGTTCGGCAGCAAACACAGTATGCGGCGCAAGAAAAAATAGTAGGAAGCAAAACACAGTATTATTTTTGGATCGCATGGGAATGATTTTATAAGTTAAAGGTTTGAGGTTAAAGCTAAAAACTATAGCTACAAGTCCAAAACTTTCCGGACAGTTGGGTCGCTTTTGGTTATGGTTTTTACTTTTTAGCTTTAACCCTAAACATTAAGCGCCTTGGCGCTTTCAAGTTGCTCTTTGGTGTAAATAATGCGCTGATAAGCTGTCCAAGCCGAACCAAAAAAGGCGATGAGCAAAAGAGGTTTGAGCAAAGGAGGTATAAGCGCACCGAAACCAATAGCTGCGTAGCGTGTTTCGCGCGTAAAAAGTCCGACCGAGCATTTGTCAATAAAATTTTCAGCACGGGCCTTGGCATAGCTCACAACAAAGGAAACGATCATCAGGCCGAGTGTAATGGCCATCCAAAAAGGTTCATCTTGATTAAAGAAGTGAAGCGTCAGACCGGCGAGAAAAAAACCATCCGCAAAACGATCCACGGTGGAGTCAAGATAGGCTCCAAACGGGGTAGCTTTGCCCGAGAGACGAGCGAGCGCGCCATCGACCGCATCGCAAATTCCCGCAAAAAGCATCACGATGGCCCCAGCAAACAAAGCGCTATGGGAGAAAAGAAATCCGGCTAAAAAACTCAAAGCTCCGCCAATGATTGTCAGCTGATTGGGGGTAATGCCCCGGCGATTGAGAATGTCAGCTGCGCTATTAAAAAACGAAGCGAGTTTCGGATAAATCTTTTCTCTTAACATGGTCTCTCTCCCGGGGTTGTCTTCTGAAAAAGTTCATCCACCGCGTTGCGAGCGGCGCTTCTTTGTGCGGCGTAGGTTTTACTACGCCTCCGCAGGCGCTTGTTCGCGCCTTGCGGCTGAAGCTTTTTGAGAAGACAAAGTGTTTTTGTTGTCTTAAAAATGAAATAATGACTTCGAACGGCAAGTATTGTATTTTCTATCGACCCGAGATTCAACAGATGAAAAAAGGATTCATTTTATGGAAAAAGTAAAAATCGAAGATTTTGGTAAGTTTGATTTGCGCGTTGCGACGGTTTTAGATGTGGCGCCTCATCCCAATGCCGACCGACTGTATGTTTTACAGCTTCAAGTGGGCGAAGAAAAAAAACAAATCGTGGCGGGTGTGCGCAAGTTTTACGGCATCGACGAATTGCGTGGCCGAAAAATTGTGATCGTGAATAATCTGGAACCTTCCGTGATCCGCGGTGTGGAATCTAACGGTATGCTTTTGGCCGCGTCGAATGACGATAAGTCGGTGTTGTCGCTTGTTGGTCCTGAACGCCAAATAGACGATGGCGCGCGAGTTGGCTGACAATGTCAATGGTCATTCCTGCGGAAGCAGGAATCTTAGATTCCGGATCTCGCTACGTTTGTCCGGAATAAGAAATGTTAAAAAAACGAATTAAAAAAAGAATTATCGCGGTCGTGTTGGCCACTTTGGCTGCGATTATTTATATTTCCGCTGGGACATATCTTTATTTGAAACAGGACGCGATTCTTTTTCCCGCGAGCAAAACCCCGGCCGGCGAAGTTTTTCACTTTGAAGTGCCGTTCGAAGAGGTATGGATCGAAGCCGAGGATGCGAAGCTGCATGGACTTTATCTTAAGGCGGATGAAGACCCTCTCAAAACACGTGGGATCATTATTTTTTTTCACGGCAACTCTGAACGCGTTCAGCAATTCGGCGCAACCGCGGATGAGTTTACAAAACAGGGCTTTGATTATTTTATTCCTGACTATCGCGGTTATGGCAAAAGCACCGGCAAGATCACAAGCGAAAAACAATTTCTTGCCGATATTGACCGTATTTATGATTGGGCTAAACAAAAGTATCCCGAAAATAAAATCATCGTTGCCGGTCGTTCACTCGGCGCCGCACCTGCCGCGTATCTCGGTTCAAAAAATAATCCGAAGCTCGTGCTGATGATTGCGTCTTTTTTTAATATCGCTGCGATGAAAGATATTCGCTATCCGTATCTGCCCGATTTTATTTTAAAATATAAACTTCCCAACAACCGTTGGATCGCGCAAATCAAATGTCCAGTTTATTTGATTCACGGCACAATGGACAAAACCATTCCTTATACACAGACCGAGCGCTTAAGCCGCGTGACAGCAGGCTCCCCGCGTCGTTATTTTTCGGTGCCTGGAGCGGGACATAGTGATTTGCAGGATTTCCCTCTTTACCACCGCATACTTTACTTTCTGATGAACCAAAAGACGGATTCTTAGAGGTTCCGACTTTACATAGTTTTTACCATTTAATCACGCGTTCTATATCAAGCTTCTCCACACTACTTCCGTTGAAGGAAGTTAACTTTCCCACCAGGAGGCCTTTATGACGATGAATGACCTGATCGAAGGTTTAGTAAGAATGGGCAATCCGAAAGTAGAACCGCGCTCTAAAATTATCCGCCGCGAAATTATCGAGAATTTATTTTCTAGTGCGGATGGTGAATTAAAACAAGATCAAACTTTAAATCGTGTGCACGGTGAAATGATTGCCGCAGGTGACTGCTGGCTGATTATGGCAAACGGCGCCGCAGCGCCGTCGCGCATTGTTGTTTTAGATTCTGAAAAACGCACCATGGTGTGTCACGATATCAAAGCAAGTTAAGTTCGAGGGTTTTATGACAGTTCGAGAATTAATTAAAAATCTAAGCGGAGTTTCTACAGCGTCGAATTTGGCGGAATCACTTCCACGGGTTTTAGAAGACGGGTTAGTTTTTTCTGATAGTTGGATGATTTTCCCCGATCGCATTGTTTTTCCGGAATCCGGAGATAGCGTCGGATTTGAAGTGTAGCTTTTAAATTTTCTCTCTGCGCTAAAGCGCAACTGAGAATGTTTTACCGGCCCTGCTTTGCAGAACCGAGCTGCATATTTTTCCTCTGCCTAAACGGCAACCGGTTTTAAGAGCGCTGCTGTTGCCGCGCTAAGCCATTATGTTTCACTCTCTGTGCTTAACAGCGCAACCGAGATTGCTTTATCGGCCCTGCTTTGCAGAACCGATAAAACATATTCCGGAACGTTGAAGATATTGATCTGTGCGCCTACTTTGTAAACAGGGCAATATCGCACACCACAAATAAAGAACACCCGACACGGTCACTGCTTTAAGCCCCATCCCCACTTTGCGCTTACACTCAGAAAAAGATCTCCGCGGAGGGAGTTTCGCGCCATCGGACGCGACTGTTTGACCTCTGCGGAGATCTTTTTTGAGTTCAATCCCATATTTTAATTGGTAAAAAACCCAGTTGAATTTAAATAGAACGCTAGGCCGCGGTCGATTTTTTTTTGAGACGAGACACAGTACCGAGTAATGTTTTGAAATGAAAAAATCATTTCAATCTTGAGGAAGCACTAGTATAATTCCCGACCTATGACAAACACAAACACAGCCCAAGCAACGAAACCGCAAACCGACCAAATCGACGTTAAGCCCTTTCGCGGCTATCGCTACGCTCCCAAGCGTGTTGATTTTAAGAAAGTCATTGCTCCGCCATATGACGTCATTTCGCCCACGAAACAGGATCATCTTTACGGTCTGTCGCCATATAACGTTGTTCGTCTGATTCTCAATAAAAAAGAAGGCGCAGATAATGCCGAGTTTAATACCTATTCACGCGCCGCCGCCGCTTTTAATGGCTGGATTCAAGAGCAAATTTTAGTTCGTGATGACAACCCGTGTTTTTATGTTTATCGCCAATCTTATAAGAGCCCAATCGATGGAAAAACCAAAGAGCGCACAGCGTTGCTTGGTCGCATCAAGGTTGAGCCGTTTGAAAAAGGTTTGATCATCCCTCACGAGAAGACATTGAAAGGTCCGCGCGCGGATCGTATGAATCTCATCAAAAAGATACACACCAATTTGTCCCCCGTGTTTGGTCTTTATAAAGATCAAGATGGCGCTACATATCAACTGCTTCAAAAAGCGATTTCGCAAGCTTCATCGCCTGCCGGCGCCGCCAAAGGCACGCCTATTTTTGATCTGATCGACGAAGACGGCATCGGCCAAACTTTGTGGGTGATTACCGATCACAATGTTTGCAAAGAAATTTCCGACAGCTTACGCGATAAAAAAATTTATATTGCTGACGGTCATCATCGCTATGAAACTTCACTCGAGTATTCTCAAGTAAAACGCGAACAGGAAACCACACCGCAAAAAGGCGCGCCCAAAGGTGTGCAGCCGTACGATTACACTTTGATGGCTTTCGTTTCTTTTTCTGATCCTGGTTTTATGGTGATGCCGACGCATCGCTTGATGATCAAGCTGACGTTGCCGCAAGATAAGACGCTTGAAGCTTTAAAGTCGCAGTTTAATGTTGAAGAAATCGCTGTAGATAAAATTGAAAAGACTCTCGATGCCGGAAAAGATTTGCCCGTTCGTATCGGTCTTGTTTTCAAAGATAAAAGTTATTTACTGACGCTTAAAGATCCGCGTGCGGCGAAGGCCGCACTATCGTGGTCCAAACCAGACGTTTGTTTAGATTTGAACGTCAATATTCTTGGCCACTTGGTTTTCGAAAAACTTCTTAATTTTCCTGAGACAGCGTGGGAAGGGAACTTGAAGTTTGAACACGAAGCTAAGCCTGCGATCGAAGCTGTGAAGACCGGCGAAGCTGAAGCCGCGTTTATCTTAAAAGCCGCCCCGATTGAAATGCTGGAGAAGCTGGGAGCCGTGCAGGAAAGAATGCCGCAAAAATCGACCTACTTTTATCCCAAACTCGCTAGTGGAATTGTTTTTCATCATCACAGCGTGTAACGCTGGATGATGAAAAAGTAGCCGTATATATTCGCGGCTACTGCGTTACGCTCCTTCAGCAATCCTCAAGGGACTAACGCCGTACGCCTCCGATTACTTCAGTCGCAAGCCTTGTATCCACAAACATCTACGGCTACTCGGAAAACTAAGCAGCCTTGCTTGTGGTCGTAGACCACCGACCATAAACCGCTGTCATTCCTGATTTGATCGGGAATCTAGTCCGCGTGAAAGCCCATTCTGCGCTTCGGTTTTTCTTCTTGGGCGATGAGCTGTTGAATTGCCGCGATGATCGACTGAATGTCTTCGTCATGTTTGCCAACGCGCTGTTCCAAATTGTTTAATTTAGCTGCAAGCTCTTTGTGGGTGAGGGCAATCTGACGAATGTGGGCAAATGCTCGCATGATTTGAATATTGACTTGTGCCGCGCGTTCGCTGTTCAGAACACTTGATAGCATCAAAATTCCATAGTCGGTGAAGGCATAGGGTAAATGTCTTCTGCCCCCATACAATCTTGAGGTGCCAATTTGGCACCTCAAGATTTCATATTCTTTCGCGGTCAGGCGGATCATGAAGTCGTCCGGGAACCTGTTCATGTTTCTTTGGACCTGACGATTGAGTTGTTTCGTCGGAACTTCATAGAGCTCCGCAAGATCGTTGTCGAGCATCACTTGGTGGCCGCGAAGCGAATAAATTTTGGATTCAATCGGAGAGTTGATTTTTAAGACGTTACTCATGCCTCAAATTATATATAATTATAAGACATAATTAAATAGATAAATAAGCAATAAATAAAATGACGTGTTTTCCAGGTTTTTGTCATTGATCGGTCGGTAGTTTTCCGCTGTTTTGAATTCCTCGGCCGGCCTGGAAATTGGAGCGGGCGTTCCCCTCGATTTTGGAGGAGCCTGTCCTTGGGGCTGCGAAGCAGACGGGGACTGACCCCCATGATCTCTCGAGAAGCGTTCCCGCCCCCGATGTCGCTCGAGGGTAAACTCCAGCGGGGATCTGTTCTTGGTTGGCAGTTCGTCTCGGGCGATAATTTCTGGAGTTGGAGGCTAACCTCCCCGTCGGAAGGAGGACCATTTTCTGAATAGAAATTGATTAAAAATCATATCTATATATAATATATGCATAGTCAATGCTTGATAACGCTTTACGTTATTAACGCTATGCGTTACTATATGGAGGAAATGTGATTCGAAGTTTTGGAACTCAATCAACCGAAGATGTTTATCACAGCGTCGTCAGCCGCGAGGCCTTGAAGTTATCACAGACAGCTTGGGCAGTTGCATGGCGCAAATTGGACATGCTGAATTCATCAACATCACTTCAGGACTTGCGTTCGCCTCCGGCCAATCGGCTTGAAGCCCTGAAAGGTGATTTAAAAGGATGGTTCAGTATTCGAATTAACAAGCAATATCGTTTGGTATTTAGGTTTTGCGATGGACATGCATATGATGTTGAAATTACAGATTATCATTAAGAGGATAATATGATTCCTAAAAATAGAAAGCCGGTTCATCCTGGCGAGATTTTGAATGAAGAGTTTTTGAAGCCGCTAGAATTATCTCAGTACCGGCTTGCGAAAGAAATTAATGTGCCCGCGCGCCGTATTAATGAAATTATTCTCGAGAAACGTTCTGTTTCCGCGGATACCGCTTTGCGTTTGTCGCGCTATTTTGGAAATACGGCTCAGTTTTGGATGAACCTCCAAATGCAGTATGATTTGGGCCGCGAGCAGGTGAGGGTGGGCGTGAAGATTCATTCCTCAATCAAGCCTCATAAAGCCGCATAAATGCGCTGAAAACAGATCGTTTGCTTCGTTGCATCCGTCTCTCCTTTGTGCGGCGTATTACCGCATACGCCTCCGCAGTCGCTAGGATGCGCCTCGCATCCGAACTGTTTTGAGCGGATTTATAAAATATCCGCCTTGTTTATGGTCCTAGATCTGGACGGCAAGAGCGAGCTTCGTATCTTTTATGCGGCCTTGGGGCGAATATCGATTTGAATTTCAGCGTGCAAAGCCTTGGCAATTTTAAGTAAAGTTTCCAAACTGATATTGGAAGTTTCGTCATTTTCGATTTTTGCGATGAAAGGCTGTGAAACACCCATGCGCCGCGCGAGTTCGGACTGGGTGGTTCCCGAAGCTTCGCGCAGTTCCACAATTTGAGAAATAATTCTTAATCTTTTAACGCCCGCCTCGATTTTTTGCCGAAATTTTTTATTTTTCAGCAACGGCTTCATTAATTGATCATGCGAGGGAACTTTAACCGGTTTCATTTTTACCTTTCTAAGTGAAGCATTCCTTTGTTATCCGCATAAAAAAAACGATCTTCCTCATCTGATTATAACCTATAAGTTATAATTGTAAAATTGTGCCCCTCCGAGCCTTTACCTGATTTTGAGGGGGATCTGTTCTTGGTTGGCAGTTCGTCTCGGGCTATAATTTCTTTCGTAGTCATTCCCGCGCAGGCGGGAATCTAGTTTTAACCCGGCACTTTTATACCGAAGAGAATCCTTTAAGAGAAATGTTCCGATCTCTGTTCTTTCCGGTTGGGTTTGATTTCTTTCATACCAACGCATGTCAGCAAGGCACTCTGGGTCAAAGGTCACAATCACGCCGGGTAATCATATCTTTTATGTTTGACGAGTTGTCCTAGTTTGTATAAAGCTGTACCGATATCCATAATTTTATTATATCCACGATTGGAAATTGATGAGTAAGACATCACAACTATCTACGATTCAGTATCATGAAGCCACGAAGCATCATTACAATCGCTATGCTCGGTCGGCTGGCTGCCTTAATTGGGAGAGTCAACCCAACCCTTTTCGTTTCTATGAAGGGGTTCAACCCATTTCATTGCCCTTTGCCGAGGCGGTGCGGGATGTCGAACATAGGGCTTTATATGATAGAAGTATCAATTCAGTTCAATCTTTTACGAGAGAAAATCTGTCCCTGTTTTTAGAACTGTCTTTAGGCATTTCCGCCTGGAAATCCATACCCGGTGCGAAATGGGCTTTACGCATGAATCCCTCCAGCGGCAATCTACATCCTACGGAAGGTTATATGGTCATGCTGCCTCAGGGCGCCTACGAACCCGGCGTTTATCACTACAGTCCCTATTGGCATGCCTTGGAACCCAGGGCGAAATTTTCAGAGTCTGTGGTGCAACAGTTTAAGGACAACTTTCCTGCAGAAGGATTCTTATTTGCCTTAACAAGTATTTATTGGCGTGAGGCATGGAAGTATGGTGAGCGCGCTTTTCGCTATTGCAATCATGACATCGGTCACGCGATTGCTGCGGTCAGTTTTGCCGCGAATCTCATGGGTTGGAAATTTACTTATTGTTTGGAAAGCTCAGATACAGAGATCAGCGAGTTACTTGGATTGCATAAGATCCCTCAGGCTCAGGGCGAACAAGAGGCGCCAGAACTCCTTGGCTACATTCATTCGGCGAATGTTAAAGACAGCCCTGCAGGTGTGTCCCCAGAACTTATTCATGAAATCTCAGAGCTATCTTTTCAAGGCCAAGCAAACGTATTAAGTAAAAGCCATATGGATTGGGATATTATCACTGAGATTTCTAAGGTCACTGAAAAACCCCGCCAAAGTTCTGCACGCGCAAATTATCCAAATCCGCCCTTTCTAGAGGGGGCGGTGTCGCATTTGAAGGCTCAGCAAATTATTCGACAAAGGCGAAGCGCCGTAGCACTTGACGGGAAAACCTATATTTCAAAAGAGGCTTTTTTCACCATGCTGGATAAAACATTGCCGCGTGAAACCAAGGCGCCCTTTGATTTTAAGCTGGGGCCAACGCATGTGCACTTATTTTTGTTTGTCCATCGTGTGATCGACCTTGCAGCGGGACTTTATATGTTTGTGCGAACGCAAGAACATCTGAAGGATTTGAAACAGGCTTGCAGTTCTGATTTTTTGTGGCAGCAGATAAAGCCTGAGTTCCCGCTTTACCTGCTCAGGGAAGGTTCATTTACACAAGAGGCAACTTCGTTAAGTTGTGGGCAGCACATTGCCGGAGAGGGGGCTTTTTCATTGGGGATGATTGCAAAATTCCACGCAACGGTTGGGCAAACGCCGCATCTTTACCGGCACCTTTTTTGGGAAACCGGGATGATCGGCCAAGTGCTTTATCTAGAGGCTGAGGCGGGCGGCGTAAGAGGCACAGGCATTGGTTGCTTTTTTGATGACCCTGTTCATGACATGCTCGCACTTAAGAATAATGAATTTCAAAGTCTCTATCATTTTACGGTGGGAGGCCCGGTTGAAGACGGGCGGTTGCAAACGTGCCCTCCTTATGCGCATCTAAAAGAAATGGAGAGTTCAATGCCGCCGGAATACACGTCATTTTTTGAATTGTTTAATCAACAGAAGTATTTTGAAGCGCATGAAGCGCTTGAAGATTTATGGCGGAAAGAAAAAGGAGAGAACAGCCATTTTTATCAGGGGCTCATTCAAATTGCTGCTGTCTTTGTGCATATTCAGCGGGGTAACAAAAAAGGGGCGCTGAACTTATATCAAAAAGCACGGACTCATTTTAAAGGCTATCCGCCATCTTATCTGGGAGTGAATGTGAGTAAGATTTTACAGGATGTCCCAGACGCTATTGAAAAGAGCATGCTTGATTACAAAATAGAGGAAAACGGGACGCCGTCCGACGGGTAGGGGTTAGAAAAACAGAAACGGGACGGCGTCCCGTTATTCTTTATCCCATTTTCTTGGATTTAATCTGTGTGCAAGCCCATTCTGCGTTTCGGTTTCTCTTCGTGGGCAATGATCTGCTGGATCGCGGCGACGATCGATTGAATGTTTTCATCATGCTTTCCGACTTTCTGTTCGAGATCCTTTAATTTTCCAGCAAGTTCTTTGTGGGTGAGTGCGATTTGTTTAATTTGAACAAATGCCCGCATGATTTGAATATTCATCCAAACCGCTTTTTTACTTTTTAGGACACTTGAGAGCATTGCGACCCCTTGTTCTGTAAAAACGTAAGGGCGGTATTTGATGTTTTGTCCTTGTTTCAAGGTCACAATTTGTGACCTTGAAACTTCTGCCTCTTCAATGCTGAGTTGAAACATAAAATCCTCAGGAAAGCGGATTTTATTTCTGGCCACAGCCTGATTTAAAACTTTTGTCGGGACGCCACAGAGTCCGGCTAAGTCGCTATCAAGCATGACACGCTGCCCTCGAATGAAATGGATGTTTTTATGCCTGTGTTAGTCGTTAGTCCGACGCGCAGCAGTCGTCCCCGCGCAGGCGGGGATCCATCTTTCAGTCCCCGGTCTTTTGTCTGACGCGCAGCAGTCATCTCAGACTTGATCTGGGATCTAGCATTTAGTCTTTTGTATCTGGTCTATTGTCCGTCCCGAGCTAGAATGTTGCGGAATTAAATCCGAGGCTAACGCCTCCCCGCGGGACGACGTCCCGTTATTTGCAAAGTCAGCGAGGGAGCGTTAGCGCAATGCTTGCAACGGATGAGCGAATGGCTGCAGGTAGAAGAGGAAGAGATCTTAAAAGCCATTCGAGAAAGTCCGAACATTCATATGGATGAGACA
>Ga0163150_10008094_pt1 | contig 12076 bp, 16 predicted proteins | sample OliLakLV19P2IB_FD_148628 | JGI IMG/M metagenome (GOLD analysis project Ga0163150, IMG submission 148628) | Freshwater microbial mat bacterial communities from Lake Vanda, McMurdo Dry Valleys, Antarctica - Oligotrophic Lake LV.19.P2.IB | ecosystem: Environmental > Aquatic > Freshwater > Lake >...
AGCGCACTAATCCCTTTGCTATACTCATAGGGATGAAAGGATCGCTCGCTCGATTTGCGCGCGTGGAGCTTGCACCTCCCGGCTACCTCGCGCTCCCAACTGCGGGCGTCGACATCTCAACCAGTGGCATTAAGATTGCCTTTCTTACAGAGCACGCCGATGGTCTTGAACTCTCTGGCTTCGGTGAAGAACAGCTTGCACTCGGGGCGGTCGCTAACGGTGAAATTGCCGACCGCGCAGCGGTAGTGGCAGGGCTCAAGACGCTCGCCAAAAAGCACAACATCCACTTTGCCAACATCGCGCTCCCTGAGTCCCGAGGCTACCTCTTTGAAGCAGATGCAGAAGGCGACACCGACGCAGCTCGAAGGACTTCAATAGAGGCGCATATCGACGAGTACGTACCGATTCCCCCAGCAGAGGTGATGTTCGATATCGTTCCGCTCAAGGAAGGGAAGGGAGCAGTCCGTGTTGCTGGTATCGGGTACGCGCGCCGTGTGATTGAGGAATCAGTTTCTGCGCTCGAAGAAGCGGGCATTACCGTTCGCGGAGTAGAGAGTGAGAACTTCGCGCTCCCGCGCGCCTTGCTCCCGCACGGAGACACCGAGACCGTGCTCATCATTGATATCGGCAAGACCACCACCAAGCTCCTCATCGTCACTGCTCGCATTCCTCGACTTGCAACGACGCTCGACATTGGCGGGCATGCGCTTACGCTTGCCATTGAAAAACACTTTGGTGTTTCAGAAGAAGAAGCGCGCAAGATTAAAGCAGAGAAGGGCATCGTCTCGGGAAGTGAAGGAGAAGAGTACGTGGCAGCCATGCTTTCAACTGCAGCGGTGATTCGCGAGGAGATTGGGCAGCGGCTCGACTACTGGCAATCGCATGCGAAAGAAAGCGGCAACGATTCGGTCACGCGAGCCATTCTCGTGGGAGGCAACGCCACTGTGCGCGGTCTTCCGGAATATCTTGAAGCTGGTTTCAAACTTCCTGTAGAACTTGGGGATGTGTTTGTGAATCTTGCTTCGCGCGATGATTGGCTCCCGCCACTTGATTACATGCAGTCACTTGCATACGGCACCGCTATCGGGCTTGCACTCCGCCAACACGTACCATGATTACTAAACTCATTCGCTTGCTCCCGGGAGAGCGTCGTCGCGCATTCCAGAACGACTACTTCTTCCGCCTCGGTACCATAACGGCGCTCATGCTTTCGTTGCTTGTCGTCATTCACGGCGTCCTGCTCGCTCCCGCCTATTTCAACCTGCAGCAATCAAAGGCTCTTGAGCAGGGTCGTCTTGATGCGATTGCTGAACGCCTTGCCTCTTCGGGAGACCAGGAAATTGTGGGTCGCCTCTCGATGCTTGGTAGCGAGACAGAGCACCTCGCAAAAATTGGAAGCACTCCATCGGCGGTGGCGAGTGTGCGCTCAATTCTCACCCTCCCGCGCTCAGGTGTCAGCCTTACGGGATTCTCGTTTACGCCGCCTGCAGGGAAGGCGGTGGGGCAGATGAAGGTCACCGGCACCGCAACGTCTCGTGATTCTCTGAGGCGCTACCAGAGCACGCTTGCAACTTTGCCAGGGGTCTCAGGCGCTGACCTCCCGATAAGTGCATACGCTAAAGAAAGCGACATTCCGTTTACCATCACGCTCTCCGGCACCTTTGCCCCTACGCCATGAAGAAGCCATTGATACATCTGGTGATTGCGCTTCTGGTGCTTGCTGTCGCAGGTACTGTGTACGTATTTTGGTACGAACGGGTCACGGCGCTGGAGCGGGAAGTTGCTGAACTTGCGACCCAGGCAGAGCAGGCAGACAGGGCGGCAGCAGACATTGCTTCTGCACGCTCTGCACTTTCGAAGCTTGTAGCGGACGAAGCATTCTTTGGTTCCTATTTCGTTTCGACGAGTACTGTTGTTTCGTATCTTGAGAATCTAGAAACTACCGGAGACGAGCTTGGAAGTTTAGTTGAGGTGGTATCAGTGACTCCGGCAGGGAGCGCGCGGCTTTCCATCTCCTTCCGTGCTACTGGTTCATTCGCTGCGGTCATGCGGACACTCGGGGCGATTGAATTTGGTCCGTATGATGCATCAATGATGAATCTCACGCTCGACACCAATGCCAGCACCGAAGGAGAGTGGACAGCAACCGGCGTGGTTTCGGTGGGGATGAACCCTGCAGCAGTAGTGGCGCCACCGTCTGCTCCGGCCTCAGCGCCAGTAGAGGAAGAACTCGACGTATGAACCTCCAAGGACTCACAAAACACATTCCAAAGATTGGTTACGGCGATCGCATTCGTCCCGTACGCGATTGGTTCGTGCTGCTTGCCGCTTCCCTCATCCTTCTTATCGCGAGTGTTGCTTGGAACGCGTGGCTCTTTTATCGCGTGACGAACGGGGAAGGCTTCACCATTGAGGCGCCAGCAGCCTCAACTCCTGCGCTCGATGCGCTCCCTAAGGCTCGTGAGGTGCTCGAGATTCGCGCGTCGGAGGAGGCGAGATATCGCAGCTTCTACGAATTCGTTGACCCGGCGCGCTAAGGCAGGGTAGTGTGAAGTTGCCCCCATAGCTTAATGGATAAAGCAGCGGACTTCTAAGCCGTTGATCTAGGTTCGATTCCTGGTGGGGGCACCAGCAGAGGTTTACAGTTTCGGACTTTGGTCCCAGAGGTACTGGAAATAATTTTTTAGAGCGTCTGCCGTCATCGTGCTCCGTATAAGAAACGCCAGCGGAGGATTTTCTGAAGGAACAAGCATTCCAACAGCGGTGTCACTAATAATGAACGACATCGGCATCTGTGTTTCGAAGGGGAGGTAACGAGCTTCGCACAGTGGGGAAGCGTTGCGCGTAGCAACGATGTTCGGGTCCGTGCTCTTGTCGTAGAGCAGGCGGCATTCAATTCCTTTCTCAGCACGTTCCTTGTGGTAGCGGTGCCAGTACTTTTCCAGGTTAGCCTGCACGCCGAACTTCGAGGGGCCGAGAAAATAAATGACAGAACCTTTCGGTGCATCAAGGCTTTTGTCTGCAACGCGTCTCACAATGTCCTCTCCTTCGTACACTGCGACCTCTCGGTCCTTAACCTGCTGCCGCTCCTTTAATTGCTCGGCTACCTTCCGGGCAAGTAGCATGCGCTTCTCCTCTTCGTACGTAAGCGATTCTGGGTCGTTCAGTAGGTACACCGCCACTCCCTTCGAGACAGTTTTGCTGACGAGGTCCCGAGAGAGAAGGTCTTCAAGCCCGGTATATACGACACTTCGCTGGAGCCCCGTCTCCTTTATGAGGTCACCGGCCTTGGCTTTACCAAGGCGAAGCAGCGTCAGGTATATCTTCGACTCGTTAGAAGTGAAGCCCAGTTTCTTAAGTCCTTCCTCAATCATTGTATTAAATATTAGAACAACACTAAGTCTATGTTTTAGGTTGTTTTCTGTCAAATTCTGGATGTTTTGTATTTATTAAATAACAATAATACGTTGTAAAATAAGGGTTTTTTCTTGACATATACTAAAATATCGTATAAGTTCATCCACGATGAACCACAAAGACATAGTGAAAGAGATAGCAGCACTCGATTGGGCGTCCGCAGACCCGCGTGACATTATTATTCTTTCGCACTGTACGGCGCAGGAGTTCTCCCAGAGTCTTCGGCTTACCAAGAAGGTATACCCGGATGATAAGCGCCTCGAGGAAATGATGGCTGGAGAACTCCAGACCGATAACATGGCCTATGAGGACTACACAAAGAAGGGGGACCATTGGGAGTTCCTCGATCACTTCGTTCGGAAGCTGGGTCTAGTTTCGCAAACTCCAGAGCTAAAGAAGGCGATGGAGCGGTACCTCCTAGCCGTTGCCTCTTTGTCAGAGGCGGAGCGGGCTATGACGATTTTCTCCCGAGAAGAGGAACTTGCAGGTATTTTTGAAAAGATTCTTGTGGCCCATGATTGGGAGGCGCTTGGCTACGGGTTCTACAAGTACTATCTCTCGCAGCACATCCTCTTCGATTCAGGAGATAACGGGCATGCGTGGCTCACTAAGCATTTCCCCGTTCACGAACCCGTATTGGAGAAGTTCTACAAGGACCGCCTAACTCTCTACCGTTCTCTCTTTGCCTGAATACGCACGACCGCATACTATAGTGGCGCGGGCATGTGGCGGAATTGGTATACGCGCACGACTCAGACTCGTGTGGAGCAATCCTTGGAGGTTCGAGTCCTCTCATGCCCACTATCCTTGATTGAAGCGTTCGAGCTCGTCTTTCGACAGAATCGTTTCGTTTATCAAAAGTTCTCGCATGACGGGCGCAGAGCCTACGATGCCATCGACAAGACTAATGCGAGTCTTCGCTACGCCGTTCACCTCGAACTCTTGCGGCCACGATGCGACGATGTTGCAGATTGCTTGGCGTTCTGCGGCAGTAAGCCTATTCCCGTGGTCGTAGGCGATAAGAATATCGAGAAGATGCTCATACATCACCATCGGATTGATGCGCTGCCTCTCAGCATGTAATTGCTCGAGGATGGGGGTGATGCTCTGGCGTTCTCTGTGCGCTTCGTAAATGCGAGTGCGCACGCCTTGATAGTCGCCGTAGGGGCGTCCGTCTGCATCCGCTCCTTGGCCCCAGTGCACGAGACGGTCTATGTCATGGTCGGAGAGACCATCGGCAGGCGGCCACGGTTGCTCTGTGTCCCCGGTGAGCGCGCTTGCGGCAGCTCCTGCTATCAACACTTCGGTGGCCTTCCGTCTCGTGAATTTGTCTTCGTCGGCCATGATGCTTCCAATATACGGTGTGGGCGCTAGAGGACTCGAACCTCTGACCATCCCGGTGTAAACGGGGTGCTCTACCAACTGAGCTAAGCGCCCGATGTGAAGACGATAGCGCACCCTGCGCTGTTTTGGAAGCAACCACCGTGGCGTATGCTCAGTTCTTATATATATGAATGAACGGCTTAAGGCCACGGTATCGGGGCGCGTACAGGGAGTGATGTACCGAGATTTCGCCCAACGGAAGGGAAGTGGGCTCTCGCTTGTGGGCTATGTGCGCAATCGAAAGGACGGAACGGTAGAAGTTGTTGCTGAAGGACCTCGTGAAAGGCTCGAGCTGTATGTCGAGCGCCTCAAGAAAGGTTCTCTGTTCTCGAAGGTAGAAGAAGTACGGCCCACATTCCTGCCTGCAACCGGAGAGTTCGTGGATTTTGTTATCTCCTATGAGTAACGTCCCCACGTCAGTAGGCGTCATCATGGACGGCAATCGCCGCTTCGCAAAAGAGAACGGCATGCCGCAGCTTGAAGGGCATCGTCGTGGACTTGAGAAAGTGCGCGAGCTTGCAGATTGGGCGCACGAAGCAGGTGTGAAAGAAATTATCCTCTACGCGTTCTCAACGGAGAACTGGAACCGCTCGAAAGAAGAAGTGCAGTACCTCATGAATCTGTTTGAGGAATCGTTTGATACGTTCGCGAAGGACCTTGAACAGAAAGGTGTGAAGATTCGCTTCATCGGGCAGCGTGACCGATTGCCACAAACACTGCAGAAGAAGATGCAGGAGGCTGAAGAGAAGACGAAGGAGGGTGCAAAAGGAATATTTACCGTTGCTATTTCCTATGGCGGGCGCGCAGAAATTGTTGCGGCAACGAACGCACTTCTTGCCTCGGGAGTAAAAAGCATCGATGAAGAAGGGTTCAGGAAAGCAATGTGGAGCGCAGACCTTGCGTACCCAGACCTCATCATCCGCACAGGCGGAGACCAACGCCTTTCGAACTTCCTTGCCTGGCAATCTGCCTATAGCGAGCTCTTCTTTCCGAAGACCAAGTGGCCTGCGTTCACGAAAGCAGAGTTTGAATCCATCCTCGCGCAGTATGCCTCGCGTGAGCGCCGTCTCGGTAAATAAGGTAGGGTAGGGAAATGGAACTCCCTATCATCTACGAAGATGACACACTGGTTGCGGTCAATAAGCCCGCGGGCGTAATGACGCACCCGGACGGGAAGGGAGACGAAGAGACGGGAAGCGATTGGTTTGCACGCACGTATCCGGCAAGTGCGGAGGTAGGAGAGACACAGCGACTGCAAAACGGTACTGAGATTAGGCGCCCGGGCGTCGTACATCGGCTCGATCGCGAGACCTCTGGTGTGCTGGTGTTCGCTAAGACCCCTGAAGCACACGAATTCTTGAAACAAGCCTTCAAGGACCGCCTGGCCAAGAAGACGTACCTCGCCTTCACCTACGGTGTACCGAAAGAACGGAAGGGAACCATTGATTTCTCCATTGGACGCTCCCGGAAAGATTTCCGTCTTCGCTCCGCACAACCAAAAGCCAAAGGCACACTTCGTGAAGCCATCACTAATTATCTGGTGCTCGCCGATAATGAGAAGTACTCCCTTATGAAAGTTTCGCCCGAGACTGGACGTACGCACCAGATTCGCGTGCACCTGAAGGCCATTCATCACCCGGTGGTCTGCGACCCGCTCTACGCTCCTAACCATCCCTGCGAGCTTGGATTCAAGACCCTGGGGCTCCACGCCTATCGTCTGGTGCTCCCGACGCCTGAGGGCAGCTCTCTTGAGCTTACCGCTCCGCTGCCGCCTGATATGGCCGCTGCGCTCAAGGCATTCCCAGGCAGCGAGGACGCGATTGCCTCCATATAGGCGCTGTGATAGAGTGCGGCGACTATGGGAAAGGTAATTACTCCGGTAAAGACGGAAGAGCGCACCAAGCTCGGCATTAAGCCGGGTGACACTGTCCGCGTCCACCAGAAGATTATCGAGAAGGGCAAGACCCGCCTCCAGGTGTTTGAGGGCCTCGTGATTGCCGTTAAGCACGGTACTGAGGCAGGTGCTTCCTTCACGGTACGCGCTACGCTCTCGGGCATCGGCGTCGAGCGTGTCTTCCCCCTCTACGCTCCGTTTATCGAGAAGATTGAGATTGTGAAGCGCTCAAAGGTCCGCCGCGCAAAGCTCTACTTCATCCGCGAGAAGGTTGCTCGTGAGGTTCGCCGCCAGCTCCGCAACATGCGCATGATGAATGTCTCCACCACTGACTTTGCTGAGCCTGAGGTAGTCGAGGAAGTACTTGCTGCAGTGACTGAAGAGACTCCGGCAGACGTCATCGAAGAGACTGTAGCTGAGGTGATTGCAGAGGCAGCTCCCGAAGCAGCTGAGGAAAAGGAAGAAGAGAAGGCAGCAGCCTAACAAACGGCCAGGGAAACCTGGCCTTTTTTGTAGCTAGTGGGTATAGTACGGGACACCTGCCCGGGTGCTGAAATTGGTATACAGGCTACCTTGAGGTGGTAGTGTCGAAAGGCATGGAGGTTCGAGTCCTCTCCCGGGCACAGGCACAAAGACCGGCACTGCCGGTCTTTCTCATTCAGGGCGCGTTTCCTGTTCCTGTGCTATAAAAACTCGGTACATGGCGACTATAGTTTAGTGGTAAAACTCCTGGTTGTGGTCCAGGCATCGAGAGTTCGATTCTCTCTAGTCGCCCCAAAGATATGAGAAAGAACGTACGACGTCTTATGAATAGCGTCCTCGCGCTCCTGACGATGCTTGCAACCGCGCTCGTGTGGAAGGAAGGAGTGCTCCTCGCTGCGCTTCTCTTTGCTATTGGTCTTACCCTCATGTGGATTAATCGGGGGAAGAAACTCTGGCCTGTCTATATCGGTGCTTTCATTGGTGGGCCACTTGCTGAAGCAATCGTTATCGCAAGTGGCGGCTGGGCCTATGCTGACCCTCATTTCCTCGGTGTTCCATTCTGGTTGCCTTTTATTTGGGGGAATGCAGGGGTGTTCATCGCTACGTGGGGCACATCGGGTACTATAGAGACATGACCTCCTTCCTCACAGAATTCAAATCCTTCGCGCTTCGTGGTAACGCACTCGACCTCGCAGTCGGCGTCGTCATCGGTGCTGCGTTTAACAGCATTGTCACCTCGCTCGTGAACAATGTGCTCACACCCCCGCTCGGACTTCTGATGGGAGGTGTTGATTTCAGTGCCCTTGAACTCTCGCTTGGCGGGGACGTCACTATTGCGTACGGTCTTTTCCTTCAGGCACTCGTAAGCTTCATCATCACCGCATTTGCACTCTTCCTATTTATAAAATTCATCACCAAGTTCGCAAAAGAGAAACCAAAGGCTGAGTCCACGCCAGCAGATGTGAAGCTTCTTGAAGAAATCAGGGACCTCCTCAAAGCAAAGAAGTAGACATGCTAGACTTTTTGAATATGAAACAGCTTCTCATGGGCGTCGTGCTCCTCGTGCTCCTCGGCATCGCCGGATTCTTTTATCGCAATGCGCTTCAGACCCCAGGTCCTATCACCGCATGCCCTCTGGACGCCATGGTCTGCCCTGATGGCTCGTCGGTCGGACGTGTAGGCCCTGCCTGCGCATTTGCGCCGTGCCCAACCAACTCCTTCAACGCCAGCACGCTCTCAGTTCCTGAAGGCTACACAGAGAATCCGAATCCTAACGTCAACATGAATGCTGGTGGTGACATGACCATTGTTCGAGAATTCACTAAGCCCTCGGCGTCCCTCAGCGTCCCTCATGTCATCCGTGTGCACCACCTCGGTGTTTCTGCAGAGGGCGCCGAAGCCGACATCGTACGCACCACCCGTCTCCAGCCGGCTGACATGGCAACCGAATCGATTGACCAGTTCGAGAAGGTCACCATTGGCGGCCACACCTTCTACTCAATCGTTATCGAGCGCTTCGAAGCCCAGGTAGAAAGCGCCTACTACCTACCGATGGGCGAGGACCTCTACCTCTTCACCGTCATTGAGCGCGACGTGACTGATTGGATGGAGCCAACGCTCTCAGTGAAGAATCTTCCAGAGCACGCCACACTGCGTGCGTGGCTCGCCACTCTCCCGTAGCTATTCGAGTCCAAGGAGGAGCACCATCGCGATAAGTCCAAGGACGATGGTCGCGAATTGGAGCATCGACTGCCATGGGGAAGTGGTCTTGTGGAGTTCTGGTATAAGGTCGGAAGCTGCGATGTAGATAAAGTTTCCTGCAGCGAATGCGGCGATGAGTGGCACCGCTCCTTCAGCGGCAGTTGAGAGCCAGAAGACAAGTCCCACACCAACGAAGGCGAAGAGTGCCGAGACGAAGTTCATAAAGAGCGCCTTCGTTCGTGAGAAGCCAGCGTGTAGCAAGAGACCGAAGTCTCCAATCTCCTGAGGAATCTCATGGAGCACGATAGCGATGGTGGTCGCAATACCTACTTCTGGTGAGACAAGGAACGCTGCGCCGATGGCAAGACCATCAATAAGGTTATGGACGCCATCGGAGATGAGCACCAGATGCCCGACCGGATGGATGCGCGCGTGCTCAGGAGAGAATTCGTCGTCTCCATGGCTGTGGTGCCAATGGAGAAATTTCTCAAGCACGAAGAAGGAAAAGAATCCGACCAATATGAGAACAGAGACCGTGAGTGGAGCCGCCTCCTCAAACGCCTCAGGGATGAGGTGGATGAAGGCATCCCCCAGAAGTGCTCCTGCTGCGAGCGAGATAAGGAGGAAAAGCATCCGCTTCAGGAGTCCCGCCTTAAGAGAGAGGGTAGTTACCCCGATGAGGGAGACAAGAGAAACAACGCCGACGGCAAGCAAACTCAAGATAAGTGGGTTCATAAAAGAAACGGTATCATGCCTATTTCTAGTTGCAAGTCATTTGCATGTGGAAAACGACGGAAGGGGCGGTATGATAGCGAGATGCCCGTGAAGAAGAGAAAATCAAGTGTCACCGAGTTGCTGCGCGCAGCGGGCGTACGAGCGACTCCGCAGCGCATTCGCATCCTCGAAATACTTCGCACGCGACATCGGCCAATGTCTGTTGAGGATATTGTGGGGGCAGGGAAGAAAAGCTTCGACACAACGACTGCGTATCGTACGCTCGAGACGCTGCTGCGGCGTGGAATGGTACGTCGGATTGACCTTGACCAACACCGTGCGCTCTATGAAATGGCGGAGGATCACCATCACCACGCGGTGTGCGTTTCCTGTGGGCTCATCCGGGATGTTTCGATGTGTCTTCCGGCCTCTCTTGATGAGAAAGTGCGTGCTGCCGTGCGCTTTGAGAGCATCGATTCTCACGCTCTTGAGTTCTTCGGCATGTGCAGTGCCTGTGCCTCAGGTGCCAAACGCACATGATTCGTCTTCTCCTCATTCTTCTCCTTATGATGCCGTCTGCCGCTTTGGCAGCGGAGCCCACATTCGAGGCCACCGTCATGCGTGCAGAGGTTGTCTCTGTACTTTTGTCGGGGGACCGTGCGATTGAGGGCACCATGGGCTCGGCGACCTACCAAAAATTGTCCGTTCGAGTGATTGAAGGTGCCCAAAAAGGGGCGATTATTGAAGTCGAGAACAATACGCCGATTGTCTTTGCACCTGGAAATGTTTTCTATCTGCACGCTGTAGAGTGGGAAACCGGTCCTATGTATGCGGTTGGGGAACCGGACCGACGATGGGTGTTGTTCGGGCTTGGCGCACTCTTTGTGCTCGTGACCATTGTAGGCGCCGGTATGGCGGGCGCTCGTTCGCTCCTCTCCCTTGTGGTTTCTTTTGCAATACTTATCTTCGGTCTCGTACCAGCGCTCTCGTCCGGCGCTTCGCCAGTCCCAACTTCCATATTCTTCGCTGTTCTTATGCTTGTGGTTGCGATGCTCATTACTCACGGGCTTAAACGTCCGACACTGGTTGCACTGTCTGGAAGCGTGGCCGCGCTTGTCGTTGCTGCCCTTATCGCAGAAGCAGCAGTAACGCTTGCAAAGCTCTCAGGGTTTGCCAGCGATGAGACGGTGTATCTCAACCTCGCCACCGACGGTATGTTGAATCTACCAGCACTTCTGTTGGGAGGAATCCTCATTGGCATCGTAGGCATTCTTAACGATGTGTCGGTATCTCAGGTTCATACGGTGATTGAAATCTCAGGAGCGAACCCCTCTCTCACGAAAAGAGAGGTACTCGCTCGAGCGGTTCGGGTGGGACAGGAGCACCTCGGGGCGGTGGTGAATACGTTGCCGCTTGCATATGCTGGGGCCGCTCTGCCGCTCATTCTTCTGTTTTATGGCTCGGATGCCTCAGCTCTCTTCATCCTTAACCGAGAGATATTCGCTGCGGAGCTCATTCGGACCTTCGCTGGAGGGATAGGCCTCATCCTCTCGGGGGTCATTGCGACCGGGCTTGCGGTAATGTTTGTCGTCCGGGAGCGTCATCGCTCATGATAAACTCAACCAATAATAGACACTAATATAGCTATGGACACATTTAATGAACTCACGGGCTCAAAGGCATTCCGCTTCGCAGTCATTGCAGCGGTAGGTCTTCTCGCTCTCTTTCTTCTTGTAAAAACGGTAGACGGCCTTTATGCGCTCGGTAATTCCGAGATGTACCCAGCACGCACCATTACGGTGGAAGGCACCGGAGAGGCAACTGCTATTCCGGACGTCGCACAGATTTCCTTTACGGTCATGGAGCGCGGAGCAACCGTTGCTGAAGCACAGGACAAGGCAACTGCTCGCATCGATGCCGCGCTCGCCTCTGTGGAGGACATGGACATCGAAGAGTCTGATGTGAAGACCACGTACTACAGCGTTAACCCGTCGTACGAATACCCACAGCCTTGCTACTCAGGCGTCTGCCCTCCAGTAGCTTCAAGCCCACGTATCACGGGCTACGAAGTATCCCAGGGAGTAGAGGTTAAGGTTCGCGATACTGCTAAGGCGGGCGAGGTCCTCCAGGGTCTTGGCAGCGCCGGCGTGCAGAACATTTCGGGCCCGAACTTCGTACTAGACGATGCTGATTCGGTTCGCGAAGAGGCACGCGATGCAGCAATCAAGGAGGCAAAGGAAAAGGCCAAGAAACTTGCGAGCGAGCTCGGCGTCTCTCTCGGCAAGGTCGTTTCCTTCTCGGAGAACACTGGCTACTACCCGTACGAGTACGGCTACGGCGGCAAGGCTGAAATGGCCATGGATGCGGGGGTAAGCAACCGCCCAACCCCATCTCTTCCAGTAGGGGAGAATGAGACTTCCATCACCGTGATGGTGACCTACGAGATTCGTTAAACAGACTCTCTGAAAAACCGCCCCTTCTGGG
>Ga0163150_10008096_pt1 | contig 12076 bp, 10 predicted proteins | sample OliLakLV19P2IB_FD_148628 | JGI IMG/M metagenome (GOLD analysis project Ga0163150, IMG submission 148628) | Freshwater microbial mat bacterial communities from Lake Vanda, McMurdo Dry Valleys, Antarctica - Oligotrophic Lake LV.19.P2.IB | ecosystem: Environmental > Aquatic > Freshwater > Lake >...
CATCATACCTACGTAAAAGGGTACGCTCTCTAGGTGAATGGAGATCAACGATGTTGCCGCTGATCCTTACCGCGCCACTGTCTGGAATATCTATACCGGATATACAGTTCAACAAGGTCGTTTTCCCTGAACCGCTGGGTCCCATCACAACAACAATCTCGCCCTTACCAACTGAAATGTTCAAACCCGTCAATACGGCAATATTTTTCTCACCCAAAAGATAGTGTTTGTGGAGATTCTGCACCTCCAAGCCATAATTTTTTTGATCGTCCATCACCTGGCGGAGAATACCGGTTAGTTGAAAGGCTTTTGCGAGTGTAGTGAGCTTAACTTAGCATAGGGTGTCTCCATTGAGTACCGATACCTTAGGACCTTCGAGTCCAGCTCGCCAAAGCTGGCTGGCCAATATTGACTGCTGCCGGGCATCGGATAATTAATCCAGCCAACGGCAGACAACCAGGGAGTCGCGCAGTACGTTATCGTCCCATTGGTGGTCAACCGTACAAAACAAAACGCGCTGGCGACAGTGAAAATCTGGCCACCATGACCCAGCGCCAGTACACCAGCGCCATGAGCCTGCTGCGCCATAACAGCTTCTGGACACCCCGGGTAATGACCTGCTCGGCCTTGACCACCACCAACATCGACACCGTGTGGAACATGGTGCTTGAATACCACGTCGAGGCACTGGCGCGACAGGCGTTTATGAGCAAGCGCACCCGGCAGAACCTGGACTGGATGCACCAGTTACTGAATGAAATGCTGCTGTTGAAACTGTCCCAGAACAGCAAAGTGCAAGCGCTGCTGCCCGCTCTGGAGCAGGCGGTACAGCGGCAGGAAATCACGGCGTTTGCCGCTGTCCGACAAATCATGGATCAACTGTAACCCGCGCCCGGCCTGATGCGTTTCTATCCCCTGGAAAAGTTGATCAACCTCCATGATGACTACGTCCGCCAGTTTAAGATCGACAACCTGCAGCTACTGCTGATCCAGCGACTCGGCGAACTATTCCTGCTGGAAGCGCACTGCCCGCATCGCGGCCATCCGCTGGTGGCGGCGTCGATTGCAGTTGGCGTTATTCAATGTTCCCTGCATCAGTATCAGTTCGCCCTGGAGGATGGCCGATTGCTGCGGGCCACGGAAGAGCCTTGTCGCGCGTTGCGCATGTTTTTCGTCACTGAGAACTTAAACAAGGCGCCCGAGAATTGGCGAGGTACCTTCGAGCACTATGAAAAACACGTATACCGCTGTGGTTCAACAGGATGGTCCTTGGTGGGTCGGCTGGATCGAAGAGATTCCCGGTGTGATGACATGGTCCAGCATTTCTTTACAACCCAGTTAAGCGGCATTCTTTAGTTCCGCCATCTCCGCCTCATATTGATTAGGGCTGACGTACCCCAGATAGGAATGCAGTCGATAGCTGTTGTAAAACATCGTTATGTAGTTCAGTACATCCTGCTGCGCTTCGAGCCGTGTCTGGTAATGGCGCCATTGGACTCGCTCCTGCTTCAAACTCCCGCAGAAGCTCTCCGCGACTGCGTTATCCCAGCAGTCACCTTTCCTGCTCTGGCATTAACTTGCCATTGCCCCGCAAAGCCTGGCCATCATCTGTCTGCTGTTCATTGACCCACCGGCCCAGCATAGTGGTGTTGATACCGAGGCTGCTTGCAGCTTCTCTCCTTGTGTAGCCCTGATCCCGCACCAGACTGCTTGAATTCCTTTGAGTACTTCTTTCTTGTAACCATTCTTTCGATCTCCCGTTAGGGGTAGTATCCCTTAACTGGGTTGTACAGATCTATTGGACCACGTCACTTTGTCGGGGCATATTTACCAGCCTGTCACCCAGCCACCTGACCGCAAGTGTGCTGGAAGAGGGCGGAGAATACCGGGACAGCGCGGGAGCGCTGGTTGCCATCAGCGGCCAGAAGGCGAAAGTGCGGATACCCAAGGAGTAACGTGCGGGGTGCTATCGGGCGGGCCCCAGACTTCCGGTATGGTATTGACATACTTCGCCCTGTGCGGCGTGATGGAAGAAGCTCCCCAGATCTTAGGCATGATGTTTGAAACCACGGATATCTGCACCAATTCAGACCCCGGCTGCTCCTTAAACGCCCATTCGCGTATCACTGGCAAGCATGGACAACCCGGATATCGCGCCGAGACCATCTTCCGGGGGTCTGCGTTGGTGGTCCGAAAATTGCATCTCTGTGCCCTTCATGGATATATTACCTTGCTGCCATGGTTAGACATTTAGACGAAATAGTGCCAACTTCTTACCCGCCGCTGATAATCTGGCTGTAGAGTCTGAGCGGCGGTACCGATACGGATAGCGAGTTGCCAGCGGATAATAGTCTTGATTGGACGAGTTGTGTATTGAACTGAGGGAATCGCGTTTGAGACGATTTATGAGCCGTTATGTTGCCGTCGTCGATGCCATCAACATTTGGCTTGGTCGCGTTGTCATGTACGGAATTTTTGTCCTGATCGGCATTCTGTTGTGGTCTTCTATCTCCAAAGCATTTTTTGTACCGTCGCTCTGGACCCTGGAAATGGCACAATTTTTTATGGTGGCTTATTACATCCTCGGCGGCCCCTACTGTCTGCAACGGGGATCGGATGTCAGGATGGACTTGTTATATTCCACCTGGACCGACCGGCAGCGGGCGTGGGTTGACGCGTTTACGGTGTTATTCCTGATATTCTTTCTCGGCGTACTTCTGTACGGTGCCGTGGACAGTACTCTCTACGCCCTCGATTACAACGAGCGCAGTTATTCCTCGTGGCGGCCCTACATGTGGCCCATCAAGATAATCACCTGCATCGGCTTCGCTCTGATGTTATTGCAGGCCATATCCGAGCTGTTCAAAGACATTGCGAGAATCAAAGGGGTAGAAATCTGATGCCCTCTGAAATGATCGCGATCCTGATGTTCTCCTCCATGATGTTGATGCTATTGACGGGACAGCGCGTTTTCGCCGCCATTGGCGTCGTCGCTGCTGTAGCCTCATTGTCACTGTGGGGTACCGGAGGCTCAGATTTGCCGTTCTCCGCCGCCATGAAACTGATGAAATGGTATCCCCTGTTGACGTTGCCGATGTTCATTTTCATGGGCTACATTTTGTCGGAGTCCAAAATTGCCGATGACCTCTACAAGATGTTCCATGTTTGGATGGGTCCTCTCAATGGTGGGCTGGCGATCGGCACGATTGGCCTGATGGTGATTGTCTCTGCCATGAACGGTCTTTCGGTGGCCGGCATGGCGATTGGCGCCACGATTGCGTTGCCTGAACTACTGCGACGGGGTTACGACAAGAAAATGGTGACTGGTGTGGTCCAGGCGGGCTCCACACTCGGTATCCTCATACCGCCATCTGTGGTACTGGTGCTCTATGCCATGATTGCGCGCCAACCGGTTGGCCAGCTTTGGCTCGCCGGCGTATTTCCCGGTTTGATGATGGCGGCCATGTTCATTGTGTACGTCGCCATCCGCTGCCATTTGCAACCTCACCTGGGTCCTGCGCTGTCAGAAGAGGAGCGCAATGTTCCACTGGCAGAGAAATTACGCCTGCTGCGCGCGGGCCTTCTGCCGCTACTGATCTTCGCAACTATGATGGTGCCCTTTGTTATTGGTTGGACCAGTCTGGTTGAAGCTTCCGCCATCGGGGCGGTAGCGGCGTTGTTGGCTGCAGTGATAAAAAAGCGCATGACGGCGGCGGTGTTTGAAGCGTCCGTGCGTCAAACCCTCTCCATTTCATGCATGTTTATGTGGATTATTTTGGCCGCGATGGGCTTTGGTGCGGTCTTTGATGGATTGGGCGCGGTAGGGGCTATCGAAAATCTCTTTACTGGGCAACTGCACCTGAGTCCCTGGACGATACTGATCATCATGCAGCTATCGTTTCTGGTGATGGGTACCTTTCTCGATGACACCGCCATGCTGGTCATTGTTGCACCGCTGTACGTGCCACTGGTCGACCAACTGGGTTTTGATCTAGTATGGTATGGTGTGCTGTACACGATCACTACCCAGATTGCCTACCTGACGCCGCCCTTTGGATACAACCTGTTTTTGATGCGTGCCATGGCACCACCGGAAATTGGAATACGGGATATCTATGCCTCCATCTTGCCATTTGTTGCTATCATGATAGTGGCGTTGGTTATTGTTATGGTGTTTCCGCAAATCGCGTTGTGGTTGCCCGAGGCTGTTTATACCAAGTAGGAAAAAATTACTGGCAAGACATAAAAGTCTCCAGCAATGGGGAAAGTCACTGGGAAGCCTGCTCTGAACTGGTTCCCCTTCATTCGTAAACAGGAGAGATTCTATGAGCAATAGACGGAAGTTTCTGAAAACAGCGGGTGTAGGAGTTGCCGGGTTAGCCGCCGTCGGCGCGCCAGCCATACATGCCGCCCCCAAAACGACGATCAAGTGGCGCATGCAGACCTATGCCGGCCCGGCACTGGGAGAGCATGTGATCAAGCCATCGATTGATGCCTTCAACAAGATTGCCGGTAGCGACATGCAGATTGAGTTGTATTATGCGGATCAGCTGGTACCTACCGGTGAGCTGTTCCGCGCTATGCAAAAGGGCACAATAGACGCTGTGCAATCCGATGACGATTCCATGGCATCACCGACCGAGGTAGCGGTGTTTGGCGGCTACTTCCCCTTCGCCAGTAAGTATTCGCTGGATGTTCCTGTGCTGTTCAACCAGTACGGCCTTGCGCAAATCTGGGATGAAGAATATTCCAAGGTCGGCGTGAAGCACTTGTCGGCCGGTGCCTGGGACCCCTGCAATTTTTCGACTAAGGAACCCATCAACAGCCTCGCTGACCTGAAGGGTAAACGCATATTCACCTTTCCGACGGCCGGCCGCTTCCTCAGCCAGTTTGGTGTGGTGCCGGTGACCCTGCCGTGGGAGGATATCCAGGTCGCGGTGCAGACCGGTGAGCTCGATGGTATTGCCTGGTCGGGAATTACGGAGGTCTATACGGTTGGTTGGGCCGATGTGACCGATTATTTCCTGACCAACAGTATCTCCGGCGCCTGGGCAGGTTCGTTTTTTGCCAACATGGAAAAGTACAATGCGCTGCCGGAGAACATGAAGGGCTTGCTCAAACTGGCTATGGACAGTTCTCATTACCATCGGCTGTGGTGGTACTGGGGCGGTGAGGCGGCATTGCGTGTGAATGGCACCAAAATGAAACTGACCACTATCCCGGACGAAGAGTGGGCTACGGTTGAGGCAGCGGCAATTAAATTCTGGGATCAAATTGCCGCTGAATCGAAAACCAAGGCAAAAGTAATAGATATCTTCAAGAAGTACAACGCCGATATGGTAAAGGCAGGCCCTCCTTATCGTTTCAGCTAAAGCTGCCGGAGACCAGGGGTGTGCCGCGCACCCCTGTTGTCCATTGAGAAATCTTGCAATAAACGCAAATTTAATCACTACATGGAGGCGCTATGCCTCGTAATTTGTCATTTGAAGAATTGCAGCAACAGGTAAAAGTAGGATCTGTCGACACTGTGATCGCGGCTATGCCTGATATGCAGGGACGACTGATGGGAAAACGTTTTCACGCCGAGTATTTTATTGAGACTGCCTGGGAAGAAACCCATGCATGCAATTACCTGCTGGCCACAGACATGGAGATGATAACAGTAGAGGGCTATGCTTCCACCAGCTGGTCTACTGGTTACGGCGATTACACATTAAAACCGGATTTGCGCACACTCAGGAGGGTGCCATGGCTTGAAGGTACCGCGCTGGTCTTATGTGATGCGTTTGATCACCACACACATGCTCCCGTCGTACACGCCCCTCGCACCGTACTTCAAAAACAATTGCAGCGACTCGATCAGCTGGGTTTTGTGTCGGCGGTGGCCACAGAGCTGGAGTTTTTTATCTTCCGGGAAACTTTTGAATCCCTGTCTGACCAGGGCTATCGAGATATGAAAACCGTCAGCGCCTATAATGAGGACTACCACGTTTTTCAGACCACAAAAGAAGAGAGCCTGATGCGCAAAATTCGCAACGGTTTACAGGCTGCCGGTATCAAGGTAGAGAATAGCAAGGGTGAAGCGTCAGCTGGTCAGGCAGAGATTAATGTCAGTTATTGCGAAGGCCTGGAGATGGCAGACAATCATGTCATGCTTAAAAATGCCATCAAGGAAATGGCTTTTCTGGAGGGCAAGTCAGTCACCTTCATGGCAAAGTGGGATACGTCAGCAGCAGGCTCTTCCAGCCACATTCACCAGTCACTGCAGAAGAAAGACGGGACTGCGGTATTCCATGATGCCAATGCGGAACATGGGATGTCAGAAACCATGCGGCATTACCTGGCGGGCCTGCTGAAGTATGCAGATGATATTACGTATTTTTTGGCGCCCTATATTAATTCCTACAAGCGTTTCAGTGCGGCGACCTTTGCGCCCACCAAGGCAGTCTGGTCTATAGACAACCGTACGGCGGGCTACCGCATCGTGGCTCCCGGAACGAAATCCGTGCGCGTGGAATGCCGTGTCGGTGGCTCAGACCTGAATCCCTATCTCGCGATTGCTTCACAGATTGCGGCAGGTATAAAGGGGATCGAGGAGAAGTTGGCTCTTGAACCTTCGTTTTCCGGTGATGCCTACAAGACTGACGGAATCAGGGAGATTCCTCGAACCCTGCGTGCGGCGACTGAGGCGCTGCGCCATTCACGCATGCTGCGCGACGCCATGGGCGATCAGGTGATTGATCACTACGTGAGAGCCGCTGAGTGGGAGCAGGAAGATTTTGACCGGAAGGTGACGGATTACGAACTGAAACGCGGATTTGAGAGGGCGTGATCCGTGGCGAAAACGATTCAATGCATATCTCCCATTGACGGATCGCTCTACGTAGAACGGGATGCGCTGTCACCGGAGGCAGCCAAAGCGGCCATTGCAGAGGGTGCGGTGGCGCAACAGCAATGGGAACGATTGCCACTTAAGCAGCGAATCCTGCTGGTACTGGCGGGTATTAAAATCCTCGGCGAAATGAATGTTGAGATAACGACTGAACTGGCCTGGCAAATGGGCCGACCAGTTCGCTATGGCGGCGAATTTTCCGGTGTTAATGAGCGTGCGAGATACATGGCGAGCATTGCCGAAGCCGCCCTTGCTCCGATAGAGATCGAAAACAGTGAGGCGTTTATTCGCCGTATTGAGCGCAAACCACTCGGCGTTGTATTGGTTGTGGCACCATGGAATTATCCTTACCTGACGGCTATCAATACCATAGTGCCTGCGCTAATTGCCGGCAATGCCGTCGTCCTCAAGCATTCGTCACAGACAATGCTGGCGGGTGAGCGGCTCGCGAGTGCCTTCCACGCGGCGGGAGTGCCCACAGCGATTTTTCAGCACCTGGTACTTGATCACCCGACCACGGCCTCACTGATCAGGAGTAAATCCTTTGGCTTTGTGAATTTCACCGGTTCGGTAGCGGGGGGTAAGGCGATGGAGGAAGCTGCGGCGGGTTCCTTCACCGCGGTTGGTACCGAGCTGGGCGGCAAGGACCCTGGTTACGTGATGGATGATGCCGACCTTGAGGTCGCGGTAGCGACGCTCATTGATGGGGCGATGTATAATTCCGGCCAGTGTTGTTGTGGCATCGAGCGCATTTATGTCTGTGACAAGCACTTCGATGCCTTTGTCGAAAAAGCCGTCGCCTTGGTTGAAAGTTACAATTTGGGCAATCCCCTGGATCAGGCGACAACACTCGGCCCCATGGCCAATATTCGTTTTGCCAACCTGGTGCGCTCCCAAATTGACGACGCGCTCGCCCAGGGTGCCAGGTCACTGGTTAATCCCGGTCTGTTTCCCGAAGATGGTGGGGCTTACTTGATGCCGCAAATCCTCGTTGATGTGAATCATTCAATGCGCATTATGCGCGAAGAATCGTTCGGCCCGGTGGTAGGTATTATGAAGGTCGCGGACGATGAGGAAGCTATTGCGCTTATGAACGACAGCGATTTCGGGCTAACGGCCTCCCTTTGGACCAGTGACAGTGAGCGGGCACAGAGGATTGCCCGGAGGTTGGAAACGGGCACAGTATTTATGAACCGTTGTGATTACCTGGACCCGGCGCTGTGCTGGACCGGGTGCAAGGATACCGGCCGAGGTGGCAGCCTGTCAGTGATCTCTTATCACAACCTGACACGCCCTATGTCGTTCCATTTCAAAAGATTGTGAGTCTTGCAAGGTATTGTTATGACGGTATCCGTTAATTGGTCCTATCCAACATCGATCCGATTTGGCGCGGGAAGAATCACAGAAATTGCAGAGGCCTGCTTGGCGGCCGGCATATCCAAACCCCTGCTAGTGACTGATCGGGTGCTGGCAGAGCTGCCTATGGTGCAGGTGGCTCTGGATATTCTCGAGGCAGCAGGCCTTGGCCGGGCCTTGTTTTCAGAGGTAGACCCGAATCCCACTGAAGTCAATTTACAGGCTGGGCTGAGTACCTATCACCGGGGCCAGCATGATGGCGTGGTCGCCTTTGGTGGCGGCTCCGGGCTTGATCTTGGCAAACTGATCGCCTTTATGTCGGGACAACATCGCCCGGTCTGGGATTTTGAGGACATTGGCGATTGGTGGTCCCGCGCGGACAAGGGTGGCATCGCGCCTATAATTGCTGTGCCAACAACCGCCGGTACCGGTGCGGAAGTTGGCCGTGCGGGGGTACTTACCAACTCGCAAACGCATGAGAAGAAAATCATTTTTCACCCCAATATCCTTCCCTGCCAGGTAATTTGCGATCCCGAGCTTACCCTCAGTATGCCGCGGGCCATTACTGCCGGTACAGGGCTGGATGCGTTTGCCCATTGCCTGGAGGCTTATTGCGCTCCCAAATATCACCCTATGAGCCACGGTATTGCTGTCGAAGGTATGCGGCTGGTTAAGGAGAACTTACCCAAAGTCTATATCGATGGCTCAGACATCGAAGCACGCGGCCATATGATGTCAGCCGCTGCGATGGGGGCGACGGCTTTTCAAAAGGGCCTGGGCGCCATCCACGCCATCTCACACCCTGTAGGAGCCTTATACAACACCCATCACGGCACCACTAATGCGGTGGTTATGCCGGCGGTGGTGGAATTCAATCGGCCGGCTATCGAAGATGCCATTCGACGACTGGCCAGCTATCTGGATATTCCGGATGGATTCAATGGCTTCATGGATTTTCTGGTCGAACTCAACCACAGCATGAACATCCCTAAAAACCTGACGGAGCTGGGTGTCATTGATCCGGATCTTGATGCGTTGACAGCAGCTGCCCTGGCTGACCCCAGTGCCGGCGGTAATCCGGTCAGAATGACCATGGAGAACACCCGCCAGCTGCTGGAGAAATGCCTGTAGAGTCCAGCTGGTCGCGATCACTCGCCAGACCACGCGGGTGCGCAGCCCGCCACCCAGCCAGCCGTTTTCCAGCATGATGGAACTGGTACAGCCGATGGTGCGAGCGCTGATGCTTACCGGGTGACCCATGCCCTGCAGCAGCCTGACGGTATCCACACTGAAGCCCTCTTCCATTTGCAGCACATCGGGCAACCACTGGTGAAATCCTGGGTTCCGTTGCCGCCGGGGCTGCCCGTAGCCAGCCAGGGCTTGCCCTCACGCAGCACAATAGTCGGGCTCATGGAGGATAGCGGGCGTTTGCCCGGTTCGATGCTATTGGTCTCACCCTGTACCAGGCCGAAGCCGTTGGCAGCGGTGGGGCTGGTGGTGAAGTCCGCCATTTCGTTGTTAAGCAGCAGGCCGGTGCCCGGTACCACGATGTTGGAGCCGAAACTGAAATTCAGCGTGTAGGTATTGCTGACTACGTTGCCGAAACGGTCTGCCACGCTGTAGTGCGTGGTCTCGGTGCTCTCGCCATCGAGCAGCTTTCCCGGGGCAATATTCACCGAGGGTGTGGCGCGCTTGCTGTCGATGAGTCGCCGCTGGCGTGCGGCGTAGGCCTTGTCCGTGAGCTGTGCCACCGGCACCGCGACAAAGTCCGGGTCACCCAGGTACAAGGCTGCGATCGGCTCGCTGCCCACCCGCAGGCGATGGGTAAGGTGCTGGGCATCATATATCTGGCGATTTCCACACACCTGATTCACAAGGCGGGCTTACAGCTGAACGATGGAGCGACCGGAGCGGTGACGCTAATCAAGCGTATTATTCGCAGTAGTGGAGGCGAGCCCAGGAAGATTGTGACCGACAAGCTCCGCAGTTACGGGGTGGCTCGTCCGGAGCTGATTCCTGAAGCCATCCACATCACGCATCAGTATGCCAACCATCGGGTAGAGCAATCACATGAGTCGACCAGATTAGGGGAGCGGGGCTTGAGGCAAGACGCAGCCTTGTCCGGGTCCGGCCAGGTTAATCTGTCAAAACCTATGCAGGCACTATTTGGTTGGCGAGCTTCGCATCAGATGAACAGAATAGCGGCAATACTTGCGCTGGTCTTTGGGCTCTTCCTCGTTCTGGCGGAGACAGCTCGAAACTGGGGCAACTGGCAATGGTGGCCGTATTGGGTGGTCGACTTCATTGCAGCTGCCCTGCGCTTTGCGGGGGCCACGCTTGTACTTCGCGGAGCTCGTGGTGGCAGTGCAACACTGTGTGGTGCGTGGAGCTTTACGACAGCGATGTTCCATTCAAGCTTTTGATCCCACATCGAACACGCGGCTGAAGCGGCGGAGGGCAATGTTGCGCAAGAGCCGCTTACATTCATCATTGGCACGATGTGGATTATTACGATTGTGGGCTTTGGACTCTCTGCAATTGCTTCTCGCAAAGCAGATGATATTTCGCGCTGATCAGCCCTAAACCACTCGCCTTCGTCGAAAGCTAAATTGCCCCCGACCAAAAAAGCCAGCAGACAAATAGAGTGATGATGGGAACCAACATCAAAAAAAGCTTGAGTTTAAGCGATGTCATAAAGAGGCTGCTGTTACGGACTACGCCGCCTCTGACTCCGCCTTTACCATTTCAGCGGTCTTTTCCACGGCAGGCTCCAATTCCGCCAGCCTGGCCTCTAACTCCTTGACCTTCTTATCCAGCTCCGCCTTCTCCGTCCTGGACTTATTCAAAGACTTGGAAGCGCACTGCCCGCATCGCGGCCATCCGCTGTCTGCGGCGTCGATTGCAGGTGGCGTTATTCAATGTTCCCTGCATCAGTATCAGTTCGCCCTGGAGGGTGGCCGATTGCTGCGGGCCACGGAAGAGCCTTGTCGCGCGTTGCGCATGTTTTCAGTTGTTTATGCGGGGAATGAGGTGGGTGTGATGCTGGATGAATAGGGCCCTTTCGTATGAGGCTCACTTGCGGAGGTGCTGTGAAGGTTATTGCCTGCATTGAGGAGCAGGAGACCATGTCCGATAAAGCGGGGCAGGCCCTCGCTCGGTTCGATTCATGTAAAGCATCGGGACGCTGGAACTGTTGCCCTGGTCGCGCGTGGTCTTGACCGGCGCGCTGTTTGGCTTGTTTTGCTACGCCATCTACGACCTCACCAACTTGGCCACGCTGAGGGACTGGCCGTTGCGCCTGACCCTGGTCGACGTCGCCTGGGGCACCGCACTCACCGCCGTCGCAGCCGCGGCGGGCCACTGGGCGCTGGGGTGTTTGTCGGGAGCGGCGTAGTTTCCGACTCGCTGGCATAGATTCAATTCTGTGTGCCACCGTACAGACGCATATACATACGATGAGGATCATCGACCGTTCAATGGCGAGCGGATAAACGCCCGCACTTCACAAACCACCAATGGAAAGCCGACAAATGCCTACCGACAGCGTCGCCGAACAGCACCTTTGGCCCCTCATCAAAGACATCAAGTTCGCCATGTTCACTACCCACCACGGCAACGGCCACTTGCATTCGCGGCCGATGACGACACAGAACAAGACGATGCTGGATGACAAGCTGTGGTTCTTCATGTCAGTCAAGGGCGGTGCAGCGCAGGAGATTGCACAGCAGCCGCAGGTGAACATCAGCTATGCCGACGTTGGCAAGGACGTTTACATTTCGGTGTCCGGTTCAGCTGAGGAGGTTGACGACAAAACCCAACGGCAAGCAC
>Ga0163150_10008100_pt1 | contig 12071 bp, 13 predicted proteins | sample OliLakLV19P2IB_FD_148628 | JGI IMG/M metagenome (GOLD analysis project Ga0163150, IMG submission 148628) | Freshwater microbial mat bacterial communities from Lake Vanda, McMurdo Dry Valleys, Antarctica - Oligotrophic Lake LV.19.P2.IB | ecosystem: Environmental > Aquatic > Freshwater > Lake >...
GGCGAACTCGTCGAGATGCTGGCCCTCGACGCGGAGACCAAGGTCATCCTGCTTTTCCTCGAAACGATCCGCGATGCAAGGCGCCTTGCAAGCGCGGCGCGGCTTGCGCAGGCAAACGGCAAGGCCGTGGTCGCCTACAAGCTCGGCCGCTCGGCATTGGGCGAAGCGCTGGCCAAGTCGCACACGGGTGCGCTCGCGGGCAGCGACGCGGCGGTCGATGCCTACTTCCGCCACAACGGCATCGTGCGCGTGGACATGCTCGAGACGCTGGTGGAGATCGTGCCCTTGTTGTCGGGCCGTGCGCCGGCGCCTCTTAAAAGGACGCCGCGTGTAGCCGTGGTGACGACGACCGGCGGCGGCGCCGCGAGCGTCGTGGACCGGCTCGGCACGCTCGGCATCGATACGCTCGTGCCCGACGACGCGCTCATCGCATTGCTGATGGACAAGGGCGTCCCGATCCGCAAGGCGCCGATCATCGACCTTACGCTCGCGGCCACGAGCGACAAGTACCGCGCGGTGCTCGAGGCCCTGCTCGCGCATCCGGACTGTGATGCGGCGCTCGCCGTGGTCGGCTCGTCGGCGCAGTTCCATCCGGAGCTTGCGGTGAAGCCGATCATTGGCGCGAATTCATCCCAGCCGCGCGGGGCGAAGCCGCTCGCCGCTTTTCTCGCGCCGCACGCCGAAGCCTCGCTGCGACTGCTGGCCGAAGCCGGCGTGCCTGCGTTCCGCACGCCCGAAGGCTGTGCGGATGCGCTGGCTGCGTATTTCGCATGGCGCGCACCCTCCGAAGCCCGCGAAGCCCTCGAAGCCCTCGAAGCCGGCGCCCCGAAGTGGCCGGATGGCCTCTCGCGCAGCAGCGGGATGGACGAAGCCGATGCGCTCTCGCTTTTCGAATCGCTTGGCGTGCCCACGGTTCGGCGCGAGACCGCCCGCGCGCCGGCGTACGAGCACTCGGTGCCCTACCCCGTCGCCGCCAAAGTGCTGTCGAAAGACATCCCGCACAAGACCGAAGCCGGCGGCGTCGCGCTCGGGATTGCCGACCGCGCCTCGTTCGGCAATCGCGTGCAGGCGATGCTCGCCGATGTCCGCTCGCACTCGCCCGCGGCATCGATCGAAGGCGTGCTCGTGCAATCGATGGCCAAGGGGCTGGCTGAGGCGATCGTCGGCTATCGCCACGACCCGATGATCGGACCGGTGGTGCTGGTGGGACTCGGCGGGCAGCTTGCCGAGATCTATCGCGACATGGCGCTGGCCTGCGCGCCGGTGAGCGAAGAAGAAGCCCTCGCAATGATCGCCAAGGTGAAAGGCTTCGCTGTCCTGCGCGGTTTTCGCAATCTGCCGCAAGGCGATATGGCGGCACTGGCAGGTGCGGTGGTTGCGGTTTCGCGCCTCGCTTTGCTCGAGGGCCAGCCGGTCGCGGAGGCCGAGATCAATCCGCTCATGGTTTGCGCAGAAGGCGTACTCGCTGTCGACGGCCTTGTTTTATTCAGGCGTAACCCGCTTCCCGCTGGTGCCGGATAGCGTGCACGACCACTGTGTCGTCGCGTTCGTCGTAGCTGTATAGCGCCACATAGCCGGTGCGCCCGCGCGAAATGACCAGTTCGCGGAAGTCCTCCTCTCCGGGGCGGCCGATCTCCGGATGGCGGTGAAGGACATCGATGGCTTCGAAAACGATTCTCGCGGTATCTGCCGCAACGTCCGGCTCCGAGCTGATGAGGAACTCCATCAGCCTTGAAATGTGAGCCAGGGCGCGCTCCGTGTAGCGGACGGCGGCCATGGCGGGCGATCAACGGCCTGTCAACGCTTGAGAGGCTTGGGTCTGCGCGCCTGCTTGCCGGACGCCCGCGCGAGAAAGTATCCGTGCACATCCTCCGCCCGGTAGCAAATGCCCGTTTTCTCGTACTCTGCAAGCGACTGCCGCGCCTCTGCGTAAAATGCCAGGCGCTTGCCAGCCTGCTTCGCCTGCGCCTCGATCGCCTCGACCATCCATGCATGGGGCGATTTGCCGGCTATTTCGGCCAGTTTCGCAACCTGTTCCTTCAGCGTACCCGGCAGCTTGAGCGTGGTCGAAACGGTCATGGAAACTCTCCGCGGGTCGATGGACAATCGGTAACACCAACGTAACACCAAGCGCAGCACTCAGTCAATTGCCGAAGGGACGATTCATGAATTTCGAGCTCACCACTGAACAAAACGGGTTCCGCGAATCCGTCCTGCGCTTCGCGCAGAAGCACCTCGCCGCCGGCAAGCTCGCACGCGCGCACGATCCGGCGCATCCATGGGATGTCGCAAAGCTCATGGGCAAGCAGGGCTTCCTCGGCATCACGATGCCCGAAGCCGACGGCGGGCAGGCGGGCACGCTCATGGATGCGGTGATCGCGATCGAGACCGTTGCCTCCGTCTGCCCGCGCAGCGCGGACGTCGTGCAGGCCGGCAACTTCGGGCCGGTGCGCGTGCTCGCCGAATACGGCACGCCGCTGCAAAAGCAGAAGTACCTCACCAGAATCCTCGCGGGAGAAGCGGTGATTTCGGTCGGCATGACCGAGCCCGATGCCGGCAGCGCGGTCACCGATCTCAAGACCACGGCGAAGCCCGACGGCGAGGGCTTTCGCGTCAACGGCAGCAAAGTATTCGTCACGCACTCCGCGTATGCCGACGTGATCCTCGCGTATGTGCGGTTCGGTCCGGGCGTCGGCGGCATCGGGTCGGTACTGATCGACACCAAGGCCGAAGGCATGCGACGCGGCGAGCCTTCGGCGTTCATGTCCGGCGAGGAATGGACGCAGCTCTATTTCGACAACGTCTACGTGCCGCCCGAGATGGTGGTGCTCAGGGAGGGCGGATTCAAGAAGCAGATCGCCGGCTTCAACGTCGAGCGGATCGGCAACACTTCGCGCTCGCTCGCGCTCGGCCGCTATGCCTTCGAGGCCGCGCGCCAGTGGGCGATGCAGCGAAAGCAGTTCGGGCGCCTGCTGTGCGAGTTCCAGGGGTTGCAGTGGAAATTCGCCGACATGAAGATCAAGCTCGACGCCGGCCAGCTCCTTTTGTACCGCGCGGCGGCCAACGCGGACCGCGGATTCCCCTCGGCCGAAGAAACCGCGATTGCAAAGGCGTTCTGCAATCAGGCCGGCTTCGAGGTGGCCAACGAGGCCCTGCAGGTCATGGGCGGTACGGGGTACAGCCAGGAGCAGCTTGTGGAATACTGCGTGCGGCGCTGCCGGGGCTGGATGATCGCCGGCGGCTCGATCGAGATCCTGAAGAACCGGATTGCGGAGGGCGTTTTTGAGAGGACGTTTTCGCAGCGGCCGGGGTGAGAAACGGGGCGGCGTACAAGCATGAATTGCTGCCAAATTATGACAGAAGTCCGCTGCTGCAGCCATTCTCCGGTCGAAATGCTGCCATTGCGGGTGACTAGGACCGGACAACGGAGAAGCCGATGACTGCAGCACGTTCCCAACCCATGCTCACGCAATCCGAAGGCGTCGACCCGTTCGCGGTCGCGCGCTGGGACCTCGTGCCCTCGCGCACCGCGCTCGTTGTCATCGACCCACAGAACGATTTCCTCCACGCCGAAGGCTGGTACGCGAAGTCCGGCGTCGACGTCTCCCACATGCAGCGGACGATCGAGCCCACCCGCGCGCTGGTCGCGGCGGCGCGCGCGAAGCGCATCCCGGTGATCTGGACGCGCCACGGGTTTCGCGATGCGACGGACGCCGGCGTGTTCTTCGAGCTGCGGCCCTTCCTCAAGGACGGCGGACTGCGCCAGGGGACCTGGGGCGCCGCGATCCTCGACGGGCTGGGCGCGAGCGCGGACGACTGGTACATCGAGAAGACGCGCCTCAGCGCCTTCTACAACACGAACTTGGAGGCAACGCTCAGGGCGCTCAAGGCCGAGACGGTGCTGTTCGCCGGCGTGCTCACCAACCAGTGCGTTGCCGCGACTTCAAAGGACGCGAACTTCCGCGACTTCAAGCCGATTGTCGTCGAGGACTGCACCGGCACGACGCTCCCTCATCTGCACGATCCGGCGATCGAAATGATCCGCGTCGGCTGGGGCGAGGTGCGAAGCCTCGAGGAGGCGCTCTCCGAGATCGCGCAGCTGCCGCTGGCGAACGCAAAATGAAGGTTCTTGCCCTTGCACTCCTGATGCTCACGGCCGCACCGGCCCTCGCCGCCTGGCCGGAAAAGCCGATCCGATTCATCGTGCCTTCCGCCGCGGGCGGCTCGCCGGACGTGCTCATGCGCGTGATGATCAACGAATTGTCGAAACAGATGGGCGTTTCGATCGTGGTGGACAACAAGCCCGGCGCCTCTTTCACCATCGGCACCGCAGAGATCGCGCGCGCGGCACCCGACGGCTACACGCTCGGCTACGGCAACATCGTGTCGCTTGCGATCGTGCAGACGCTGCTGCCCAAGGTGCCCTACGACGTGGAGAAGGACCTCACGCTCGTGTCGAACACGATCCGCGTCTTCAACCTGCTCGCGGTGAACAACGACGTGCCGGTAAAGACCGTGCCCGAGCTGATCGCGTACGCGAAGAAGAATCCCGGCCGGCTCGCGATGGCTTCCGGCGGCAACGGCACGACCGGGCACCTTGGCGGGGAGCTTTTCAAGGCGATGACCGGCACCTTCATCCTGCATGTGCCCTATCGCGGCAGCCCGCAGGGCATCAACGACCTCATCTCCGGCAACGCGCAGATGATGTTCGACAACATTTCCTCGATCGGGCCGCATGCAAAATCGGGCCGCGTGCGCGGCATCGCGGTCTCCGGGCCGCGCCGCTCGCCCGTGTTCCCCGATTTGCCGACGGTGGCCGAGGCCGGCGTGCCGGGCTATGAGACGGTGGCCTGGGGCGGCGTGATCGGGCCCGCGGGCCTGCCGCGGGAAGTCATGACGCGCCTGACGGCCGAGATTCGCAAGGCACTGGCCGCGCCCACGCTCATCGAGCGTTACAAGGCGCTGGATACCGAGATCGACGGCGGCACGCCCGAGGAGTTCCTCGCGATCTCCAGGCGCGAAACGCCCAAGTGGGCCACGGTCATCCGGCGCGCGAACGTCAAGGTCGACTGAAATGCCCGGCTCCACGAAGAAGAAGCCCGTCTCGGGTTTCCTTTCGAAAGCGGTGCGCACGCCGCCGAGGCGCCCTGCAAGGAAGCCTCCGAGCCTGCGCCACAAGCGCCGCGCGACCATGGCGGACCTGAGGCTCGCCAAGTCCGAGTTCGCAGTGCTCAGGCGGCTGTCCTCGCCGGAAAAAATCCAGGCCTACCTGCTCGACATGCAGCAGAATTTCGAGCTCAAGGGCGATTCGTGCGCGACGGTGCGCATGGTGCTGAGGGACAAGTGCGCGCACTGCATCGAAGGCGCGCTGGTCGCGGCCGCGGCCCTGTGGGTGCACGGCGAGCCGCCGCTCCTGCTCGACCTGCGCGCGCGCGACGACTCGGACCACGTCGTCGCCCTCTTCAGGCGCAAGGGCCACTGGGGCTGCATCTCCAAGACCAACGGCCCGGACCTGCGCTGGCGCGACCCGATCTACCGCAGCCTGCGCGAGCTGGCGCTCTCGTACATGCACGAGTACTCCAACCGGCGCGATGACAAGTCGCTGCGCGAATACTCGGTGCCCTACGACCTGCGCCGCGCCAGGCTCGAGGACTGGGTCACCGGCACCGAAGGCGCCTGGGCCATCGCCGAGAAGCTCGACGAGATCCGCCACTACAACCTCGTGACCAGGCCGCAGATCAGGATGCTTGTGCGCCGCGACCCTTTCGAGCGCAAGGTCGCAATGCTCGTCCAGTACGAAAAGCCCGAGCACCCGAAGAAGAAATGAACGACCCCGATTGCGGGGTAGGCCAAAGCCCTACAGCCAGCCGAAATTCGCTGCCCTAGAATCGCCGGCAGCCCCGCCAACGGAGCTTATGCCATGGCCGACACCGAAGACGACAACCCGCTCGCCTACAAGAACGCGCGCTTCATGGACAGCGAGGAAGCGCGCCCCTTGCGCATCCTCGCCGAATACCTCTCGCCGCTCGAGGCTTTCCAGAGGGAGCGCATCCAGGACACGGTGGTGTTCTTCGGCTCCGCGCGCATCCACGAGGGCGGCCCGCTCGGGCGGTATTACGAGGACGCGCGCGAGCTTGCGCGGCTGGTCACCGAGTGGTCGCTCAGCCTTGCGCACGATGTCCGCAAGCACATCGTCTGCTCGGGCGGCGGCCCGGGCATCATGGAAGCGGCCAACCGCGGCGCGACCGAGGCCGGCGGCCGCACGGTGGGCCTCAACATCGGGTTGCCCTTCGAGCAGAAGCCGAACCCGTGGATCTCGCCGGGGCTGTGCTTCGAGTTCCACTACTTCTTCATGCGCAAGCTCTGGTTCGCGCACCTCGCGCGCGCGCTGGTGGTCTTCCCCGGCGGGTTCGGCACGCTCGACGAGCTCATGGAAATGCTCACGCTGGTGCAGACCGGCAAGCTCGACCGCTCGATCCCGATCATCCTGTACGGGACTTCGTACTGGAACGAAATCATCAACTTCGAGGCGCTCGCGCGCCACGGCATGATCAGCGCCGGGGATCTCGCGCTGTTTCGCTTTGCAGACGACCCGGCGACCGCGCTCGCGATGCTCAAGGCCTCGATGAAGACCTCGCAGGACGCCAAAGCCCCGAGGATCGCGACCTCGCGCACGCCCGAGTCCTGAGTGAGGCTTGCGAACGGTGCAACCGCGCCACACAACGCCGGTTGCGGCTCAGAGGCCGAAGGCCTTGAGCATCGCGTCAGAGAATCCTTCGAGCCCCCGCCCGAAGAGGCCGGTTCGAGCATCGGCGCGCAGCGTTTCTTCGTAGATGCAGGCGCCGTCGCTCCCGGCAAAGCTGTCGACGAACAAAGGCTGCTCGCCCATGAGATAGGCCGCGAACGTATCGGAGCGGGCCGTGGAGTACGCGAGGTTCGCGCTGAAGCCGATCGTGGCCGCCGGGTCGATCCTGCGCCCTCCTCCGGCCTTTTCCACACGAACGCCACGGCATCCCTTGACGACGAGCCGCGCCGGGCCGTGGAACACGACGTACCGGAGCTGGAGCGTCAGCCATGCATGCAGGCTCCCAACGCGCCAGCGCGTGGTGATCTTCAGCGGCGTTTGCCTGCCGTAAGCGACTGCGACGAGGTTGCGCGGATGCAGTACGACCGCCGATCCCGCCGGCACGCGCAGCATCCCGACTTCGTCCAGCGGATCGCGCGTGGCCGAGATCACCACGATCTCCGGCTTGCCCGCGCGCATGCGGATCAGCGCGACCATGCCGGCCGCGAGGCTGCTGAGGGGATACGCCCAGTCGAGCAGCCACTTGGTGTCCTTCGATGCCCCGGCCGGCGAGCTCTGCAGGTAAGCCGGATGCACCAGCAATTCTTCGTCCCCTTCGATTGCAACCTCGACCGACCGCGCCGAGCCTGCGGGCGAAGCCGTCTCGACCACGCCCGAACCGCCCGGCAGCACGCTCACCGGCGCCCTGCGCGCTGCAATCGGCGCCAGCACGAAATACAGGAGCGCCTTGATCGCTACCGGCAGCAGCAGGATCCCCAGGAGGATCGCGAGCGCCTTTGGGAAAGCCTCCTTCGCGAGGCCCCACCCATTGCTTGCCCAATTGCCGAGCAGGAGCTTCTCGTTGTCGTCGATTCTTTGTACCAGGGGACGCAGGACTTCGTCGAGCTGAACAGTGCGCGCCTTGAACAGTTCCTTCCCGTTCTTTAACGACTCGAGGACCTTTCGCTGCTGCTCATAGTCGCGGTGGGCGGCAGCGTTGGCATCGTAGAGGTAGCCGTAGGCCTCCTCGAGGTCCTGCAGTTTCCGGTGAGGTGGCGAGCCAGGGAAGCGCGAAAGCAGCGGATGCTCGCGTAGGATTTCGGCGCGCTCGCGCTCATTTTGTTTCAGCCTGGCGTAGGCCGCGACGTGCTTCTGTCGAAGCGTTTCCAAGTGGACGGATTCCTTCTGGATCGTCTCGAGCGTCGAGCGCAACCGGTCGAGGTATTCGCGCTCCTGGAGCAGCAGCTTGATCCTGACGTCAGTGCGGATGCCTTCGACGAACCCGGAAGCCAACGGCAACCCAAGTCGCGCCAGGCCCGTGACTTTCTCTGCGTTGAGGCGCCGGACCTCTTCATCGATGGAAGCTATGCGCGCTGCAAGCACATTGACTGGCGCGGCCTTGAGCCCGGCGATGCGCGCTTCGAATTCGACCTGCAGCTTGACGAACTGCGCTTCGAGCGACTGCCGGCCGTCTTTCAGCGTGACGAGTTCCCCTTGCGCACGCCGGTAGTCCTCGTACTCCTTGTAGACGCGCGAGCCGCCAATCAGCACGACCACGATAAAGACGAAGGTCAGCGAATACCTCAAGGCCGAACGCGCAATGGCCGAGGCGGGACGACGCACGGCCTCAGGCCTTCAAGGCCACGGCGACCCAGTAGGCCAGCGCGCCCGCGATCGTGACGCCCAGCAGCATCCAGAGCGCCGCCGAATAGCCGCCATGGGCCGTAACCACGAACGAAGCGCCGATGGGACCGGCGGCCCGCGCGAAGAGCGACGGCGCGGCGAGCGCCCCGTTCAGCGCGCCGAAATTCTCGCGGCCGAAGAGTTCCGCGGGTGTCGTGGCCCGCACGATCGTGTAGAGCCCGAGCCCCGCGCCATAAACGATCACGAATCCCAGCAGGATCGGGATCGAAGCGCCGGCCATGAGCAGCATCACCAGCGAAGCCGGCAGCAGCAGCACGGTGACGGTTCCCACGCCCGCGGCAGGCAGGCGTTTGCCGAAAAAGAACTCCAGCAGGCGGCCGGTGACCTGCATCGGGCCGATCAGCGCGCCCAGCCAGACGGCATCGGATGCGGAGAGCCCGCGTTCGTCGAGGAGCGCTATGACGTGCACCGAGACCGCGGCAGTCACGAAGGAATTGGCGGTGAACGACACCGCGAGCAGCCAGAAGACCGGCGAGCGCAGCCAGGCGTGCCCGGAGGGCGCTTTCTTGCCGGCCGTCACCTCCACCGGCAATCGCGGCGCCGCCCCCGGGAGCGCGAGCGCGTGCAGCGGCAGGCACACGAGAAATTGCACCGCGGCCAGGGTGAGCACCGCGTGTCGCCAGCCGTTGGCATCGACCAGCCATTGCGTCACCGGCCAGAAGACCGTGCTTGCGAACCCGCCCGCCAGCGTGAGCACGGTGATCGCCCAGCGGCTGCGTTCGCGGTAGGCAATGGTGAGGACCGTGAAGGCCGCTTCGTAGAGGCACAGCGCCATCGCCACGCCGGCGGTGATCCACGCGGCGTAGTACATCGCGACCGAATCCACGTACGCGAGAAGCGCGAACGCAATGGTCGCGAGCAGGGAGCCGATCGACATCATGAGCCGGCCGCCATGCCGGTCGATGAGCTTGCCGGCGGGATACGCCGCGAGTCCCCAGACAAGCAGCGCGACGGCGTGGCCGCCCACAAGCAGGTCGCGGCCCCAGCCGAGCTCGGCCTGCATCGGCTTCATCAGCACCGAGAACGCGTAGTAAAGCGGGCCCCACGATGCGATCGAAGTGACGCTCAGCGCCGCGAGCGCGGCGCCGTTGCCCTTTTTCATGCGTCGCGCGTTTTTGCCGCCTCCAGCAGGCGAAGGATGCCCGGATGCCGGGTCTCGAGCAGGGCCTGGAAGAGTTGCGGGAGCACTTCGTTGCCGAAGGCGCAGCTCACGTGGCCGGTGCCGTCCGACGTGTTGAAGACGATGCGGGTGGCCTTCGCCGCGACGTCCGGATTGACCGAGTCGATATCGGAAAGGCGCGGCGATTCATAGACACTGTTCACGGTTTGGCATCCCTGGGGAGGGCGTCCGGTCTTGACCAGCGCCCATTGTCGTATATTGTTCGCCATCCGAGGACGCGAGCACCGCTGCGGGGCGAACCGATATGCAAACGAAAATCCTGATCCAGTTGGCGCTCTGCACCACGCTCATCGGGTGCGCCCATCCCACGGATCCGTTCCGGCATGCCTTCAAGGAGCCGGTCGCGCGCATCGGTGATTTCTTTCCGCCCTCGAGCATCGTGCGCGTGCAAACCGCGGCGCCGGACCAGGTCACCTACGAATACGCGCGCAAGACCGGCAGCGGCCTGCCCCATGCGATCGATGCGGCCCAGCAAGGCTGTGCGCCCGCGGGCAAGCGCGCGCATATCGTCAGCCTTGGCATGCGCAACGTCGAGCGAGGCTTCGCGACTTTCGCCTGCCTCTGAAGCCGGCGTACTACGGCGTACTAGCCGGTAAGGCGCAGGTCCTCGGCCATCGGCCGCGCCGGCAGGTCGAATTTGACCGGCCCGTCGGGCAGCGCATTCAGGAACTGCTTGAGGAAAGGATCCTCGGAGGCGAGCAGTTCATCCGGGGTGCCTTCACCCGCCAGCCGGCCGTCCGCGATCACGTAGATGTAGTCCACGAGCTTGAGCGTTTCGCTCACGTCGTAGGTCACGACGATCGACGTCATGCCGAGCGCATCGTTCAGCCTGCGAATCAGTTGCGCGATCACGTTCAGCGAAATCGGGTCGAGCCCGGCGAACGGCTCGTCGTACATCGCGAGCATCGGCTCGGCCGCGATGGCGCGCGCAAGCGCAACGCGCCGGGCCATGCCGCCCGAGAGGTCCCCGGGCATGAGGCGGCTCGCGCCGCGCAGCCCTACGGCATGCAGTTTCATCAGGACCATGCGCCGGATGAGGTCTTCCGGCAGGTCGGTGTGCTCGCGCAGCGCAAACGCGATGTTCTCGAACACATTGAGGTCGCTGAACAGGCCGCTGGTCTGGAACATCATGCCCATCTTGCGGCGCAGCGCGTACAGCGCGGCCACGTCGAGCTTGTGCACCACCTGCCCGCCGACCCGCACCTCGCCCCGGGAGGGCTTGACCTGCCCGCCGATGAGCTTGAGCAGCGTGGACTTGCCGCTGCCGCTCGAACCCAGCACCGCGACCAGTTTTCCGCGCGGCACCTTGAGCGACAACCCGCGCAGGATTACGTTCTCGCCGTACGCGAAATCGAGGTCCCGGACCTCGACCAAGGTTTCTTCTTCCGGCACTGTGAATCCGCTCTGCATGGTGTAAGTTTAACGTATGCCCCCGCGACCAACGGCGGTGGACGACCGAAGGAGCCCAGGATGAACCGCCGTACCCTGATCAAATCGCTTGGCGCCGTGCCGCTGGTGGGGCTTGCCCCGTTTTTGCACACGGTGCATGCGCAAACCGCCGCAAAGAAAGGAACCCCGTCCGTGGAAGACCTGCAGAAGAACTGGAAGACCCTGCTCGCCGATGGCACGAGCGTTCCCGCCGCCGGAGAGAAAGTCGACCTCCCCAAGGCCGAATGGAAGAAGAAACTCGATCCGCAGCAGTACAAGGTGTTGCGCGAAGAAGGCACCGAGCGCGCCGGCACGAGCCCGCTGGACAACGAGAAGCGCCCCGGCGTGTTCGTCTGCATTGGCTGCGGATTGCCGCTTTTCACCTCCGCGATGAAATTCGACAGCGGCACCGGCTGGCCGAGCTTTTTCACGACGATCCCGGGGGCCTTCGGCACCAGCCGCGACTTCAAGATGATCCTGCCGCGCACCGAGTATCACTGCGCGCGCTGCGGCGGGCACCATGGGCACGTGTTCAACGATGGCCCCGCGCCCACCGGCCAGCGCTATTGCAATAACGGCGTGGCGCTGAAGTTCATCCCCAAGACCGGAAAAGCCTGAATCGATCAATCGATCAATAGGGGGCGCGCGAGTAATACATGCCTTGCCCGCCCTTCTTGGGTGCGGCTACACTCGAATGGTGCAGACCAGTGACACCATTGACACCATTGCAGCGGCCGGCCTTTCCACAGCGGAACCCGTCGGGCTCATCGGCCTCGGGTTGATGGGGGGGGCGCTAGCCCATCGACTCGTCGGCGCGGGCTTCAGGGTGCTCGGCTTCGACAGCAACCCGGACAAGGCGGCCGTCCTGCCCGGGATCGACATCGCCCGCTCCGCGGACGAGATCTGCCTGCGCTGCAACCGCGTCGTGCTCGCGGTCTACGACACCGCACAGGTCGAGGCCGTGGCGCACAGCAC
>Ga0163150_10008102_pt1 | contig 12068 bp, 6 predicted proteins | sample OliLakLV19P2IB_FD_148628 | JGI IMG/M metagenome (GOLD analysis project Ga0163150, IMG submission 148628) | Freshwater microbial mat bacterial communities from Lake Vanda, McMurdo Dry Valleys, Antarctica - Oligotrophic Lake LV.19.P2.IB | ecosystem: Environmental > Aquatic > Freshwater > Lake >...
TACTTGATGTCGAAGCGACTATGCGATCCTGTTCGGTAAGTCTCCATCCCTCCATTCTAGCGACCAATCAAGAACCTAAAGGATTCGCCTGAAGGCGAGGGTTTTAGACCCATCGTTGAGACAATAACTCAAGAGGTGCAAAACCGTGCCCGTGCGAAATCGTTCACGTGCAAAATCGAAGGCTGCCGGCGCTGCCCGGTCCCGCCGGTCTGGGGTCGGCGGAACCGGGCGACTTGCAGGCCAAGCGCCCCCGTACTTACTTCCGTGCGCGACGGGAAACGCAGGCCAGACTCGCTAGTCCAAGCAGCGCCAACAAATACGAGGCCGGTTCGGGCACGGGGGTGGCCGTCGGGCTCCAGTTCGAGCTGATCAGATTGATGTCGAAGATATTGACGATTCCATCGTGATTGGCATCCGCGACGGGTCCCGTTTGGTTCCAGTGAGACGAAACGAGGTTGATGTCGAAGATGTTGACTTTGCCATCGAAGTTTACGTCGCCTGGGGTCGTTCCGATCCCGACGTATTCGATATTGCCGGTGATGATCGCGCTGAATCCGGCGCGATATTGGAACACCAGGTCTTCGAATCCGCCGGAAATCTTGTAGAGATTGCCCAAGGGAATGCTGCCGGTGGCGCCGTTGATCAACGTCGACTCGCCCAACAGGTAGCTCTCCAGGATCTGATTGGCGCCGCTCGAAGCGTCTTGCTCCCAGCCATTGCCGGTCCCGTTGCCCGCGGGGAAACCCGCGAGGTTCTGATCCTGCAGGCTATTCCAGTTCGCCGCGAGCAGCGATCCCGAGGTGCTGCCAATTTGATATGCGTCCAACGTCACCGCGCCTGGCGAGGTGTTCCGCAACGTGACGATCCCTGTGCCGCGATCGACGATTAAATGGATGTTCGGCGCTTCGGTTCCGTCGAGCTGAATGCCATTCAGCCCATCCTGACGAAGCTGCGCGATCTGCGCCGTCGTCATCGCCGTGTTGTAGATGCCGACTTCGTCGATGCGCCCACTCCAGTAACCCGGTGCGCCACCCGAGACCTCCGTGCCATCGTCGTTGGGTTTGACGCCGATGCCCAATCCGGTCGCCGTGCCGGGCGCCAACGTCCCCGTGTAAGGGACCGTGGTGACCACGGCGCCGTTGATGTAGAGACGATGCTCCAGCAGCGTCGAGTCCGCGACGGCCGCTACGTGTATCCACTCGTTCGTGGGCAGCGCTGTCGGCGCGGTGACGTTCGTGCCATTGCCGAGGAAGTTCTGCAACGTATCTGCCAGGTTCGTTCCTAAACCGAAGTGGAACTGTCCGGCCACGGTCGCTCCCCAGTTCTTTACGATCGAGTCCCAATCGCCGGCGACGTCGTTGGCGTAAACCCACGAGACGACGGTCATGTCGTTGCCCGTGATCTTGTTGTAGTTCGGGCCGACCGCCGCGTCCCCCGCGCCGTCGAGCGATAGGGAGTAACCGAGTCCCGCGCTCACGCTGCCGCCGAACGTCGCGTCGCCGACGAGCGTGAGGTTCGTGTTGATGCCCGTGGCTTCGTCGGCATTGCCGTTGAGTTTGTAGTAACCGTGAACGGCGGCTTGTGCCGAACCGGCCATCGCCACGATGGCGGCCAGAGCGACCAGGGGCGCCACGGACTTGCCAAGTCGATTCGCCGCCTGACGTGTGGCCGTCCGTCCGCGTCGCGTGAATGCAAGAGACAGCCCTGCCAGGCAAGCTAGCGCCCACGTAGCAGGTTCGGGCACGGCCGCCATGTTCGCGAACGCGCCGGGACCGTTCGCGGCATCGTAAGCGCGTGCGAACAGGTTATAGTCGGAAATGTCTTTATCGAGGTCGCCGTCCAGGTCGCCGCCCAAGTAGGCTTGCGTCTTGGTTTGACCCGGCATGGTTGCACTGGGCGCTGAGCGGAAAGCCTGCCAGTCCGTAATGTTCACGTCGCCATCGGCATTCAAATCGCCTAATACGAACGGCAATCCGTTAATGAAGGTCGCGGGCAGCGTCAGAATCGTTCCCAAACCGTCATCCAACAACAAGTCAATCGCAATATCCTCGCTGGGGTTCTTGGCCCAGACGCTTCCAAAGTCGATCACCTTGCCGACGGCGATCGTGCCGCCATCGGAGCCTGGAGGCGCGGCTTCGCTAAGCTCGATACTGAACGGCGTCGCCTTGTTGGTGAGCACGGTCCAATCGTGATTGGGGTCCACTGTTCCATCGCCGACTGGCGGCGCGTCGAAGCGGCCAGCCACGGTGTTCCAAACGGGCGGCTTGAGCGACCCGGTGGAGGACTTGATCGTATATCCGAGCACTTCGACCGCCGACACCGAATTGTTCGTCAGCACGACCTGGCCATTCGTGCGATTCACCTCGAACGTCGGCGTCAGCAGCGCCGGCTGGTTGATGTTGTTGTGGAGAAACAGTCCACCGATTTGCGCGATGGAAAGTGCGTCGTTGAAGATGGAGAACTCGTCGAGCGAGCCGTCAAAGTTGTTGTTCCAGTTCGACGGGTTGCCGACGTGGACCGTGGGCGCCGCGTCCGCCAGCGTTTTGGCCTGCGTCAGCACCAGGTTCACGTCCTTGTACATCCTGAGCGTGCCGGCGCTATACGTCATCGTGTACATGTGCCATTGGCTGTCGGCGCTGTATTCGGCCGGGGATGCCGCGTCGTTACCGCCGCCCCAGAAGTAGAAGTTGTTGTCGTCCGACCCGCCGAAGGCAATCATGCCCCGCGCTTTACTCGTGTCGGTGCCCGCGAATCCGCTCTTAACTCCAAAGCCGGCGAAGTATTCGAGCGAGCCGGGCGCGGTCGACAAATTCGCCCAGACGCTCGTCGTCCAGCTCGCGGCGCCGCCGGTCGGCAAGTTGTTGGCGAAATCGCTGTCGACTCCGTCTCCCAAACCGGCCTCATTGCCGACCAGGGCCACGGCCTGACCATACTTTCCGGCGACGAAGCTGCCGGTGCCAATGCCCGTGTTGCCGCTGCCTGAACTGTCGGAGAAATCTCCCTCGAAACTCCAGCGATGCACCAGGTCGACGCCGTGCGCGGACGGCGCAAAAACGAGGAGCCACGAGCAGGCAACAGAAGCGGCGACTACAGAACTCGATAACTTGATTCGGCGCAAGATGCGTTTCGCTGGATCCATCGATTCCCTCATGAGTTAGTGAACGGCGTGCTTGTTCGTCCCAGAATAATCTCGTCGAACCCAGACCAATGTCGCGTGCGCTCCTCGGCGAACAGACAAATGGCCAACTCGTCTCGTGTTCCAACCTTCACATCCGGTAAAACCAATTTGCGCGGGATTCGCGCTGGTCGAAAGTACCGGCATCGATTGCCAGGGCCCACGTGCAACCCTCCCTCATCCGACAGCAGACGATAAACGGAGAAACCTACGAAATCGTGCAAATTTATTCACTGGCGATTTTTGTACATGGAATGCACGGCCGTTGCTATCCCCCGTGTCGCCGAATGCCGACGCACGATGCGGCCAAAAGGGGGAAGTACATCAATCGCCCATGCCGCCGGTGATTTGCAGGCCCCAGAGCAGTTCGATCCAGAGGACCGCCCCCGCACCGAAACCCGGACCGCCACGACTGCGGCAATCGCCCTAGAGATGCCTTGTTGAATTCTTTCAGTGTCCGAATTTGAACGACACTCGCTCCGGTGAGCCGTAGAACATGTAACGGAATTCAGGGTTGAGGCCCTCGCCAGGGCTTACCGGCGGGGTGGCAAAGCAAAAAATGTTGCGGGCAAAAACGGTGGCGGTGTGAATTCTGGTCTGCGATTGGGCCGCCGCATGGGTTGCGCGCGCCGCTCACGCACAGTGCCCAGGGGAGAACTCAACATGCAAGTCCGGATCCGGGGTCGCTGCGCGTCGCAGGCCACTAGTCCTTTCGAGGTCCGTTCATTCGCGGTGCGAAGGATTACCGCATCGCAAGCCGCAGGGTTCACCCTCGTCGAATTGCTCGTGGTCATTGCCATCATTGGCATTCTTATCGGGCTGCTCTTGCCGGCGGTGCAGGCTGCTCGCGAGGCCGCTCGCCGTTCGCAGTGTACGAACAACCTCAAGCAAATCGGCCTGGGGATGCACAATTATCACGACACCCACAACTCGCTGCCTCCCGCGACGTCGTACGGAGGTTCGAACAGCGGATTGTTGTGGACCGTGTCGATCATGCCATTTGTCGAAAAGCAAAACGAGTTCAATGAGATTCAAACCATCCGCGAGAAAGCGCAGGCCGCTGGAATCGGGAACGTCTACGCACTGTCGACCATGCGGGACATCGTCACGCGGCCGATCGCCATGTACACGTGTCCCAGCGATCCCCAGGCCAATGACCCCATTCTCGAGGGAAGGGGCGGCTCCGCGGCCGCTCCGGCGGGCGTCGCCGGCGCTATCAACCCGCCCCGCGTTGCTGGCTTGTGGTACGTCGCGAGCATTGGCCCGACGAATCCAGACGGTTGCACCCTATGCCCGGTCGATAGCTCAGGGCAACCCGCGCTGTGGTGCTGCCAAGGCTGCAGTTGGGGCACGGGCGCCTACGGCGACTATCCCTTTTGCGTGGACAAGGAAGCCAAGCGCGGAGATTCGGCGGGCATGTTCGCGAGATATCCGCGTGGCTACCGTTATGCGGAAGTTACCGACGGCCTGAGCAACACCGTCTTGGCCGGCGAAACATTGCCCGGACATAACGTCTTCAATGGGGTGTACTGCCTAAACTTCCCGGTGGCTTCCCATTCGGTGCCCATTAACATTTTTCAATCCGACAACGGAAATCCGCAGTATCTCGACTGGTCGCGCGTAGCCGGCTTCAAGAGCGCCCACCCCGGCGGCGCCAACTTCGTCCTGGGAGACGGCAGCGTGCGGTTCTTTATCCAGACGATGGACCATCAGGTATTCGCCGGCTCGGGATCGCGGGCGCGCGGCGAGACAGTGCAACTGCCTTAGCTCACCAGATGGCCGCAAACCGCGCCCGGCGCAAGTCGTGCCCGGGTTCTTCTATCCTGCCTCGTTCACCAGATCGGAGACTCGCGCATGCCTTGGCGTAGGCCCCAACGACGCAATCTCCGCCAGCTCTCGGCAATGGCCCTGGTCTGCGCCCTCGCGGGTTGCACCGACCATACCTCTCCGACGGTTAAGGTCGATGGAAAGATCACCTTCAAAGGGCAACCGCCGCCAGCAGGCGGCCGGATCACCTTTGCATCCGTGGGGGCTTCCGAAGGACTGCCAAGCCGGCCCGGCAGCGGCGAATTCGGCCCCGACGGAGCTTTCACCCTGACCACATTCAAGCCGGGCGATGGCTTGATTCCGGGCAAATATCGTGCGAACATCGAGTGTTGGCGCGAGTTGCCCACGCTCGCGACGGCGCTGTCGGCCAACTACGTACCCGCCACTTTCCATCCGGAGGTCACGATCGATCGGGAGCAGGGCGAGCCCGTGAAAGTCGAGATTGATGTTCCCGTTGCCGTACCCAACAATCCGGCTCGATAGGCCTGGCGTCCGCCAGGCAGTCGGTCGCGGCGCATCGCGCGTACTTTCAAACTGCATGGTTAACCGCTGGCACTCGTTCGGCGTGGTCGCCATGCTCTTTGTGGCGGGCTGGGGGCAGAAATCAGTATCTAATGCCGCGCCTGTCGATTTTTCCCGCGAAGTCCGCCCGATACTGGCCGACAAATGCCTGCGCTGCCACGGGCCAGACGATGCCGCGCGGAAGGCCGAATTGCGGTTGGACACCGAGGCCGGCGTTCGCCAGGCATTTGCCGGCGGCGACCTGGCGACCAGCGAAGCCTGGCAGCGGATCCAATCCAGCGACTCCGACCTGCACATGCCGCCAGCCGATTCCGGCAAAGTCCTCAAGCCAGCCGAGCTTGACGTATTGCAGCGTTGGATGGAATCGGGCGCTGCATGGTCGGGCCACTGGGCGTTTGCGCGCGTCCGTCGTCCCGAATTGCCCGCCGTCGACCGCCAGGACTGGCCCCGGAACGATCTGGACCGCTTCGTTCTCGCGCGGCTCGAGAAGGAAAAACTAGCGCCATCGCCCGAGGCCACACGCGAGACGCTCATTCGGCGTCTGTCGCTCGATCTCACCGGGCTCCCGCCGACGCTCGCCGAGGTTGACGAGTTCGTTCGAGACCATGACACCGACGCCTACCAGCACGTCGTCGACAGGTTGCTGCGTTCGCCCCACTATGGCGAACGGATGGCCGTCGAATGGCTCGACGCCGCGCGTTACGCCGACACCAACGGCTATCAAAACGACTTCGATCGCAGCATGTGGCCCTGGCGAGACTGGGTGATCGCCGCGTTCAACGATCGTATGCCGTTCGACCAATTTGTCGTCGAGCAGCTTGCGGGCGATCTGCTGCCTAACCCCTCGCAGAGCCAGCGCGTAGCGACGGGCTTCAATCGCAACCACCGCACGGTGACCGAGGCCGGCTCGATCGATGAAGAATGGCGAGTCGAAAACGTCATCGACCGCGTCGAAACGACGGGCACCGTGTTTCTCGGCCTCACGGTCGGGTGCGCGCGGTGCCACGACCACAAGTACGATCCGATCGCGCAGCGCGAGTTCTATCAACTCTACTCGTACTTCAACAGCGTGAACGAAGTCGGCGTATTCACCGAGAAAGTCGGCAACTCGTTGCCCATCGAGCGGCTGCTGAGCGCCGCGGATAAACTCCGGCTCGAAACGCTCGACCGCAAACTGGCCGACAGTCGTAAGGAATTCGAGCGATTGCGCGGCGATCTGCCCAAAGTCATCGAGGCCTGGCAAGCCGCCGCGCCGTCGGCGAGCAGTTTGGCATCGCCCGCGACTCCCGTGCTCGTCGTGCCGCTCGCGGAGAACGCCAACGCCACGAATGCGGTCGGCGAGGTCATCGTGGCAAAGGAAGCGGCCACCAGCCTGCCGGCGTTCGTCGAGGGAACACTGGGCAAAGCCGCTTCATTCGAAGGAAAGCAGGCGATCGAGTTCGGGCAAGCCGTGCGGATCGAGCGCGATCGCGCGTTTTCCTGCGTCGTTTGGGTTCGCCCGGCCGAGGGCGGGGCAATCGTCTCGAAAATGGACGATTCCCAGGCGACTCGCGGCCTGGACGTGCTCGTCAAGCCCGATGGAAAGCTTGAAGTCCACCTCATCCACGCCTGGCCTAAGGCCGCGATCAAAGTCGTCTCGAAGGCCCTCCTACCGCGCGACGTTTGGTCGCACCTGGCGGTAACGTTCGATGGGTCATCGCGCGCGGCCGGTGTCTCCGTCTACATCAATGGCGAGCCAGTATCCGCGGAAACCGCCGCCGACACGCTCACCGGATCGATCGAGACGGATCAGCCGCTACGCATCGGCATGCGATCCAACAGCCAGCACTTCAGAGGACGCCTGCGCGATCTGCGGTTCTACGCTTGCGCACTCGCGCAGGGCGAGGTCACGGCGGCGCTCCGCTCGGCGCTGGCGACTTTGACCGTTTCCGAAGCCTTATCGGATGCGACGAAGCGATCCGAGCTCGAACGGTTGTACGAGAACCTGCCGGGCACAGAGCTTCACCAGAGCAAGGGCGCGGTGCAATCGCTCGAGCTAGAAAAGAAACAATTGGTCGATGCGGCGCCCACGGTGATGGTCATGGAGGATCTCCTCAAGCCGCGCGAGGCGTTCGTGCTGTCGCGCGGCCGATACGACATGCCCGATCGCAAACAGCCGGTGCAACCCAACGTGCCGGCGTTCTTGCCGCACCTGCCAGACGGAGCGCCGGCCAACCGGCTCACGCTTGCCCGCTGGATTGTTTCGCCCGAGAACCCGCTGACGGCCCGCGTGGTCGTGAATCGGCTTTGGGCGCAGTTCTTCGGAACAGGGCTCGTCGCCACGACGGAGAATTTTGGCGTGCAGGCCGAGCCGCCGTCGAACCCCGCGCTGCTCGACTGGCTGGCCGACGAGCTGGTACGGCAGAACTGGAACTTGCAAGCGATCCAGAAGTTGATCGTCACCAGCGCGACCTATCGCCAATCGTCCGCGGCCTCGGCGGAACTAACGGCCCGCGACGTTGGCAATCGCTTGCTAGCGCGGGGACCGCGCGTTCGCCTCCCGGCGGAAATCGTCCGCGACAATGCCCTGGCCGTCAGCGGATTGCTGGCGCGCAAGGTGGGCGGCCCATCCGTCAAGCCGTATCAGCCCGAGGGTGTCTGGGTCGACTTGGGAGGCGCAGCGCAACGCGTATACCAGCAAGATCACGGCGAGAACCTCTATCGGCGCAGCATGTATACGTATCGCCGCCGCACGATTCCGCATCCGGCCATGACCACCTTCGATGCGCCGAGTTGGGAGATCTGCCAGGTCAAACGACTGAACACCAACACGCCGCTGCAGGCTTTGGCGCTCTTGAACGACACGACCTATGTCGAGGCCGCGCGGAAGCTGGCCGAGCGCGTGCTGACTGAAGGGGGCGCCTCGCCGACCGAGCGAGTCGCGTTGGCGTTTCGCCTGGCCACGGCGCGGCGTCCAACCGACGCGGAAGTCACGGCTCTGATGGCAGGGTATAGCCGCTACCGAAAGAACTTCAGCGATGACCCGGCCGCGGCCAAAGAGCTGTTGAAGCACGGAGAGTCCCCCGTGCCTGGAAACCTCGACGCGACGGAACTGGCAGCCTACATGGCTGTGTCATCCGTGATCTTGAATCTCGACGAAACGATTACGAAAGAGTGACGACGGTGGATGTCATAACCGATCGTGAACCCGCCAACGCCTTGAGTCGGCGGCGCTTCTTATGCCGATCTGGCTTGGGGTTGGGCGCGCTGGCCGCCAACTTGCTCGCTCGTGATGACAACATGCTTGCGCGGGGCGACACGGTACGAGCCGCGCCAAGCGCGACGAATGACGCCGCTGGCGAAGCCGAAATTGAGCCGCGGCTGCCGCAGCGCGTCAAACGAGTCATTTACCTTTTCCAGTCGGGCGCCCCCTCGCAGTTGGACCTGTTCGAGAACAAGCCGCGCCTGGCGTCGATGCGCGGCGTCGAGCTGCCCGATTCCGTGCGGCAGGGGCAGCGTCTCACGACGATGACTTCGGGGCAGAAGAACTTCCCCATCGCCGATTCACTGTTCAAGTTCGCGCGCCACGGCAAGCACGGCACCTGGATCAGCGAGCTGTTGCCGCACACGGCAAAACTCGCCGACGAGCTGTGCATTATTCGCTCGATGACCACCGAGGCCATCAATCACGATCCGGCCATCACCTTCAGCCAAACGGGTTCGCAGCTTGCCGGACGTCCCAGCTTGGGCTCCTGGGTGGCCTACGGGCTGGGGACCGAGAACCAGGACCTGCCGGCCTTCGTCGTGTTGCTCTCGCGCGGTACGGGCAAGCCCGGAGATCAGCCGCTGTACGATCGGCTGTGGGCCAGCGGCTTTTTGCCCTCGAAGTATCAGGGCGTCAAGCTGCGTCGCGGCAACGATCCGGTGCTGTACCTGGCGAACCCCACCGGCTGCAGTCCGGCGATTCGGCGGCAAATGCTCGACGACCTGAAAGCGCTCAACCAGTTGAAGCACGATGCCGTAGGCGACCCGGAGATCCTTACCCGCATTGCGCAGTACGAATTGGCGTTTCGCATGCAATCGTCGGTGCCCGACCTGGCCGACATCGCCGACGAGCCCGCGCACGTGCTGCGTGACTACGGACCCGAAGTCGAAAAGGGCGGAACCTACGCGCGCAATTGCCTGTTGGCCCGCCGCCTGGCCGAACGCGGCGTGCGGTTCATCCAGCTATATCACATGGGCTGGGACCAGCACGGCAACCTGCCGAACGACATTCGCGGACAATGCCGCGACACCGACCAACCGACCGCGGCCCTCTTAAAAGATCTGCGGCAGCGGGGGCTCCTCGACGACACGCTAATCGTCTGGGGCGGCGAATTTGGACGCACCGTTTACTCGCAGGGAGAATTGACCGCCACGAACTACGGCCGCGATCATCATCCCCGCTGCTTTACCATGTGGCTGGCGGGTGGTCCGGTGCGCGGCGGGCTCGACTACGGACAGACCGACGATTTCTCCTACAACATCGTCGACAAGCCCGTCGAATTGTTCGACCTGAACGCGACGCTGTTGCACCTCTTGGGCGTCGATCACACCCGCTTGACGTACAAGTTCCAGGGGCGCGACTTCCGCGTCACCGACGTGCATGGCCGCGTCTTGCACGAAGTGCTTGCTTGAACGCAAAAAAAGCCGTTGTGCCCAGGCCAAGAAACCCGGACACAACGGCCGCATTTCACGGCCTCATGTCGCGGCCTCATGTCATTGAGGCGTCGTACACTCGTTCAAGCACTCCGTCGCTTACGGCGAAGCATCAGGCAGCGACCACCGAGAGCCATCGCGGCCAGCAGCGAAAGTGCCCAGGTGCCGGGCTCCGGCACGCCCAGCGCCCCGACGGGAGTTCCAGCCAACCCGGCATTGTAAATCAGCGCGATCTGGTCCGCCGTGAGGGCCTGGTCGAAGATCGCGACATCGTCAATCGCGCCCGACCAAAAGCCGGCCGCGTTGGCAATCGGCGAGGGCGCCGATCCGTCGTTGTTCGGCTTGACGCCGATGCCAAGTCCCGTCGCGGTGCCCTTCGCCAAAGTTCCATTGAAGGCCACGCTCGAGACTTGGATACCGTTCATGTACAGGCGGTGCTGCAATCCGGCGGCGTCGGCGACGACGGCGACGTGCAGCCACTGCTGAATCGGCAACGGGTCCACGGCGATCGACGCGGCGCCGCTGCCCAAGAAGTTTTGCAGGTTATTGACCAGATTCTGCCCCAGCCCCAGGTGAAATTGACCGCCCACGCCCTGGCCCCAGTTCTTGACGATCGTGTCCCAATCGCCTTCGACGTCGTTGGCGTAGATCCAGGCCGAAACCGTCATATTGTTGCCGGCGACCTTCTGGTAGTTCATTCCGACGGCCCCGTCGCCGTCGCCATCCAGCGTAAGCGCCTGCCCGAGTCCGGGTGCAACGCTAGCGCCGAAGCCTGCGTTACCGTAGAGAGAGAGGTCGGTGTTATTTCCCGTGACCTCGTTCGCGCTGCCATCCAGCGGGTAATAGGCCACCATACCGGCGCGCAGGGCGGCAGTTCCACAGAGCATGGCCCCACAAGCGGTAAAACATGTTGCAATTCTCGTCCAAGCTCGTCGTTTCGCATTCATTAGCTTCCTCGCTTCCAATTCATGAGCGGGTTTCCAAACGGTAAACGTGGTTCGTCCACAGTGCCGCCGCGCGGCGGGGGCGTCCATGTCACGGTCACCAGAATGCTCCACGCGCAACGGCAAGTCGTGCAAATTCGTTCAGTGAAGATATTTGTACGGTCGCATAGCAGGAGAGGTCCTGCCAGCACGCGACGAGGAGCGGCTGACCAGGATTGCCCCGCGCGGAAGGCCAAATATCGAAAGGTATTAGCCCCGGCAGGGGCGCAACACGCTAGTGCCGCGTCAAGGCTTGGTTTTTAGGTGCCACTGCTGGCTTGTCCAGCAGTGCCTCGATGTTGCAGTGAGCCCAACCCGCAAATCTAGCCTTGACGCTGCACTAGCCCAGGCATTTATGCCTGCGCAAGGGAAAACTGGCGATTCTTCATTTGCTTTCACACATTACGGTTGCGGCGCGCAAAACGCGACTAGCACCCGTAATGGGCTACGGCAAACATGTGCCGTTGCGTCGACCATACTGCCGTCGACGCGCGCATGCAACCTGACCGGACCGCGCAGGCGAACCTCGTGCGGCCCGACTTCCGGCGAGCCTGCGATCAGATTGCCCGTGCGTTGAAGTCGATCACCATCGCTGACGACTATCCGTGACTTTGACACCCCTGCCAGAAGGTCTGAAGATTCCGACCCGCCGCATTCGATGCACTGATAGCGTGCCGACATTGCCGGTCGGGCCAACGCGATGAGTCTGCCGATTGGGCCGACCCTAGCAGTGGCCGGCACTTCGGGCGGCAGAACCAACTAGTGCTGTGTCACATCTTGGTTTGCGGGTAGCGGAACTCGTGAGAGTTCCGTATTACCCTGATTCTGTCGCGAACATCAGAAGTCTCACGACTTCTGCTACCCAAAATCTGAGCATTGACAAA
>Ga0163150_10008103_pt1 | contig 12067 bp, 11 predicted proteins | sample OliLakLV19P2IB_FD_148628 | JGI IMG/M metagenome (GOLD analysis project Ga0163150, IMG submission 148628) | Freshwater microbial mat bacterial communities from Lake Vanda, McMurdo Dry Valleys, Antarctica - Oligotrophic Lake LV.19.P2.IB | ecosystem: Environmental > Aquatic > Freshwater > Lake >...
GTCGGTGCGGACGTAACAGAAGCATTTCTGCGCGATCGTCGCGTACGACGTCCACACCTTTTGACCGTTGACGACGAACTGGTCGTCGTGGACCTCCGCGCGCGTTTGCAGACCGGCGAGGTCGGAGCCCGCATTGGGCTCGCTCATGCCGATGCACCAGATCGTGTCGCCCCGTACCGCGGCGGGCGCGAGTTGTCTCTGCGCGTCGTTGCCGTACTCGAGCAGGCTCGGCGTCACGATCGCGTAACCCGGGAAGTGTCCCGAGCGGGGAATGCGCCGGGCGGCCATCGTCTCGAGATACACGAGGGTCTGCACCGGCGTGCAGTTCCGCCCGCCCAACTCCGGCGGATAGCCGGGAATCATCCAGCCGTGGTCGAAGAGCGTCGCCTGCCAGTCGCGCAACCACCGCGGCACGATCTCGCCCGGGTCGGCGCCCGAGAACTCGCTCATGAAGTCGCCGCCGGCGCGCGCCTCCGGTGGTGCGTGCTCGTCGAGGAAGGCGATCAGCTCGTCGCGAAATGCGCCATCGGCCGAACTCCACGCGAGCTGCACGGTGCGCTCAGGCGTCGAAGCCCGCGACCAGGTCGCGGGGCGCGAACTCGATGTCGAGCCAGTCGTGGCGGAAGCGCGCATCGCCGACCACGTGCGCGTGCTGCCGATAGTCGTCGCCGTCGAGGCGGAGCACCGTCAGGCTGGGCGCGTCGGGGTCGACGATCCAGTACTCGGCGACCCCGTGCGCGGCGTACGTGGCGCGCTTCATCACCTGGTCGTAACGCCGAGTGCTCGGGCTCAGCACCTCGACGACGAGGTCGACGGGGCCTTCGATTGCCCGCACGGTGATCGACGACCGTGGAGCGACGACGATGTCGGGTTCGAGCACCGTGCCACCCGAGAAGATCACGTCGGCCGGGGCCGGGAACAACAGTTGGTCGGCGCGTAGGTTTGGCGCGAGGAGGCAGATGAGCTGAGCGATGCAGTGCTGATGGCGGGGTACCGGTGACGGGGACACGTGCAGGCTTCCCTCGATCAACTCGTAGCGGTTGCCGTCGGCGGGGAAGCGTGCGAGGTCGTCGTACGCGAGCGGGAGGGTGAGTTTCGTCTGCACTGTGTGCTCGGCGACCACGGAAGCAGTGTACCGCGAGGGTGTGGCAGCGATTCTCAGGCGCGCACGGTGTGCCACGCACACGGCATGCGCTTGATGCCGTGGATGAAGCTGCTCTGCAACATGTCGGGTTCGCCGGTGATCTCGATGTCGGGCAGGCGTCGGAACAGTTCCTCGAACATGATCTTGATCTCGCGCCGCGCCAGGTTCGCGCCGAGGCAGAAGTGCGGACCGCCCGCGCCGAACCCGACGTGCTCGTTCGGTGTGCGGGTCACGTCGAAACGGAACGGGTCGGGGAACGCGGCCTCGTCGCGATTGGCCGAGTTGTAGAACATGACGACCTTCTCGCCGGCCTTGATCTCCTGGCCGCCGACGACGGTGTCGCGCGTCGGCGTACGCCGGAAAGAGATGACCGGCGTGGCCCACCGCACGATCTCCTCGACGGCAGTCGCGGAGACAGCCTCGAAGTCGGCCGCCCAGATGTCGCGCTGCTCCGGGTTCTCGCTCAACGCTCGCATCCCGTGACTGATCGCGTTGCGCGTCGTCTCGTTGCCGGCGGCGACCAGCAGCAGGAAGAACGACCCGAGATCGCTGGTTTCGAGGCGGTGCGTGCCGTTCTCGTCCTCGATCTCGGCCTGCATGAGCGTCGTCGTGATGTCGTCGCGCGGATTGTCGACCCGGTCCTGGGCGAGGGCGAGGCCGTACTGGAAGAGTTCCATACCGGCGCTCATGAGTTGTTCCAGTGTCTGCACGTACTCGGGGTCGCCGACGCCGAGAATGGTGTTCGTCAGTTCGAAGATGCGCTTCGTGTCCTCGCGGGGGATGCCCATCATGTCGCAGATGATCTCGAGCGGAAGCGCGGCCGCGATCTCGGTGACGAAGTCGCACTCGCCCCTGGGCGCGACCCGGTCGACGATCTCGCGCGCCAGCGTGCGGACGCTCTCCTCGATCTTCGCGACCTGGCGCGGGGTGAAGCCGCGGTTGACGATCAGGCGGAGCTTCGTGTGCTTGGGCGCGTCCATGTTGATCATGGAGCCCAGCCACTCGGCGATCTCGGGCGGGATGTCGGCAATGGTCGTGGTCGGCGCCGAGTGGAACGTGTCGGGGTCGCGCGACACCTGCATCACGTCCGCGTAGCGCGTGACCGCCCAGAAGCCCGGGCCCTGCGGATACGGAATGTCGGGCGGCGGCTCGGGTTCGGCGTGGAAGCTGACCGGCGCCTCCGCCCGGAGCTTGGCGAAGATGCCGTCGCGGTCGGGGCGGAGCCACTGTTCGAAGTCGCCGAGCCAGATCTCGTCGAGCGCGAGCGATGTCGTCGGGATCGCAATGGTCATTCATGGCTCCCTTCGCTGCGCCGTCCGTGGCTCCGCTGCGTCCGCACGCATTCATGGCTCCCTTCGCTGCGCCGTCCGTGGCTCCGCTGCGTCCGCACGCTATGCGTCGCCGATGTTCGGCATGAACGGCGGTACCGACGTCGGTGTTCCCGCGAACAGGGTGTCCTTGGCCGCGTCGATCGAGTCGATGGTCCACGGCTTGTCGTCGGTCGCTTCGGTGACGGGGCGCCAGCCGCGGAGCAACTCCACCTGCCCGCCCATCACCTTGATGATCTGGCCGGTGACGCCGTCGGAAAGATCCGAGGCGAGCCAGCCGACGACGGCCGAGATGTTCTCGGGTGCGAAGCGGTCGAACTCGCCTTCCTTCGCCTCCATGAAGTCGCCCGCGACCGCTTCGGTCAACCGGGTGCGCGCGACCGGGCAGATGCCGTTGACGCGCACGCCGATGCGTTCGAGTTCACGCGCCATCACGATGGTGAGTGAGCCGATACCGGCCTTGGCCGCGGCGTAGTTCGCCTGGCCCGCGTTGCCGTACAGCCCGGACTCCGACGCGGTGTTGACGATCTTCGCGTTGACGGGCGCGCCGGTTTCCTTCGACTTCGCCCGCCAGTACGACGCCGCGAAGCGCGACGGCGCGAAGTGACCCTTCAAGTGGACGTCGATGACGGCGTCCCACTCGGCCTCCTCCATGTTGAAGCTCATCTTGTCGCGCAGGATGCCGGCGTTGTTGACGAGGATGTCGAGCCCGCCGAACACGGCGACGGCCTGCTGCACCATGACTTCGGCGCCGGTCCACGACGACACGCTGTCGTAGTTGGCGACGGCCCGCCCGCCCTTGGCGGTGATCTCGTCGACCACTTGCTGCGCGGGCGTGGCGTCGGCGCCTTCTCCTGCGGCCCCGCCACCGAGGTCGTTCACGACGACCGCGGCGCCCTCGCTCGCGAACAGCAGTGCGTGGCTGCGCCCGATGCCACGCCCCGCACCGGTGACGATCGCGACCTTGCCGTCGAACAGACCCACGGTTCCCCCTGTGAATATGACGTCGGCGTCAGGCTAACGAACCGATTGTCCGCGGCACCTGACCGCTGCGCACTATTTGTGGAAATTCGGCGAATTCCACTAGATTGGGCGACCGCGAGTCGCACCGCCCAAACAATTGCAGGAGATTCGCGTGCGTGCCGTAGCCGTGTTCGTTGCCGTATTCAGCGTCGCCGGTGTTACCGGCCCGATCGGGCCCGCCGGCGCCGCACCGCTGCGCACGGTCGTGTCGGTTCAGGCGGGTGTGTTGACCGTCGTCGACGACCCCGGTCACCAGGCCGACATCACCTTGATCGAAGATCGTGGGCCGCGTTTTCTCGGCGCCGATCTCGTCGCGGGCCCTGGCTGCACGCAAGACGGTGCCGCGGTCCGGTGCAACGCCGCGCCGGTGTCGCGCCTCGACATCAGGCTCGGCGACCTGCGCGATCGGCTCGGCTTCGACCGGTCGCTCGCGTTCTGGGGCAAGCCCGCGCGCTTCGACAGCGGCGCCGGCGACGACGACATCGAGGTGGGCTACACGGTTGCCACGGTCTTCGGCGGTGCCGGCCGCGACCGCATCAGCGGCGGGATGGTCGGATCCGTAGTCAACGCCGGGCCCGACAACGACTACATGCTCGCCCGCGCGAGCGACCACCGCTACAACGGTGAGGGCGGCTTCGACACGGTGTCGTACGAGTCGGATCTACGCAATCTCAAGGCTGAGATTCGACCCGGCGGTGGCTACGCCTTCCCGACCGATCCCAGTTACAACTTCCCGACCGACACCTTTGCGAGCGTCGAGGTCCTGATCGGCGGGCGCGGCAACGACGAGCTGCACGCAACGGGAGCGCCGGGAACGCTGTATTCGATCGTCGACCTCTGGCCCGACGACACCGACACGTTCATCTCGGATGCCGCGGGCAACACGAGAGTCGTCACCGGCCCCGGGCGCGCAAAAGTCTTCACCAACAACAGGGGACCGTACGACGAGGTGTGGTGCTCGCCGACGACGGTACTCGCGAAGATTCGCACCGACGCGTCGGATCCTCGCTTCAACTGTCGCTAGGAAACGCGCATTACTCACTCCAGGCGAGCGTTGTGCCCAACTCGCCCAGTTCGACGAGCTGGATCTCCGAGAGGTCGCGGCGCGTGAACCATTGCGCGATGTCGGTCGTGCCGTCGGCCTCGAACCGCAACTCGGTCGGCGCGGCCTCGGCCCGGTACACGATGCGGATGCGATGCAGGTCGATCTCGACGCCGTTGTCGTCGTGTACCGGCCCCGACACAGAATTGATAGTGAGGAGCGCGGTGATCCGGCCTTCGAGCCCGGTTTCCTCGTACAGCTCGCGCCGCGCCGCGGTCTCGGGATGTTCGCCGTGCTCGACGCCGCCGCCCGGGAGGGTCCACCAGCCGGCCCGGCCCGTGACGGCCGTGAGGCGGCAGAGCAACAGGCGGTCTTCCGCGTCGGTGCAGACGACGTACGCGGCGACGCGCTGGGCGCGGGGGATACCCGTCACGAGCCGGTGAACCGGGCGTCGCGCTTCTCGCGGAACGCGGCCATGCCTTCGGCAAGGTCGGGCGAGCCCGTTGCGAGCGCCTGGAAGTGGCCCTCGAGTTCGAGCGCTTCTGCGAGCGACGTCTCGAACGTCGCGTTCAGCAGCCGTTTCGACAACCCGAGTGAACGCGTCGGACCCGCCGCGAGGCGCCGTACCAGCGCATCGGCTTCGGTTGCGAGTGCGTCGGGGGAGTCGGCGCAGCGGTACGCGAGGCCGACGTCGACCGCTTCCGCGCCCGTGACGCCTTCGCCGAGCATGACCATGGCCTTGGCCTTCGGCAACCCGACCAGGCGAGGCAACAAGTACGCACCACCCGCGTCGACGACCAACCCCCAGCGGGCGAACGACCACATGAACCGGGTCTGGCTGTGCACGAGCACGAAGTCGCACGCGAGGGCCAGGTGCGCGCCGGGGCCGACCGCGGTGCCGTTGACCGCGGCGACCGTCGGCTTGTCGAGTTCCCACAGCTCACGAATGAAGGCCTGCACCCCGAAGCGCAATGCTTCGGAGGTCGTGCGCGAGGAGAAGCCGTCGCCACCGGCTTGGGCCACGGTCGACGCCGAGAGGTCCATGCCCGCGCAGAACGCGTCGCCGGTGCCGGTGACGAACACTGCGCGTACCGCCGGGTCGGCGCGGAAGTCGCGGATGGCGGCGACGATGCCGTCGCGCATCTCCGGCGTCAACGCGTTCTTGGCCTCGGGCCGGTTCAGCACGATGCGGCCGACACCCTGGTCGGTCTTCTCGACGACGAGCACGATCAGCCCCAAACTCTCATGACTCGTTGGTGGTCAGGATGTTGACGACGGACACGCCCGAACCGCGACCTCCGGCGTTGTGCTGGAGTGCGAAGCCGTTGCGCATGGCGACCTGCCGGTCGCCCGCTTCACCCCGTAACTGCCACCAGCATTCGGTGATTTGCGCGACACCGGTCGCGCCGATGGGGTGACCCTTGGCGAGCAGGCCGCCCGAAGTGTTGACGGGAATGCGGCCGTCGAGCGCGGTTTCGCCTTCGAGGCTCGCGATGCCGCCCCGGCCCTTCTCGACGAACCCGAGATCTTCGATGTCGAGGATCTCGGTAATCGTGAAGCAGTCGTGGACCTCGGCGCAGTCGATGTCGCCCGGGCCGACGCCGGCCATCTCGTACGCACGGTGCGCGGCGAGGCGCGTGGCCTTGATCTCGGTGAACGAGTCCTTCTCGTGCAGGTACGGGTGATCGGTTGCGACCCCGAACCCCGCGACGAACACCGGATTGTCGGTGAACTCGCGCGCCCGTTCGGCGTTGACGAGCAGGACCGCGGCCGCACCGTCGGTCTGGGGGCAACAGTCGAGCAGGTGCAGTGGATAGCAGACCGGCGCCGACTTGATCACGTCTTCGATGGTGATCTCGTTCTGGAAGTGCGCGTAGGGGTCGCGCGCGCCGTTGTAGTGGTTCTTCACCGCGACCGACGCGAGCATCTCGCGCGTCGTGCCGAACTCGTGCATGTGCCGGGTCGCGAACGGGGCGAACAACACGGGTGCCGTCTCACCGCGCGTGAAAATCGGGTGGCCCGATGCCGCACGCGACAGCAAGCCCTCCTCGGTCGACTTGTCGCGCATCTTCTCGACGCCGATGACGAGGACGACGTCGTGCACGCCGCTGGCAACAGCCATCGCACCAACCCGTACCGCGTCGGAGCCTGACGGGCACGCATTCTCGATGCGCGTACACGGGATGCCGACGAGCCCGATCGCGGTCGGGATCGTGTTGCCGCTGATGCCTTCCTGACCCCAGAGCGTGCCCCGCTGGGTCGCGACGAACGCGGCTTCGACCTGAGCCGGTTCGAACCCCTTGTCGACGCTGGCGACCGCGGCATCGAACGCGCCGGCCGCCATCTGCTCGTAGCTCTGCTCGAACAGTTCGCCCATCTTGATGAGCCCCGCCCCGACGACCGCGACGCGATTCCACGACATTGCGGCTACTCCCTCCGGTCCTCTATCTCAACCGGACCTGATGCCAATGTCCGGACCTCCGGGCTGCGCCTGACCCCAGTCATGCGCCTTCTTTCTGTGGGCGGGCCTTGAAGCCGTAGACCGGCACGCCGCGCTCGTGCGCGTACTTGCGCAGAATGAGATCGACGCGGCGGCCGATGGCGACGTCGGAACCGTCGCCGATGACCTGCAACATGAGCCGGGCGCCGTCGTCCATGTCGAGCACCGCGATCGGCAGGGGCGCAACGAAGGGTGCGGGCATCGTGTAGTTCACGACGTACGTGTGCACCACCCCGCGGCGCGCCACCGAGACCGGCTCGAGCTTGGCGCCCCCGCACGCGATGCAGGTCGGGTGGATCGACGGGGGAGTGCTGATCGTGCCGCAGTCGACGCAGCGGCCGCCGAGCAGACCGAACATCTCGTCGGCCCCGCGCGCGAAGAGCGCACTCTCGGGCGGCACACCCATGGGAATCGTCTCGCCTCCGGGCACGAGTTGGCCCCGTGACCGCAGCGCTTCGGTGTACGAGGCGTTCCGGCCTTCCGCGAGCGCGTCGAGGGCGAGTGCGGCACCGGGTACTGGTGTCTCGACGTCGACGAGCACGCCCGTCGTGCGGCCGCCGCCCGTGCCGACCACTGCGACGAGGCCGGGTGCGTCGAACGCCGGAACTGCGCCGAGCAGCGCGGCCGCGGCACCGGAATCGCCGACCGCGCCGTACACCGCCGTCGACGACGGTGCGCCACTGCCGACGAGCTTGGCGACGACCGCGCCGAGCCGGCCGTCGGGGTCGGGCAGGGACCACGCCGCGACGTCGAACGACGCAAGTGCCGACGCGACCTCCGAAACAGCGGGGAGGAAGATCTCCTCGCGGAACAGTCGCGCGTCGTAGAGATCGCGATTGTCGGTCTCACCGTCACCCCGGTAGCGGTCGAGGAGCGGACGGCTGCGCGTGACGCGCGTTCCGAGCGCCGCGTGACCTCCTGCACCTCCGAGTATCAGCGCGGCCGCGCCCGCACCGCAGCGCGCTTCGAACCCGGTTCCCGGTGCGGGCCGCAACGCGTCGGAGACGACGACCAGGACCGTCTGTGCGCTCCCGGCCGCGATCGCGTCGGCGCCGGCGAGCAGGGCGTCCATGCCCGCGTGGGTCGAACCCGAGCAGAGCGCGCCGGCCGCGTGCGACGAGAGCCCGAGACCGGCGGCGAGGAACGCGTGGCTGGGCCCCTCGGCGAACGGCGGTCGCGACGTGCCCCAGTAGCACGCGTCGATCTGTGTCGGCTCCAACCCGGCGGCGGCGAGCGCGGCTGTGGCGGCTTCCCAGGCGAGCGTGAGGGTGTCCTCGTCGGGCGCGCACACACCCACGTGGCCGCGTCCCGGGCCGCGACCCCAAGCGGCCGCGATCTCGGTTGCGGGCAGGCGAAGGTCGGGTGCCGCCGCGCCCGCACCCAGCAGTCGAACGGTCATCTGGCGTTGCCTCGATCGTCAGCGCGTCTGCCGCGTCGCGCGTGTGACTTATGCGACAGGCCGGGATGTTACCCGTGCGGTCAAGCACCGCCCGAGCTGTGCCGATACGGCGCAATGGGGGAGTACGGGCGGTCAGGGCGAGACGTGGGGCAGCCGTCTCCGCGCGCACTCTTCATGACGGGGATCGTCGCCGCGGCCGCGGTCGCGCCGGTCTTCGTTCTCGGCCATAAGTACGGGTTCATCGCCGACGTTTCCATCTGGGCGCTCTTGGCCGCGCTCCTTGCCTCGCTCGTCATCGGCAACGTGGTCAAGGTGGTGTTCCCGCCGGGTGTCTCGACCGCACGGGTCTTCGTGCGCGGACTGCTCATGGCCTTCGGGACCGGCGCCGTGATGTACCTCACCGGATGGGGTGCGGTGCTGTCGGTCGGGTTTGTCTTCGTCGCGGTGGAGCAAGTCCGCCTCGATGGATCCCGGGCGGCGCGGCCCGCCGCGATCGCGACCGCGCTCGTCATCGCCGTCGGCGAAGGACTCGTTGCATACGCCGGCCTCCCGTCGCTGATGCCGCAACCCGAGGGTCACGGGCTCGCGCTGCTCGCCGTCGTGGGCGCGTGGACCATGATCGGCGTCCTCGAGTTCGCCGCCCGCGAGAAGGAAGACGTCGCCAGTTCGCTGCGCAACAGTGAGGAGCGCCTGCGAGCCCTGGTGCAGCACGCGTCGGACGCCATCGTCGTCATGCAACTCGACGGCAGCGCCTCGCGAGTTGCCTGCGCCCTTCCGACATCGTCGCCCGGTTCGGTGGCGACGAGTTCACGATCTTGCTCCCGAGCGTGCGCGACGCCGAGACCGCCACCCGAGTGGCGGAGCGCATCACCGAGCAGTTGCGCCGGCCGCTGACGATCGGCGACCAGGAGTTGTTCATTTCGGCGAGCGTCGGGCTCGCGCTGTCACGGGCGGGCGAGGACCGCGCTCGCGACCTGCTGCGTCACGCCGACCTCGCCATGTATGTCGCCAAAGAGAAGGGCCGAGCCCGGTGGGAGATGTTCGACGCCACGGCGGCGCCGCACGTCGTCGACCGGCTGGAACTCGAAGGGGATCTTTGGCGAGCGCTCGACAACGGCGAGCTGCAGGTGCACTACCAGCCGGAAATCGACCTCCAGACCGGGACGGTCGTCGCGGCCGAAGCGCTCGTGCGCTGGCTGCACCCGCGGCGCGGTTTGCTCGAACCCGACGCGTTCATCCCGTTCGCGGAAGAGTCACGCCTGATCGTCGCGCTCGACCGGTATGTGTTGCGCGAAGCGTGCGGGTGGGCGAAGAAGTGGTCGGGTGCGCGACCGAACGGCCAACCGCTCATCGTAAGCGTCAACCTGTCGCCTCGGTTCGTACGCCAGACCGAAGTCGTGAACGAAGTGACGCAGGTGCTGCGCGAGACCGGCGTCGATCCCCGCTGCATCCAAGTGGAGCTCACCGAACGGAGCGCGCTTCCCGATCTCGACTCCACGTGCGCGCAGCTCCACCAACTCCGTGCCATCGGCGTACGCGTTGCCGTCGACGACTTCGGTACGGGCTACTCGTCGCTCGCGTACCTCAAGCAACTACCGATCGACGTGCTCAAACTCGACCGGTCGCTGCTCGACACCATCGACTCGAACGACTCCGACGTCGCCATCGTGCGTGCGGTCGTGACCATGGGTCACGCGCTCGGCGTGAAGGTGACGGCCGAGGGCGTCGAACGCCCGGAGCAGGCGTTGCGCTTGCGCGACCTCGGATGCGACTCGGCGACGGGATGGCTCTGGTCGAAGGCGCTTCCGGCCGAAGACCTGGGCGCGGTCGCGGCCAACGGTTTCGTCATCGAGACGGGCGAGTCCGCCCAGGTGTTCCAGATGCGCCGCGCGACATAGCGAAGTTACGGGCTCACGGGCTCACGGGCTCACGGGCCAGATCCCGATGCCGTCGGGGAACGCGAGACCCTCGTCCATCCGATCGGGAGGGAGGGGCGTGCCGTCGTCGGCGAACGCGATCCGTCGCACCTTGCCGGTACCGCGCCCCGGGCCGATGCCCGAGTCGCCGAACACGATGCCGATGTCGGCGTAGTAGACGCTGCCGTCGGGCCCGACACCGATACCGAGCGGCGTACCCGTCGAGTACGGCTCCGGTCCCAGCGCTTCACCCGCGGGCGGTTCGAGCACGGTACGGATGAACGTGCCGTCGGCCTCGAACTCCGAGATGACACCGTTGAACACGCTCGTGACGAACAGCGTGCCATCGGGGCCTTTGGCGATCGCGTTCGGTGTCGCGAGGTGGTTGGCTTCGCTCGGCTCGATGAACAGTTCCTCGGTGACGGCGGTGGTCATGGGTGCGCCGGTGCCGTCCGTGCTGTCACACCCGCCGGCGGGCGTTGCGCCGGTAGGGAAGTCGGCAATCGCATAGCGCCGGATGCCCGCGGCCGGGGGCCGTGCCTGCGCGACGTACACGTACTCGTCGTCGACCAGTACGCCCTGGCCGGTGACGAGATCGACGTCGATCTTGCAGTACGCAACCTCGCCAAAAGGAGTACCGGGCGTGTCGAACGGAGGAAACCACACCGTGAGTTGGCCGTCGCCGTCGCCCTCGGCCTGGTTGCCGACGTCGGTCGTGACGATGCGCCCGTCGGCGAGAAACCCGCAGCCGTAGTTCTCGGCGTTGTCGGCGCTCGACTGGTAGGTGGGCACGAGCTTGCCGATCTGCGTCGCCGACAGTTCACCCACCTCGGCGCCGGCCAGTTCGAAGATGCCCCAACCGGGATGACCCGTGCTCGTCTGCAACGTGTCCTCGCCCGCGACGAACCGCCGCGGGTTCTCGGGGTCGAAGCAGATCTGGCCGTTGATGTCGAGGCCGTCCGGCTGTTCCGCCTCGTCGTAGTGCGGGACGACGATCTGCTTCGTAAACGGCGGTTCCGACTCGTACGCGGCGAGGTCGTTGCCCTGCCCGTTGAACACGATGAACGACGCAGCTTCGTTCTCGGGCGCAACGGTCGTCGTGGTGTCGGCGTCGTCCGGTGCCTCGGCCGAATCGGAGTCGTCGTCATCGCCGCTGCACGCGGCGAACATCGCGACCGCGGCGAGCACTGCAATCAGCTGTCTCACTGTATGAACTCCACGGGTTCGTCGAGGCCGACGGTCGTCACGATCCGGCCCGCGCCGTCGGCCGGTGTCGGAAGCTCCGGTGTGTCGGTGATCGCAAGGATCGTGATGCGGTTGTATCGCGAAGTGGCATCGGGAGGCACGTTCTCGTTCACGCAGTCGAACGCCTCGTCGAGTACGCAGAGCAACGCGCCGCCGAGTGAGTCGTCGGAAACGAACACTCCATACGCCACCGCCCCCGCCTCGGCCGAAGCGCTTCCCGGGCGGATCCACGCCGCCGGGTCACCGAGCCCGTCGGCGCGCACTTCGATGCGGAACGGGTCGGGCGTGAGCCGCAGCGTGAGTTCGGGGGTCGTGCCGGGCGGTGGGCTCACGAGCGTGAAGCCGGGGGAACACGCGACCGCGAGGCACGCCGGGCCTTCGGCCGGTTCCCGGAACGCGGGGTCCTCGGGCGGCGCGTTCGGTGTGGGCGGCAGTGTGCCTGCGGTTTCCGGCCTGGTGGTCGTCGGCGC
>Ga0163150_10008105_pt1 | contig 12065 bp, 15 predicted proteins | sample OliLakLV19P2IB_FD_148628 | JGI IMG/M metagenome (GOLD analysis project Ga0163150, IMG submission 148628) | Freshwater microbial mat bacterial communities from Lake Vanda, McMurdo Dry Valleys, Antarctica - Oligotrophic Lake LV.19.P2.IB | ecosystem: Environmental > Aquatic > Freshwater > Lake >...
AAGTCCTATCCAGCTTTCCTCAACTGACACACGAAGATGTGTTGGCTTGTCTTGCCTATGCCGCTGAACGCGAGCGTCGCACCTTGTCGATTCCTGCCGCGTGAGGGACTGTGCGGCTGCTGTTGGATGAAAACCTTTCTGAATCTGTTCTCCCTGCAATAGTCGACTATATCCCGAGTCTCTCCACGTTCGCTTGCTTGGTGCGGGGGGAGCCTCAGATGATGTGGTGTGGCGGTTGGCAAAGGAGCATGGCTGTGTGTTAGTCACGCGCGACGAGGATTTTCTTCGTCTGAGCATTGTTCTCGGTGCGCCGCCGAAGGTCGTCTGGCTTGCTGTGGGCAACTGTTCCAATCAAGAGGTTATTCGTCTGCTGAGAACACGTCATCAAAATATTCAAGAGTTCTGCAGCCATGAGCAAGCCACCTTTCTGACACTCGGTGCCTAGGCAGGATTGTCCATGAGCGCTTCTGCTGCAATCGGCGATCCGCTGATCTTATGTGCGAAGCGTCGGATCCTGATCATGAAAAAGAAAATGACCAAGTCCAGTGGCAATGTTTTTGTTGACCTTGGATTGATCCTGCCGAGGCCACCGTGCTCCAAATGCGGGCGAATTTGATGAGCGACCTTCGCCTCTACATCCAAAAACACAAGCTCACGCAATCTGATGCAGCCAAGCGCCTCTGCATTGCGCAATCCCGTGTCTCCGACCTCGTGCGTGGCAAATGGGCCAAGTTTAGCCTTGAAATGCTGATCACGCTTGAAGCGCGAATAGGGCGCACAGTTCGCGTAGAATTCGCAGCGTAATATTTCTCTGAACTTGCATCTGACATCAATGTGCTTCAAAACAGCAGGGATTTTCAGATGCCAAGTCAAGCAACGACTCTTGCGGCGATTCACGACAAAGTGCGGGAGATTTATCAGGCCTTGCGCAAGTTCGATCCAGCATTGGCAGAGCGGCATTTCAAAACTTTTATTTTTTCCTGAGTGGCACAATGCTGTCGTTGTTTTGATCGAGAAGCATGGTGAGCAGTATGAAGGAAGGAATATTAGATATAGTGTCTCCTGAATTGACCGAGTTGAGGTATTTCATTCACGGACAATTTGATCGCATGAGTAGTCTATGCGAGTTCTTAGAGGAAGTAATCCGTAAAGAGGCTAAGCGACGTCATGCCCGTGCGCGGATTCAACGTAAGGATTGTGAGGGAGAGGAGGAGCAAGCTTTCAATAGCGTTGCTATTGAGGATAGCCTCTTTGAAATTGAGCGAGACTTTCCTCGCATTGTTCGGTATTCGTTGCTGGTAAGCATGATGAGCACGACAGAGTCTTGTCTTGTGCGTCTTTGTCGAGTTGCACACAGCAACCTCGATATTAAATCTAAATTCCGAGAGGATGGCCGCGACGTTATCCAGCATGCACTAAAGTACTTGCAAGATAAGGCTGGCCTAAATACCGCGAGTATGTGCTATCGCAAGGAACTTGCGGATAGTCTTCGTAAGTTGCGTAATGCTATTGCTCACTCCGTTGGATGCATCAAAGGGAGAAAAGATGAACCCGATATTCGAGCTTTTACGAAGCTAGGAGTGGGAGTAGTAATCGATAAGCGGAATAACATCGTTCTCTCGAATCGTTTCGTGATTAATAATACGGTAGGAATGAAACAACTTGTTATTCAGCTGCACGGAAAACTTAAGAAGCAAATAGGTGCTCATGCGGCTAAGTAGTGCGTAGTTGCAGGTAGTAATCAGAAGATTTTGGCCCTTACAAGCATGCGCCTCTCCCTCTTGTCCGATGAGTTCATTTCGCGCTCTCCCCGTTACTTCTTAAGCAGGGTAACGAGATTGCCCTCAACTGTGCGTGTCCAACGACCACCATTAATAGTCTTCCAATCTCGCTCGTTTTCTCTTAAGGGATGGGGGCTGATGGATCTTCCACTGCGTGCGTACCCCAATCCGCTCATTTCATTTTCAAGGGCAGCATGGTCGATCCTCGATTGCGCGCGTCGAACGAGCACATTCCCATCGTGCGCGTTCCGCGAGCAGGAGGACGACCAGGTTGCCCTTTCTCATCTCTTTGCTTCCGCCGGCGGCCAGTTCAATTCGGCGTGTCTCCCGCAGTAGAAGCAGGAGAGGTGGTAACGGGCCTTGCGCCAGGGATTCGGCATGGAGGTAAAAGTGATGGGGGTGTCGTCGATAGGGCACGCGAGATAGAAGATGTACCGGGAGTCTTTTTGTAGGTAGTCGAGTTGCTCGCGGCGGATATCGACTGGGACTCGTCTCCCGTGATAGGGTATACATCGTCTATATAGATCATGAATGGAGGGCCTATGCCGACCAATACGGTTCAAGTGCCTGTGCTTATGAGCCATTCACAAAAGTTGCGCTTGGCGCGGAAAGCCAAGGTGGCAAAGTTGACCATGGGGGAACTTCTACGCCGAGGTGGAGAACGCTATTCGCCCGATGAAGACTCCGATTTATTAGACCAGTTCGCCCGACAAGTTAGCCGTGCTGCCGGGAAAGCTATTCGTTCGATTGATCGCACGCTTGATCTTGTGGCGGAATCTGAGCGACGTATCCAGCAACTTACTAGGGCGGCTTCTCAGAGAGGGTAAGCATGGGGTGGACAGAACGGGTGTGGGATGCCTTTGCCACCACGATTAAGCTTGCCGACAAGGTTGAACAACTCAATGCCACCGTTATCAAACAACAACAGCACATAGAAGATCTCGTGGGACGAGTCATTCGTTTGGAAACCGCTCTTGAACTTGGCATGCGCACGAAACGACCGAAACGACTCTCCGGTCCGCCTTCGAAAAGCGTCTAATCTCACACCCACCTTGCATTTCTCTCTTTCGGAACGACACCCATGATTGGTTCTACTGCGGCCGTCGAGCGAGGCTTTCTGATTCTTCACGTTTTCTAAAGGGGGTAGGCAAGCTGTCCTCCACTGCGCGCATCGAACGAGCATACTTCCTAGTGTGCGCGTTCTGCGAGCAAGGAGGATAGTTGCCTGCCCCCGTCACCTCTTTGCTTCCGCCGGCGGCCAATTCAGTTCCGCATGTCTGCCGCAGTAGAAGCAGGAGAGGCGGTAACGGGCTTTGCGTCTGGGATTCGGCATGGAGGTAAAGGTGATGGGGGTGTCATCGAAGGGGCATGTGGGTTGATCGTGGAGGAGATGCACTTCAGCCATCATCGTGATCGAGGCGCCGTCCCACGGTGGCATCGGCTCTTCTTTGCCGGTAATCTGTTCCTTCGCATGACATTGTTTGCATTCGGCTTCATACGTCTTGATACGGGCGAGATGGGGGCTGTGGTCGGTCACGTTCATCGCTCCGCCGCATCCAGGTTGAGCACAGGTCAGATGTTCGTGCTGTAAGGCCTGGACAAACCGACCGTGGGCTGTCTGTTCTTGTTCTGATTTCATAGTGCCTCCCTCAAAGTCTTCTCTTCATTGCTTCTTTTGACTCCTCAGAGGGTGACCTGAGGTGCCCTTTGACTGCGCGCATCGAACGAGCACATTCTGATCGTGCGCGTTCCGCGAGCACAGGAGATCATCAGGCTCCATCCCCTCACACCCCCCACGCCCCACTAATCTGGATATTTGCCCCATTTACGTATCGCGCTTCGTCGCTGAGGAGATAGCGTACTGCGGCCACGGTGTCGTCTACAGTTCCGATGTAGCCGGCGGGAATGCGTTTGGTCATGCCGGCTAGCTCTCCCGGCGGCGCGCTGCCGGAATCGATGAAGCCGGGGGAAATCGCATTGACGGTAATGCCATGGGGCGCGAGTAGTTTGGCCAGTGTGCGAGTCAGAATCAAGACGCCGGCCTTGGCGATGTAATGGGCCGTCACGTCCGGCTGTGAAATCATCTGATCGGCGTTGGCCATGCTGAAGCTAATGATTCGACCTGATTTACGAGCTTTCATTCCCGGTGCGACGGCTTGCGCCAGATAGAAAATGGGATGGAGATTGCCGTCGAACATCTCGTTCCACCCTTCGATTGTTTCCTCGAACAGATTCACACGATGGTACGGTCCTGCGCCGTTGATCAGTGCGTCGATCCGTCCCCACTGCTGTTCAACTTCAGTCACGAGGCCTTTGGCCGCCTGGGGGTTCGATACGTCACAGCGAATTGAAAGCGCACGACCGCCACGCTCGGTGATCGCGTCGGCTGTGGCTCTTGCCTCTTTTTCGCTCGTGCGGTAGCAGATGGCGACCGACCATTGTTGCGCTGCCAGGTCGAGCGCAATCCCCCGTCCGATACCTTTGGCTCCACCTGTGATGAGTGCCACTCGCTCAGCCATCGGTGATCCCTTTCCTGCTCGGTGTGATTGCCGGCGATCTTATCGAGTTTTGAGCCTCGTCGCGAGGAGCTGAATGGCTCCAGCTGTCCGCATGGAGAAGGACCGGTCTTGCTTGGGTTTCTTATTGTCTTCTTGGCATTCTGTGATAAGCGAATGCAAGTCTTCAATGGTATCCACGTCGCGCCAGGCAGCGGTAAGGCTGACAGATAAGCCCAGTGTTTTGGCATGCTGTTGTGTGACGGCGAGGACTTGATCGGTGGACCAGGGCACTTGAGTAAAGAGTTGTTCTGCCGGCTTTGTGAGGCCGATGAGGTAATACCCGCCATCAAGGGCCGGTCCCAAGACGACGTCTGATTTGCCGAGCAGTGTAAGCGCGTCTTGATAGACCGACAGGGGCAAGGTTGGAACATCGGTTCCCACCAGGAGTACTCGTTCATAACCTTTGGCGAAGAGGTTGGCAAAGGTGTGGTGCATACGCTGACCAAGATCCGCTCCGACTTGATCTAACAAGCGGACGCCTTGCCGTTCTTCCATAATCTTAAAGAACACTAGCTCCGAAGAAGGAGCACAGGCCAAGTATCGATGGAAGGGAAGCTGCAATTTGGCAACGGCGAGTTTGGTCCGTTCCAACATGTCGAGGACAAAGCTGCCGTGCAGGGTAGCCGCCTCGTCCGGTGTCAACGGCGGACAGAGTCGTGTTTTCACCTCGCCCGGAACCGGAGCTTTGGCGAAGATCACCAGTGCAGCCTGGTGAGGGGTGAAGGGTGAGGGGTGAGGCGATGGAGAGGAAGGTTGCTTCATGAGTTATCGTACCGATCCATACCATCGACTCAGTGTATGGGGGCTCATTCCGACCCAATACAGGAATCGTAAGATCCACATCAAGAGGATCGTCCGTAAGGGGCCCTGCTGTTCCCAGCGACGAAAAGAGGTGGTCACGGTTGCGGTGAGGGCTGCGGTCGTTCCCTTCCGTTTGAGCCTCCGGGAGAACTCGATGTCCTCCATCAACGGCATATCGGCAAAGCCTCCCATCTGTTCAAAGATAGAGCGGCGCACAAACAGGGCCTGATCGCCGGTGGCGAGGCCGCTCAGTCTCGAACGCCAGTTCATCGTTGTGCTGATCATGGTTCCCCACATCGAGGGGCGATCGAACTGGATATCGAACCGTCCCCCCACCATCTGTTGATCAGCCAATACTGCGTTGATCACTGTTTTGGCATTGCGCGGAAGCCGTGTGTCGGCATGGAGAAAGAGAAAGACCTCTCCTCGTCCGGCCTTGGCTCCTTCATTCATCTGCCGAGCGCGTCCGGGTGGCGCGGTCACCCAGGAGACAGGACTGAGGCCTGTGGCCTGTGGGCTCAGTCGGTATGATTCGAGGAGTGTGGGCGTTGTATCGGTGCTTCCTCCATCGACCACGATGAGTTCATCGAAGCCCAGCGTGGCGGTATGTGCGAGCGTCGCGATGATTGTCCGTTCTTCGTTCAGTGTGGGGATGATGACCGAAATCGGCATCGCCATGACATATCAACCGACTTGTTCATTTGGTCTGTTCGGTCTATCTCGTCTATTTGGTCTGTCTCGTGTGTTTGGTTAAACGAACCTAACCAGATGAACCAGATAGACTATATGGACCAGACAGACTCGATAGACCGGGTTTCAATCAGGCGCGTTTTTTGGGCTCGTAGAACATGAAATACATGACGACCACCACGGTGGACCAAAACAACACTTGCTTATGCCAGAAGAGCACTTCCCCATAGTGATAGAAGAGCGCGGCGAGCAGGAGGGCTCCGCCGATGAGGCTGTAGCGGAACGTCACATTTTCGACGACCGAGTTGGCCCACACGGCGACGCCCGCAAAATAAATCATGAACGGAATGACGTCGATCTCGAATCCGCCGCTGATTGAGAGAAACACGTCGAGGAAGCCGAGGAAAATGAGGGCGATGCCCACGATCATCCCGGCAACGCGCATTTGGTTGTCGCCTCCGGAGTCGTCTTCCTGCTCGCGGCGCTCCGGCTCTTCGGGCGGTTCTGGCGGCATGGTCAACTGGTTCCTCGTCCTTCGTGAAAGGTGAAAGGTGAAACGTAAAACGTCCGAATTCTGAACGAACGACGTTTCACGAGATACGCTTCACGGGTATTGAGCATTCTGCCGAAGACCTGCTTCATCATTTATCCCGCTAGGAAGCTACGGAACAGCATTACTGGCACGCAAGAACTTTGAGGGGCTACATAAGTGGCCCAACGGGAGAACGCTTTCGCAGGATGCTCAAAAAGACCGTTCAGCAAGGCCGCAGCGAGTGAAGGCCCGAGGCGTACCCTTGGGGTACGTTGAGGGCCTGAACGATGCGAGAACGACGCTGGCGGACTTTTTCAGCATCCTGCTATGCCTTAAAATGTTTGCTCAGGGTCAGCCCTTGGCGCTGATACGAGGATCCGAGTGCCGTACCATACAGCTGACTGGGGCGTGCGAGCATCCTGTCGTATACAACCTTAAAAAAGGTTTGTCCATCATGGATCAGGAAGGGCACGTCGTGGGGGCGGACCTCCAGCACCACTTGTGTGCCGTGCAGCTCGCCGCGGCCGTACCCAAACCCCGGATCGAAAAACCCGGCGTAGTGGGTCCGTAATTCACCACAGGCTGCTTCAAAGGCGACCATCTCGGCCGCGTAGCCGGCAGGAACGCGAATCCGTTCTTTCGATGCGAGAATGTAAAATTCCTCCGGCTCCAATAGGAGGCTGTTCTGCCGGTGGCGGTACAGGGGTTCCCAAAAATCGAGCGCGGCATAATGGCCGACCTTCGACAGATCGATCACATGGCTATTCTTCTTGGCCCGATACCCGATAATCGGCGAGCTGTCCCGGTCGTCGCCTTTTAGATCGATGCGGAGAAAAAGTCCACGGTCCGTCCGGAGATCGCGGCTTCCCAGCGCGGGCTTTGCGGGGAGATTGTGGTAGAGCAAGGGTTCTCGGGTGTGGAGCATCTGAAGTGACCGGTCCGACACCGTCGCGTCGCCTCGGATGAAGCGAATTTGATTGAGAGAGTACCCGGTTTTTACCTTGATGGCGAACGAACGGGGAACGATTTCCAGATAGAGGGGCCCGGAATAGCCGGCACGGATTTCATCGAACCCGGTATTAAGATCCGTCACGACACGGGTAAAGACATCCAGACGCCCGGTCGTGCTTTTGGGGTTGGTTCGCGCCCGGAGGGCTTTGGGGAGCGTGACACGTTCCAACAGCGGGACCAGATAGACATGGCCTTTTTCCAGGATCGCGCCGTCGGTTAAGTCCATCTCGTACATCACGAGGTCGGATTGGTAGAAGTCCAGAACATTCAGTCGGCTTGTGATCTCGGACAGCTCCGGCAAAAAGCTGCTGATCAGTCGATAGGCTTTACGTCCGAGCCGGAGGTCGAGACTGGCCGGCTGGATTTGGCGGTCTTCAATCGGTATGTCGGCGTGGATGCCGCCGTTCGCGATCAAATGCGTAATCTGCTGGTAGGGCAAAATGCCCTGCGTGGCGCGGGTGCTCACAGGTCGTCGTGCTCGCCAGTACTGCACGACCCCAGTGCCGGTGCTGCGCTCACCATCGGCAACTCTCGCGCAGACCCTTGCGGCGGTTGCGGATAGTGGAAGGCCTTGTTCTCGTAGTTCTTCAAGAGGACTCCCTCGGCATCCATGTGCACCATATAGTCGCCAGGGAGCAAGGGAATCTTGCCGCCCCCGCCCGGCGCATCGATCACAAAGTGTGGGACCGCCATCCCGCTGGTGTGGCCCTGCAACGCCTTGATGATATTCAGCCCTGTTTCCACAGTGGTGCGGAAGTGATTCGTCCCCTTGGTCAGGTCCGCCTGGTAGAGATAGTAGGGTTTGATGCGAGCGAGCAGGAGCTGGTGCATCAATCGTTTCATAATGTCCGGGTCGTCGTTCACGCCTTTGAGCAGCACGGTTTGTGCCCCAAGCGGCACACCGGCATCAGCCAACATGCCACAGGCTGCTTTGACTGCCGGAGTCAGTTCGTCCGGGTGATTGAAATGCAGGTTCATATAGATCGGGTGGTATTTCTTTACGATCGCGCAGAGTTCCGGGGTGATTCGTTCCGGTAGCGTCCCGGGTACCCGGGAGCCGAGGCGAATCAGTTCTAGATGCGGGATCGTGCGCAGGGCTTTGAGTATCCGCTCCAGCAAATGATCAGGCAGGAGCAAGGGGTCGCCGCCGGAGAGAATGACGTCGCGCACTTCAGTATGTTCGCGCAGGTAAGCGATGGCTTGGTCGAGCTCGCCCTTCTTGAGGAATCCTGGTTTTCCGACCAGCCGTTTTCTCGTGCAAAACCGGCAATAAATCGGGCATTGATTCGTCACCATCAACAGGACACGATCCGGATAGCGATGGACGAGATGCGGGACCGGACTCATGAGATCTTCTTCAAGCGGATCGTCTTCCGCTCCGAAGTCGTCCATTTCGGCGATGTCCGGGACCACTTGCTTCCAAATGGCGTCGCCTTTTTCTTTAATCGTCGCCATCACCGTGGGGGTAATGCGCATCGGATAGTCGCCCACGATGGCTTCGATTTCTTTTGCATCGACACCGAGCCGGTCTGCCAAGTCCTTTGGTTTGACAATGCTGTCGGCGAGTATGCGTCTCCAGGCCTCCATGCGCTCTCCTTTACTGTCGAGTAGACAGCGGTGTGCCGGCGTTAGCGGCCGGTGATCCGTTCCTGTCCGTATGTCTGATCCAGATGATTGAGGATGTCGTCGGTTTCCGTCAGTACAATCTCTCCATCCTTGAGGACCGGAACATAATACTGGCCTGAAACTTCGTGGACCACTGTGCGCATCGGGCGAAAGTCTGGCACGACGACTTGCGCGTATTCGATGTGGAGTTCAGCCAGTTTTCGGCGCACCACGTCACAGTCGGGGCACCAGGCGACGTGATACAAAGTTAGTGCCATAGTTCTGAGTGCTGAGTCCTGAGTGTTGAATCCTGAATTGAGCCTTCCGAGTCTGAGAATCAGAACTTAGAACTCAGAACTCGCGTTTCGCGCAACTGCGCACGGCACCATGACGGCGTCTTTCATTCCGTGAATCACTTTCTTATCCGCTGGGCAGACCGTCGCCAGGATACCAGCCAGCTCAACCTTTTCGCCACTCACGAAATAATAGGGGGAGAGCCTGGCGCGGCCGGACATCCGGTTCATCTCACCGGTCACCGGATCGAAGTAGTCGAGTTCATACAGGCGGCCCTTGTGAAACTCCTGCAAAATATAGGGTGTTCGAGGAAAGGATGCCAAGGCATTGTCGATGGCGCCGGCCCATTCGTGTTGCGGCATATCGTGTCCGACCGACACACCTCGGCTTCCCCATGCGAGTTCAGAAAATCCCGATGGCTTGATCACCAAGTGCCGTTCCTTTTGAGTCGCTGCGGCCAGATCGTGCCAGCTCATCACGCCTCGCCCGCCGATCGCCAAGCCTGGAATGGTCGCAGAGGGAGGGATCGGCGCAGGATCGAGAATCCAGGTACGAGGCATAAGGGTCGTCAGGTGCAGGAACAGGTCTCGACCCAATGCCTGTTCCCAAAAGGGTCGCAATACCGGGTGATGCAGAAGGGCAAAGGCGAGTTTTTCTTCCAGCGCCGGTTTATATGGGGGGGAGACGGCGACCCGGCCCTTCTTGATCGCATATTGGACGAGCTCAGATTTGGGAATGTTCAGCAGATCGAATAATTCGTAGAAGCGATAAATCAAGGCGATTGGCTGGTCCATTCCCTCGCCGGTGATCCTGAGGCCTTCTTCGGTGAATCGAATGTCACGCGGCTCTATGCAGTAGATATCGAGGCCGATCGCTCGAAGGCGGGCTGCGAGCCACGTCATTTCAGGCCGATAGTCTTTGGCTTCCTCCGACATCAGAATCGCGACGCATCCCTGCTGTTGCGCGAGCTGGCTGTTTATCATGTCTGCAAACCCCCGTACCATTCCCTCGGAGCCCCCCACAAGTGTGAGATTCTCGCCGGCGTCCATTTCGGCATAGAGCGCGGAGAGGCATGCGGTGATCCCGATTCCTCCGGGGACTGAATCGAGTTCGGTGATGACCATGCCGTCTTGGGTTGGGATGATGTCAGGTCTGATGACCGCGGGAAGCTGGTCTCGAAACCGTTTCATTCGGCTATACGTCAGCAGACCTTCCGGCTTTCCTCGGTCGAGGTATTCCGCGACCCAGGATGGTTGGAGACCACGGAGACTGTCGGCATAGAGGCGGTTCAAGGCTCGATAAAAAGCAAGGAGTTGTGGTCCAAGTTGGCGGAAAAAGTCGAATTGATCGTGCGTGAGAGAAAACGGGGTGACAGCAATACGCCACGTCGTCGTGCTTGTGGCGGCGTCCGGGACTAGAGGCTGCTCGGGCACAGCGGGAAAGAGCCCAGCTTGGCTTAGCTGGCCGCGGATGGTGTTGCAGCGTTGTTGGAGGTCAGAGGTAGCCAAGTCAGACAGAGGCAGTATCCGTGTGAATGAGTGCCTCTCATGCGAGGCCACAGAACTGTAACATGGGTTTTGGGGGCGTACAAGGGGCTAGGAAAGTGGGAAGGTGGGGCGTACTGCAGGCTCGAAGGATCTCTCGCCTGTTCAGTGGATGTCAGGATGGGCAATGTTGTGGTGTGTATTGAGAGAAGAGTCGGTGAAAAATTGTTCACCCCCTGGGAACCCCTGCGGAAAAGTGCTAGGATGGGCGCACATTGAACGGATTCCTTCTATGCCCGTAGATACCGATGAGCGAATCGGTGTGTTCGTGACACCACCGAGCGCCCTCCCCCAACTTGTTTCGAGCCGTGCGTGCCTCCAGTGCGATGTCTGTTGTCGGTTTCCGGACCCCGATAGCGCCCTCCGTCCATATTTTACTGAGCACGAAATTACGGAGGCTCTGGCTGGGGGCATTGAGGAAACGACCTTTCCCGATCGGCGAGGGTCACAAGTCACCCTGGTTCCCGCTCCCGATGGAGAGGGGTATCTCTGCCCGGCATTCGATGCAACAACCTCAGCGTGCCGCATCTACGCGCAGCGTCCGCTCGATTGTCAGCTCTATCCCTTGGCTCTGATGTGGGATGAGCGACAGGACCAGGTGTTGTTGGGGTGGGATACAAAGTGCCCCTTCATGCGAGAAGAGGTTCCGGGGGAGATTCAGCGCCATGCCGATCGAGTGATGGCCTTGCTTGATCAACCGGACATCCGCGACGCCATTGTCGCGCATCCTCGCCTCATCGGGAAATTTCAAGAAGACGTGGCTGTGCTCGCACGTCTTCCCCGCCTCACCAGTGCTGTGGCTGGTCAGTGGGGCCCTGGGCCGCTGCATCGGTTTACACTGGACGATATCCCGCGCATGACGACAGCCTTGGATCGATCAGGACGGCATACCGCTGAATCACTTGCCGCCTATTCACCGATTTATCATTACATATGGAGCGGACTTCTGGCCTATTGGTGGATGGAGCTTCAGGGAGCCTTGTGTCTCTTTGCGCAATCTCCGGACGGTTGGTTCATGCCCCTGCCTCCGATTGGGGCCGGCTCGATCGATGCACCCCTGTCGGGCGCAATGGGGCTGCTGCGGCGATGGAACGGCGATTCGCCGGTCAGCCGGGTTGAGAATGTACCGTCTCAGTTGGTGTCGGAGTTGGAACGACAGGGATATCGTGTGACGCCCAAGGAACCGGACTATCTCTATCGTGCGGCAGACCTCGTATCCTTGGCGGGCGACCGGTATAAATCCCAACGC
>Ga0163150_10008107_pt1 | contig 12065 bp, 14 predicted proteins | sample OliLakLV19P2IB_FD_148628 | JGI IMG/M metagenome (GOLD analysis project Ga0163150, IMG submission 148628) | Freshwater microbial mat bacterial communities from Lake Vanda, McMurdo Dry Valleys, Antarctica - Oligotrophic Lake LV.19.P2.IB | ecosystem: Environmental > Aquatic > Freshwater > Lake >...
CCTGAGGTTTTAGGGCCGGGGGCCGGTGGGGTAACACCCATTTGACCTTCCAAAGCGTTTAACGGCGAATTTGAAACATTTTTTGGCGCTTCGCATATTCAAAAATAAAAACTATTTTGACAAAAACCCTAACGCCCCCCACGATAGTCCTAATTCAAAAATTCAAAAGGGCGTGTTAATGCCTCCCAGAAAAAAACCCGGCAAACCGCCTGGCAAGCCGGTCGGCAAAACGCCTGGCCGCAGCGCTAAAGCTAAAAAAGACAAGGTCACAGCTAAGAAACCCGCAGGGAAAGTAGGCGCTAAGTCCACCGCACAGAGCAGTCTAAAAACGATTGGCGGCGCAGGCGCAAGCGTTGTGTCTGAAATCAACATCAAGACCAACATGAAACCCATTGGCCGCTCGGGCACGCTCATCTCTTCGGGCGTTGTCACTGACGATCACATAAGCGCCCTGATAGGTACGTCCGGGCAAATTATCTATGAGAAAATGCTTAGGTCCGATACGCAGGTAAACAAAGTCTTTTCCGCGTGTGTCAATCCCGTAGTGTCGGCCAAGTGGGACGTGAAACCCGCAAGTGATGCGCCCGCTGACGTCCAGGCCGCGGCCCTCATGAAACAAATTTTCTTCAAAGACCTGCCAGGCGGGTGGAAAGGAAAGCTGGAAGAAATTCTTGAGTTCGTTTTCAAAGGCCACGCCGTATTTGAAGTCATCCACGCTAACAAAATTAGCAAGTCCATGGGGCCCTACACGGGCCTCACTAATCTGGCCTTTCGTGACCAACGCACCCTTGTGGAATGGGAATTTGACCCTAACACCGAAGAGATATTGCGGGTCAACCAAAAGCAGGCCGGGGACCTGGAAGTCGATACGTGGTTAGACGGGAGCACGCTCCTAATATTTTTTAACAAGCGCAAAGGCGCGGACCTGGGCAAAGCACTTTGCCGAGTGCTTTACGGGCCCTACACCCGCAAGCTTCTCATCAAGCAATTGCAAATGATCGGCCTTGAGAGGTCCGCCCTACCTGTCCCGCATTTGGAATTGCCGAAAGATGTAGCGATGAATAGCGCCGAGGCGATTCTGGCCAGGGAACAGCTTATTGCCTTTACGGGCGCGGAGCAGGCCTATTTCATGACCCCCTTCGGGTGGAACCTAAACTACAACGCCACGAACGGTTTCGACCCTTCCAAGTGCCAAGTAGTGCTTAAGGCCGAGGACGAAGAAATGGCCGGCGTCGTAGTCGCAATGTTCCTGGAAATGGGCATCGGCGGAAACTCAGGAAACCAGGCCGGTGTGGAGGGGTCCATAGATTTCTTTAACAAAGTCCTGGCCGGTGTTGCTGATAAAGTTTGCGAAACAATCAACACCCATCTCATTCCTCAACTGTGCGCTATGAACTTCGGCGACGTTTTGGAAACCTTCCCTGAGCTTACCCACTCCGGCATTACCGCCGACGCCGGGAAAGAACTCATGGAAGTGGTTACTGGTTACGTGAAGGCCCAAGTAATTATACCGGACGAGGGCCTGGAAGATCACGTTAGACAGGCCCACAACCTGCCCAAGAAAATGGCCGGGGAAATGGTGGACAACCAAGCGGCCGAGGGCGCGCCGCCCGTCGAAGGCGACCCCGCACCTCCCGCCCCTGACGACGCCCCCGCTGCCCAGGGTGAACTAGAACTCTCCGAGAAAGACGCCAAGACTCCCTACAAGCTTATCGACCTTCAAGGCCAGCGAGTGGCCGAGGCCATCAAAGAGGCCCTGCGCTACACGGCCGGAAAGTACATCTCGGACGTCATGAATCGTTACGGTTCTTTGAGCGAAAACAATAAGCAAAAGGCCCCGGGCCTTGTAAAACCCGGCGGGCAAGCGAAAATGCGTCAAGCACTCCGCGCGGAACTCACGGCCACGGCGGTTAAGGCGCTTGAGCAAGCACGCACCGAAGTGCCCACGCGCAAGAACGTGAAACTATCGAACCCTGAAAAATTCATGCTCAGGCTTGTGGAAAAGTTCGGCAATGACATGGGGGACATTAAGCTTAATGAGTTCTCAAAGCTTCCCGGCCACATGCAAGTTCTCATCGCCAAGCAGGCCGACCTCATCACAAAATCGTCAGTCGAAGAACTCACAAACAAAGTCGCCTTCCAGTTTTCGAGCATGGAACTCAAAGTATCCGACCCCGCTATGGTCAAGCAGGCCATGGAAACCACAGCTAGCGATTATATTGAGCGCGGAACTGTGCCCGTAAAAGGGGCCAACGCCGCCGCCACAGTAGTCAATGAAGGCCGGGACGCATTCTTTTTTGAACCCGAAGTGCTTGAGGAAATCCACTCCTTCACGTTCACAAATCCCGACCCTAAGACGCTCGTATGCAGGGAACTAACCGGCACAACGTTTGAAACTAACGACGCCGAATCGCTGCGTTTCAGTCCCCCGCTGCACCACAATTGTAAGAGTTATTTGCGCGCCAATTTGAAGGAATCAAAAGGCGTGGAAAAACTGAGCGTGTCTAGTCTAAGTCCCACTGCCAAGGCCAAGGAAGGTATCACGTTATGCGACCACTTTTCGTAAGAGTTAATGCCCATTTAGTGACGTGCTCAAGATGCTACGGCATGGGCGTACGCGAACTGCCCAACGGCGAAACTATCGAATGCGCGAATTGTAAGGGCATAGGCTACTTAAAATAAGAGGGATACATGGCCTTTTTAAGAGACGAGATTAGACAACAAAAAATGCTTGAGGCGGGCGTTGACGTCGATAAGTTCCTAAGGGACTTAACGATTTCTGAAACGTCCATGATCTACGAAATCCAACTTTCCAAAGAAGTTTTTAAACTTGAGGCCGAGGCCCGGGATTGGCTTAACAGTCATTCCCAGTGGTCCGCGGCCATCACTGACGGCGGTACTGTATGGCGCGCGGGCGCGCTATCGACCGCCCAAGTCGACCTGGACACCCAGGTCGAAATCACCCTGCGCCGAGGCATTGTGGTTAAGGCCGCCGACCTGCGCCCCTCTGTGCCTATGGGCAATTACGCATTTAACAACGTTGATATGTCCGAGAAAGGGGCCGTCATCGCCCTTGCCGAGGGCCTGCCTTATATCATTGAAATTGCCCGCGTGGCCGAAGGCACACACGCAACCTACGGGGCACTCAAGATAACCGCAAAAGATTTGGAGTCATTCGAACGTAATTTCAACTTGAAAATTACGGGCGTCGATCTAGCTGTGAACGAGGACCATAAGAAGAATGAGGCCTTCGGTTGGTTTAAGAGTGTGTTTAGGTCGCAAGATCAAGAACGCCTTTACGGCGAAGTATCGTGGAATGCCAAAGGTATAACTGCACTAAGCGATAAGTTGTACAGGTATTTTAGTCCCGAGTTTCGATTTAACTACGTTCACCCACACACGGGCACCGAGCACGGGCCCACGTTGATGGGGGGTGCGCTTACCAATTATCCATTTCTGAAAATGGATGCAATCACCGAGCTTAACCAAAAACAGGAGAATGAGATGGCCGATAAAGATACGGTCAGTTTGTCCGAGCACAACACCAAAGTGCTGGACCTGACTAACAAACTTAGGGACACCGAAGTGGCCTTATCCACCAATACCAAAGTCCTCGAAGGCCTGCGCGCTAGCAACACCGAGTTGAGCGACAAGGTTAAGAGCATGGAAGAGGCCCAAGAAAAGGCCGCTAAAGAAGTGAAGAACACTAAGCTTTTTAGCGAAAACAAAATCAATGCCGCCCAATTGGTAGCACTTAACGAAGGCAAGTCTTTCGAAGATGTGTTGGCCTTGGGAACTAAACTCAACACCACCGCCAAAGGCGGCGGCCCTGTTGAAGATGTCGAACTCTCCGAAGGGGACTTGCGCGCTATGAAAAATGCGGGCGTGACCAAAGAAGAGTACATCGCGGCCAATAAACTTTCTAAATAAGGAGTTAAGTCATGACTGCACTCGCAGCAAATAAAGACCTCGACCAAAAGGACGGCAAACTTGTCGCCTTCCCGGTTGTCGCTTCGGACATTCTTTACAAGGGCGCGTTGGTTAAAATCAATGCCGCCGGTTTCCTTGCTCCTTGCGCCGCCGAGGCCGGGGCGCAGTTTGCCGGGGTTGCCTATGAGCAAATCGACAACTCCGCCGGGGCCGCAGGCGCTAAAACGTGCCGCGTGGAAACCGAAGGCGTTTTCGAAATGCTAGGCGCAGGCCTGGCCCAAGCTGACGTTGGTTCTAGCGTCTACGCTTCGGATGACCAGACCGTGTCCACTACCCAAGCGGCCAACGAACAGCTTGTTGGCAAAATTGTTGAATTTGTTTCCGCGACTAAGGTCATGGTCAAGATCAACAACGCAACCTTCTAACATCTAAGAAAGGAGACGAGCAATGTTTGTTGTTAATCCCGTTACCGTCCTGCGAGGCCTTAGGGCCCGATTCGTAAAGGCCTTCGGCAATGCCGAGGACCCTAGCGAAATTAAACCTTACCTCATGGAAACCGAGTCCGATGGACCCGACGAGGAGTACGGTTGGTTAGGCCAATCGCCCGAACTGTCCGAGTGGGTCGATGAACGTAAAGTGAAGTCACTAAATGACTTCAAATACTCCATTGCAAACAAAGACTATGAAGGAACCCTTGGCGTTGACCGTAACGCAATCATGGACGACCGCCTGGGCGCGACCAACATTCGTATCGACGACCTGGCCCGCAAAGCAAAGATTCACCCTCGCAAAGTGTTCTTCCAACTCTTGGTTGATGGTACTGCGGGCCTTTGCTACGACGGCCTGCCTTTCTTCTCGGCCTCCCACACTGAAGGCCAGTCAGGCACCCAGTCCAACCTTATCAGCGGTACCGGCACCACGCTGGCACAGTTGAAGGCCGATATCGAAAACGTTGTCGCGAAAATGAAGCGTCTGAAAGACGACGTGGGCAATATCTACAATGACGGGGAAATTCAAATTGGCGTTATCTGCCCCCCCGAATTGGAATCTGCTTTCAAAGACCTCAATTCTTTGGAGATGATTTCTAATACCTCCAACGCTATGAAGGGCAAAATTAAGTCCATCGTTGCCAGCGGTCGCCTGACCGACGTCAATGACTGGTACTTTGCGGACGTGACCCCCGGCCTCAAGCCTGTGGTTCAACAAAACCGTAAGGCCCCCGAGTTCAACGGCCTGGAAGGCGATTCCGAAAACGGATTCATGCGCAAAAAGTGGCTGTACGGTATCGATTACCGTATGGGCATGGGCTACGGCCTTTGGCAGAAAATGTTCAAGATCACCAACTAATCGGACGAGGGGGCCTTCGGGCCCCCTCTTTCTTGTGAGGTCCTATGCATAAGTCCAAATTCCAATTGAAACTTCGCCGCCCGCACCCGCACGGCAAGATGCACCTGCAAAAGCACGTCATCACAAATGTTTTTGCCGAGTACAGCTTAACCCCGGACGAGGTTAAGGAGCTGTACACCGAGGGCGGTAAGTATTGGTTCACAGTGCTTGAGTTAGATAACGCTCCTAAGAAGAGCACTAAGGAATAAGGGTGAGTAGGGGAATCATTGACGGAGTTAAGGCCTGGTTTTCCGCACCTGGAAAAGATGCCCTGTATACCCAAACGACACTAGAAAATATCGGGGCCGCGGCAAGTGAAGCGACCTTGAACAGCTTCAAGACCGCCGCCAACGCCGACGCCACGGATATTAAAAACCTCATCGCGTTGGCCGCAGGCGACGCCAACGCCGACGCACTAACGATTCAAAATAAGCAGGATACCGGGAACGTGTCGCTCGCGTCCATTGACGGGAAGGTTTCCACAGCGGCCAAGCAGGACACGCTAAACACGACACTGGTAGAAACCAACTTGAGATTAGGGCCTGCAAGTGAAACTCAAGCAACCAATGACACCGCCACAAGCGGCCTAAATGGCCTTATTAAGCGCTTGCTACGTCTAAGCTCGGGCGCGAGTACCGCCACAAATACCGTGTTAACGCCTGCGGGAAACACGAGCACGCAAGTGCTTGCTGCAAACTCCAACAGGAAATGGGTGCGCTTCAACAACACCAGCGGGGCTACATTTTTTATTAATCTGGGCTCGGCAGCGGTGCTAAATCGGGGCATACCGTTAAAAAACAACGGGGACTTAGTCATAGGAAAAAACGATTTATATCTGGGCGCGATTTTCTGCATAGTGGGTTCAAACGGGCGCACGCTAGATATCTCAGAGGGGGAGTAATATGCCATTGGCGGCCCAATACTATTCTGAGGGAAGAATAGACAACGCGGGAATCTTAACCATGCTTGCTAAGACCCCGCCGCTTAAAAGCGGCGGGGTCTTGGGGGCCAACTACATCTTGGGAGTGCTGGCCACATGCTCCTTTAACAACAACTTCATCGTTAAGATACTGGACAGTGGGGGTGCCACGCAGACAACAATCTATTTTTCCATACTCGCGAACGATTCAAAAATTATGATTCCCGAATGGGAATTGTACATTCCCAACGGGTACAACTTGACGGTTGAAAACGAATACAAGATCGAAGGCGATTCAACCATGCAGGCATCGGTTTTTATACGCGTGTTTGATACCGTGGATAAATTTTATGAGTAGTGCGGCCGCGAATGTCCACGGGGCGTTGACGCTTAAGGGTAAAAAGTAAGGGGCCGCGAAGTGGAAGAGAAAAAGGATTTCGATATCATAGGGATGCTCCTAACGACCCTTACCATGGGCGCGGTGTCTGTGATTACGTTCCTTATTTCTAGCTACTTCGGTAACTTCGCATCTAAGGCCGAAACGCCTAATAAAATAGATTACGATAGTTATCGGGCCAGCACACTCATGGAGCTTTCGACTATAAAGAGCGAAGTGGGCACGCTCAGGGAATGGCAGAAAGAAATGCGGGAAGATATTAAATATTTGGTACGTGAAGAGAGGAAGCGCCAATGAGTTACAGCACCAAAGAGCAAGTCAAGGCCATGTTTCGAAACCTTGTGGCACCCGCCGATAATGCCGCTGTGGCCGACGCTAGTATCGAGGAGTTCATTGACGAGGCGGATATCACAATTGATGGCGCTATAACGGGCGTCTATACCCTTCCCCTGACGGCCCTTGATAACCCGAAATCGCTAGTGCTCCTGCAAAAAATCTCACGCCTACTGGCCGCCGCCGTAGTGGACGACGTGCTTAACAGCTATGCCGAGGGCGACAAGAAACCCAGCTATAAAAAAGACGCCATGGAACTTTTGGGCCGCATTGCCCCCGAGCGCGGGAAAGACGGTAAGCGCCCCGCGCCCGACATGCTCCTACCAGACGCCGAGTATATCGGCATGAACGTGCAGAAAGACACCATTTCGTTACAGGCCGTCGAAGGCCGTCAGTTCTCAAAGGGAGTTGATGCTTGGTGAATGATTTCAAATGGGAAGTGGCCAATCGTCTGGAGTTCCAGGGACGCCTTAAGGCCCTGGCCGATCAAGTTTCGGACTTGCGCATACCATTTCGTCTTATCGCCTCGGATTTTTACCGTTCACAAAAGAAGCTGTTTACCCTCAAAGGGCCGGGGCGATATCCCCCCCTGGGCGGCTTCAACAGCACAGAGGTTTTGGCGTCTGGAAAAACGCGCAGGCAGGTCGCCGAGGAACGCAAAACTAAGAAGGTAGGGTTTGCTTACCCTCTGCTTGTGGGCGCAACTCGCGACCTTAGTGCATCGACGCTTAGTCCTTCCCATAAGTATTCGCACTTCTTTCTCGGACGGGGGTCCATGGAAATTGGGACTACCGTGCCTTACGGCAAGTTTCATCAATCCGATGAACGTAGGACTACCCTCCCTCAGAGAAAGTTTCTATTCATTGACGGCGGGCCGGGCGATCAAGCGCAAGATTCAAGCATATCAGGGCGGCGTGAACGGTGGATTAACATTGTGGACGACCACTTAACCCAAATTGTAACCGGGCGTGTGCTATGAACATTTACGACGCTGAATCTGTTATCCGGGACCTTGAGGAGCTTTATAAAGCAAAGCTTAACGGGGAAATCACCCTCGTGAATGCGGATAAGGCCGACACCATTGTGCTGGATGCCATATCCGCCGACCGCTACCTATTCACCACATTAGACTCCCGCATTTTGAACTTCCAGGGGTTTTGGTTCATGTACGGAATCATGCCCGCCGCGCCTGCGCAGGTAAGCGAGGAATCGTTCAAAGAGAACATTATGGTCACGCTTCAAATAGCGACCTTTGACCCCGGCGATAAAGACCGGGCGAACACCCTTTACAAATTGTTTCGTTATCAGCGTGCTGTCAAACAGGTCATACTAAAAAATTCCGATGTGTTTCGGGGTTACAGTAAACCGTTGGTGCAAAGCCTCGAACCAGCGGCCTTTCCTTATGACAACCGAGCTGTAATTTTATCAATTGGGATTAACGTGATGGCCTCGATTACATCAAGTTAACCTAACAAAAACGAGGAACTTAAAATGGGCGACGTAAAATACAACCGAATTAACTATGGTATCCACTCAATATGCCCTTCCAGACTTTCCGACGGCCTACCGTACGGAATCTTGAAGGTCGTTGGCGGCGGTACTATGACACTGACGAGCGAGTTTGAAGAACTCTTCGGCGGGTCTAACAAGTTTGCCTGGGCAGTTGAGGCCAAGACGATTTCGACCGAGTGGACCGCTAACGTGAAGTCCATGCCTGACTTTTTGTTCGAACTGTTCCTGGGCGCGACTGTTGTGGCAAGCGCCGCAAGTCTAACCGGAACCGTAAACGGACTCGCCGACGTTAAAGGCGACCTCGTGGCCGCTACCGGTATCGCCGCTGTTGCCATGGTAACCGCTGCGGACTTGAAAGATGGCCTGTACGTTATCAAGGCCGTGAGTGCCACGACCGTGGACGTGTTCGCCCTGAGCGACCTGGAATTTAAAAAAGCAGGCGGCACCGAACTGGCCTACGTTGACGACACTCTGAAAATTACCGTTACCCCGTTGACCATTGTGACCGGCGCAGACGTGACCATTCCCGGCACGGGCGTTGAAATCACCGGCGGCGCAGGTACTATCGCAATGACCGTAGGGGATACCGCCGCGTTCAACGTGCGTTCCGCGCACGGGGGCCTAAGTGAAATCACCATCGGTAAAGCGTCCACTCTGTTCCCTGAGCACAAGCAATTGTGCGTAGGCCAGAAGCGCGCCAACGGCGACACCTTCGAACTCGAACTGCATAAAGTTTTGGGTTCCGGGTTTCCTATGCCTTTTGAAGAAAACACTTTCGCAATTCCAGAATTAGCAATGAAGCTCGTCTATGACGAGGTATCGGACAAAGTGGCAACAATCCGCGCTAAGAGAGGGGTATAAAACAGTCAGGGGGACACCCCTAACTTACCTGGATTCGCGCACAGTCCAAATTTTGAGGGGGCCCATAGCGGTCCCCTCTTTATTTCTTTCGGTTCTTCTTATTGGGTCCGCGTTTCTCCGGGCGTGTTGCCCCCCAATCTAGGGGGTTCACAAGCTCATCCCGGCCCGGAGTGTAGTTAGTTGAGGCGTATACCATAAATTCGGACATGTTCCCTTCACAATACAACATCGCTTTTTTCTTAATGTCGTAGAACTGTTTTATAGTGCAGCGTGCCCTCAGGTGCTCGCTTTTGCTGTCATTTTCCTCAAGTTTTAGTCTCATGTATCCCCCTAGTATTACAGGAATGTAATACATATTCGACATGGCGTAAACCCCCGCTTGTGACTATCCTTTTTCCATGGACATAGAGATTCACGAACTTAGGCCCGCAGCGGTAACGCTCGTTTTGGGCACTAGTACCCTCACCCTGAGGGCCTTCACGCTTGATGACGAGGTTTGGGCCATTGAAAATTTTGGGTCCACTAATCGCATGGGGGAACTCGCGGCCAGCGGAAACAGCGATAAGGGCCTCGTGCTTTTTAAGGTTATCTGGCACCTACTTGCGCACAAAGGCGAGTGGCCCTTGTACTCGGATTTCGAAACGTACTTGCTAGGCATGGGCAAAGCATTTGTGGTTAAGCAGAGCGGGACTTTTTACGACGCTCTCAGAAAAACCCTCATCAATTCTGCCCCCCTTATCAAGAACGTCGAACGTATGAAAATACTGGCCAAGCAGGCCGAGGCATTGGGGGCAAAAGCACCGTCTTACGTGTCCTATTACGATAAGCTGGCCCGCACCTATGGGTTCACCCTGGAACAGTTCTACAACTTGACCCTGCGTCAATTGCATTTGCTCCTAAACGGCGTGCAAGAGGGCGACTACTCCGCCCTTGAGATTCAGGCCGCATTGGCCGGCCGAAAACTACAACCCCGCGTTAGTGTCGATTTGAATGTTACGCCCGAACAAGAGGCCGACCAAGAGGTCGAGGCAAAAGAGGCGCACAAGCGTTTGATGCAGGATTACTTAGATAAAAAAGGCGTGAACTAATGGCCGGTACAAACGAACTCCTAATTATCATTAACGGCAATGCCAAGAACTTCTTGGACGAGGCCGACAAGATAAAGAAGAAAACCGAAAGCCTTGAAAAGGTACTCTCGGACACGGCCAAAATATCCGGCCTGGCCTTTGCCTCCCTGACCGCTGTGCTTGTCACCGTAACGAAAGCTTTTGCCGACTATGAAACCGCCCTTGTGGGTGTGGGCAAGACCACGAACATTGAAGGCAAAAAATTACAGGACTTCGGTAAGGCCATTCAGGAAATGAGCAAGCGCATTCCCGTGGCCGCCAATGAGCTTTTGGGCATCGCCCAGGCGGCCGGTCAGTTGGGCGTGTCCGGGGAACAGAATCTAATTAAATTCACCGAAACCGTGGCCAAACTCGGTGTGGCCACAGACTTATCGGGAGAGGAGGCCGCCACGGCCTTAACCCGAATCCTGACTGTGACTCGCGAGGGCGTCGGGACTATCGACAGATTCGGGTCAGTCATCGTGGCCCTAGGTAACAACTTCGCGGCAACCGAAAGCGAAATTGTACGGATGACAACCGAAGTGGCACGCGCCACGGCCCTTTACCGAGTTAGCGCCACAGACGCCGCGGCCTTAGGTACGGCCATGCGTTCCATTGGTATTCGCGCTGAATTGGGCGGGTCTGCGGTAGGCCGGGCGTTTCGAGAAATTGACGCATCTATACGCGCAGGGGGCGAGCGCCTAACGACGCTGTCCCAACTGACAGGCATGACCGGGGACCAGCTTAAAAAGACATTTAAAAACGACAGTACGGCCGTATTTCAGGCCTTCTTGAGCGGATTAAAAGGCGTCGCCGATGGCGGCGGCGACGTTGTTAAAGTGCTTGAGCAATTCGACCTTAAAAGCGACGAAATCCTAAAAGTGCTGCCCTCCCTGGCCAACAACACCGAGCTTGTAAATCGGGCGCTCAGGACCGCCCAAGGCGAGTATCAGAAAAACACGGCGCTAAGTATCGAGGCGGCAAAAGCTTTCGACACGCTGAATAATAGATCAGTCATTCTCAAGAACTCGATTACGGCCCTGGCCGTCGATATGGGGCAGCGCCTGGCCCCCGACGCCCGCAAGCTTGTAGATGGCCTGATTACCCTTGTGGCCAAAATGCAGGCCTTGGACGAGGAAACCAAGAGCACCCTAACGACCCTGCTAAAAGTCGCCCTTGTGGTTACCGGCGCGATTACGGCCCTATCCACATTGGGACTGGGCGCTCTCGCGGTTATCAAAGGGTTTGCAACGCTCAAGATTGCCGCCTTGGCCGTGGGGGCCGCTATCGGGGCACTCTCCCTGCCCGTCGTTGCCATAACCGCCGCTGTGGGGGTTTTGGGGTTTGGACTTAGCAAGCTCCTAAATGCCGACAAGGGCAGCACGGCCACAAGCATTGACGAGGTAAACACCAAGCTGGCCCAGGCACGGGAAATTATGGCCAAGCAATTGGCCATTCAAAAAGATTTAGGCAAGCAAGACGAGGTGGAGTCAAAAGCGGCCATCGGTCGCTTGCAGGAAAAAATAGGCCTACTTGAGCAACAGAAAAAGACCCTGGAAGAGACGTCGATTGCCGCCCGTAAGGCCGATCAATCTTTCGGCACGGGCGGACTTTTAAGGAC
>Ga0163150_10008109_pt1 | contig 12061 bp, 10 predicted proteins | sample OliLakLV19P2IB_FD_148628 | JGI IMG/M metagenome (GOLD analysis project Ga0163150, IMG submission 148628) | Freshwater microbial mat bacterial communities from Lake Vanda, McMurdo Dry Valleys, Antarctica - Oligotrophic Lake LV.19.P2.IB | ecosystem: Environmental > Aquatic > Freshwater > Lake >...
ATACGTACGCTGTGTAAACAGTCCAGCGTCCAGCGTCTAGAAATTCACCTTCAGCCCCACCTGCAGCTGGCGAGGATCGTACGTCGAGGTGATCGTGCCAAAGGCGCCGGCGCTGCGGTTGCCGTTTGGCGGCCGGAAGTTCGTACGATTCAGCAGGTTGAACGCCTCAAGCCGGAACTCGAGATCGGACGAGCCGCTGAGCGCGAAGTGTTTGCTCATCGCGAAGTCGATCTGCCAGAACACCGGCCCGCGGACGTTGTTGCGCGGCGCGTTGCCGAAGAGCTTGCTGATGTCGGTCGGGATGACGATGGCGTCTCTGTTGAACCAGTTGGTGATCGTCTGGTCGCCTCCCGCGGGGTACGGATCGCCGACCACGTTCGGCCGGAGAATGTTCTGCCCGCGGAAGTCCTGGGTGATGCCCGACACCAGGGCCGCCGCGGCCGGCGTGTAGGTAAAGGTCACCGGCTCGCCCGAGTAGACCGAGCTGACGCCGGCAAACTGCCACCCACCGACGAGCAGATCGAGCGCCCTCGACGCGCCGCCCATCCACCGCTCGCCCCGACCCACCGGCAGCGACCACACGAAGCTCGTGGTGTTGTTGTACGGCTGGTGGTAGTTCGACAGGCCGAAGTCGGCGTCGATGTTTCTGAAGTCCTGCGGCGACGGCGCGTTGCCGTTGTTGTTCTCGAGCGTGCCCGCCCCGTTGTCTTTGGCTTCTGACAGCGTCGTCGAGCTCAGGAGCGACACGCCCCCGCGGAGGCGCCACTCGTACTTGATCATCAGGGCTTTATAGCGAGATTCCCCGCCGTTGAACGCGTAGGTGATGTCGGCGAACTCCTGAATCGGACGCCGCTGCTGTAGTGTGAGGCTGCCGGCCGTATTGTTGGGCGTCGCCTGGTTGTAGTTGGCGAACAGCAGCATGTCCTGGGCGCGATTGCCGACATAGGCGACGTCGAGCAGCATGTTCCGGCCGATCTCGCGCTGCACCGACATGTGCCAGCTCTGCACCGACGCGGAATGGTAGTCCCTCGGCATGTAGGTGATGTTGGCGACCAGCGGGTTGAATTTCGAGGAATCGGTGAAACCCGCGGGGTACCCTTCCTGCGTCGTCCTGAACGTCGGGGCCAGCGCGTTGCCCTGCACCGCAACGGCGTTGATGACCTGGGGGCTGTTGATCGACAGGATGTTGCCGCCGCCGGCGCGATTGAAGTGCACGTAGCTCACGCCCCATCCTCCGCGCAGGACCGTCCTGGGCGCCATCGTGTACGCGAAGCCGAGCCGTGGTCCCCAGTTATTGCGATCGGGGTCGACGAGCGCGCGATCGTAGATCGATCCGTCGGTCGCCTGAATCATCCGTTTCGCATCGGGATCCCAGTTCGACAGCACGTTGTCCTTCTCCCAATGCGGCGTGGCGTACTCGTAGCGCAGCCCGAGGTTCAGCGTCAGCTTGCCGCTCACGCGCACATCGTTCTGAAGGTAGGCGAAGTGCATGTTCTGGCGCAGATTTGCGACGAGCACGTTGCTGAGCGCGTACTGCGAGCGGAGCCCAAGCATGAAGTCCGCGAGGTTATAGAGATTGCTCGCGGTCGCACCGGCGGGGCGGGTGAACGAGCTCGCATACACGTCGAGGCCATAGAGCGGGTTGACGTCCTGCACCTGCGTGTTGATGCGCTGGAACTCGTAGCCGGCCTTGATGGATTGCCGGCCCATCAGCGTCGTGACATTGAGCTTCGGATTGAAGACGGTTGGGTATTGCCACTGCGGGTTGGTCGACTGCCGGCCGAGCGCGGTGTAGCCGGTGATGCTTTGCGACGGCAAGCCTCCGGCGATGCGAGGATCGCCGGGCAGGCCGCTGATGCCATACTCGTCGAGCGCGGCCGCCGAACCAAGAGCCGGAGGATTCTTTCCGGCCTTCGTGTCCGACCAGCCGAACCTGAACTCGACCAGCGACGCATCGCCGGGGATGTAGGTCGTGCCGAGCGCCAGTTGCTTGTTTCGCGCGTAGATCGTGCCGTTACCGCCGCCACCCGCGGGAAGCGGAATCGGCGCCTCATCGACCGTGTTGAGATCGCGCCACCCATACCGGCCAAAGATGGTCGCCCGATCGCTCAGGCGCATGTCGATCTTGCCGCCGGCCTTGTCGGTGTCATTGGTGAACTGCTGAAGGATTGTGTAGTTGTTCGTGTTCCCGGCCGACGTCGTGTCGGGAATCTGCGACAGCACTTTCGCCGAGAACCACGTCATCGGAATGCGCGTACCCGCGGGATACACGGCGCCGGTGCGCGGATCGCGCACATCGACGCTCAGGACGCCCTGGCGCTGACTCGGCGTCGGGATGCTCGAGATGGCCGTCACGTTGCGATCCTGCCGGAAGCCTTCGAAGTCGGCGAAGAAAAACCCCTTGTTCTTCACAATCGGCCCGCCGAGCGTGGCGCCGTACTGGTGGCGGCTGAGCGTCGGCTTTCCCGTCGGCGGCTTGAAGAAGCCCACGGCGTTCATCTTGGTGTCGCGCAGAAACTCCCACGCATTGCCGTGAAATTCATTGCCGCCGCTCCGATACGCCACGTTAATCGTCGCTCCCGCGGCCCGGCCGTACTCGGCGCTCACGTTGTTGGTGACGACGCGGAACTCGGAGATCGCGTCGGGCGCCGGCTGCATCACCTGGTTGGAGAATCCCTGATTGCTGGTGCCGTAGGCGTTGTTGTCGACGCCGTCGATCAGGAAGTTATTGAAGGTGCTGCGCAGGCCGTTGACGTTGAACGCGCCTTCACGGGGCGTGCCGGCCTGGTTGTTGTTGAGTGCCGAAAGCCTCACGCCCGTCGTGAGCAGCGCCAGCGCCGAGTACTCGCGGCCGTTCAGCGGCAGCGCGCGCGTCTGATCGCCTGTAATGACCTGGCCGCGCGCACTGGTGTCGGTTTCGATGAGCGGCGCGGTGCCGGTCACCTGCACCCGCTCGCTCAACTGGCCGACCTTCATCTGTGCGTCGATTCGCAGGCGCGAGCCGACCTGGACGGCCACGGCGTCGATGATCGCGATCGCGAAGCCCGGCTTCTCCACCGTGATCAGGTAGTTGCCGGCGCTCACGGTAAAAAACTCGTAGCTGCCTTCGGTATTGGTGGGCTTCGTCGCCGACACCCCCGTTGCCGTGTTGGTGAGCGTGACGGTCGCCTCGGGGACCACCGCGTTGCTGGTGTCCCGGACGGTGCCGAGCACCGTCGCGGTCTCGAATTGTGCGGATGCCGTGCCGGTCAGCGCACCGATCAATATGATGATGGCCACGCTTGCTGCGTTTTTCATGATTCGTCCTCCTGGCCAGTTCTTGTACTAGCGGGACGTAACCGCGCGATGAACGGAAGGCAATTATTTCGTGACGTACGCGCACGACACAGGTCTGTCGCAAGGTTGTCGTACGCCGCTGGTAGTTTTCGTCGATGATCACCAGACGCGTATGGATCGGCACGGCCATGGGACTGACGTTGAACACGGCGCTGTCGCCACTGCGCGCTGCGGGGCCCAAGCAGGTCATCGCGCATCGCGGCGCATCGGGTTACGCGCCGGAGCACACGCGGGCCGCCTACCTCCTGGCGATTCAGCAGGGCGCGGATTTCGTCGAGCAGGATCTGGTGCTGACGAAAGACGGCGAGCTGGTATGCCTGCACGACGTGACGCTGGAGCGCACGACCGACGTGGCGCGTGTGTTTCCGGATCGTTATACCGAGGTCGCCGGCCCGAACGGGCCGGTCAAGCGCTGGATGGCGTACGATTTCACGCTCGCATAAATAAAGCGGCTCGACGCGGGTAGCTGGTTCGACGCGCGGTTCGCCGGCGAGCGCGTCCTGACGTTTCAGGAAGCCATCGACGTCGTGAACGGGAGAGCCGGCCTGTATCCCGAGTTGAAGTCGCCCGAGGTCTACCGGCATCGCGGCATGGACATGACGCCCCTCGTCGTGGCGATGCTCAGAAAGAACGGCCTCGATCGAAGCAAGACCCTGATTGTTCAGTCGTTCGACGAACAGACGCTGCGCACGCTGGCGCGCGAGCTCCCGTCGATTCCACGGGTCTTCCTCATGGAGCGCACGATGGCCGAACAGTGGCTGGGCCAGGCGCGGCTGCGCGAGGCCTCGACGTTCGTCACGGGCATCGGTCCGGCCAAGCAAATCATCGAAGCGCGGCCCGATGTGGTGCAGTGGGCGCACGACGCGGGGCTGACCGTGACGCCGTATACCTTCCGCGCCGGTTCAACCGGCCGCTTCGGCACCGTTCGCGACGAAATGCGCTATTTCCTCTTTACGCTGGGGGTGGATGCGGTCTTTACGGACAACCCAGATCAGTTTCCGCCCAAATGACCTAAGCCGGTGCGGAGAAAGTTTACAGTTGTGACGTACCGAGTACGGCAACATCTGTCTCTCTTCACCTCGGTCAGAGAGACAAGGACACCATGATCTTCACGAAAACGTTTGCTGCTGAGGGGCAGACGCGCCAGTTCACGATTGAGCACGCGCACTCGGGCTGGGTTGCGCGCGAGCAGCACGATCGTTCGATCCGCACGAGTCCGATCCGCGACTGGGGCCATGTGGAGGCGACCATCGCCCTCTTCGAGCTCAAGGCGTCAGCTCTGCGAGACCAGGGTTGGGCCGAGATCTCGACGACGGCCTGACAGCGTCGCCGCCGCTCGATATTCTGCGTAGACGGCGGACAGGCCGCCGGTCCCGTGCTGAAGCCGCGCGTGCTCACGAGCGGCCCGCCCCATCGCGAGCCGCCGATCGTCTGTTCTGATCAACGCCGCGGTCTCGACAATCATATCGACCATGGAACGGCAGACGATCCCACTCCACTTGGAGACCCGCTCGCGAGCGCTCCCGTTTTCCATCACAACGGCGGGAAGGCCGGAGGCCTGCGCCTCGAGGACGCCGTGATTCGTCGAGCAGGCCTCGCTCGGACACACGAAGAGATCGGCCGACGCCAGAATGGCCGGCAGGTCGCGGCGGGGAACCGCACCCATGAAGAGCGCGTGCGGGCATCGGCGCTCGATCTCAGCGCGGCTGGGACCGTCGCCGACGACAATCAGGCGATGCATAGGATGCGTGCGGTGGAGTCCGATCTCCAGTGCGAGCAGGCGCAGCGCGCATTTCTTCTCCGAAAGTGCCCCCGCATAGACAACCGCAGGCCGCGAGTCGGAGACCTGCCAGCGCTCGCGCAACGCGGCGGATCGGCGTGCGGGCGTGAACAGGTCGGTGTCGACCGCCGGACGCCAGCTCACAATCCTCGCCGCATCAATCCCAGTCTTCGCGAGCCGCGCGTGGGCGGCGAGCGAGGCCGCGAACAGGCTATCGCAGTGTCCGGCAAGCACGCGCAGATAAGCCGCGCGGAGCGGCGTCTCCCCGAAATCGGGTGCGAACGATCCGAGGACCGGAAGTTTCAAACGCCACCCAACGCAGATGCCGGCAATCGCCGCGGGCCCGCACGCGGCCAGATGCACCACGTCGATGCGATCGCGCCGCGCCCGATCGAGAATCGGGCGGAGCCACAGCCCCGCAAGAGCACTTGCGCTGACGCAATACTTGGCGAGCTCAACGTCCTCAGGCAGATGCCCGAAGAGCGCCTCGATGGTTGTCGCGGTGCCTGGCGAGATCGCCGGATCTGCTTCCGTGAAAAGGGCTATGCGCACCGGGTGTGAAACCACTATGCGGCCCGGACGTAACAGAAACGGGTACGCGATACGACCGCCGTGTAAACATTCGGATATAGTCGGGTGACATGACGCTGCTCTTCTCGTATCTGCGCAACTACCGGGGACTCATCGCCGTTGCGCTGGTGCTGGCGACCGTCAACCAGGTCTTCTCGCTCCTCGACCCGCTCATTTTCCGTTACGTCATCGACAACTACGCGACCCGCTTTTCCGAATACACCACCAGCGAGTTCTTCCGCGGAGTGACCCTGCTGCTGGCGGCGGCGGTGGGCGTGGCGTTCGTCTCGCGGGTCGCCAAGAATTTTCAGGACTACTACATCAACCTGATTACGCAGCGCCTGGGCGCACAGCTGTACTCCGACGGCATCCGCCACTCGCTCGAGCTGCCGTACTCGGTGTTCGAAGACCAGCGCAGCGGCGAGACGCTCGGCAAACTGCAGAAGGTGCGGTCGGACGTCGAAAAGCTGATCTCGGCGTCCATCAACGTGCTCTTCACGTCGCTCGTGGGGATCATCTTCGTGATGGTCTACGCCTTTACGGTGCACTGGCTCATTGCGCCGGTCTTCCTCCTGACCGTCCCGGTGCTCGGCGTCATCAGCTCCGTCCTGAGCAAGCGCATCAAGGTCATCCAGAAGCAGATCGTCGGCGAGACGACGGCGCTGGCGGGATCGACGACCGAGTCCCTGCGGAACATCGAGCTGGTGAAGAGCCTCGGACTGGGGCAGCAGGAGATCGCGCGGCTCAACAACACGACCGGCAAGATCCTCAAGCTCGAGCTGAAGAAGGTGAAGTACCTCCGCAGCCTCAGCTTCATCCAGGGCACCGCGGTGAACTTTCTCCGCACGAGCATCCTCTTTCTGATGCTCTACCTCATCTACACCCGCGACATCACGGTCGGGCAGTTTTTCTCGCTCTGGATCTACTCGTTCTTCATCTTCGGCCCGCTGCAGGAGCTCGGCAATGTCATCAACATCTATCGCGAGACCGAGGCCTCGCTGGCCATGTTCGAGACCATCCTGCAGATCCCGAAGGAGCCGAAACCCGTCAGCCCGCTCCCGCTGGATGACGTGCGCACGCTCGACTTCGATCGCGTGACGTTCCAGCACCAGTCGGCGAGCTCGCCCGCCATCAGCGACATCACTTTCGGCGCCCAGCGCGGCGACACCATCGCGTTCGTCGGCCCGTCCGGCGCCGGCAAGACGACGCTCGTGAAGCTGCTGGTCGGGCTGTATCCGCCCGGATCGGGGCGCATTCTCTACAACGGCATACCGAGCCACGAAATCGACCTCGACGTCCTGCGCGAGCGCATCGGCTTCGTCACGCAGGACACGCAGCTCTTCTCAGGCACGATTCGCGAAAACCTGCTGTTTGTGAATCCGACGGCGTCCGATCAGGCCTGTCTCGACGTGCTGCGACGCGCGGCCTGCGAGAGCTTGCTGGCGCGCGCCTCGAAAGGGCTCGACACGGTCATCGGCGAAGGGGGCGTGAAGGTGTCCGGCGGAGAGAAGCAGCGGCTTTCGATCGCGCGCGCCCTGCTCCGCCGGCCTCAGCTGCTGGTCTTTGACGAAGCGACGTCTTCGCTCGACTCGCTGACCGAAGAAGGCATCGTCGAAACGATCCGCGACGTCGCGAGCACGCGGGAGTCGATCACCATTCTCATCGCCCATCGCCTCTCCACGATTCTGCATGCCGACCGCATCTACGTCCTCGAGCGCGGCCGCATCATCGAAACGGGCCGCCACGATGAGTTGGTGGCGCAGAAAGGGTTGTACTTCGCGATGTGGAGGCAGCAGATCGGGGAGCGGCGGCCGGCTGAGCCGGGATCTGAACAGGAGTTCAGGAGACCAGGAGGACTTGTTGGGACCTCGCCGTGATGAACCGGCGGCGGGTCGCTCTCATCGGTGTATAATATACGCGGGCTCGAAGTTCCCCCCAGCTCTTCGCCCATTCATCAAAAACCTGCTCTCTTTTCAGGGCCATTTATCGGCCCAGGGATGCTTATGCGTACCTTCTCGCTCTCGAGCCTCGCGCTCCTCGTGTGCATTTCGGCGGCCGGCTGCGCCAACTCGCCAGCCGCGCCTTCGACTCTAACCACCCTCAGCTCCACCGGTGAGGGATTCACCGGCAGCGTGTCAACGCCGACCCCGTTCGCCATGGTGAAGCCCTCCGGCAAGCCGGTCCACCTGAATCTGAAAGGCAGCATCAGCGCCGTGGACGCGGTGGCGAAGACGATCACCGTCAGCAGTCGCATCATTGTTGTTCCCGATGCGGCGAGGATTGTCGATGCGTTGGAAGCCCCGCTGACGTTCGTCGACCTGACGGTCGGCAAAACGGTGCACATCACCGCGACGTCGGTCGGGACCATCACGACCGCTTCCATCGTGCGCGTGGATGTTCCGGCGCCGAAGCCGCCCAAGAACGTTCGTCTGAAAGGTGCGATCTCCCTCGCGACGGGCACCTGCGCGACGAAGACGTTCACGGTCGCCGGCAGAGAGGTGCGCTCGGACGCGTCCACGGCGTTCATTGGATCCGGAAGGTGCGCAGCGATCGCGGACGGTAAGACGGTTGACGTGACCGGTGTTGAGATGACGGACTACGTGCAGGCCATTCGGGTGAACGTCGCCAAGAAATAACGCGACGGGTCGGCACGACTACGGACGCCGGCGCGGCGAGAAGCTGCGCCGCGGTCCATGCCCGGGCGGCCGCGGTCCCTGAGGACGAGCGCCTTGACCCGCCGGCCGCGCGCCGCCGGGCCGGGGCCCCTGTCCCTGCCCGCCCGGCTGCCCCTGCGTATTCCGAGAGCGGCGGTCGGCGTTGGCCTTCGCGCGCTGGCGCTCGTCGGCCTTGCGCGCGCGAATCTCCGCGATGCGCTGCGCGTGCGGCATCTCGAGCCGCTGTTCGGAGCGCGCCGTGTAATCGAAATCCGGAACGGTCACCCGCGGCAGGCGCTTGTTGATGGCCCGCTCGATGTCGCGAATGCTCCCTTCGTCTTCCGGCGCCACGAGCGTGTAGGCCGAACCGGTCAGCTCGGCGCGCGCCGTCCGTCCCACGCGATGGATGTAATCATCGGGCACGCCCGGCACATCGAAGTTGATGACGTGGCCGAGCGCCGTGACGTCGATGCCTCTGGCGGCAATGTCGGTCGCCACGAGCACGCGATACTTCCCGCTCTTGAACCCCGCCAGCGCGTCGGTGCGCTGTGACTGCGATCGATTCCCGTGGATGCGCTGCACGCTCACCTTGTTCGCCTCGAGGTGTTTCGCCAGGCGATCGGCGCGATGCTTGGTTCTGGTGAACACCAGCGCTTCCTTGATGTCGCCTTTATTGAGCAGCGACAGCAGCAGCGCGGGCTTCAGGTGCGCGGCCACTGGATAGACCGCCTGCATGATGCCGGTGGCGGGCGCCGCCTTGCGCTCGAGGTTGATCATCACCGGGTTGTGCAGCATCTCCTGCGACAACTTCACGATCGGATCGGGCATCGTCGCCGAGAAGAACAGCGTCTGCCGCTTCGTGGGAATGTGGCGCAGCACGCGGCGGATGTCGGGCAGAAACCCCATGTCGAGCATGCGATCCGCTTCGTCGAGCACGAGATACTCGAGCCCGCCGAGCTTCGCGTACGGCTGGCGGAAATGATCGAGCAGCCGGCCCGGCGTACCGACGATGATGTCGACGCCGCTGCGGAAGGCGTGCTCCTGCGGCCCCATGCCGACGCCGCCGTACACGGCGAATCCGGAGATGGGCGTGTGCACGGTGAAGTCCTTCAGATCTTCGACAATCTGCGCCGCGAGCTCGCGCGTCGGCGTGATGATCAGGGCGCGCGTCGTGCCCGGGCGGCTGCGCGGCTTGTGCATCAGGCCGTTGAGAATCGGCAGCAGGAACGCCGCGGTCTTCCCGCTACCGGTCTGGGCGCAGGCGAGCAGGTCGCGGCCTTCGAGGGCCGGTGGAATGGCGTCGGCCTGAATCGGGGTCGGCTTCAGGAACCCGAGGTCCTTGACGCCACGAAGCAGGTCGGGGTGCAGCTTTAGCTGAGTAAATGGCATTCCCATAACTGTACCCCGAACGCCGTTCACTTCGCTGAGATCGCCAGTTCCCCCAAAGAGGACGCGTCTCCTGACAAGGACGGGTATAATCGTTGTTAACTCCAATAAAATCGGGGGTCTGCGGTTGGTGCTTTCCTTGCTTATGTACCATACGCGTCCACAACAGGAGGTCGCCCCTATGCGCCACCGCGTTACTGTGTCGATCACTACGCTTGCCCTGACCGTCGTGGCCTACGGCCTGTGCGCCGTGCCCGTGTCAGCGCAGACATCCCCCGATTTTCTCTTCGGCAAACCGAACGGCACCATCGGCCTGCGCAGCGGCTGGGTGTTCGCCAGGGCGGACAGCGATCTGTTCTCGTTCGTCCAGAACCACCTCACCGTCGACCGTAAGGATTTCAACGCGCCGGCGATCGGGTTCGACGTGGATCTGGCAGTGACGCCGCGCGCGAGCGCGGTGATCGGCTTCGATTTTTCGAAGGCCGCCAAAGATTCGGAGTATCGTAAATTTGTCGACAATCGGCGGCTGCCGATCACCCAGACCACGAGCCTGCGCGAGATGAACATCAGCGGCAGCGTCAAGCTCGCGCTCACGCCGCGCGGGCGGGAGATCAGCAGCCGGGCATGGATTCCGGCGGCGGTCACTCCGTATGTCGGCGCGGGCGGCGGCATGCTGCTCTATCAGTTTCTCCAGCACGGCGACTTCGTGGACGTGGACGATCCGAACCTGGGGGTCTTCGCCGATACCTTCCGCTCCGATGGCTTGGCGCCAAGCGCCCACGTCTTCGGTGGTGTCGACGTCAAAGTCTGGAAGCGCATGTATGTCAGTGCCGAGGCGCGTTACCTGTGGGCCAAAGGCAAACCGGACCGGGACTTCATCGATTTCGATCCGATCGATCTCGCCGGCTTCAAGCTGTCGGGCGGCATTCACTATCTGTTTTAAGGGGATATCTCATGATCAAGAACACCATGCTGGCGGCGGTACTGGTTCTGACGGCCGCGCCGGCCTTCGCGCAGAACGCCCAGACGGCGCCATCCAATACGTTCGATTCGCGCTGGAACCCCTACCTCGGGTGCTGGCGGATCGTGCAGGAACATATGGGCGATCAGAGTGTGCCGATCGCCCCGGGACTGATGGTCTGCGCGCAGCCGTCCGGTCGCGCGGCGGTTGCCGTGACGACGACGGTTGACGGCAAGAACGTCCTCGAGCAGACGATCGTCGCCGACGGCTCGGCGCAGCCGGTCACGCAGGCCGACTGTCGCGGCACACAGACAAGCGACTGGTCGCGCGACGGCGAGCGGCTCTTCACCCGCGTTGACATCGAGTGCGCCGGCCGGCCCAGGCGCGTCATCTCGGGGATCACGCAGCTCGCGAAGGGCCACTGGATCGACGCGCAGGCCACCGTCATCGACGATAACCATGACGTGCGCCTGCGGCGCTATCAGCGCACGAGCGATCAATACGGCGCCGTAGCGACGGCCGGAGCGCCGATGAGCGTGGAAGACGTCATCGAGGCGAGCGCCAAAGTGCTCTCTCCCGCTCTCGAAGCGGCGCTCGTCGAGGCGGGCGGGCGGTTCTCGCTCAACAGTCGCGCGCTCAAGCAGCTCGCCGACGCCGGCGTGTCGCCGAACGTCATCGATGTGATGGTCGCGCAGGCATTCCCCGATCGCTTCGAGATCGAGCGGCCCTCGACCTATCCATCGGCGCAGGTCATCTCGGGCGGCACCATGGCGGGCGGCGCCGGCTCGACGCCGATGATGGGGGCGGGTGGGTATGCCTCGCCGATGTACGACCCGTTTTACAACAGCTACTACTACTACTCGCCGTTCGCGTATCCGTACTACTGGGGCGCCAGCTACTCCCCCTACCGGTACAACTACGGGTACGGCTACCGCAACAACTACAACAACTTCGGCCACGGCTATCCGGGCGGATCGGTCTACTACCCGAACAATCCGGGTCCTGGCAGACCCGCTCAGCCAGGATCACCCGACTCCCCCGGCGGCGATGGGGTTGTTGTGAACGGCCGGGGATACACGCGGGTGCGGCCGTCGGGATCGACCCCCAGCGGCGGTGAATCCGCGCAACCCACGCAGCGGACGCCGTCTTCGGGCCGCGGTGCGCGTGCGGTCAACAGCGGGTCGGACGCATCGAGTTCCGGCTCGTCTTCGTCTTCGAGCGGATCGTCTTCGAGCAGCGGGAGCAGCGGCGCCTCGTCGGGCGGCGGACGGACGGCGCAGCCGAGGTGACGCGGCGCTGAGCTCTTAAAGGAAGAGGGGTGAGGGGCAAGTGGCAATCCCTCGCCCCTTACCCCTTGCCCCTTGCCCCTTGCCT
>Ga0163150_10008111_pt1 | contig 12059 bp, 17 predicted proteins | sample OliLakLV19P2IB_FD_148628 | JGI IMG/M metagenome (GOLD analysis project Ga0163150, IMG submission 148628) | Freshwater microbial mat bacterial communities from Lake Vanda, McMurdo Dry Valleys, Antarctica - Oligotrophic Lake LV.19.P2.IB | ecosystem: Environmental > Aquatic > Freshwater > Lake >...
GCACGTCGACATGCACCTGCCTGGGCGGCGGCATCGTCGTGACGCTGGTCTACGATGCCCCAACGCAAAAATGGGTCGGCGAAGGACTGTTTTGCGGAACGACGAACATCCGTTTGAAGTTTTACTGCAACGGTTTCAACAGCACTGATTTAAAGCTTGACGTGTCGTTCCTCGATAGCTGTCAACCTGGAGCGACCCACGGCAATACAGGATCGTGCCTGCCGCTGGCTGTGGAGTTCGTCGCCGCGATGACCGGGATATGCGGATGCACCGGAACGGCCGGCTCCCTCAAGATCGTGGTGACGGAGTGAGCGATGGCGAGACCATGCGGCCATGCGACGAACACGCTGCCGGGGGGGCCGTTTCTGGACGGCGACTGCCGCGTCTGCTGGCTGGCCGCGAACGATAACGCCTACCGGGCGCTGTGGAGCCGCGAGGAAGCGATGCCGGAAACACAAGAGCGATCCGACTGCCGGCACTTGGGGCGAGTGCTATCCCGCCCGAACTGCAATTGCCCGCTGAAGGCGATCCACGCGTGCGACCGCCACGGCCAATGCACGAAGGGCGATGGCTACAACTCACTGCCAATGTGCACGACCTGTCCCGACTACGAGACCGACGACATGCTGAAGCCTGAGACATTGACCGCAGCCGCGAGCGTGGACGACGTCGCCGAACTGCTGGAACTTGGCCACGTCGGGCCATGGCCCGACGGCTGGACAGGATGGCGGAACGTCATCGATGCTCACCGGCTCATTCTGGAGCAGGCGGCGAGGCGGGAGTACCGTGCGCCCGAGGGACTGCAAGGTCGCGGCATCGTGTCGTGCGTGAGCGCGAAGCCGGGTTGGTCATCCGGCAAAGAACTGGCCAATGGCTATCTCCCCGGCGCATGGGTCATGGCCAAGGAGCTGAGGCGGCTTGGCTGTACGCTCCCCATCACCTTCTGTCACCTCGGGCCGCTCGAATGGGATCCGGCACTCACGCGACTGGTTGAGCCGCTTGGCGTGTCTGTGATTGACCTCCGCGAGTGGGAGCGTGCCACGCCGTGGCGAATTCTCGCCGGGTGGGAGTCGAAGTGTGCGGCATTGCTGGCCTGCCCCTACGCGGAGGCACTGTTCCTCGACGCGGACAACGTGCCGGTGCGAGACCCGTCGTTCCTCTTTGACGACCAACGGTATCAGCAGGCCGGTGCTATCTTCTGGCCGGACCTGCCGCCGGAGAACCGCAAGGAATGGGTGCCGGCCGACGTCTGGCACAATTGCGGCATGTCGTCGCAGAACGTACAGGCGTTTGAGTCCGGGCAGTTGCTCGTCAACAAGGCGAAATGCTGGGCCGAGTTGCAAGTCTGTAAGCACATCAACGAGCATTCTGATCGATATTATCAAATCATCTTTGGCGACAAGGACACGTTCCTTCTCGCTTGGCACAAGGTGGCTCAAGTGCGAGAGAGGCCGGTGCAGTACGTTCTACCTCGCAACGGAGCGGGTTGGAATGGTGGGGCCATCTTGCAGCACGATCTCGACGGCGGCGTGCTGTTCGAGCATGGCGCGCAGAACAAACCGGACCTTCACAATTATCCGCACGGTCACGGCTGTCTGTCGCATCCGAGCGAATGTCATGGCCACCTCGACGAGCTGCGGCGGCTGTGGTCGGGTCGCCTCTGGCACAACGAAGAGCCGATGGGAGCGGACGCCGGGACGGTGGCGAGGCTGCTGGGTCGCACCTACCTGTACCGTCGCGTGGGGCTGGGCGAACGGGCGATTCGGTTTTTGGAAGACAACCGGATCGGCCGTGGGGCCGATCGGTGCGAATTCAGCTGGAGCATTGTCGACGGCGTGCTTGCTGTCGGTGACCTCGACGGCAAGCCGACATTCCTCGCTCGCGAAGACAGCAATGGTTCTTGGCATGGCGAATGGCTGGAGCACGAGCGATGCCGAGTGGAGCTGGTTCCCGGGGAGGTGACGAATGGAAAAGCCTGACGAGCCTTCCACCCCCGACGTAGTGTTTTTCCCCGAATGGCTTAGGAGCGAGATTGAAGAATGAACATTAAAACTCTCTGCGAACTTCCGCGAGATCAATTCGAGGACTGGTGTCGGCTGCGATCCGGCTCCTATCCGCTGGAGCCGGAGACAGCTCTCTGTCGAGTGCTCGGACAGTTCCCCTTCTATGCGGACCGGCAAGACCGGCACTTTGCCCCGCATCTGATTCTGGACGGGTATTGGGAATCGTGGATCGGAATGGCGATGGGCCGCATTGTCCAGCCAGGGTGGCGGTGCGTGGACGTCGGAGCCAACCACGGTTATTTCACCGTTCTGCTGTCGAAATTGGTAGGCGACAAGGGGGCGGTCACCGCTTTGGAGCCGTGCAGCCGGACGTATCGGCTGCTGAACGAGAACCTGCGGATCAACGGATGTGCGAACGTGCATGCCTTGCGGCTGGCCGCCGGCGAGACTGACGTGGAGGCAATGACGCTGAGCTGTAAACACGACAACCCGTCAGGCGCCAGCTTGCTGCCGGCTCCGGTCGACCATCCGTTCCGCGCAACCGAGGACAGTGAATCCGTGCGAGTCACCTGTCTCGATTCGCTGGCTCTTGGCCAGGTCGACTTCATGAAGATCGACACCGAGGGTATGGATTACAATGTGATGCGAGGAGCCCGCCAGACACTGACTAACAATCCGCAGTGCATCGTCGTCTGCGAGCATGCCGGGTTTCTTCTGGGCAGCCGGGAGCGCGAGGCGGCTTTGCTTGCCGAAGTGATGGCCGGAGGCATCCTGCTGCGATTCATCGACTACGATGGCAACGTGAAGGTTGTCACAGCCGAAGAGGTGCTAGCCGATACGCAACGTGTATGGAATCTTGTTTTTAGAGCATAAGATTCTTCTGTCAATTGTTATAATGTATTAGAGTGTCTGTGCAACTTGATTTGGGAGGGCTGATGATGGGAGGCTGGACGACGTTGATTGGAGACCTGCACGGCCGGACCCCGAAAATCCGGCCCGATAGTCGCATGCTCCTGCTCGCCGGCGACGTCTGTCCGGACGGGGGACCCTCCGCGCAATTCGCCTACCTCGACGGCCCCTTCCGGCACTGGATATGGACGATGGGTATCCCCGTCGTCATGGTGGCCGGAAACCACGATTACATTTTCGAGCGGCCCGAACAGCTGCCGAAGGATTTGCCGGTCATCGTGCTCAAAGACGAGCTGGTCAAAATCGACGGGCTGACAATCTGGGGCATGCCGTGGTGCCTGAAAGACAGCATGGCGTTCGGCGTCGATACCGAGGAGGAAATCGAAGTTGCTTTGAGCGGCATGCCGTCAAACATCGACATCCTGCTGACACACAATCCACCACTTGGGATTGGCGATAAGCCCAGCTCCATCCATTTGGGCAGTCTCGCGCTTCGGCACGCCGCATGGAAGAAGACGCCCCGACTGCATGTTTTTGGCCACGTCCACGGCGGACGTGGAGCATGGAGAGAAGGCTCTACATATTACGTCAATGCTACGCTGGGGTCCGGGTGCGACAACACTTGGATACCGTTACCGGCTCCGCACGACCCGTGGGGTTTGGCCGATTGCTCGTGGAGGAGATGAAGGATGCTTGAAGCGAAAGCAAAGGCAGCAGTCTTCGACTGCTTCCCGTTCTTCAACGAGCTGGATCTACTCGAAATCCGTCTGCGGGAAACCGAAAGCGTAGTTGACCGCTGGGTATTGGTCGAGGCCGAGTTGACGCATCAGGGCAGCCCCAAGCCACTTTTCTACCGCGACAATATTAAGCGGTTCGCGAAATGGAATGATCGCATCATTCACGTCGTCACCCGGCCTGGCGGCGTCAACACCAGCGAACGCGAATGGTCGCAGCGTCGCGACGTGTTGATCGGCCTTAACAATTTCGGCGCGAAGGACGACGACATTGCCATTCTTGCCGACGCCGATGAAATCCCGAGCTCCGCTTCTGTCGCCAGCTATCGCCAGGAGATGGGTCGATGTTATCTGGAGCAACGCTGTTTTTACTACTGGCTGAATTGTGAAGGCGGCTTGTGGGGCGGACCGAAAATCACGACCGTCGGCGATCTTCGCCAGGTCTATTTCTTGAACACCATCCGCTACGGGCCGGCACATCGAATCGGCAACGGCGGCTGGCATTTCTCGTACCTTGGCGGCGCGGAAGGCATGCGAACCAAGCTGGAATCTTTCCTACACGACGATCTAAACAAGCCGCACTTGAAGGCTGACCTTCACCTTCGAGTCTCGCAAGCGTGTGGCTTCGACCTGTTCGACCGGCCCGGCCACAACTACCGATTCGTCGGCGATGAAGGCTTGCCGGATTGCGTCAAGGATAAGAAATTTGACCACTTGATAGCCAAGGGAGCAAAGTTCAATCACCAGCTCACCGATCCAATGCAGGTTCGCCGGCTGTGTTGGACATTCGAAGGGCGAGTGGCGGCATTGCAAGCCGCCGTCGTTGAGTTCGGTTGCTGGGAAGGCGTGACCGCAGCAGCTCTCGCTCATTGTTGCTGGCCCGACAATCTGCATGCCGTGGATACCTGGCAGGGCAGCGAATCGGAAGGGCTGGGCCATCCCACCGTGACCTGGGCTAAGGAACACAGCGTCTATCAGCAATTTGTTGCGAACATGAAAGCGCTCACTCGCGGCAACGTTATACCGCACCGCATGAAAACGGAGGAGTGGTTAAAATGCTGGAAAGAGCCAATCAAATTTGCCCACGTCGATGCGGCCCATGATTATGCTAGCGTGCGGGCGGAGATTGCCGGTCTACAAAAGTTCCTCATTCCCGGCGGCATTATCTGCGGCGACGATATTCTGACGGCGAACGCAAGCCGGGCGGACCTTGAAGGCGGTGTCGAGCGGGCCGTTCGCGAGCTATGTCCCGGATTCGAGGTCAACGGTAATTTATGGATATGGCAAAAGCGATGAACATTTATGATCTCTACCATCAAGCGGCTTGTGTCCCGTCCGATATATGGGAGCATGTCCCGACGCTCATGCGATTTGCGAGAATGAGTCCGCACATCACGGAGTTCGGCACCCGCACCGGCGTCAGTACGGCGGCCCTGTTGCGAGGCGAACCGCAAACGCTGCGGACTTATGACCTTTGCCGGCAGCCGCAAGTTGCTCAGATCGAAGCGACAGCTGCGGCCCACGGCGTCACGGATTTTAAGTTCGTTGACGCTAACACGCTGACGTGCAAGATAGAACCGACGGATTTCCTGTTTATCGATACGCTGCATACGTTTGATCAGGTCTACGGCGAATTAAGCCAACATGCGGGCGACGTGCGAAAATTTATAGCCATCCACGACACCACGAGCTATGCCGAGCATGGTGAAATTCCAGGCACACGCGGCGTCTGGGAAGCCGTCGAAGAATATTTCACCTCGCGTTTCGAATGGGGCCTCGTGGACCGTTGGACCAATAACAACGGGTTGGCGATATTCTGGAGGCGTTGCTGGAGATCTTGATAACCATGAAAATTGCCATCGTCATTCCGGTCTGGATCCAAGATCGGCCCGAGCTGATTGACCAGACGGCTCGCGCTGCTGCTCACCTTTGCACGACGCACGACGCACGGCTGTGGATCGCCTGCACGCGGCTACACCAGGCGACCCCAGATGAGCTGCGCGCCCGGGTGCAACGAGAATGTCCGTTGCCCGTAGAAGTGCTGCACGAGCCCGGCGTCGAGCGGTCGGTTGCTGGAGCCTGGAATTGGGGCTGCCGAGCGGGGCTCGCCTGGGGGGCCGACTACCTGCTGGTCACGGCCAACGACGTCGAGATGGAGCCGCCGTGCATCGACGCGCTGGCGGCTTACGGAGACGCACATCCGGACGCGTCTATCTGGAGTGGACTCGACAACAGGCATCCCGCCGCCGATCCGGCCGGCGTCTACGAGTGCTGTGACTTCGCGTGCCTCATGCTGAGACCGTCGACCCTGGAACGGTTCGGATGGTTCGACGAGCATTTCCGCCCGGCCTATCACGAGGACAACGACTACTACACGCGGGTGGTGATTGGGGGTGGGCAACCCCGCATGGAGACAGCCGCCCGATTTCTACATCACGTCAGCTTGACTATCCGCACCGAGGCAGAGGCCGCGCATCACGTGCAGCACTGGTGGGAGACCAACCGGACGAGGTACGCGGCGAAATGGGGGCCGATGCCGCCTCCGAATACGCCCGCTGAAGTCAAGGCAATGTGCCATCAGCACCCGTGGGGTGACGTGTCGCTGCCCGTATCGTTTTGGGATCGAGCGTGATCTCCTCCCTTGACTTCATGACCGCCATACGGCAAAGCATATGTCTTGACACTTGCAGCTACAACTCCAATCTGCTATACTTGTTATTGGTGGATGGAACCTCACACATCTTTATCTTCCTGCCCACACCCCGCCTTGTGATACATGAACTCGCTGTTGAACGTTGCCGAGAAGTTCCTCGAACTCATCTGGTGGGACGGGGCGGTGAAGGGAGCCTGCGCGTCGACAGCCGTGTGGACTTTTGTTTTGTACTTCATCCTTCTTCGATGGAAAGATCCGCCCAAATGAAACTCACCTTCTGCCTTCTGCTGCTCGCTGCAGCACTCTTCGCTTCCGGGTGCAGCAAAAAGTGTTGCGATCCCTGCTGCCCCGCCAAAGAGAAATGCAAATGCGCCGATTGATGTTGGACCTGGTCGTCGCGACCACGATCGCTGGACTGGCCTTTGCGGCCCTCCAGCCTCGGCCGCTGGCCCCTGCCTCGCCTCTGCGTAGCAACCCCCCACTTTCCCCCCGGCGTCCTTTCTTGCCTTGGAAGGACGCAGTGTTTGGTGCTAAGGTCGCAGGCGAGATAGCTCCGGATGGCGTTACGAAGCTTAGCTGCAATCTGCCTAGCAATCTGCAAATGCATAATAAGAGCGGCACGGACGGCCGGGGCCTGTGCGTCTTCACCAGCATCGCCCATTCCGCCCGCTGGCAGAACGAGAACGTCTTCAAGGACTTTCGGGATTGGATGACGAAGTACCCCGGAGGCGGCTATCCGGAGAAGGTCGACCGCATGATAGCCAAGCTCTGTAAGGACAAGGGCGTTGAAGTTCCCGACTACATCCAGGTCGAAGGTGGCGATCTAGAGATTCTTAAGCTGGCCTCCAAGACGGGCCGCATGCCTTCTGTCACCTACTCGCATTCTCCAACAGGCCGCTATAAGGGTAAACGCATCAACCACATGGTCTCCTTGCCTCATGCGGACGACCAGTGGTTCTGTGTCCTGGACAACAATTACCCGAGCGAGAATGGCAACCTGGACATCTACGAATGGATGTCGCCCGACGAGTTCAAGAAGACTTATGCTCCTGGCTGGGCGGTGATCCTGCTTGCCAGTCCACCCCCTCCGGCACCCCACAACTGAGAACACGAATCATGCGAACGCTTGCCTACATCCTCTTGCTGCTGTTTGTCGCTTCCCTCTCTATTCCTCCTATCTCGGCTTCTTCGGCTTCTAAGGCGTCTGCCAAGAAAATGAAGAAGAAGAAGAAGAAGTCTAAGCCGATTGCCGAGCGACCGAATTTTGGTGTGGACTACGAGAAGCTCAAGACCCGTAACGGAAATCCTCGATACTTTCGAGGCGGCAGAGAAATCGAGAAGGAAGAGGCTTACAACCGCCTCGCTAAAGACACCAAGTCTCTCGCGGACGACTCGAAGTATCCGAGAATTACTGCGATTGGCGGATCGACCGAGCAGCGGCGGATGGTGTTGATGGAGCTGAAGGCTCAGACCGAACTGAAAGGCATTGTCTTTCAGGAGTATCCGATCGACGATCAGATGGTGAAGGATTACGGCTTCGATCTCAGCGGCAATCCTCGCATCATTCTGCAAAGTGCGGACGGGCAGGTTCTGCACAGTCAAGCCAACTTTGAAGGAGGGGCTCCCCTCTTCATGGTCGCCTTCCGCAAAGCTTACCCGGACTACGACCCCAAGAAGGACCCGGATCTTCGCTACTCCATGGCTGGCTTGTCTTTTGCGCCTTCGGTCATGGTGACAGCAGGCGTCTGCTTCCTGGCCGCTCTCAGCTTGGCTTCCCTTTATCTCCCTCGTGGAAAAAAGCAATGAGTCCTGTTCTTCTCGCCCTGGTTGCTGCAGTTGCGGGTGCCGTCATCGGCTTCGTAATCAAGTACCACCTCTCTACCACAACCAGCTTCCCTCTACCTCGCGACCCTACCCGACCACCACCTCTGCCGCTGTCTGTTGCGGCTAACAGCATTCCTGTCGACCTGGTCAATCATATCGAACGCTACCTGCAGTGGAAGAAAGAGCAGGCCGAGAGCGATCTCAAGAAACTGTTCAGCTATCCCAACCCCGATGAAAGAGAAGTGCCGAAATGAATTTCCTCTTGAAGTTGTTTGAAGGCAAAAAGACCAACCTGGCCGCTGTCGGCCTTATAGGGTTGGCCCTCTACCAGCTCAGTCAAAAGCAGTACGAGGCAGCAATGCAGAGTTTCTTTGCCAGCCTGGCCGCATTCGGTCTTCGGTCTGCCATCAGCAAGGCGACGGAGCCGTTGCCGGAAGACGTTTCCTGATCTGCAGCAGTCGCATAAAAAAAAACGCCGGGGGGCTCCTATCCCCCCGGCGTTCGGCGTTCACCGTCCTGGCGGCAAGTAAGTATCCTTCCACTTCTGGGCCAGCTCCTTGGGCCGTCGCTCGGCTCCGTCCACGCGAACGATCTCTGCCACCCACTCCTTGTCCACGCGGCAAAGATGGCCCTCATGCTCGATCCACCAGCAGTTCCAATACTCCTGGTGGATGGCCCGATACCAGCCGTCGGTCTCCCATTCTCCCCTCTCCAGAGGTATCGGCAATTCCGTGCCGTGAATGAGATCCTTCAGCAGAGCACCCGCCTTGACACGGATCCTTCCGTGAAATATCGTGCTGAATAGAGGCATCTTACTTGCTCGCCAAGATGCCAAGCACGGTCTTCAGCTGTTCCGGGCTGTAGCTCTTCAGCAGTCCAGTAACACCTTTCACGAGACCCACCGGAATCATGTCCTCCCCGCCAGCGTTCCCTGGCAGAGTGGAGGAGAGCTTGGTCAGCGACGGGCCTGCGTCGGAAGCCGTTGCCGGTTTCCGCATGGCCTGCTTCTGAGCGTTCACCTTGCCCACCTCGACACCCAGCCTCGATGCCAGGGCGGTAGGGCCCAAATCCGGAAACTTCTCCAATGCATCGCGAATCGCGATGGACTCTTCGGACAGCTCTCGAGCCATTGCCTGTGATCCTCCTGTACCATTGACACCCTCTGCAGTCCCCGCACTTACAGTATCCATCCGCTTCCTCCTTGTCTAGGACAAATCGTCGTTTGACGATCCGCACACGTCCATCAGGACCATGAACAACATGAACAGCACCACGAAGTGCATTGCATCTACCCTTCCTTTTCTTCTTGAGCCAGGGCTGTTAACAGCCCCTTGATCTTTTCGACACGCTTGGCCAGCTTCTTTCCTCCCCGGCGTAAGGCTCGCAGCCGGCTTAGCGACCGCGACTGTTGCTCGATGAGGCTCTGCATCACTTGCAGAGTGCTTCGAATGCGACGAATTGCGAGGACGTGCTCTCCTGTTGGAGGGAACCAGCCGCCCAGATCCCTCTCCAGTTTCTGAGCCGATCGGATGGCCGACCATCGCCTTTCTGTCAGCACCCTTGCAGATAGTGTCATTGATGCTCCTACTCTTTCTTAACCGGGCACAGGTCTTCCTGCAACTGTTTTCTGGCAGCCTTGTACGCACGATCCACCGTATTGATGGACACCCCGAAGTGCTGGGCCAACTTCCTGCGATTGCTCTTCTTCTCCACCAAGCTTTCGAAGATGAATCTTTCCCGATCGTCTAGCCTGGAGAGAGCGGCGTAGATGTGCTCCCCCGCAAAAGGGTCCTCCTGCGGGCGGTGGTCTATCAGCATCATCTCCCTGGTGAAGTTGCTATCTCCTGCGGACAAGGCTTCGTTCAGGCTGTGGATAATGGGCTTCTTGCTAAAGTTGTAGACGCCTTTTTCCCTTCGCATCCGCACGAGGGCCGTATTGACTGCGCTCTTACACAGCTCCATGTGGATAGCCCACCAGGCGTAGGTGCTGAATTTCACCCCACGTTCCATGTCGAACAGGGCGGCAGCTCGGATGAGAGCGACTGCTCCTGTCTGGAAAGCATCTTCATCGCCACCCAAATCGCTGATGACTGTTTTGGGCAGCTTTTTTATCACATGCCAGATCAGTCCCAGATTGTCTTCGACTTTCGGCCTATCTGTCATATCAGATCTCCTCGGTCTTTGTGAGATGATGCGCGAGGCACAAACTGCACCAGTATATTCGCAGGTGCTTTGGCCTTCGCCTTCGGCTGCTCAGCCTCTTCTGCTTGACCGCCTTCGCCATAGACAAAGAAGAGTAGCAGCACTTCCGGCACAAACGAAAGATTTCAGTCATCACTACACCTTCCTTTCTATTCCATATCTATTGCGATTAACTTTCCGGTTGCTCCTTGGCCCATTCGATTGCAGCGACGGACAGAGCAGCCATTGCGGCAGCCTCAGTCGCAAAGCCGCATCCGTTATTCGCGACCAGTATCCGATCCAGCAGCCACGGCGGCAATTGCCACGCGCATATGTAGTCGTCGTCGTTTTGCGGACGGGTCCAGTAATAGCTATACCTGTCATCGTAATATGGAGCGCCTACCGGTGGCCGGTGGTCGCTCAGCCATACAATTTCCAGCGGGGTAGACCGCACTATCCTGCCGCCAGACATCTTCCAGTCGGCAAGTTTGCATTTGACGCGGGCGACGAAGCCTCGCGAAAACGTATAGTCGCTCCGATTCCAAAACACCCCGTACCCTGCGGTGCCGGCCAGGCTAAACCCGTGGCGAGACTTCAGCTTTTGCTCGCAGCCTCGAAGGAGGGCACGCCGACATACGCACCGCATCCCGAATCCTCCGGCCGCCTGGACGTTTCCGCGGCACGTTGGCTCGCATTTCGACCGTGCCAATTCCACCTGCACGCGGATGAACTCGCCGCGAGGGTCGTCGTGTTCCTCCAGCCAGTCGGCGTATACCAGCCGCGGCGCGTCGTCGGCTGGATTGGCGATGATGGCGGCCATGAAGTCAGAGTCAGTCATTCTGGTTGTTCTCCATTCAGCAGCCGAATCGCTGTCGCTGCGTCGGCGTCGCTCAACCCCCTCCTGCCGTCCGTGCGCACCAGACGCCACGAATTTTTGCCCAGCGGCAGGTCGAGGTCGTCTAGCACGCACCAGTTGCACTCGCTCTGGGGCGAGTGCGCTTCGCTCCAGTCCAGTATCTGTTTTGCGCGGATCGCCGGGCCGAGAACAGACAATTCCGATGCAGGCAGGTCCGGGTCCGCTTCTGTGGTGTCGACGAGCCGGCCGTCAACGTGCAGCCAGTGTGTGCGGAGCAAGTACTCCAGACCTTTCAGAGTCATGCCGTCCGCGCCAAAGGTCAGATACCGCCATGCCGACGACAGGACGATCTCGCAATCCGTCGCAGCAATCACCTGGTTCAGCCGCTCCACGCAGGTACGGTCGACGGTGCAGGAGCAGGCGATCGCGTCGAAGGTGCGGTCGTTGAGTACGCCATCAATATCCAAGAAGAGAATCGGTTTCATTGCCCCCTCCGTAGCCACATCAGTTGAGCATTTTGTTGACTTCGAACTGGTCCGCCGTCCGGATCACCTCGCCGCAGTCCTCGCAGGCGAGGTGCGCAATTGGCGCGACGTCGTGCATCCTGAGTCGGCCATCCTCGGCCTCGTTGTGGACCCGCACGTCCAGGTGCCAGCGGCAATTGCGGCTGCTGCAATTCGTACACTCGTGCCTGTTGGTCTGTGCCAGGTCTATCGCTTGCTGAGCCTCCCGCGCCGCTTGCCATGCCACCTCGGCCTCGTGTGCATCCCGCAGCGTTCGTTTGGCCCATGCCAACGCTTTCGCGAGGTCGCGAATTACCTTCCAATCGTACATGCTGCAAATCCTTATTTGTCGTAATATCCGTCACCGTTACAAATACTATATCCATAACCCAAACC
>Ga0163150_10008115_pt1 | contig 12055 bp, 9 predicted proteins | sample OliLakLV19P2IB_FD_148628 | JGI IMG/M metagenome (GOLD analysis project Ga0163150, IMG submission 148628) | Freshwater microbial mat bacterial communities from Lake Vanda, McMurdo Dry Valleys, Antarctica - Oligotrophic Lake LV.19.P2.IB | ecosystem: Environmental > Aquatic > Freshwater > Lake >...
ATCCAGCGACCTCGATTGCCACGATGGCGGCTCCCCGAAGCGACGCCTCCGGTTCTTCGGAAACTTCCACGGCCCGGCCTGCCGCATCGGCAAACGCCGCTGCCAGTTGCGGGGAACGGGCCCATCCGCCCGACAGGATCGGCAGACCAGTCGCGTCGGGGTCCACGCAATCCAGCACCCCGGCAACTCTTTCCAGCACGGCATCCACGACCGCCCGGAAGAGGGCCAATCGATCCGAGTCCGGACGGATCCCCAGCAGGGTTCCACCCGACCACATCCCGGCGACGGCGCCCGGAGCCCGTTCCGCCACCCAGTCGGCCACGGCCACCAAATCGTCCTTCCCGGATCGGTTGCGGCCCATGTTCGCAAGCGCCTCCCCGGCATCGAGCCCGAACAGACCCGCCGCCCAGCCGATGACATTCCCGGCGTTGCTCACGGCCGCACCGGCCAGGCGTTGGTCGGAATTGATCCGGTAATCGAACAGCCCGGCCGGCGCGTGGAGTGCTCCGGCGGGGAGCATCCGCCGGACGGCGGCGCTCGTGCCGAGGTTCACGGCGAGCCGCCCTTCGTGGTTGGCGCCTGAGCCGATGGTGCCGGTGGCGCCATCCCCGATCGCCGGCAGCAGCGCCGCCCCGGCGAGCTGCGGCCAGCGCGAGGCCCACGCCGGACCCAGTCGCAGGGGGGTGTCCGAGATTGGATTGAACTGGGTGGTTTTCCAACCGCTCCACGCCGTGGCCGAAACGTCCCACGTTCCGTCGGCCTGACACATCAGCCCGGTCGCCGTGGCCATCCCCGTGGCGCATGCCCAGCAGCCGCAGAACCGTCCGATCACCCATTCGGCCGCTGACATCCAACGCCATACCCGCGTCGCTTCGTCCGGAAACTCAGCCCGTACCCAGCGCAGTTTGGCCGGCCAGTAAACCGGGCTGGGTGGGCAGCCCGTGCGCGCCTTGAGGGTCACCGGCTCCATGTCCCGGGCCAGCATCGCCGCGAACGGGGCCGCCCGTGTGTCCGCCCACGTGAACACGGGCGTGACCGGTGCCCCATCGGCGCCGACCCCGAGCAGGCTGTGCCAGAAACAAGACCAACCGCAGGCCATGACCGGTCGGTCGCACCCGGCCAGCGCGCGATCAATCACGTCCACGGTGGCTGCTTGAAGTTCATCGGGATCGATGGTTGCCGCCCCGAGGGCGTCGGCCGTGAACGGAGTGGCGGCCTGCGCCGCGGAGCCGGGCACCCGGTATCCATTCGCATCCCAGAGCGCTGCCTTGATCGCGGTCGTGCCGAGATCAACGGCCAGGATACGCACCTCGCGGGCAGGGGGATGGATGCCGGTCACCCTTCCGATGGTAATCGCCCGCGGTCATGTCGCAACGCCGCAGGGCGCGCTCAAGCGCTCAATACCGACCGCGGCTTTCCCGCCTCCCCGCCGGGGACGCTTACTGCAACAGCGAGAGAATGGGCGTCGGCCAAACGCCGAACACGAGAATCGCTGCGATTAGCAGCCCGAGGGTGATGCGGGCCGACGATGAAACCGCGATGGCGGCGGTGCCGGGTGCTGCGGGATTCCAATACATCGCACGAACGACCTTGAGATAGTAATAGAATCCGCATGCGACGCCCAGGGCGCCCAGGGCGACCAGGACCCAGTGGCCGCCCTCGATGGCGGCGGCGAAGATGAGGAATTTGCCGATGAATCCGGCCGTGAACGGCAACCCGGCCAGCGCAACCATGGAGATCAACATCGCCAGGGCGAGAAAGGGCGAGCGGGCGGCGAGTCCGTTGAAGGCTGAGATCTCGTCGCTGCCGGTGGCGTTGGCGACGATGATGAGGACGAGAAATGCCAGGAGCGTCATGAACAGGTAGGCCGCCAGGTAGAAACCGATGGCGGCACCCGCGGCGCACGTCACCCCGATCAGGAGATAACCGGCATGGGCGATGCTGGAATAGCCGAGCAGCCGTTTGAGGTTGTTCTGCGGCAGGGCTGCGAGGTTTCCATACAGGAGGGTCGCGCCGGCCAGCACGGCGATTCCGGCAAGGAGTTTCGCGTAAAGTCCGGGGTTCGGGCGGAAGGCCTCCAGCACGCGGATCAGCACCAGAAACCCGAGGCCTTTCGATCCGACCGACAGCAGTGCGGTGACCGGGGTGGGGGCGCCCTGGTAGACATCCGGCACCCAGAATTGGAACGGCACCGCGGCGACTTTGAATCCGAGAGCGATGCCGACCAGCAGGATGCCGAAGAGGAGATGGGGCTGCGAGAGATTCGGGTTGGCGGCCGCCTGCCCGATCCCGGCCAGGGTGGTCTGGCCGGTCACCCCGTAGATCCAGGTGATGCCGTACACGAGGAACCCGGTCGAGAGGGCGCCGAGGATCAGGTATTTGGTGCCGGCCTCGAGCGAGGCGCCGCTGCGGCGCAGGAAGCTGACCAGGATATAGAAGCAGATCGTCACCAATTCGAGCGACACGAACACCATGATGAAGTCGGCCGAGGAGGCCATCCACATCAGGCCCGCGCAGAGGATGACCGGCAGGGAGATGAACTCCCCGAAGCCGGCTTGCGGGCGGGCCGGTTCCAGAACCCGACCCATGGCGGGCAGGAACTCAATGGCCAGCACGAGGACGACCAGGGTGGTCAACAGGGCGAATCGCTTGAAGAACAGGGCCAGAAAATCGGTGGTGTAAAACGCGCCCCACCCATGCACGTCGGGCCCGGGCGCGGCGCCCGGACCCCATGCCCAGCTCGCGAGGAAGATTGCGCCGATGCCCGTGACCGCGATCCATCCGAGCACCCTCCGATCCGCCCGGTCCCAGAAGGTTTCAAGGACGAGCAGTCCGAACCCGAGTGCGAGCACCAGGATTTCGAGGAGGATCGGATGCGTCGGGACCATCAGCGCGAGGGGAAAAGGTGGATCATCGAACGTTGGCCACCATGCCGGGAGCGCCGCTCAGGGTGGGTTGGATGAAATCGAGCAGGAGTTGCGGCCAGCAACCCGCGAGCAGGAGAAGGGCGACGAGCAGCACCAGCGGCCAGCGCGCACCAGCGGGGAGATCGGTGATTCCCTTGCAACGCCCGGAGGTCCCGCCCATAAACACCGCACGATAGGCGCGAAGCATGTAGACGGCGGAAATCACCACGCCCCAGAGCGCAAGCGTCGTGGCGAACTGGTAGGAGTCGAATCCCGCGAACGGCAGGCCGTTCCCGAACGCGCCGAAGAAAATGAGCAACTCGGCGGCAAAGTTCGCAAAACCGGGCAGCCCGATCGACGCAAACGCTGCCAGCCCGAACATCAGACCGAGGAACGGGGCGCACGTTAACAGACCCCCCAGGTCCTTGAAGTCGAGCGAGCCGGTCCGCTGCCGGATCTCGCCCGCCAGGGCAAACAGGAGCGCGATGGAAAGTCCGTGGGCAACCAGCAGCAGCGCGGCGCCGCCAAGGCCGGTCTGGTTCAGGCTGGCGATGCCCAGGAAGGCGTAGCCCATGTGCATCACGCTCGAACAGCCCAGCATCCGGTCGAGCTGCTTCTGCGCGAGGGTGATCAGTCCCACCACCAAAATGTTGCCGAGCAACAGGAGAAGCAGGAGATCCGCCCAGTGCCGCATCCCCTCTGGAACCAACGGCACCGCCACGCGGATCAGCCCGTAGAGACCGAACTTTTTCAACACCCCCGCGTGCAGCATCGCGGCGGGCACGGGTGCGGAGGCATAGGCGTCCGGAGCCCATGTGTGAAATGGGAACAGGGAGATCAGCACCCCGAACCCGGTCAGCAGCAGCAGCGCGATCCACTTCTGCGGCCCGGCGCCGAGGGGGGTCGCCCCCAAGATTTCGGGAAGCCGGACCATGTCGAACGTCCGCACCCCCGCCGGCAGGGCGAAGTAGAGGGCGAGGAGTCCGATCAGCAGCACAAAGCTTCCCGCTGCGAGATAGATCGTTATTTTCCAGGCGGCCTGCCGGCGGTCCCCGGTGCCCCAGATGCCGATGAGCAGGAAGGTCGGGATCAGGGCGAGTTCGTGGAAGAGATAGAAAAAGAAGAGGTCGGTCGATGCAAACGCTCCGGTTGCGCCCGCGGCGATGAACAACAGGGAGGCGAAGTAGGCCTTCTCATTCCCGATGTTGGCCGGGGCCACCGCGATGGCGCAGAGCGCGACGACCGTCGTGAGACCCAGCATCAACAGGCTGAATCCATCGGCCCCCACGGCATAGGCAAGCCCCCAGTCCGGCAGGATGTCGGCCCGGAACGCGAATTGAAACCCGCCGGCCGTCCGGTCGTAGCCGACCAGGGCGGCCAGGGCGACCAGCAGCGCGGTCGCGGTCGCGCCCAAGGCGGTCCGGCGTGCCGGCGCTCCGGCGAAGATCGCCAGGGCAGCCGCGAGCGGCAGAAGGATCAGGAGGTTGAGCAGGCTCATGATCAGAACAGCGCCCAGTAAAGAACCGCAACCACGCCGAGACCGAACAGCAGCGCGTAGGCCTGCACGTTGCCAACCTGCATGCAGCGGAGCGCGTACCCGGCACCCCAGGTCAGCAGGGCGACCCCGCGCACCAGCACCCCATCGAGGACCCAGCGGTCCACCCAGTCCAGCACCATGGCCCCCGCCTCCTGGGTCCGACGAATTACGGAGGCGTAAATCGCATCGATCCGAAAGCGGTCGCGCAGGATCGGGATCAGAATCGGGTCTTTCTCGCGTCCGCGATAGAGAACGAATGCGAGCAGGGTTCCGGCGGCGAACGCGGCGATGGCGGAAAGCGGCACCACCCCGGGCATCCCCTCATGGGGCACGTGCATGATGCGTTCGATGACCGACGGGTAACCGGCGATCACGCTCAGCACCGCCAGCACGACCAGGGGCAGGAGCATGACGGGCCCGACCTCGTGCGCGTGGGAGGCGGCGTCGGAGCGGGATGTGCCGAGGAAGGCGACCACGACGAGCCGGGTCATGTAGAAGGCGGTCAGGAACGCGGTGAGCACGGCCAACCAGAAGATGATCGGGCTGGATTCGTAGGCGGCGGCAAGGATCAGATCTTTGCTGAAGAATCCGCTCAGGCCGGGGCACCCGACGAGCGCGAGGGTGCCGATGGCGAACGTGAGGAACGTGCCTTTCATTTTGCCCGCGAGCCCCCCCATGTTCCAGATATCCTGCTCGTGATGGAGCGCATGAATCACGGCGCCGGCTCCGAGGAACAGGAGTGCCTTGAAACAGGCATGCGTGGTGAGGTGGAACATGGCCGCGGTGTCCGACACCGCCCCGATGGCCATGACCATGTAACCGAGCTGCGAGAGGGTGGAGTAGGCGAGGATGCGCTTGATGTCATTCTGCTGGGTCGCCATGAGCGCGGCGCCGAGGGCCGTGATGATGCCGATCCATGCGATGACGACCTGGGCGACCGGTGACGCCTCGATCAGGAAGAAGACCCGTGCGAGCATGTAAACACCCGCCGCCACCATGGTGGCCGCGTGGATCAGGGCCGACACCGGGGTGGGACCTTCCATGGCGTCGGGCAGCCAGACGTGCAGCGGGAACTGGGCCGATTTTCCGACCGCCCCGCAGAACACGAGGAGCGTGGCCCCTGCGAGATAGGCCGGGTGTTGCGCCAGCGCCCCGACGCTCTCCCGCAGTTCCCCGAACATCACGGTGCCCGTCGAGACCCAGAGCATCAGGATCCCGATCATGAACCCGAAGTCACCGATCCGGTTCGTGAGGAACGCCTTCTTGGCAGCCTCGGCGGCGGAGGGTCGGTCGAACCAGTGCCCGATCAGGATGTAGGAGCTGACGCCGACGAGTTCCCAGAACAGGAACATCATGACAAAATTGTCCGCCAACACGATCCCGAGCATCGAGAACATGAAGAGCGAGAGCCCGGCGAAATAGCGGGATTTGCCGGCGTCGTCGCGCATGTAGCCGAGCGAATACACATGGATCAGCGAGCCGATGCCCGTGACGACGAGCAACATGCCGCGGGCGAGCTGGTCGAAGGTGAGACCGAGTTTGAGGGTCAGGCCGCCGGAGGCCATCCACGTCACGGAAGGTCCGTGCTCCCAATCGTGCGGGGCGAGGAAGACCAAGAGGGAGCAGCCGAGGGAGACCAGGCAGGCGGCGAGGGAGAGGGTGGCGCTGAGGCCACGCATTCGATGGGTAAACAGCGTGATCGTCACCGCTGAAAACAGCGGGGCGAGCAGCAGGAGCCAGGGAATTGCGGGATGCATCGGCGACGGGACGGGCGGATCAGAACTTGAGGGTGTTGATGTCCTCGACGTGGGTGGTCTGCCGCAGGCGGTAAAGGGCGACGATGATGGCGAGGCCGACCGCCACTTCGGCGGCGGCCACCGTGATGATGAAAAACACCAGCACCTGCGCGTTGAAATCGGGGAGGCCGTTGGCGGCCGGTTGGAACCGCGAGAACGCGACCAGCGAAAGGTTGGCGGCGTTAAGCATGAGTTCCAGGCTCATGAAGATGACGAGGATATTGCGGCGCAACATCACCCCGGCCATGCCGAGGGCGAAGAGGAGTCCGCTGACCAGCAGGTAATCGTTGAGCGAGGGCCCGGACATGGGATCAGTGCAGCTCCTTTTTGCTCAGCACGATGACCCCGATGGTGGCCGCGAGGACCAGGCAGGCGATTGCCTGCAGAGGGAGATGGTATTCGGAGAAGAGGAGGAGACCGATGTGGCGGACGTCATCGAGCGGATGCTGCGGCAGGGCGGGGGCGGGGGTGTGTCCGCCGGGGTAGCTGGTCGCCATTTTTGCGAGGATCCCCGCGAGGGCGGCGGTGAGCAGGAGGCCGCCGCCGAACACCGTGTAATTGATCCTGCGGGCCGCCTCCTCCTTGAGATCGAGCAGCATGATGATGAAAAGGAAGAGCACCATCACCGCGCCCGCATAGACCAGCACCTGGATCACGCCGAGGAAGAACGCGTCGAGGGAGACGAAGAGGGCGGCGAGCGCGAGGAAGGAAACCACGAGGCTGAGCGCGCTCGCGATGGGGCTGCGATGCAGCACGACCAGCGCCGCGAACAGCAGCATCAGGCCCGAGAAAATCCAGAAAAGAATCGGGGACATGGCGGCTACTTTCGCTCGTTCCACTTGATGACCAGCCCCGTCTGCACCCCGCCGATCTCATAGAGCCGGGCCTTGTTGTGGACCATTTCCGCGCGGCTGGTTCCGACGATGGAATAGTCTTTTCGCAGGTAGATGGCCTGCTCGGGGCAGACCTCCTCGCACAGGCCGCAGTAGATGCAGCGGATCATGTCGATGTCGAATGCCTCGGGGAACTTCTCGACCTTGGCGAACCGGTCGGTCGCCGGGATCTCGCCCGGGGTGATCCGGATCGCGCGGGGCGGACAGATGAACTCACAGAGCTGACAGGCGACGCACCGTTCCCGGCCCTGCTCGTCGATGACCAGCGCAGGGGCGCCCCGGTAATGGGCGGGGAGGTCCGTATCCCATTTCTGCTCGGGGTATTGCATGGTGACCGAGCCCTTCCCGAACAGCGCCTTTAGAAAATGCCGCAGCGTCACCATCATGCCGCCCAGGATGGCGGGCAGATAAATCTTGTCGCCAAGGCTGAGTTTGGGGCGTCGGATCGTGTAGGCCATGGTCAGGAACGGGCGAAAAAGGCCAGGATCCCGGCGGTCAGAAAGATATTCACCAGGGCGATCTCGAACAGCCAGACCCATCCGAGGCGCATCAGTTGGTCGTACCGGAAGCGGGGCAGGGTCCAGCGCACCCAGATATAAACGAAGAGCAGACAGGCGACCTTCGCGAAAAACACCCCGATGTTCACCAGCCCCCAGACCCAGCCCGCCGAGCCGTCCGGGATCCCCGGCAGATGCCAGCCGCCGAGAAAGAGCGTCACGATCACCGAAGATCCGGCGATCATGGCCGCGTATTCGCCCAGGAAGAACAGGGCGAACTTCATCGAGGAATATTCGGTGTGATATCCGCCCACGAGTTCGTGCTCCGCCTCCGGAAGATCGAACGGCGTGCGGTTGGTCTCCGCAAACATCGAGATCGTGAACACCACGAACGAGATCCACATCGGGATGGCCAGGAGCAGTTTCTGAAGCGGTTCCTCGCCCGCCCAGAACGGCGCCAGGGTCCAGCCGTGCTCGGCCTGCTGGCGGACGATGTCGGACAGGTTGAGCTTCCCGAACACGAGAAACACCGGGATGACCGAGAGGCCCAGCGCGAGCTCGTAGGAGATCATCTGCGAGCTGGACCGAATCCCGCCCAGGAACGGGTATTTCGAGTTGGACGACCAGCCCGCCAGCGTGATCCCGTAAACGCTCAGGGAGGCGATGGCGAAGACGAACAGCACCCCGACATTCACGTCGGCGATGACCATTTTCTCCCCGAACAACGTGCTGCCGTAGGGGATGACGGCCATGACCATCAGGGACGGGATCATGGCCAGCGCGGGGGCGAGCCAGTAATAGAACTTGTTGACGTGGGCGGGGGTGAAGTCCTCTTTCAGGAACAATTTCACGGCATCGGCCACCGGCTGTCCGAGACCCAGCAACGGCAGATCCTTTTTCATCCCGAACAGGGTGAGCGGGGCTCCGACGCGGTTCGGGCCGATGCGGTCCTGGATGAGGGCGCAAACCTTGCGCTCGGCGTAAACGGTGTAGGCCACCATGGGCATGACGACCATGAAGACGATGCCGATCGTCTTGGCCAGCGAGGTCAGAACGTAGAACCAGTCAATCACAGGTAAATGAAAGAGGCAATTAGGGCGGGTTCAGCGGGGGTTGTCAATTCATCCGTTTTCCGCCCAGTCGCCCCGTGCGGAGGCCATGTCAGGCTGGATCCCGCGGCCGGACCGGGTCAACTCCGCCGTCGGGCCGCCGCGGCGCGGAAGCCGCGGATCTGTCCGAGGGCGGTGGCGGCCCCGGTCACCGCCCGCAACCAGGTCCGGTTGGAGCCGAAGGTGCGCGTGGCGGCGTAGGTGATCCCGCGGGTCACCATGGCGCGCCAAAGATGGCGCGGGGCGTTGAAGAGGAGCGGAGGACAAGCGGGTTCGATGCCGTGGAGTGCTTCAGTGTAACCGGATCGATAGTACCACTGCCGGACGAAGCGCCCGGTCATCCGGTGAGGCGGATCGCGGTGATAGACGCGGGCCCCGGGCAGGTAGCGTCCGGGAAACCCGAGCGCGATGAGGTTGCGTTGGAGATCCCGTTCCTCTCCGCCCACGCCCCCGACCCGGCGGCGGTCGCTGCCGATGGGGCCGAGGGTGGTCGTGTGGGGGATGCGGATCGCCAGATCGCGACGGTAGGCGAAGTTGGCGCCGATGAGAAAGAGATCCGAGGGATCGGTGACATCGAGCAGTCGCGGCCCGCGGTCGAGTCGAGGGTGGCACCGCAGCCAATCCATGTTCTCCGCCATCCACGCCGGCATCGGCGTCCCCGGCAGGCCGGCCACCGGTCCACCGAAAAAGCCGCAACCGGGATCGGCCTTCGTGGCGGCGAGGAGGTGGGCGGCCCAGAGCGGGTCGACGGTCACATCGTCGTCCGTTTGGAGGATCCAGGGGGTTGCGGCGGCGGCAATGCCGCGATTGAGCGCGCGACTTTTGCCCGGCTGATCCTCCCGCAGGCAGCGGATCGGCAGGCGGTCCCGGAACGACTCGCAGACCGTCCGGGTGGCGGGTCCGGAGGCGTTGTCCACCACTAGAAATTCCCCAGCGAGCCCGTCGGGCAGTTCGAGCCGTGCCATGGCTTCCAGGGTCACGCGCAGCTCTTCCGGCCGATCGTGGGTGCAAATGAGAACGGTGAAGTCCATGGCCGGGCACCCGTTTCAGTCGGCGGCGTCGCCGGACCGCCATCCGGCAGCCCTCGCGATTTCCCGCGCAAAGTCGAGGCCCGGATCGGCGGGCACGATCCGGCGGATGCGATCCGCCGCAGCCTGCCCGAGGGCGTGCCAGTCCGCCCGGCGTTGCCAGGCGCGTTCCAGGGCCTCGCCGAGGCAGGCGACGGTGGGGGCCTTGGCGATGAAGCCGGTGAGGGGGTCGTCCACGACCTCGGCATTGCCCGCGACATCGGTGACCACGGCGGGCCGGGCGCACAGGGCCGCTTCGACCAGGGCGAGCGGAAGCCCTTCCTGGCGCGAGGGCAGGACCAGAAGATGATGGTCGCGCCAGACGCCCTCGATGTCCGGGGTTTCGCCCTCGAAGCGGACTTGGTCCAGTTGCCAGCGCCTCTTCAATTCGGCGAGCGCCTCCCGGTGCGGGCCGCTGCCGTAGAGATGGACGGTCAGGTCGCGGTCCCGCCAGACCGGGCTGCGAAGGCATTCGAAGAGTAGATCGAGGCCCTTGGCGAAGGCGTCGAGCCGGGCCACGCAGGCCATCCGCCACGGTCCTGCGGCGGGCCAGGCGGGGGCGGCGGTGTAGGAAACATTGAACGGGTTGCGCACGACTTGTGCGGACGGGAGAGCGAGGGCGAGACGGCGTTCGGTGACCCGGAGGTTCGCGCGGCTGACAAAGTAAACGGCGGCGGCGTTCCGGTAGGCTTCGCGCAGGGGGTGGAAGGTGTCGGGATCGGGTCCGAAGTGGTCGCTCGCCGCCTGGACGAGCAGGGCGTAGGGCACGCCGACCCGGGCGCAGGACTGGGCGGCTCGCCAGCCCTGCAGATAATCGCCCTGGGAGATGAGGGCGAACCCCGGCCGGGATCGCACGAGCCAGCGGTCGAGTTCGGGGCTGCGAAACCGGCCCGCCACCCGCCCGGCGAGCGAGGCGGGGGTGTTTGTTTCGCGGAAGTGGACGCCATCCGCCGCCCGGGCCAGCCGGTCGAGGGCGCGGGAGCCGCGGACTCTCGGGCTGAGCGACACCGCGACGTGGGTTCCGGTCCGGCGGAGGTGATCCGCGCACCGGAGCCACAGTTCCTCGCTGCCGCCGAGGTGGGGGCTGTCGTTGGTTGAGAGGATCGCGAGGCGATTCATGGCGTTTGCACGGCGGGGATTCGGAGCAGCGGGAGGAGCGAGGCGAGGCAACGGGCCGCGGCTTCGGGTGCCGGGAGCCACCCGCCCGCGGAGGCGGCGGCCGCCCGTCCCATTGCGGGCCCGTCGTCCCGGCGCTCCCAGGCGTGTTCGAGCGTTTCCGCCAGGCAAGTCCGGTGTGCGGCCGGGGAGAGGAACCCGGTCACGCCACCCGCGATCCGGGAGGGGATGTCGCCGGTGGCCGAGGCGATCACCGGCCGGCCGGCCGCGAGGGCGTCGCGGAGTTCCGGGGTGACCACCCCGCGGCGAGCGGGGAAGAGGCCGGCATGCGCGTCCCGCCAAACATCGCCGGCCTGCGAGGAGGGGGGCACCGCCCGGAACCGATCGGAACACGTGCGCGCCACGGCTGCGGCGGCCCACCCGGACGGCGGTCCCCCGCACTGGAGGGTGCAGGTGACCGGGCGATTGCGCCAGCGATCCGTGTCCAGAACCTCGATGATCAGGTCCAACCCAGCCTCGACCGGCGGCCGGGACCCGGCGTGGACGAGGTTCCACGTTGCCGGGTCGGGGAAGGGCAGTGGGTCGGAGGCGCCGTCGTGCCAGGCCGGGATCACCTCGCATCGGGGCAGGTCGGCCGCCAGAAATCGGAGGAGCCACTGGCGGGTTCCCTCGCCGGGAACGAAGAGGGCGAGGGCTTTGGCGAACGCCGATTGAAGCAGTTCCCGGCGCGAATCGGGCGGCCAATCGATTTCCCAGGCCGTCCCGCAGACAAGGGCGTAGGGGATCCCGTGAACGCGGCACCAGTCCGCCGCGCGATGGCCGTCGAACGGGCCCTCCTGCCAGAGGATCGCGAAGTCCGATTCCGGACGCAGGAACGCGTGGTCGAGGTCGGTTCCAAGGCGTCGGAGCCGCCCTCTCCACAGCGGGTTCCATCGCGGGCGTCGGCGGGTGCGAACGACCGTCCCCGGACCCAGGCGATCAACGGACGCCCGCTCGGGCGGGAGCAGTTCCGGCGCCGAGACGAGCGGGGGGCAACCCGCGCCGGCCAGCGCCGCCGCCAGCCACGGCCAGAGTTCCCGCGCTTGCGATGTTCCGGCGACCTCGCGGGTGAGAAAGATGACGGGGCGGCGGGTC
>Ga0163150_10008116_pt1 | contig 12053 bp, 10 predicted proteins | sample OliLakLV19P2IB_FD_148628 | JGI IMG/M metagenome (GOLD analysis project Ga0163150, IMG submission 148628) | Freshwater microbial mat bacterial communities from Lake Vanda, McMurdo Dry Valleys, Antarctica - Oligotrophic Lake LV.19.P2.IB | ecosystem: Environmental > Aquatic > Freshwater > Lake >...
CGCACAGATCAAACTCATACTAGTGGAGGAAAAATTCTCGGTTGGTCAAATCGTTACGGTACAGCCAGGACAAGAGCTGGCGCTAGGGCAAGCCGCGATCAAAGCCTCAGCTGGCACGTGAGCAGGGCAGACCACCATTACGGTTGCTGGGGCTCAGCCTGAACACCAGTTCCCGCGACCGACTACGCATCTTGACCCTCCGGATGGCATGATTTTCCCTATGGCACGACCGCACCTGCTTCCGCTGATCTTTTGCGTCCTCCTCGCGATCCCGGCGAGCGCTGACGCATTCACCTGGAGTCGCGTCTGGGCGCCGGAGACGGACCTATCGGGACTGGGCGCGATCGGGGTGGAGCCGATCCGCGTCGATGGCGCCCGGTACTTTGACGGGGACTACCTGGCCGATGACCTCGCGGCGGCCCTGAGCGCGGAGGGGTTCCTTGATGCCCGGTCGATCAACGATGGTGAGAAGGCGCAAGGCATCGCTGTCGTCATCACCGGCAATGCCCGGGTGGATACAGATACCGACTACGGCTCGACACCAGTGCAACGCGAGTACTGGGTCTGGCGCGACATCACCGAAAACGGCAAGACACGATCAGTGCAGCAGCGCGAGTACCGGACCGTGTATGTGCGTACGGAGACGGTCCGCGTGGAAGTCCAGCTCGATCTCACGGCGCGTCATGCGAAGACCAACACGCTGCTGGGCACTGCGCGGATCGAGCGCGGCAATTCCAGTTACTGGCAGGAAGACTACGGCTGGCGGTCAAGTGGCAACGCCGATGCGCTGGTCGAGAATCTGCTTCCAGATATCATTAAAGATGCTGCCGCCAAGTTTTCGCCTACGCGCGTGGAAGTGAAGCGCGGATTCCGTCCAGAGCGCGGTCCCGATGGCAACACCAAACTCGGGATTGCAGCCGCGGAATCCGGCGACTATGAACGCGCGTTGCAGCTCTTCACTGCCGCGATCGCGGAGGATCCGAAGGGCGCTGCCGATCTCTACGGCAACCTCGCGATGGTCTATGAAGCGATGGGACGTGTCGAAGAAGCCAAAGCCGCCATCGAAACAGGGATGTCGCAGCCGCATAAAGGCGGACACAATCTCAAGGCGCACATGAATGACCTCAGCAAAGTCCAGGGGATTGCGCCGAAGGCCTACTTCGCGATCCCGGCCATCCCGCAGTCCGAACCTGAGCCGGTGATGCCGTCCCGGGAGCCCGCGGAATCCCTCGCGTATGTCGTGCGCATCGATGGCGGGCAAATCTACATCGATGCCGGCCTTGATCGCGGCTGGACCGCCGGCATGACGCTGAGGGTTGAACAGCGGGATCCGATTCACAATTTGGATGGCGAATTGCTAGGGACCCATGTCGCGACCATCGGCTCCCTGCGCATCAGCGAGGTGTACGATCAATACTGCGTCGCGGAAAGTCTCACAATGGATGAAAATCAGGAGCAGCAGATGCGGGTCGGGATGGTCGTGCTCGTGGCGGAAGAGGGCCAAGACAGGGATGAGGGGCAAAAAGATGCATGAGGGGAAAGGGAGCAGTGCCGTCGATTAAGGCGGGCAACGGCAAGGCTAGGCTATTAGTCAAGCAGAGGGACACCCTCGATGGCGGATTTCTCCTTCCTGTTCGGACCGCTCGCCGCCAATGAAGAGGCGGCGAACGCGGGCGCGCCCCGTCCCGATGAAATCGCCGCGGTCCTCAAGGAATGGCGTCGGGAGGGCCTCGCGGTCGAATTGCCGAAAGCGCGGGTCGCGGAGGCGCAACGTCGCGAACAGGTCTTTGGCGAACTGCTCCGCGAATTCCCGGTCTTCTCCCAAACACGCGAACTGATTTTCAACTGCCACGCTTGTCATCGCACGTTCTCGTTGCCGGCCCTGGCGGACCGGTTGTGTCCCAGTTGTGGGGGACCGATCGAGGAGGTCCGCGCCGCCGAGGTCGTGAAGATCGGCAACGAGTTGGGCGCGCGCTTCACCTCGAGCGCCATGCCGAGCTTTCATCTGAGCATGGACACGCTGATCCGGACTCTTGATTTGCCGCGCTGGTTCCTCGATCTCGGGCCGCATATGCGTCATATGCGCCGAATCCCCGTGAATTTCGCGAACTTCGGCATCCTGCTGGGGATCCTCGCCGCGATTCCTTTCACGATGTATGCGCTGGTCGCCAGCTTCATGAATTGGGAACCAGGTGTCCTCGTCTGGCGCGTGATGTCGAGCGTGGGCGCGACAACCGTGCTGGTGCTGATCGGAATCCGTCCGCTGTTACAGACCTACGTGCATGTCGGGCGCGACAAGATCATGCTCATGGGATTCGGGATGCGCAAAGTGCTCCATTTTCAAAACATCGAATCGGTCCGCAATTACCGTCGACTGAACGGCTTCGGGTACGCCGCATATCTCGGACGTCGCTATGGTCGCTGGGCGCAGTGGGTCTATGGCGTACTGCTCCAGTGGTTCGATCCGCGGTCGTGGGGCGGCTGGTACTCGAAGCAAGTGATCGATGGGCTCCCCGATCTCGCGGGCGATGCGACAGCGCCCTACTGGCGGCATCACATCGTCATCAAGGGGAATCGTCAGACGATCGTGATGCCTTACAACGCCCGATTGCGTCGCGACCTCACGCAAGCGCTGGCTGTTGTCGTGTTTCAGGTCAGAGCCATGAGCGTCAACGCCAAGATCGAACTCACCGCCCTCCAGGCCGCCCAAAAAGGTCGCGCCACCCAGGAGCAATGGGCCGCCGGGATACGCAGGTAAGGATTGGGGAGTACGCTATTCCTATGAGCGAAAAACCGACCCCACTGACAGGTAACGAGATCACGTCGGCCCTGGGCGAGTTGCCGGGCTGGTCCGAGGAGAAGGGTTGCCTCAAGCGCGTGTTTGAGTTCAGGCATTTTCGATCGGCATTCGCCTTCATGACCCAGGTCGCGATGTGGGCCGAGAAGCTCGACCATCATCCCAATTGGTCGAATGTGTGGAACAAGGTGACCATCGAGCTCTGTACCCACGATGCCGGGAATGCGATCACCATCAAGGATGTCGCGCTGGCGGGCAAGATCAACGATGTCGCCGCGAGCATGTCCGCGCAGATGAAGGATGGGTAGTCGCGCAAGCTAGTAGCGCGGCCACATGGAGTAGTCGTTGCGCTGATCCAAATCATCGGTTAGATACTCGATGAACTCCCACTCGAATCCGGCATGGTCGAACCAGTAGGCGCGTTTGCGAGCGGGGTGCGGCTCGACCGGCATGCCGCGACGGTAGCCCGCTGCTTCCAGACGTGCTTCCACGGCATCGAAGTCATCGACAATCAGTCCGAGATGATTGATCCCGATGTCGTCGTAGGGGCGACGATGATCTTCGGGGGTGCGTCCCTTGTGCGGCTCCTGCAGCGCGAAGTAGCTGGTGGGAGTCCCGATGTGTACCCAGCGCATTTGGCTGTCGGGGTGGACCTTGTCCTGGCGGATCGCGAAGTCCGGACAGGCGGTCGTGAGGAACGCGATCGCGGCATCCATGTCCGGCACCGTGATGTTGGCATGTTCGAGGTACGTGGTCATGGGGGAGAGGATAACGCGCTCCACCCGCCACCCGCTCGATTCCGAACCTTCGATTTCCGATCCTCGATTTCCGATCCTAGCCCCAAGCGTCAGCGCGGGGTTTCTGAGAATCTGGCCATCCACGCGATTTCCGATCCTAGCCCCAAGCGTAAGCGCGGGGTTTCTGGAAATGTGTCCGTACTGATGCATTTCCGGAGACCCCGCGCTTACGCTTGGGGCTAGGTTCAAAGTTCGAGGTGGTTGCGACCGTCGTAGCTCGCCATGGGATTACCTTGCTCAAACAGAACATACCAGCAGGCGTCCTCCACGGATTGTTCGTCCCATAAATGCCTCGTGCTGCCATGACGTGCCCATACCTTTTGGGTGGATCCCGCCAAGTGGGCGTCACGCAACAACCGTGTCGAGCGGGCTTTGTAGTCCACCATGACTTTCTTCACGTCATCAAGGGAACTGACAACCAGATGCAGATGCTGTGTGCGCACATGTGCTGCCCAGAGCCTCCATCCGCGTAAGTTGGATACCTCCCTTATTGCAGCGAGGACGACATCGCGCATCCGCTCATCAAAGGTCACCATTTCCGACACCTGAGCTTCTCTTTCATGCTGTTCCAGTCGAGGGGCTGGCGGTACGAATCCGCCCTCGGTACTTGATTTCTCCCGCCGTGCCGAGCCCCGCGCATCACCATGAAGCCATGAAGCGTAAGTCGACATCGTGATGAAGTACGCCACGGGTTGTGTTGCGGAAGAACTCATGAAGCCGAAGATTAAACTCGATTTCCGATCCTAGCCCCAAGCGTAAGCGCGGGGTTTCTGGGAATGTGTCCGTACGTGGCACATCAACGGAAACCCCGCGCTTACGCTTGGGGCTAGGATTCTGTCCCGGAAAATTGGATGACGCAAACTTCTGGGACGGGACACTAGGTTCGGAGATGGCACGTCTTTGCGATTTCCAGCCGATTAGTCCCCCCTCACTGATTGCGCTCCCACTCCTCGGCCGTCGGCAGCGGATCATCCTGCCAGGGCAAGATGTTCAGTTTGAACTGCTCGGTGCGCGAGAGCCCCATGCTGTAGCTCTGGAGCGCCAGGTACCAGTACCCCACGCCCAAAATCAGCGTCACCACCACGATGATCCACGCTGATCGGAATTGGCGGCGGATCTCCGTCTCATCGATCCCCAACCATTTGCGGACATCCGGACCGGTCATGGCATCGTGCCAGACCGCAAGAATGATCACGACGATCAGCCCGGGAATCGGGGAGAGCAGCGCGGTCGGTCCATCCAGCGATGGTGTTTCCAGGGCGATCTTGCGGGCCACCATGATCTGCAGCGACGCGATCAGCGCATAGCCGAGGGCCGATCCCAGGGCGGCATACATGAATTTCAGCATCCCGCTCCAGGCCCACACAGAGCGTTTCGGCAGTTCCCGCAACACCCGGACATAAAGGGTCCCCAGACCGATCCAGATCAGAAATGCGAGGCCGATGCCGCCATACAGCGCAAAATCGGGGGTATCCCACTCGGGCACCAGCTGCGCGACCCCGATCATGAGGATGCAAAAGGGAAACGCCGTCAGTGCCATGTAGGTGGATGGCGTCCGGATCAGCACGCCGATAAGCAACAAGACGACCACGAAGGTCGCAGGACCCCATAGAACGATCGCGAGCGGGATCAGTGTGCCCGCGGGCGGCGCGGCTGGCGGTGAGTCCGGTGCAGCCTCAGCACCCCCAGCGAGGGGCGGCTCGACCTCGGGCACCGACGGTGTCTCAGAGTCGGTCATTCCGCTCGGGCTCCGGAAATGAGATCACGCAAAGTCGGTTGGTTTCCTGCAAGTTCGCCTTTAGTCGGGTACGTAACGGGGTCGCGGACGGTACGCGATTGTATACTGCGACGTCTCCCCTCCAGGCCGGGGAGCCTTTCCGTGTGGGGTCCGGCCGGGCATGTTCGACCGTGCACCGGGAGCGGCGCAGGACCAGGCAGGACGCTGGTCCTTGTGGGCGTGCAACACTTGTCATAGACCGGTAGCTTTCCCAGAAAAAAAGCGACCGGAGAGGACCTGAGCAGCATGGTTTTGGGAGGGCTGTTTAGCCCTGCAAAAAAGATTGAAGGCATCGTGCGTAACGGCGAGGCGGCGCTCCAAAAGCGTGACTTCGCGCAGGCTGCAACCCTGTTCGAGCAGGCCAAAGAGCTGCTCGAAAAAAACAAGGGGAACAAGGATGTCGACGCGCTCGGGATCAAGGTGTTGGTCGGACTTGCGCGTGCCCTCGATGGTCAGGGCCGCCGCGAATCCGTGTTCCAGTATCTCGATCGCGCGTTTGAATTCGATGGCGACAAATCCCAGCTCCTCGACACCATCGGGCAGACCTTCTCGACCGCCGCCAAAGAGCCGGTCGCACCGGGCGCCTATCGGGTCTATCGCAAGGGCTACGCGATTGCCCCGGGCAATGAACGCATTCTCCTCGGCTTTGCCTCCGGTGCCTGGGAAGCGCAAGACTTCAACGCAGAAACGCAAAAAGTTTTCGAGCGGGCGTGGCGCGCCCATCGCGACCTCATCCCCGCAGTCAGGGGTCTGGGCGCCTGCTATGCCCAGCTCAACAAGTTCGATGCCGAGTCGCTGGATGTCTTCCGGCAGCTGCTGAAGCTCGATCCGCAGGACGAAGACCATCGCCTCAATGTCGCGCGCTGCTACGCCAATCTGCAGACGCCGCCGAAGGATGCCTACACGGTCCTGCAGTGGGCCCGCAAGCTGCGTCCCGATGATCAGCTGTTCTTCGAAGGGCTGACGCGCATCTACCTGCAGTCCGATGAGATGCTCGAGTCGATCTACGAGCATCTGCTGGATGCCTACAACCGGACACCCTCCACGATCATCGGCAAGCGCCTGCTGCCGTACCTGCTCCGCGCCAAGGACACGAGCGAATTCGCCGTTGAAATCTACGAGCAGTTCTGGCATGAGCATGAGCGCAAGGAACAGATCCTGCATTTGCTCTCGGAGCACTATCTGCACGCCGATCGCGCCGATGTCCAGGCGAAAGAGGTCTACGAAGCCCTCTACGATGCCAATCCCGGCGCGACCGCCAATACGCAGCGCATCGCGAAGGTCTACGCGATGGAAGGCCGCATGGATGAGCGCGCGGTCGGGGTCTACGAGATTTCGCTCAACGAGGCGGAGCCCGCGGTCCTGCCGGGCATGCTTCACGGACTCGCCCGGGGCTACCTCGCCGCCGGTCGCAAAGATGCGAAGGCCCGGGAAATCTACTTCCGACATCTGGCGGAAAAGTCCGGCGACCAGCAGGTCCTCACCGTGCTGGGCGAAATCGCGCTCCAGAAGAAAGTCCTCGATGAGCGCGACATCATGGTCCTGGAGCGCCTCTTCCGCCTCCCCTCGACCGTGAAAGAGATGAAGCTCAAAGCCGCGATTGTCCTCGCGGAGCATTTCATCCCCCGTCAGCGGGTCGATGACTCCGCGATTGCCCTCTACCGCTTCCTGTGGCAGTACGCGCCCGAGCATTTGTCTGCGCTGGGCATCCAATTGCTGGCCAGTGCCCTGGTCACGGCCGGCGATGCCACTAAAGAGGCGCCGCTCCTCAAGAAGGCGCTGGAGAATCGCTACGATCCGCCGATCGCCGTCGCGCTGGCGCAGGTCTACCTCGCAGAGAAACGCATGGATGGCGAGGCCCTCGCCCACTACCTGCGGGTCCTGCGCGAAGACCCGACCAACGAATCGATTGTCGAGGCGGTGACGCCGCGGATTCTCGATAAGCAGGATCCCGATCCGCAGTACTACCCGATCATCATTGGCGCCCTGGAACGCAATCCGAAGCCGGTCCTGCAACGTCTGACCGGTCCACAGGGACGCGCGACCATGCTCAAGATGGCGCGGACCCTCATCGAGCGACGTCGCTATCGCCAGGGACAAGTGGTCCTGGAAGCCGCGCGTACCCAATTCCCGAACGATGCCGAAATCGACTATCTGCTCGCAGTCGCACTGGCCGCACAGGGGCAGGCGACCGCGGCCTATCCGATCCTCCAGCATCTGGCCAAGCAGGCGAGTACACCGCTGGTGCGCTATCGGCTGGGGCATGTCGCGATGCTGTCGGGGAAAGATGAGGAGGCGTCGAAGGTCTTCGGAAGTCTCTCCAAGGAATACCCCGATCACCCGCTGCTGATTGCCCGTCAGGGACAGTTGGCAGAGGCGACCGGCAACACGAAATCGGCGGAGTCGTACTACCAGCACCTGGCGAAATCCCGCAGCGCCTACGCGCCCTACGGCACGCTGAAGCTGGCGCTCCTCCACTCGTCCAATGGCACGCTGGTCGACACCGAAGGCATCACGGCGCTCACACAAGACAAGATTTTCGGTCCGCAAGCGCAGGCGTTGCTGGCTGGTGCGCAGTTCCGTGCGGGACGGGCCGATTTCGAGAAGGCCGATTTCCGCGGCGCCGCTCGTGCGTGGGAACAAGCGCTGGAACTCGCGGTGAATCTCAATCCGGTGCCGATCGCGAAGTGTCTGGGCGAGGCGCTATTCCGTCTGGGCATCGAGGCCTTCTCCAAAGAGCAGTACACCCAGGCAGAAGCCCATTTCAAGAAGGCGACCGATGTCGATCCTGAGCATGGTGGCGCGGCGCTCTTCGAGGGCGCGGCATGTCACGCCTCCGGGAAAGTCATTAAGGCGAAGGCGTGCTACGAGCGGGTCATGGACCGCCATCCCCATCTGCGGGCGGAAGTCGCGCTGCTCTACGGCAAGCTGGAGCTCTACAAGAAATCCTACGATCTCGCCAACGATCTGTTCGAAGGCGCACTCAACAGCAAGCTGCGCCCATACGCACTGCTCGGTCGCGCGATCAGCTACTATCAGAACGAAGACGAAGAGCATCTCCCCGCGGTCCTCAAGGGCGAGGCTCTGATGGAGATCTACAACGCCGGGCTGCTCCATCCGGCCTTCCTGGGGGTCCTGCACCATCAGGCGGGCACCGCCAAGGAAGGCGCGGCGCTGTTGGAGAAGGTGGTCCAGAAGGACCTCACCGAGCAGCACTTCCCCTTCGAGGGACTGTTCGTCCTTGGGCTGCTGTACATCAAGGCGGATCAGCGCAAAATCGCCCTCTACCACTGGCAGCGACTCCTCGACCTGTCGGTCCAGGACATCCTGCGCATGGGCGAGGAGCGAGGCATCTCCAAGATCAAGATGGTCGAGCTCTACTACAGCCTCCTCTATCGCTACCTCGCCGATTCGATGGTCGAGGAAGCGGGTGGCGTGTTGCAGAAGCTCGAAGCGATGGATCCCGAGGGCCAGGATCTCAATGTCGCGCGCAGCTATCTCGCGCTGCATAAGGGCTTCCTCGCCGCCAAAGAGCGCGCTTACCACCACGCCATCAATTTCTGGAAAGATGCGCTCAAATTCGCCCCGAATCTTTCCGCGTATCAAAATCTCGGGCTCGTCGAGATGGTCAAGGCGCATCCCGATCTGGCGCTGCGCTACTGGAAGACCTACTTCGAGTTCCTGGAGCGCAAGGTCAAGCAGGCGCCGGATGAAAACGATGTCATCCAGCTCAATGAGACCCGTCGCATCGTCAGCCTGCTGAACACGTTCTCGGAAGAGGAAGAGTTTAAGGCGGCAGTCAAAAAAGAGATCCTCATCGATGACATCGAGGGCGTGAACCAGCACTACTGGACCCTCGGCCTCGTCAAGGGCGCCGGCGTCGCGGAAGCGGAGAAGTCGTACTTCCGGCTCATCCGCACGTACAACCCCGAGCGGTATCCGAAAGAGTTCATGACCATCGAGGCGGCGTACCAGTTCTTCCAGGATGCGCCGCGTTTGCGCAAAGCGGAGATTCTCGTCTTCAACAGCTTCAATCTCCACAAGGCCCTGCGCGCGAGCCGCTTGCCGTTCAAGTGGGGTCTGCCGGAGTTGCCCGCGATCAATCGCGAGGTCGAGAGTTTTGTCGCGCCGGTGAATGTCGCGAAGGTCATTCAGCCAAAAAACTATCTGGTCAAGCTCGACCTCAATGTCGCTGCCGACACCCTCCTGGTCGGCGATGTGCAGCTCGTGGATTATTTAGCGGAGTGGTAGGCCGGAATCCCTCACCCCCAGCCCCTCTCCAAATCGCAAAGCCGATTTAGAGAGGGGAGTCAGAATCAATCAAGCAAGATTTCCTTTGTAGCGCAGGCGCCCCGCCTGCAACACCGTGGACTATCCCCCCCCAACAACCCTGGCCGCGCGCGGCCACGATCTGAACTGCAGGGGAGTCAGACTCAATCAAGCAAGATTTCCTTTGTAGCGCAGGCCCTCCATCATCTCCACCAACCCATCGACCTGTTCATCTCCCCCCAGCGACCCCGCTGCCTCGGCCACCGACGCGCGCAACTCCGCATCGCCAAAATCAAACGCCTCCGACGCCGCGATTGTCGGCTCAAGCGTGATGGTCCGCCAATGGGGGAAGACCGCGATGAGGAGTCCGCGCTCGGCAGGAGCGGGGGGCGGCCTGAGCGTGGTCCAGATGAGTTGTGCCATCGATTTCACGATGCTCCAGGGCAAGAGCACGATCTCCAGGAGCGCGGCGAAAATCAGCTTCGACATCTCCTCGGGCGGACGCGGCGCGGGCGTCGGATCGCTGGTGACCCCGCCGAGCTCCCATTGATTCGCGTAGAACCACGCGATCTCTTCCGGCGGACGATTGAGCGTGTCCGGGAACACCGCGAGCAAGATCTCCATGCCCCGCGCATCGCTCAGGGCGCGGATCGCTTCGGTGAGCGTGGCGAGATCGGTATCACTCAGTGTCCCGGTCGCATCAAACACGGGCATCGGACGCCTCAGCGCGATGTGATACGGATGCTGAGTATCGGCATACTCAAGGCCGCAGCTGATGCACAGCACATCATCCGGCGCGAACTCCATATGGCAGTGCGGACAGTGGAACGCGGCCAGATCATCGTCGTAGTGGATTTCCACCGCACCGCGATGTCGCCCCGTGAGAAGCCGATGCGCGAGCAGGGTCACGATGTCTTCCCCTTGCTCTCCGATTTGCCCTTCTCTCGTTTCCGTTCCTTCGGCGGCACGTAGTCCGGACCGGGATTGCCCACCGACCCCTCAGGCCACGGAATGGGGATCGTCGCGCCGACCTCGCCCAGACGCATATCGAGCACCCGCGGCGGATCGCCCCCCGGCGCTGTGACTGTCAGCCCGCGACCATCGCAGCGCAGGGCGGGAATCACAAAGCCATCGCGGACCACGGGGAACGCCTTGAACGGGGTCACGAAAAATCGACACACGACCCGCGAGGCCGCTCCCAATGTCGTACGCACCGTTCCCTCAGGCGCGAAAAACGCCACGCCGAAACCGGGCGCAGTATGGACCCCGGGGACCAAAATCCGACGGGTCACCCGGATCAGCTTCTGGCCGCTCACCGGATCAATGAGGGATGAGAAAGACACGCCGTGGATTATGCCCCGACCGACGTACACTTAGCACCGACCCGCATGCTCACCGAACTCGACATTGCTGCCTACAAGCTCCTCCGCGACACGACCGTGACGTTCGGATCGGGCATGACCGCGATCACCGGCGAGACCGGGGTCGGCAAGTCGATGCTCCTCGGTGCGCTTGGATTCCTGCTCGGCGAGAAGGCCGGCGAGGAGGTCTTCGCCCGGGATGTGCCCGAGGTACGGGTCACCGGCACCTTCGTCCTCGACCCCTCGCGTCCGGAGGTCCAGTCGCTGATCACCGCCGGCATCTGGGATCCCGGTGAAGAACCCGAGTTTCTCCTGGAGCGGAGTGTTGCCCGGGGGGGACGGTCCCGTGCGTTCCTCAACGGACGTCGCATTTCGCTCGGTGTGTTGCAGCAGGTCGGCGAGGCACTGATCGATATCCTCGGCCAGAACCAGGTCCGCTACCTCACGCGCATCGATCCCGCTGACTTGCTCGATGGCCTCGGCGAGTCCGATCACCAGGCGTTGCGCGAGTCGATGCGGACCGCCTTCCGTGCACTGAAAGATGCCCGTCTCGCGCTGGCAAGTGCGAAGCAATCGATTGCCACCGCCGCCGAACGTCGGACCTTCCTCGAGTATCAGCATCAGGAACTCCAGGGCGCGAAACTCCACGCGGGCGAGGAAGCGACACTCACCGCCGAACATCAGCGACTCGCCAGCATCACCGATCTGCGTCTCGCCGCCGAGGAAGCCGCCGTACTGCTCACCGACACGACACCGGAATCGACCGCGGCCTACGATGCCCTCGCCGAGGTCCTGGATCGCCTCACGACACTGGCGGATCTCGATGGCGAATGGAAAGCATCGCGGGTCGAGCTGGCGGGGATGCTGGAGCAGATCCAGGAGTTGTCGCAAAATTTGAGTCGCTATGCCGATGGGCTGGAGGCCGATCCCGCCCGGCTTGCCGCTGCCGATCGACGCATCCAGCAGCTGGAATCGCTCAAACGCAAGTTCCGCGTCGATTTCCCTGGCTTGCTGCAATTGCGTGATCAGGTGGCGGTGGAGCTATCGACCCT
>Ga0163150_10008119_pt1 | contig 12047 bp, 6 predicted proteins | sample OliLakLV19P2IB_FD_148628 | JGI IMG/M metagenome (GOLD analysis project Ga0163150, IMG submission 148628) | Freshwater microbial mat bacterial communities from Lake Vanda, McMurdo Dry Valleys, Antarctica - Oligotrophic Lake LV.19.P2.IB | ecosystem: Environmental > Aquatic > Freshwater > Lake >...
GGCGTCCGGGCCGGTTGGACTTCCCTTGGCCCCTTGCTGCGCAAGGCCGGAATACGGGATGCGCTCCTCGGCGGAAATCCCTGCGGCGGAGGTCCGGCCGGGCAATTGCCGGTATGCCACACATCGCCATGCTGAGCCTGCTGGACCCACAAGATCTTTCCCGAATCCATATCCATCGCCATCACCGCATCGGACCGGCCGACGTCAGGCTCGGAAAATGCATTGCCCGTGGAAAGATAAACCGCGCGCCGCTTGGGATCGATGGCAACCGTGCCCCATACGCCGGCGCCCGACGGTCCCAGGAAATTCACTCCCGTCGAGGTCTTCTTGGGGCTGGGGGCTTCCGAAATGGTGTACGTCTTCCAAATCTGCTTTCCCGTCGCCGCGTCCAACGCGACCACGATGCCGCGGGAGGTGCAGCAAACGTAGTCGTAACCGGTCGACTCGGGCTCCTCCAGGCTGGCCACCGGCACGTACACGCGGCCGTTATGGACCTTTACTGAGGGGATGAGAATCGACTGCGACTTTCCACAGCAGCTCTCCGCTGCTTGCGTCCACCGAATAGGCGTTGCCGCGGATGTCCCCGAAGAATGCCGCTGTCTGGGTGGATCCCGGCTTTGCTGGAGCAATCATTGGCGTGCTGCGCAGGCCTGCCTGCGCCCGGAACGACCAGTTCACGCATCCGGTTACGGCGTCCAGCGAGTAAAGAAAGCCTGAATCCGATCCAATAAATACTCGGCCATCGACGATCGTGGGCTGCCCGTAGGCCGAAGACGTCGCCGGAAGTCCAAACGCCCATTTCAGCTCCAGCCGGGCGACGGCGGCCGGCGTGATTCCAGCCGCTTTTGCCGGCTGATACCGGGTGTTAGTCAGAGCGTCCGGACTCCATCCATTCCAGGAGGGCGCGGACGCCGCGTTCCTCACCGGGGATTGGCCGGCGCAGCCGTTGGGCATGTTCTTGGCCTCGCCGCTTTCTGCTGCGCCCAGCCTCCGGCCGCTCACCCACTCTGCGATGCGGACCTTCTGCGGGTCGGTGAGACTGGCAGCGTGAACCTTCATGCTGCCAGTCGTGATCGTCTCGTAGATCTTTTCCGGACTTAGTTTCTGGAGGATGGCGACAGGCGGCGCCTGCTCGATTCTTCCGTGGCAGACCCCACACGCCAACAGGAAATCGAAGTTCCCCAGTGCCTCAGAATTAGAGTTTTCCGTTGCCAGTGGAGGAGCGGGCGGTCCGGTCCTCTGTTGTGCCAGCGCGGATAACCCGCAAAATAAAAGCAATACCCGCAAAGTCTTCGGCATGATTCCAACTCCTATCTATGAGGCGACATCAACAAAACATTTGATTAATGCTTTTGAAATACCTGAATCGCTTTATCGAAAAGCTCGATGGCGCGCTCGCGGTGGGCTTCCTTCGCATACACCGCTTTCTGCCGGTAGAACTCCCTCTGGCCGCTAAGATGGCGCGCAAAATAAGCTGCATCGTCAACGGACCGGATCGGTTGCTTGCCGACCAGCACGCGGATCGCGGCCGTGTGCGCCACGGCGCTTCGCCGCCGCACGCCGATTCGAGCGCCGGCGCCACGCGCAGCTAACCAGGTACTTTCCCGAATCTTCAACACTTTCCTGATGACTATCTTCTTGATTGACGCCACCGGGCCCTCAACTTGTGTTTCGGAATTGGCAACCACTTGCCCAGCGCTAACGATCTCGAGCGACTCCAATTGAGGACCGCTCAACTCGGCTTCGACTACTACCTCACCGCCACCGGCCGGCAACGACACGGTCTCGCCCAATCCGGCGCCGTTCACCGAAAAGCGGATCATCGGACCGCTGGTAACAAATACCTTGCCTTGCTTGACCGCCTTGTTCCACGCATCCGAGCCGCGGGCGCGGTCTAATTTGACGTACATTCGAATGGCTCCGAAAAACGGCTCCCAGTGCTCGCGATAAGGACCGTTGGGGAGGTCCGTCCCCGCGCTCGGAGGCAGCAGGATCCCACAGTTCATGAGGCGATACCATTGATCGAGCACCCACCGGCCAACGTTCCCAATCTCCCAGAAGTCGAGGGCGCCGAGAGCTGCGTCCGCGATCCCCGTAGGCCGCAGGCCAAGTGTAGCGGCGTGCGCAGCGCCGACGAGACCGCCTCCCTTTTTCGCATCCAGCAGGACATCGAAAAACGACGGATAGTTCTCAGGAACCTCGTGCCCGGTGGTCATGGGCTGAATAAGTTTCGTCATGCCAAAGAGAACTATGTGACCTTGCAGGTTGTCCCGGTACTCCTCGCCTGGCACAAGCACGCGCTCACCGTCGGTACCCTCGCCCTGCTTCCCATAGGCATACTGCTTTGCCCAGACCCCGGGGACCATGCCTCCCTGAAGCGTCATGAACTGACCGTACGCCAGCCCGTCACCGTCCAGCGCGTGAAACCAGTCGCGGTCGCCGCTCGGATCGACACGATCATAATGGAGGTGCGCGTCGGCGGAGCGCCAGCCCTCATTTTGAATCGGGCTCCACTTGGTTAAGGCAACCTCGATTTCCAAGGGATCGGCGGAGAGCGTCCTTTCGATCACGGCAGGAATGTACTCCAGTCCCTTGGTCACGTGAACCTGGACCACCTTTGCTTTGGGTGTCAACGGAAGATCAACTGGACCGGTACCCCGGGAATAAGTCACGATCTTCGTCTGCCGGCTGGAAACGTGAACCGATGCGAATCGCAGACCGTGAGCCCCCACCCACGGAGGCTCGTGATAAACGCCGTCGATCACCAGGCTGAAGCGGGCTGCTATTGGATTGCCCGTCTGCGTGTCGACGACCTTGAGAATGAGCCGGGGACTCCACTCCGCGTCGCTACGGGTCTGTGGCAGCAGACCGGTTTTCAGGGTCAAGAGCCCAAACGAAAGCACTCCGACCGTCCGCAGTATGACGACAAATGGCAGATTCATAGTCTGTTCCCTAGCAGACGTAATGACGAAATTGTACAGCGGTTGCGGCACGGTGTCAACGGCCCTCGATCAAAGATCATATGTTTTGTTAAAAAGCTTGACAATAGGGCGAATTTTGGCTGACAATATCAGCACACGTGTGCATTCCGGTCCACGCTGCCGTGAAACTCTGTCGTTGTGTTTCGCTGAGGGGCTCTTATAGAAACGATAGGAGGTAATCGAATGACATCTAGACCATTGCAATTGAAAACAGCGCAAGATGGGCTGACCTTCGCCCGGAGTATTTTCTATTCGCTGGCAGTCTCTTCGCTGCTGGCCGCACCGGTGATCGCGCAGATCGGGGGATCTGGGTCGATTCAAGGAGTGGTATCCGATCCCTCGGGCGCCGTAATTCCTGCAGCCAACGTCCTGGCTACCAATGTAGCGACGGGAACTGGGGCCGAGCGGCAGACGACTGCGGCAGGTTTTTATGTTGTGTCGCCGTTACCCGCGGGGCGGTACACGGTAACGGTTTCGGCGTCAGGATTTCAGACGATGGTACGGGAGAACGTGGTAGTCGACGCGCTTTCCGTTGTAGGGTTCAACGTCATCATGAAGATAGGCTCAGCGGCGGAAACCGTGACGGTCTCTGAAAGCGCCCCCGCATTGAACACATCGGATTCCCGTACGGGCCAGACGGTACGTAATGAGGTTTACACCGCTCTGCCGCTGGCGATGGGTTCTGGCGGATCGACACCTAACTCCCCACGAGATCCCACAACATTCATCGGTCTGATGCCGGGAGTGCAAAACTTCGGCAGCGGCAATACCGGCGGTGATTATGGAGGTTCCCAAACCGGGTCGCAGGAAGTCTATGTGGAAGGGATTCCGCTGACCAACGCCGTGTTAGGGGGCGAGACCCGCTACCTCGCGCTGGGTGTAAATATCGAAGCGGTCGATCAATTCCAGTTCGAAGGAGCCGGGGCCGCGGTGATGTTCCAGGGACAAGGCGCCAGCAATTTCACGCTGAAATCCGGGACCAACCAGTTCCATGGAGCCTTCTTCGACTACTTGCGCAATACCGCTCTGGACGCTCGCGGGTTCTTCGCCGCAGCCCGTCCGATCCAGAAGCAAAACGAGTTCGGAGTCAGCATCGGAGGGCCGATTGTCAGGAACCGTATCTTTTTTTTCAGCGCCTACTCCGGGTATCGCAACCGCCAGATCACGCAGCCGGCCTTCTTTTCGATACCGACGCCGCTCGCGCGGACCGGGAATTTCAGCGAGTTTCCGGTGCAGATCTACGACCCGCTGACGACGAACTGCGCCGCAGGTCCGTGCACGCGTGCAATATTTGCCGGCAATGTCATTCCCAGCTCCCGGATCTCCAAGATCTCGAGCAATTTTCAGTCCTTCATGGTGGCGCCCACTAGCGCTGGGGTCCAAAACAATCTGCGCATGTCGCAAGCCATCGGGTTTAACAACGACGGCTCGACGAACAAGGTGGACGCCAACCTGACCGACGCGCACCGCATCACGGGGATGTTCAGCTACGGCTACAAGACACAGGCCTATCCAATTGGTGGCAACGGCCTGCCGCTACCCTACACTACCTCGCGCTCGGCGACTAACTTATTCGGGCTCGTCCAGGTGGGTTGGACTTGGGTTGCCAACGCCAACATGGTGAATCAGCTCACGGTGGGAGGAACCCGTTTCTCCATACCGCTCACCAACATCACGATTGACGGCAAGTTTCCGATCAAGGCTGGCTTAACGGGTCTGCCGGCGGGCGAGGCCGACTCAGCCTTCCCGGCGATTGCCTTTAATGGTCCTAATTCTCCGACACAGTGGCGCGGCCCCGGGGCGCAGGCCTTCGACGAGTTTCTGAATCAGATCACCATTCAGGACAACCTGCAGTGGACGCGAGGGAAGCACTCCGTCACATTTGGCGGGCAAGTGCAAATTATGCAGGCCAACGAGAAGCAGCGGACTTACGGCAGCGTCGCCAGCTGGACCTTCAGCAATACGCAGACTGCCGGCTTCAGTCCAACCGGCACCTTGCTGACGGCCACCGGCAACTCCTATGCCAGCTACCTGTTGGGGGCAGTCAACAGCAACAGTATCACCGAGGACTCCTCTATTGGGACGACGGGCCAGCTCAAAACCTATGCGTGGTGGATACAGGACAACTTTAGAGTGAGCCCGCGCTTGACCGTGAATCTAGGCTTGCGTCATGACCTCATGACACCCTGGGTGGAAGCGCACGACCGTATGTCATGGCTGAATCCCGACCTTCCCAATCCGGCGATCGGCGGCTTTCCAGGAGCGCTCCAGTTCGCCGGCGACGGACCCAATAGCTGTAACTGCCGGACCAGGGTAGGTATGTATCGCAAAAACTTCTCACCCCGCATAGGACTCGCTTACAGCCTCGGCCGCAAGACCGTCGTGCGAGGCGGCTGGGGTCTCAGCGTCGTCCGCAAAGGAGCCGTTGGAGGCAGAGATAGCGGGAAGGAAGGCACCAATACGCTCGGCTACGCCGCCGTGGCTGCATTTACTAGTCTGGACGCAGGCATCAGCCCAGCCTATTACTGGGAGAACGGCGTGCCTCCGTATCAGAAGCCTCCGGTGATCGATTCCACTCTGAACACCGGCTTCTACACAGGAACACCGCAAGGGGGTCCGATTACCTACGACAACGCTCCACGGGACGCAGGGAGACCGCCGCTCTATGCGAACTGGAGCTTCGGTTTCCAGCGTCTGGTGACGGAGTCGCTCATGTTGGATGTAAGTTGGGTCGGCAATAATGGCCATCGGCTGGCTGGCGGCGCGCGGGGAAAATGGGACAATCAGATTCGCCCGGAACACTTGGTCCTTGGAAATCTGCTGCAGCGGCCAGCGACCGCGGCAAACCTGACGGAGGCGCGGCGGATACTCCCGTCGATAGCGCTACCTTATGCCAATTTCGAAGGCACGATTTCTCAGATGCTGCGGCCGTTCCCCCAGTATTCCAGCATTCAAGACATCTGGGGCAATGTGGGCAATATCAACTGGAATTCGTTGCAGATTTCAGGCCGTCAGGCATTGATCCACGGGCTGCTTTTCAACTTCAACTACACGTTCTCCAAGGGATTCAATGATCTGGGCCAGCGCACCGGCTGGGCTTCCGAAAAAGCTCAATCGCCAGCCTCGACGCATGTGGTGAATGTCCTGGCTGTCTATGAACTTCCGTTTGGCAAGAACTCCGGACCGGTAGTACGGGCGCTCGCCAGCGGATGGCGAATCTCCGGCATCACGACCTTCTACTCAGGCGTGGGATTCGGCACGATATCGGCGCCATGCAATCTGCCCAACGCCGGCACTTGCACCGCCAACTTCAATCCGAACTTCTCTGGGCCGGTTCGCATCAACGGCGATTACGGCAGCGGCAACGTGCTCGGAACGAATGCTACGCGCTACCTCGACCGGAATGCGTTCGCGAACCCAGCGGCCTTCACGTATGGCGACACTCCTTTGACGTTGGCGCAAGGGCTTCGAGGCCCGAGTACTTTTAGCCAGAACTTAAGCCTGCAGCGGGAGTTCAGGATCACCGAAGCCTGGAAGTTCTCGCTCCGGGGGGATGCGCTGAACGCGTTCAACCTCGTACAATTCAACAGCCCCGACACCAACATCGCTTCGGCGGCGTTCGGGACGATCACCGGGCAGAGCATCTTGCCACGTGTAATCCAAGTCAGCGCCCGGATTACATTCTAAACTGAAATGACAACGGGAACCGTGAAAACTCTCGTGCTAAGTCTCGGCAGCAAGACCGTCGTGCGAGGCGGCTGGGGTCTCAGCGTTGTCCGCAAGGGCGCTGTGGGAGGCAGGGATAGCGGGAAGGAGGGCACTAATACGCTCGGCTACGCCGCCGTGGCTGCATTTACTAGTCTGGACGCAGGCATCAGCCCAGCCTATTACTGGGAGAACGGCGTGCCCGCGTATCGGAAGCCTCCTACCCTTGAGCGCACGGTGAACACCGGCTTCTACACGGGCAACCCGCAAGGCGGTTCGATCACCTACGACAATGCTCCCCGTGACGCCGCAAGGCCGCCGCTTTATGCGAATTGGAGTTTCGGCGTCCAGCGTATGGTGACTGAATCGCTGACGCTGGATGTAAGCTGGGTAGGCAACAATGGCCATCGTTTGGCTGGCGGTCCGCGGGGAATCTGGGACAATCAGATTCGCCCGGAGCACTTGGCGCTGAGCAATTTGCTGTTGCGGCCAGCCACCCCGGCGAACCTCGCGGAAGCCCGGCGGATAGTTCCGTCAATAGCACTTCCTTATGCTAATTTCGAAGGCGCGATTTCTCAGATGCTGCGCCCGTTCCCGCAGTACTCCAGCATTCAAGACATTTGGGGGAATGTGGGCAATGCTCATTGGAACTCGCTGCAGATAGCAGGCCGGCAAGCTTTGAAGCACGGCTTGATTCTCAATTTCAACTACACCTACGGCAAGGCATTCAACGATCTGAGCCAGCGAACCGGTTGGGACTCCGAGGAGACTCAGTCACCAGCCTCGATGCACGTGGTGAACGTCATGGCTGTCTATGAGCTACCTTTCGGCAGGAATTCCCGCCCGGTGGTCCGTGCGCTCGCCAGGGGATGGCGAATCTCCGGCATCACGACCTACTATTCGGGCGTGGGAGTGGGCACTATCGCGGCGAACTGCAATCTGCCCAACGCCGGCACTTGCACCGCCGACCTCACACCGAACTACGCTGGTCAGGTTCGTATCAACGGCGACTACGGGAGCGGCAACGTGATAGGGGCGAACGCGGCGAGCTGCATCGATAGGAATGCGTTCGCGAACCCAGCTGCTTTCACTTATGGATCAACGCCATTTTCGTTGGCGTATGGGCTCCGCGGCCCGAGCAGGTTTAACCAGAACCTAAGTTTGCAGCCGGAGTTCAGTATCACGGAAGCCTGGAGGCTATCGCTGCGCGGGGATGCTCTGAACGCGTTCAACCTCGTCCAATTCAGTAACCCGAATACCAACATCGCTTCGGCGGCGTTCGGGACGATCACCGGGCAAAGCGTCTTGCCGCGCGTAATCCAGGTCAGCGCCCGGGTAACGTTCTAAAGTATAGTGACCACCTTCTAAGGAGGGATTTTTTCATGGCGAGCAAGAAGACGACCCGGAAGCAAGTGCCCCGGCGCGAATTCCTGAGAGGGACTTTGAGCGGAGCGGCGGTTTTGGGATTCCCAACAATTGTTCCCTCCTCAGTTTTTGGAGCTGATGGAGTTCCGCCGCCGAGCGATCGCATCACGGTTGCCTGCGTTGGATGCGGCCGCATGGGTGGCAACCACGTCCGCGGTTTTCTTCAGCTGCCGAACGCCCGGGTGACAGCTATCTGTGACGTCAAGCAGGAAATCCGCCAACAATTCAAGGAAATGGTTGACACCAAATATGGCGGCAAAGATTGCCTCGCCTACACCGATTTCCGCGAACTGCTGGAGCGAAAGGATATTGACGCCATTATGCTGGCTCCCGGCGAACGCTGGACGCCCATTATGGGGGCCGAAGCTGCTCGCCGCGGGATGCACCTCTATTATGAGAAGCCATTGTCCCTGACGGTCGCTGAGGGTAAGGTCATTCGCGAAGTCGTGCGCCGGACCGGCGTGATCTTCCAGTTTGGCACTCTGCAGCGCTCCAACTTGTACTTCCAAACCGCAGTCGCCTTGACCCACGCCGGGAAGATCGGCCAGCTTCAAAAAGTGGTAATCGCCTCCAACGAGGACCAAAGTATAGCTCTCGAACAGCCCCGCCCCGCCCCACCAACTATCGATTGGGACCTGTGGCTGGGACCGGCTCCCTGGGTTCCTTACAGCGATCGGCGCGTGTCACTGTCCTGGCTGGGAATCTACGATTACGGTCTGGGGCACGTAGGCGGAGGATACGCAATCCACGACCTGGACATCGCCCAGTGGGCGAACCAATCCGACCACGCCGCGCCGGTCAGTGTGGAGGGCAAGGGCACTTTCTACCAGGATATCCGCGACACACTCTCCACCTACGAAGTCGAGTACGTCTACGCCAACGGCGTCAAGGTTCACCTATTGAACGCGACTGCCGCCAAGGAGCGGTATCCCCAGATCCCCGTCGAAAGTGGAAGCGCCAGCGTTCTGATTCTCGGCACGGAAGGCTGGATCTGGGTGAGCCGTCGCGGCATGATATCCCACCCGGAGTCCATTGTGCGCACCACGCTACGCCGAGTTGGGACGATCGGGATCACCGAGCACCGGCGCGATTTCATCGAGTCGATTCGGACGGGCAAGCCTACGGCCGCCCCCATTGAAGTCGCGTTCAACAACGAGGTCATGTCGCAGATGGCGGACCTTTCCGTAAGGATGAAGCGTAAATTGCGCTGGGACCCAGTCAAAGAAGAGTTCATCGACGACGCGCAGGCCAACCGCAGATTGTCCCGGCCGATGCGCAGTCCGTGGCGGATCGAGGTTCCGGAGTCGCTTGGCAAGATGCCCGCGTCTGCACGAAAAGCTTGATATGAAGTGCAGGATGCGAGGATTTGTTCCTTTCCTGGTTTTGATGACGGGAGCCTTACTCAACCCGCCGCCGGCGCCGTCTGTGGACCCTTTGCCCGCAATCATCGGGTGGCGGGTAGGTGTATCCGCCTCCGCCTTTCGGAACTTCACGTTTTTTGACGCAATCGACAAGTCGGCCGCGATCGGCATTGACTTGCTGGAGGGCCATTCCGGGCAAAAAGTCAGCTCCGAGATCCCCAAGTTTCTCAACTGGGATCTGACTGACGCAGAGGTGGCGGCGGTCCGTCAGCAGCTCGAGTTCCGGAAAGTCTCAATGCCGGCATACTATACGCGTGCCATCCCCACCGATCCTGAGGGCGTCGCCAGGTTGGGGCGCTTCGTCAAGAGTCTCGGCATAGAGACCGTGATTGCCGAGCCCGAGCCGAATACCCTGGCGGATCTGGACAAAGTGGCCAACGACTTCGGTTTCAATTTAGCCATCCTCAACCACGGGGACCCCAGGAATGTGATGCAGGCGCTCGAAGGACGGAGCAAGCGACTCGGCGTCTGTCCGGACATCGGAGCCTGGGCGCGCGGAGGCATCAATCCCCTCGACGGGCTGCGGGTTGTGAAAGACAGGCTGATAAGCTTGCGCCTCCACGATCCAAGTGAGTTCGGCGCAAAAGGAGTGGATGTGCCCCTGGGAACAGGCGCTGCCGGAATTGCGGAGTTCCTCAGGGAATTGCACCGGCTGGGTCTGAAACCCACTCTGCTGACAATTGGGTATGTCGAAAACGAGAATCCTTCTGCCTATGTCGCCAAATCGAAGTCTTTCCTGCTGAGTAAAGCGATTGCGCCGATCGTGGGGGAGGTCATGGACGAGACCTCCAAGAAGTCGCCCACGCGAACCAACGTCAGGCCGCAAGCGCGTGAATTAATCGCGGCGGCCGTCCCGAAGAAAGCGTCAGTGAAGCCGCGGAAACCGCGAAAGCTTTTGGTAGTGGATCTGCAAGCCGGGTACCCTGGACATGCTTCAGTCCACTACGCAAACGTGGCCGTTGAACTGATGGCCAAGAGCACGGGAGCCTTCGAGGCAATCTTCAACAACGACCTGGCAAATCTCCGCTATGACAAGCTCAAGGAATATGACGCCCTGTATCTGAACAACACAGTAGGGCCGATCCTCAACGCTCCGGATCTTCGGGAGGGTTTGCTGCGCTACGTCCGCGAGGGCGGCGGATTAGCGGGGAACCATGGAACGTCGCGGTTGTCACTCGACTGGCCGGAATTCGGAGAACTGCTTGGCGCCCATAGCGGACCTCACGGCGATGGAAACGAGAAAGTAATGGTGAAGCTCGACGATCCGAAGAGCCCTATCAACGCCATGTTCGGCGGCAAATCCTTCGAGTTCGTGGACGAATATTTCCGCTTCCCGACGCCTCCGTACTCACGCGAAAAATTGCATATTTTATTGAGTTTCGATGTCGCGAAAACGGATATGAATCAAGGCAAGGTCTGCAGCAACTGCGCCCGCGAGGACAATGATTACGCGATCAGTTGGATTCGCGCCTACGGCAAGGGACGGGTATTTTTCACCTCGTTTGGGAACCTCCCCAAGGTGTTCTGGGTACCGGAGATTCTGGAGCATTTTCTGGCGGGCTTCCAGTTTGTATTGGGCGATTTGAAAGCTGACACGACCCCAAGCGCTCAGCTTGCTTCGAGGTCAAAATGATAGCGTACAAGAAGGCGAACCTATTCATTTTTGCCGGCGCGGTGACAATCGCGGCCCTGGCGCAACAAGCAGCGACACGCGCAGTGGCCGAAATCGAGCCGATGCTCGTCAAAGTCGCGGCCTACGAATACGGCCAGAGCCGTGAGACACTCGCCCAACTTGCACGGTACATAGAGGAGTCACTGGGGAATCCGGCTCTGCTCAAACAGATCGAAGGCCGGCTCCTCAAGTTCTTGCAGTCGAACGCGACGACGGCAGCAAAAAGAGAAGCGCTCCGGGAATTGAGTTTGATCGCCACCGACGCCTCACTGCCGCTGCTCACCGGCATGCTGACGCAAGCGGAAATGGCGGAGATGGCACGCTATGCGCTCGCCCGAATACCCGGTCCGGCATCCGACGAGGTGCTGCGGAAAACACTGGGCAGAGCCTCCGGGAGCATGAAGATTGGCATTATCAACTCGTTGGGGGAGCGCCGGGATACAAAGTCGGTTCCGCTGATTCGTCCTCTCCTCTATTCCGATTCGGGAGTCGCCGAAGCAGCGGCCGCAGCTTTGGGGAAGATCGCGGATCGAACCGCAATGGAGGCGCTGGCGTCCGCCAGAGACAAGCTTACGGGTGTGGCGCGGCTTCGTGTTTCGGAGGCATACCTTCACAGCGCAAACCAATTCGCCCGGCGTGGCGATAAGAGAACCGCCCTTGGGGTTTACAAGCAACTGGCGGCAGCTCAGGAACCTGAGCTGATCCGAATCGCCGCGTTGGGAGGACTGGCGGCCAATGATACGAGCAATGCCGTTTCTACCCTGGCCGGCGCCCTGGACTCGGACAACCGTGCCGTGCAATCCGCCGCCATTCGCCTGCTCGCAGGTATTCCCGGCCCGGAAG
>Ga0163150_10008120_pt1 | contig 12047 bp, 4 predicted proteins | sample OliLakLV19P2IB_FD_148628 | JGI IMG/M metagenome (GOLD analysis project Ga0163150, IMG submission 148628) | Freshwater microbial mat bacterial communities from Lake Vanda, McMurdo Dry Valleys, Antarctica - Oligotrophic Lake LV.19.P2.IB | ecosystem: Environmental > Aquatic > Freshwater > Lake >...
GTTATCCCGAGCCCGGCTGGCAACTGGCGTCGATGACGAAGACGAGTCCCGGGCAACTCCCCGAGACAGTCGGCCTCGGTCTTATCGTGAATCCCGCTGGGACAGAGGTCTTCCCGCTCCGGAAAACTGCCCAGCCGATCGGCCACGAACTACTGGCAGTCGAGCAATTCCAGGGCGATCCCCTGATGGTCTACTACTCCAATTTCCATCAGCAGTTGAGTTTCTTGCGACGGCCAGTGGGATCCGGCCCCGAGGGCTACCCGGTCGCTCCGCCGGTCGCGTCACCATTTTCCAGCACCGAGCCTCGCGGAGCGGATGTGGTCGTGTGGCAAAACACGGCCTATGTCCTGGAAGGGACTCAGTCGCAGGGCGTGCATCTGTGGCGCCTCTCGCCGGGTCAGACAACAGCGATTGTGATGCCCTGGGCGGAGGACCTGGCGCAGGTGGAGTCAGGCTGGTGGACGCTGGCAATGTCGATGATCGCGCGCGATGATCATCTGATCATGGCGATCGGGCAATCGCAGTCGACCCCCAGTAGTCGCCGTCAGGTGCTGTTGGGCGCGGTCCCGCTCACGTCAGCCAATCCAGGGCAGGACTCCTGGCACACGATGGTCTCCCTGCCGATCAGTTCGGTCCCCAAAGGCTTGCAGGTCGTCTCGCAACCTGGTGGCGTAATCACGATGTCCGCGCGGGATTCAATGGCGGGCAACGCTCCCACTGGACACCTAATCCGCACCCCGATCGCCCCCGATGGTTCGTTCGGGACGTCCACCGTATCCGGCAGTTTCAGACCCGGTGTCTGGGCGAACTATACGGAGACGATGATACCGGTGCCGATCATTGGCCAGGACTCCGGGGTCACGTTCCTGACCGCGCGCCTCGGCGACAATCCGTTCGAACCGCGCATCTCACTCACCACTGCGACATGGGAGTCGGCGACCACCAAGACGCAGTGGGTATCCCGGGACTTACCCTATGTCGAGCCGATGGACAGCATCCGGCAAATGCGCCTTATCCAAACGACTTCCGGGGTCCATGTCCTCGCGGACTGCGTGACACACGATCGGACGATCGAGTTGACGCCGACTCCATCGGGCGTCGGGTGGACCGTGCTCGATCGGCTCGATGCCCTGGGCAATATCCGGATGGCACCAGTCGTCCCCGATCAGGGCGATGGCATGCTCTTCCAGGGCCGTCAGGCGGGCGACACCGTCCCAGGCCTCCTTTATTTGCACGTTCCTTAAGCGATCTGAACCCGGAGGCAACGATGCGATCCCTGCTCATCCTCGGTGCTGGAACGCTGGTCCTCGCGTTGCTCTTCGGCTGCGGCGGCAAGCAACACGCGACGTCCAGTCCGACCCTGCCCGGATCGCCATTGCCCGGCGGGAGCCTGACCGATTCCGGCGGACGGCAATCCTCCAATGTCACCGAAGGGGAAGTGATCGTATCGGGCGGGGGCGCGAACCCCGCGAGCGAATTCGTCGAGATTCCCATTCCCGCGCAACAAGTCGCGATTGTCCAGTTGGAAGCGGAAGGCTTGACCAGCGGCGATGTGTCCCTGCCCGCCCTCGCGCATCTCAGTCACGACATGGGCGCCTACTCGCTTGCTCCGGCGGTGTCCGGACGCTCGACCTACGGCGTCCCGCGGACTGGCACAGCGCAGACTTTCGTACGTCGATTCAACACCGACGGCATCCTCAAGCTGGAATTGAGCGGACTCCTCGGCGAACCCGGACAGGAAGTGCCAGGCGATGTCCGCTGGCGCTATCGCATCACGCACGCCGATCCGCCGCCGCCGGGGGAACGGAATCGGGAACATCCACACAAGCCCAGGATCCTGGAAGTCCGCGACCTCCCCCTCGATACACCGACGCGCGGCACGCTGATCCGCGGCGATGGCACCGGTCGCTGGCATATGCAGCAGCGATTTCGGGTACACCTCGTCCGGGGAAGTACCTATCGCGTCGAGTTTCGTCCGGAACTCGCGCCTGCCGGTTGGACCTGGCATGCGCAGCTCGAGTACGGTCAGGTACGTCGTTGGGGCTACCCCCTGCTCGCCGATGATCCGGCGGAGCCGCGCTGGTTTGAATTCCCGGGCGACGGCTCGACCCGCAACTTAATGCTGGCTGTCTGGGCCGATGTGCCCGAGGGCGAGGTCGCTCAACCTGAGGCGGCGTCATTTGAGGTGCGAATAATCCAATCCTCCCCAACGGTGCCCAAGATTCGACTGGTCGCTCCCCTCAAGGCTGATCGATCGTACTTTGAGGTCTTTCCTCCGAATACAAACAGCGAGGTCATTCCAGAAATCGAGGAGCATCAGGACTTCCGTCTGTTCATTGCCTCAAGCGCCCACTACTCCCAGCGAGAAATGCCGGATGATCACACCCCGCGATACGGTCCATCGCTCCTCGTCGGCGAAGCGGGCGATTACGAGATCCCGATCAGAGTCAGCAACGATGCCGGCACCTCGGAGCTGTTCAACTTCCGATTCCGCTCGCTGCCCGCGAAGCCTTCTATCCACCGCATCATCCGACCCGAAGATCCCCAGGTCGGGGAACCGGTGCAATTTCGAGCGGAAGCCAGTTACCGGGTGACGTCCTATGCCTGGGATTTCGGGCCCCACGCAATTCCGCAGTTCTCAATCGATGCCGAACCCTGGGTGATCTTCCATGAACATGCTCAACAGCGAGTGACGCTCCGGGTTGAGAACGAGTCCGGTAACGACTCAAGGGAAACTCATGTGAGTTTCGACTCCGAATTGGATTTGTGGAGTCCACTCGCCCGATGGAAAGCTGGCAACAGCGGAGACACGATGACGTTTTACGGGTTCACCGAGGAGTCAAATTCAGGTCTACTGCCCGATGAACATCGCTGGACTTTCTTCTCCAGCGGCCTATCCTCGACCGCCAGCGGGAATGTCGCGACCATCCCCCTGGGTGAGCCCGGGATTCATCACTTCTCGCTACGCAACTACCTCGATGGTGCACCGGGAACCGCGCAGGATTTCCGGTACATCGTGAATCCGGCGGGGACATCGTTGCGACGTCCGACCGATATCGGTGACTTCACATGGAGCAGCGGCCGCATCACGACCGAACGACTCAACGGCGATGCGCTGATGGTGCGTGACAACGGCAGGAGCGTTTTCACGAAACAAATCGAGTGGGATATCCCCATCGGCTCGGACTCAAACGCGCCGGAATTCGCGCCATATATCCGTACCTACAGTAGCGCAACCGGCTACACCTCCCCCACTTCGGGAAGCGAAGTCATCGACGACACCCTGTACGTCGCCACGTTCGATGCATCGCTGGCACCCGCCCTGTGGCGCGTGGATGCCGGGGCCGTCACCCAAATCCCACTGCCGCCATTCACAGGGATCGATGCGACCCCTGTCACGAAGTCGATATTCATCGACCTTCTGGCATGCGAGGGAAGACTGGTGCTGCTACACGCGGCGGAACGTGGCTCGCACCAGAACGCCCGGCTCGCGGTAATCACGATCCCGGTCGGACCGGCAGCGGGGCAAGCACCAGCGATCATTCGGACGTTCCAATTCCCGTGGACCGCTGACTATCTCCGCGCGCTCGGCGCACTGCCCCAAGGCATCGTGGGGAGCCTGGGGGAGGGCTACGACTATTCGCTCTTCAGGATTCCCATCGCAGCCGGTGTTCCAACCGGATTCGAGCGCGTTGCAGATTCAGGGATCAGTATCTACCGGGACACTTTCCTCGGGGGCGATTCAGCGTGGTTCATCGCTCGGGGAATGCCCGGGACGGGACAAAGGCTGGCCCTAGTGAACACCTCATGGGAAACGTTTCTCACCCCAGAGGACTGGCACATTCGAGAGCTCCCGCTGAGCCTCAAGGTAACAGAGACCGGAGTGATCGCGACCGCGGGTGGGGTCCACGTCCTCACGAAGTCTGAGGAATTCCCCGATCGTTTGATCGAACTGGTGCCCGACCCCTCCGGCACTGGATGGCAGGTCCTGGATCGCATCGACGCGTGGGGGACAGCACGTTTGGACACCTGGGGGATCACGCCCGGTCGATACGCCATGCTGGTATCGCCTGTGCAGGATGATCCCTTCGCTCCGGAGCTCGACCTTGACAGCGGCCTGGTCGACCTGTGGTGAACGATCAGACACGACCGGCAGGATGATCATTCGAACCACCCGGCGGTGGGACCGAACATATTTCACTTTGGACGATTCCGATGCATTGCATATCTATCCCATGTTCGCTTACAATAGGCGCTAATCCAGAACGCGACCCTCCTCAGGAGACGCTGATGAAACGACTGCCTCTCGTGCTGCTCTGTGCAACCCTCGGACTCATGGTGAGTTGTGGCAAAGGCGGATCGACGCCTTCGCCTGCTGCACCCGGGCTTCCCGGACTGCCCGGCGCTGAGAGTGCCATGCCCGGCATCCAGCATCCCGGCACGAGCGATCCGCGCGAGTTGGTCGTCGAGCCAGCCGATGATCCCCAGCTGATCGATGGCCGATTTGAGTTATCGGGTAGCGCGACGCTCATGGGCGGAGTCGGCAGCGAGGACCCCGAGGTCGCGCCGCTGACCGTTCGCCTGGGGGGTGGCTGGGGCAGCGATGCCTCGATTCTCACTTTGCGTGCGACAACCCTAAGCGAATCACCCGGCGAATTACCTCCTCTGGGGGTCCGTCTGCGGACTGCCGTTGGCAGCTACTCCGTACACGCATTCTCGACCATCACATTGCCGCGCGATGGTGCGCCGCTCACCTTCCGGCATCACTTCCGGATTCCGGGTCGCGCTTCCCTCGAATTGGTGAACGCCGCGGAACCCACCGGCGAGCCCTTTGCAGAGCCGGTAAAAATCGATTGGAACTGGACCCGGCTTCCGACCGGCGACGCCCTCAATCGCGACGGCACCAGCGGATCCGATCGCCTCTACACGGAGCTGGCTCGGGATGGGCTGCTCTGCATCGGACTCATCGATGTCCCGGAAGACGACATCGACGATTATCGTGTGATGCTGCAGGAAGGAAGCACGTACGAATTGCAGGTCGACGTGAACAACGGGACCGGCGATGACTGGAATTACTGGGCAGAGATTGCCCCCCTACTTTCGCATTCATCAGCGGGCGACTATACGTCCCTGATTCCCACCACAAATGACACACAGGCGACAGGCAGCTTCGTAGCGCCGACCACTGGCCAGTATCGTGTTCGCATCAACGGAGTGCCCGTCAATCCGGATGGTCCCTCGCCGCATCTGTTGCATTACCGGCTGCGCTGGACCGTCGATGAGCCTCCCGCCGCCATTTCCGGGCTGCCCCCCGCCTCGGGTGTCTGGGGTGCGAGCGGCGACATCGCCGAGTGGGAGTTGAGTTTGGCAGAAGATGAGCGCGGGTCGGTCCTCTGGAATCTGCCGTACTCGGAAAGGAGGAGTCCATCCACCCAGGTGGAGAAATTCAATACTTCAACTCGTCTGCGCTACCGGCTACCGGCACCCGGTGACTATGAGGGCTCAGTCCTGATCTTTGATGCAAAGATGCAAACCACGAGACACGACTTCGAATTCACAGTGACCGAGGGACGTCCCTGGATCGATGTCCGCCAGCGGCTCACGATCCCCGCGTATGAGAATCCCATGACACTGGAGCTCCCGGTCACCGGCGAAGTCACCAGCGCGCACTGGGAGGTCAAGGACTCGCAGACGGTCTGGACTTCCGATGACCTGCAGCCTTTCTTTGCGTGGCCCCGGTCCGGGGACAACGCGATCAAAGTGATACTTGGGAATAGCCACGGCGAACGCGAATTTGTCGTCCCAGTGAAGTTCACGGCCCCAGCTAATCGACCCGCGATCACCGACATCTCCCCGGCGCCCAGCCTCGTGCCCACCGGCAGTCAACTGACGCTGGCTGTCGTGACGGATGCCACGCCGATCGCGTGGGAGTGGTCCTTTAACGACCACATTTCCCCCCGCTCATCGGCCGCTGCCACGCCGACGATCACCGCCAATGATTCGGGCTACGGCTGGGCCTCTGTACGAATCCGGAATGCTGACGGTTGGTCAATTCCAAAAGCTGTGACCTTCGAGATACGGTCTGCCAACCCCGTCGAGTGGCACACCGCGTCGTTTATGCCCCCGGGTTATCGCGGCGAGTCCGGCAGCCTGCGCTCAACGCTCGTTGGCGATCGACTGATCATCCTGGCCGAGCGTCAAGCGATGGCTCGAACAGATGTCTATTCGGCGACTCCCCAGCTGAATGTCGCTCCGGAAGAATGGGCCTGGACCTGTCATCAGCTTCCGTTGGTTCCAGGAGTCAAAACGCAATCCATCAAGGGATTCGAGGCGATCGATGGACGCCTGCTCCTGCTGCTGGAAGTGAAAGAAAATGCGATGGCCCCTCGCAAGCATGTCGTGATGACCACGGATGTGGCAGCCCCCGCTAGTTCGTCGGACTGGGCAGTACATTGGTTGCCAGGACAGGTCAGCAGCAAACGATTGGCGCTTGCGGTACGGCATGGGCGACCGCTGATCATGCAGACCGATCCCGTCCAATTGCGGCCTCAGTTTTATCTGCTAGAGGCGACATCCACGACCCCTCGCGCGCAGGGAGACTGGATCGTGAGCCAGACAGTGATTCCCTGGCCCGGAGATATGCGAAAACTAACCACCGCCTATGCGGTGGCAGGCGATGTCATGGGGCTCGCGCTGCCGACCTCTGATGGAGACATCGCCCTCGCGACGACGAATAGTAGCGGCTCTCTCGCCGGTGCGACCTGGCAAGTCGGATTGAGCCCCCTCACTACTGAGGATGGGATCGAGCAGCTCCTGCTCGCCCCCAATCATCCCGCGGACGCCACCGGTTGGAGCTGCCTGGTCGTGCCCCAGATCGGGATGTCCCAACCCGTTGGCTGTCCAGCACCACGCTCCAGCCAGGCAGCGAAGGCGACTGGAACTCCACGAACTTGTCCGTGAATGCCTACTGCTATTCGCTCCGTAACACGGGGCATGGCGCAGCGGTCGCGGTGACTACTGACAATGATCTGCTCTGGCTGCCGCAGCGCAACAGTCCGCTCACCTCGCCCGTGCTGCAGCAAGCCCCCTTAGGGCTCGACCTGTCGGGGGTCCGGGTGCTCGAGCATTCCAGCGGACGCATGCTGATCGTGGGCCGTAACAGTTACTCATTGCTCCGTGGATCCGAGCTCACGCATCCCTGGCGGATCGACTTCACCGATCCCCTCCCCTAGCGACATGACAAGTATCCCGACGCGGCCCTTTTCGCTCTTACGCATCGCGAACCTCCCCAGGAGACGCCAATGAAACGACTGCCTCTCGTGCTGCTCTGTGCAACCCTCGGACTCATGGTGAGTTGTGGCAAAGGCGGATCCGCGCCTTCCCCTGCTGCACCGGAATTGCCGGGGTCGCCGCAGACGCCGGTCCTCCCCGGGAGCGACACGTCCGATCCGAGCGTTCGCAGTTCGGCCAACGTCACTGAAGGCGAGGTCGTGGTGTCGGGTACCGGGGCCGAAGTGCTCGAGTTGCCCGTCAGCGCCAAGGGATTCGCAATCCTGCAATTGACCGCCGAGCCAGCCGATGGCGGCACGAATCCTGGACTGCTCGCCACCGCACGCATCGCTCAGCCGATTGGCGGCTTTTCAGTCGCGCCGGTCGGGGCGTATTCCAGCTACGGCATCCCGCAGTCGCGCGAACCGCGGACCTTCTCGCGGCACTTCGCCGAGGATGGCCTGATGCGGGTGGAACTCACCAATGAGCCCCCAGGAGAAACGGCTGGAGATGGTCCGGTGCGTTGGCGATACCGGATGTCGGAAACGCCGGATCCGCTGGAGGTGCCGACGGTCACGCACTTCGGCGAGTTTGAGTCCACGCCCCTCGAGCTGGGCGTCGTCCATCAGGACACGCTGGTACGCGGGGTCCGCGAACGCGGCTGGACTATGCGACGCACCTTCAGTGTCGATCTCGAACAAGACAAGGCGTACCGATTCGAAGTCCATCCGCTGGTATCCGATCCCGCGTGGACCTGGCGCATCACCACCAACAAAGTCGGCCTCGCTTCGCAGGCGTTGATGCGACTGGATGGTGCCTGGGATGAGGCGACCACCATCGACTGGAAGGCCTGGAACGATGGTGCTGCGCTATTCGATATCTGGGTCGATGCACCCAACGATGTCTCTGGCCTGCAAGCCGCGACGTTCGAGGTGACAGTGCGCGAGATCCCACTCGCTCCGCCCGAGGTCACCGCCGTGCTGCCGGAGAAAATCTGGACCCAGTATCAGGTTCCGCGCAGGTTTTCCAAATGGCTGTACGCGACAGATGGCACGCTGAAAGGGACTGAGGGCAGCCCGGCTTCCGTGCGCGTCTACGGCAGCGGGTGCCCCTGTACCATTACGGTTGATCCCGAGCAGCGACCGACTCGAAACTCTTCGCAGAATGGGGATACTAAGCGAGTCTACTTCCGCCTCGCCGAAGCCGGGGAGCAGGAATTACGCCTCACGCTGCATAACGCGGCGGGGAGTTCCGTCCCCCATGTATTCCGCTACCGCTCCGAGCCCGGATTGCCCCTCGTCTATCTCGATGGCGAGTTTGAATTCGGGCAGAATCGCATCGAAGTCCCGGCGATGCAGCCGGTCACGATTCCGATGGTCGCGCGATTCCGGGCCCAAGATCTGCAAATCGATTACGGACCCAACGCGACACCGCGCTACGCCACCGATCCGCTGCAGCCGGTCATGTTCCTGTCGACGGGAGGCGAATCGGTCTATGTCACCGCGACCAACGAGGTAGGAAGTTACACCTCGAAATTGGATATCGCGGTGCCAGGGCCGCGAGTCGCGGACTCAACGATTCTTCAGGTACCCATCCTCGCTGGAGTCCCGACCCGCCTCTCAGCGATAAACCCCAATGCAGACGATGTGCCCTCCTGGCATTTCTGGGGCGATGGGTATCCGTCCACGGCCACCGGCTCCAGTGCGTTCGTCACTTTTGCGCAACCCGGCTGGCACCAGGCGTCGCTCACAGTCGAACGCGACGGTGAGATCGACGCGCAGGGCTTCAGCTTCCTCGTTAATCCGCCCGCCACCTCCGTCCTGGCAGCTCACGCAATGCCGGGCCTCTACGGGAGTGAGTACCTGCTTGCTCCCGTGAAATATCAGGATGGCGTGCTTGGCGCGATTCACTATCAGAGCAACGGGACCGTGGAGCTCCGTCATTGGAAAGCCGATGGCACCTCGTCCATGCCCTTCCCACGTATCTTCAGGCCTTCCAACGCTGATGATGGACGCCCCGGCATTGACCTGGTGGTTTGGCAGGGCATTCCACATCTTGCGATCGCGTACGACGATGTCGCGGTCCAATTGTGGCGTCTTTCGGCCGCTGGAAATGAGGCGATGGCGCTGTCCCCCGCGTTCACCGATGCACAGTCTCCATTGGACTACAAAACGGACCTGGTCTCCCTCGCCGTTAGAGCAGACACATTGATTCTCAGTGCCGCACAGCACGCCAGCTCCGATCGACGACGACTGCTGGTGGGCGCTATCCCCTGGGAAGGTGGAGTCGCCGACGAATCCACCCTCAGCGTGCCCGTCGATCTTCGACTGGGCTACATCCGGACTCTGCCCGCAGATGAAGGTCTCCTGACCTTGTTGGGCGGATTTGAGGTAGCCCAGCTGATCCGGACTCCGATGACCAGCCCGCAGGGGTTCGGGCAAGGCGAGCTCAGCGACAGAACCCAGGTGGCGCAGGGTGGACACTCCGGCCGATACTCATTTCTCAAGACGGAAGATCGCTTCTACTGGATCACCGGCACCCAGGGCCCCGATGACTCGATCGCGCCATACGCCCTGACATCCACGACCTGGGCTGGCTCGCTGCAGTCCCAGAATTGGCAGCATCAGACGCTCCCGAGCACCGGCGAGCAGAACGACATGACCGCGCACCAATTGGTCCAGATCCAGGGGCACGTCCATATCCTGGCGGACTTCAAGGGGCTCAGCCGAGTCCTCGATCTCTCAGTCGATCCCACCACTGGCAGCTGGCTCACCACGGATCGCATCGACACCCTCGGTCCATCGCACCTCATGCGGACGATGCCGGTCGATGACAATCTCATCCTGCTCGAGGGCCAGCGCAGTGAGACTGAAGGCGAGCAGCTCCTCTACGTGACCGCCTACTAGCCCCTTTCGTGCTGATTCGCGCACCCTCCAACGACATCCGCCCCCGGAGCCATCCGGGGGCGTTTTCGCGGGTAGGATTACACGCTGGTCCGACTGATGCTGGACGTCCGAACCGCAGGAGCAACGAATGCAGCGACTCGGAATTCTCATCATGGCGAGCATGCTTCTCGGATGCCCCGCTACGCGCCCTCCAGCGCAGACACAGCACGCCGCATCGACACCTGCGCCCGTGATCGCGGCCAATCTGCCGTTTGCCGCAGTATCACTCGTCGCGGCGGAGCGGCAGCCAACGATCTGGACTCCGACGCCACATTTCGCGATCGATTCTCAGGTGGACATCGTGCTGGTGGGTGAAAGCGAAGAAGCAACCGCAGGTATCTCGGGCCGTGTTGGGCATTTCCAGACCGATCTCCAGCCCGGCGAAGCCACCCTCACCTGGGAATTTGGCGGGGGGGCCACTCTCGACTCGGCCACTGAGGGCGCGGCCTACGTGACGTTTGGGGAGCCCGGCGCGTACACCGGAACACTGAGTGCGAGCACGGGCGGTCGCAAGACACAGCATCCGTTTGAATATGTAGTGGTTCCGAATATTCGCAGTGTGAAGACCCCGGGCGACATCACGGTCCTTCCTCGCAACAATAAAATTAGACTCACGGCGGTCACCTCACACCCAGCGCAGGTTGTTGAGTGGCGCTGGCGAAATTTCTTGACGGACTTTTCCGCTAAGAACACGGCCAATGGCGAGTCGATCGATGTGTCCTTCACCAATCCGGGTCCAGTGGGGCAGAATCTTGAGCTGCGCTCCGGCGATGGTGCCGGCCATTTTGGGGATTGGCGATCATTCGAGTTCGGACTCGAACGTGACCATATTGAAATCCTGAAGGGCACCTGCCGGATCCCGTCGGGCAAGGAAGGCGACATCGTCGAGTGCAAAGCGTATACCAAGGAGCCGTACTCGAAAATGGAGTGGGATTTCCAGGACGGCGCCGTTATTGTGGGAGGTACTAGCCTCGCCCCCCGCGTCAAGCTGGGCGCGCCGGGGGAATACACCGGGATGTTGCTCGTAACCCATGGCTCAACGACGGCATTCGCAATCTGCAATTTTTATGTCGAAGGCCGCACGCCCTACGATTGGCAGCGACTACCACTCACCCTCGACGCCCCGCCAGTCACGGATCCCGCTGCGACGGTCCTCGACGGCAAACCCGTGATCAGCTGGGGCGCACCGACGGAGAATCCTGACACGCTCGACCACTGGATTGCGATTGCCAGCGTCCCGGACCCGCGCCAGCCTGACGACTGGGTCGTGTCCAGGCTCGATGTGCGCTCGTCCAGCAGATGGGACGCAGCGCCTCAGCGACTGCTCGTCCACGACGGTCGATTGCAATTCCTGACGGATAGCGCTGAAGCCGGTATCGTCTGGGCCAGCGCGAGGACAAAGGAGCCGAAATCTCCAGCAGACTGGAACTTACGTCAGCTGCCCGGATCGGAGCCGACGGCATTCGGATTCATCGCTAATCGCCCAATCTACGCGGTCACTTCGGGCGGAAATCTCCAGTTGCATCAGGGTCTGGTTGCTGAGCCGGCGGGGCTTTCTGACTGGACATCGCTGCTCATCCCAGTCAAGCAAGTTGCATACGACCCGGGTCCCCCGTTTCCGCTGTTCTTCGAATTGGACAATCGACTGATTGTCCCGTACGACACTCGGTGGGGAATGCACATCCTGGTGGCGGACACGAACATCCCTACCAGCCTCGAACAGCTGTCCGCGTACCAGTTGTCCAACGGCAACAAGGCTGGGGTCGTCGGATTTGCCAGACAGAATCGCTTACTACTGCGGTGCCAGGTCGTCGAAGACGATGACTATGACTA
>Ga0163150_10008122_pt1 | contig 12042 bp, 11 predicted proteins | sample OliLakLV19P2IB_FD_148628 | JGI IMG/M metagenome (GOLD analysis project Ga0163150, IMG submission 148628) | Freshwater microbial mat bacterial communities from Lake Vanda, McMurdo Dry Valleys, Antarctica - Oligotrophic Lake LV.19.P2.IB | ecosystem: Environmental > Aquatic > Freshwater > Lake >...
CTGCCTGCCCCATCCACCATGTGGGCCACCCGTGTAAAACCACGTCTGCCCCGATGAAAACGGCAAAGTAAGCACTGGTTGCGCCAATCCACCGGGAACGAGCGGCTCGACAGCCTCAACAAATGGATCGCCAAAATATGTGATGTAAGTGCGATAGAATCCGTCTGCCGTGACCTGCTGACTCCACATCGCATAATCGTTGTAAAGGCTCAGAAGATGCTGTACCCCTACCGTACCTGCGTTCAGTTGAGGATTAAACAGCAGTCGCGTCCCATCGGAGAATTCCAACGTTGTCAGGCCGCGCAGTTTCCAACCATAGTAACCCGTGTTGAGTTGGTCAGCGGCCCACGTCAGTTGACGATAAAGCCCATTGCGGTCAAACCCCAGTGGTGATGCCTGCGCGCCAAGTGGATAATTCTTAACCTCATCGGAAGGATTTGGATTGGTGAGCCAACCGCCTTTGTATTCCAGAAGCGCCAGCAGCAAACGCGGATCAACACTGTATTCTAAAGCCACTCGCTGAACAATCTGCGCTCCTGTGAGCCGTTCAGTGTTGACCTCATCGGTAGCGCTTCGAATATATCCCGGCTGCTGATCGACGAATGCTTGTACGTCGAACGCGCTGCTGCCCGGCCCACGCACGAGGCGGCTGTCAGGGATGATTTTGAAACCGTTCGTGACTTCTTGTGGTGTATCTGGAAGTTGCAGAACTTGGCCGACGATGAGCGAATTGGGGTCTTGCAGCGGATTGACCGCTAACAGCGCTTCAACACTGAGGTTGAAATTTCCAGCGATGGCCGTCAGAGTGTCTCCCGGTTGAACGACATATTCCGTTACCGCTGCCACAGCCGCACCGGGACGGGTTGGGTCAGGGCTGGGAGTGGCAAAGGCAAATCCATTGTCCGGTATAGGGGTAGTTATCGGAGCACTGTTTGGTATGCCAGTTCCCGGCGCAAAGGTCGCCGTGATAACGACGACCTCCGGTTGGCTGCGAACACAAGCGAGAATGCTCAATAGCAAATATAGAAATACAGCAAATGGCTTACGCATAACTGACGCTCTAACAATCAGACCTTAGTTAAAACTCCACACCGCAATCACGCCTTCTGCGATGGAAATCGGAACAGTGTCGGTCTGAGAAGTATCCAAAATGCTAATCGTTTGTTGTTCCTCATCGGTCATTTCACTGTACAGCAAGTAGCGGCTGTCCGGCGACCATACGCGGTGGCTCTGCCCGAACTGGTCGAAATAGACCAGCAGGTACAGCATCTGGCGTGTGGGTAAAAATGAACCGAAGCGTCGCGTCGCGCCATCTTCTATTTCGAGCACTGACCACGCGATCCCCGTAGGCTGCTGAATATCCGGTGCAGCCAAAACGCCATCGCTCGTACCCTGAGCAGTAAACGAACCGGAAGGCGATGCCAAGGTAATATAAGCGATGCGGTTGCTATCCGGCGACCAGAAGAAAGCAAATACCCCTGAAACATTGCTGCGGGCGATGACTTCTGCCGTAATTGCGTCAACGACAATTACCGCGCCCTGCTGATCGGTATAAGCCACCTTGTTGCCATCGGGCGACCACGCGAACGCAACCGGCCCGGATAAATCGCTGGCCAGCACTTGCGATTCGGTATCCGCGACGCTGACCAGATTGATCACCTCTTCTTCGGGGTTGAATGCCACGAATAACAAACGATCATCTATTGGCGACCACGCGGGTGCTTGGAAGGGGCCGGGCGGCTGAGGCAGCGTATTGATAATCGAGCCGCTGACCACATCATAAATGTCGATGCGGCGGTTGTTGCGCTGCCACATCATACGAGTGCCGTCGGGACTCCAGCTATAGTAAAAGGGGCCGCCGATACCGACATTGACATTGCCGCCTTCAATGCCATTATCTCGCACCAGTTCAACAAACAATCCACCAGCAGTTTGACTGCTAAGGAGAATAGCTAAGTCGCGGCAGTCTTCACCCTCAGCACAGTTTTCCGGTGACCAATAAGCATAATTAAACATCTCATTCACCCCCGTATAGAGGGTTTCGCCAGTGCTGCCGCCATCAGGAGAAACATAGGCATCCATTTCAACCTGACCCGCCTCTTCATTCAGACGGGTTCGGAAATAAGCAAGGCGGCCATCGGTAGACCATGTGGGCCATTCATAGTAACTGGTTTCGCCCGCATCATCGGTGAGCATACTCGGGCCATTATCCTGAGCAGAGATGGTGTAAACGTTGAAGTCCGAGCCGATATAGGCTATTTGACCCGGCAGTCCCGCTAAAATATTGGCAGGCGCTTCATCTTGTGCAAAAGCAGGAATAGACGCAAGCAGCGCCCATACTAAAACCGACACCAACCATGTTCCCGGTGCTTTCTTCATGGCCTACACTCCACTCAATATTGGGTGCTGTCATAATTGATTGTATACTATCCCCGCGATCAATAACACCTTGATCGCTCGATTTCGTATTCGAGCAATTTGGGAGCTAGCTGATGACCTGTGACGACTTAATGAAAACTCTGGTCGATAACTTCGACCCTGTGAAAGCAGATGGCGTAGACGCGACAATCCAGTTCAATTTGACGGGTGAAAGTGACTGCATGTTCTGGTTGCGTATTTCTGGTGAAACCTGTGAAGCGAAAGTCGGTGCGGCAGAGAACCCACGCATGATGCTGCGTGCCAACATGGACGATTTCATCGCTGTCTTGAAAGGCGAAATGCCCCCCATGACCGCGTTTATTCAGGGCAAAATCAAAATTCAAGGCGATACATTCCTTGCCATGAAACTGCAATCTTTGTTGGCCTGATGTAAGCCAACTCAACGCCTCTCGTTATGTATCGGCGCGTAACATCTGTTGCAATATCAGAATCAAGATCGAAAGCGTAACTGGGCTAAGAAGTGTGGAAACGATGACAGTGCCGGACATCTGTTCGGTATCGAGTTTAAATTCGGATGCAAATACAATCGTCGCTACAGCCACAGGCATACTTGCCTGCATGATGACCGCGATACTTGCGGGCAGAGACAACCCGAGCAGCAGCGTCAGCGCTGCGGCTACGAATGGCGCGACCAACAAGCGCAGCCCAACCGCAGTCCCAACGAGACGAAACTGGCTAATACGCGCCGACTGTGCCATTTGCAGTCCAAGCAAAAGCAGCATCAACGGAATCGTCGCTTGAGCGAGCAGCGCCACCGTGCGATCCAACACTGTCGGCAGCGCAATGCCGGACGTGTTAATGATTAATCCACCGATGGCCATGTAAAGCGTGGGCACTCGAGCGATGCTGCGAACCGCATCTTTAGCGCTGCGACGCCCGTTGGATGCGACGTAAATACCAACGGAATAGTTCAGCAACGTGGTCGCCACGTATACGATAACCGCTCGTGCGAAAACTTCCGGCCCAAATGCAAAGTTAATCATGGGCAGTCCGAAGTTGCCATTATTTGGCGACATTGCACTCAAGATCACGCCTGCTCGTGCAACTTTATCCGCGCCTTGCAGGCGCATGATTACATAGGCAATCAAGGTCATACAAGCGACGAACAAAGCCATCACCGCGATTAAGAGCCACAGTTCCGAGCCGCTGATTTGGGTTCGGTATAGTGTGCTGAAGACCAGCGACGGGGATAGAAAGTAAAACAACATTCGGCCAATAGGTTTAGGGTCGAGGCGCAGCTTAATTCCGGCAAAGAACCCAACGCCGGATATTGCCAATAGTGGCACGATGTTATCGACAAAGATGCTAATAATCTCTAGCAACCGTTTAACCTTGCATTAAAAAACAAGGCCGCCCGGCGTTACACCGGGCGGCCTTGTTGCAATTCGTCGCAGTATTTATTGAAGCTGCTTAGTCGTCGAGGAGTGAAAGCGGCAGGTCGCCGCCAGCAGTAGTCGCACTGCCAATCGCGTCTTGAATGGCCTCGGCCAAGTCATCGTCGCTTTCTTCATCGGCGGCATCGGCTAAAGCTGCGAGTACCCGCAGGGACTCATTCCCACCGATTTCGCCGAGTGACCAGATCGCCACTTCTTTGACTTCGCGGTCATCACTGAAAGCCAGATGGCTGAGAGCCATAACAGCTGGCACAAGTTCGAGTTCTCCAGCAGCGCGCGCCGCTTCGTAGAGCATCTCAGCGTCGCTGCTGTCTAGCTCACGTAGAACGATGTCGCCCCAAAGGTTCGCATCATAGTTGCGTCCCATCGCAAACACCGAACTCACCTGCATCCGCCGATCTGTGCTTTCATAGGCTTCGCTGATGGCTTCTTCAACCATCTCATGACTGCTGTTGGAAATCGCTTCCAAAGCACGACGGCGCACGTCTATGTCCTCATCCAGATTAGTGAGCGACTGGATGGCCACATCTTGCGCGCGCACGGCATCATCTTCCGCCAGTTCGCCAAGCTCACCCTTGAGGATAAACCGTCCAAGCGCACTCATCGCGGCGGCCCGCACTTCACGCACTTCATCCCACTGGACGATGTCGATCAAGCGATTCATCAGCTCAAGCGAATCATCTTCCCACAGGACTTCAATCGCTGCCTCGCGCACACCCGGATCATCGTCTTCTATGCCGAAATTGCCGACCGCTTGATAGTCGAACTCAAAGTTGGATTCGGCGCTTTCCACCAGTTCGCGCATGATCTTGCGGCGCTGGGCAGGAGCAAGTCCTGCCCAAACGGGGCGCAGTTGTTCAGCCTCATCGACGCTGAGATTGGAGAGACCATAAAAGATAGTTGTGGTTAAGCCAGCACTGCCGATATTTCGCAGCGCTTCGAGTGTTTCATCCAGTTCCGGCTCTTGATACTGGACACTATCTTCATCATCGTAGAAATTCATTCAATCCTCCCTAACCGACTCGTTACCACTACTGCCTAGCGTAGAAGGTCTGTCACCGGGTTGAGCAAGTCATTCAACACGAACACCAGCGTGGCGGAGAGCAGCAGCGCTAACCCTACTAGATGCACCAACCCCTCGCGTTCTGGCGCAATGGGCCGCCCACGCACGACTTCTAGGAGTACGAACATGATGCGTCCGCCGTCCAATGCGGGCAGCGGCAGCAAGTTCGTAAAGCCGAGCGCGATGCTAATCAGCGCGATGTAGTTCAAGATGACAATGGGCTGGTTATCCTCGATGCTTTGTTGCAGGAAACGCCCGCCCACCTGACTGATACCGATGATACTGATCGGACGCGCTTGTTCAACACTCACCGTTCCTTGCAGCAGTTGACTGGGAACGCTGATGATGGTGCTAATGAAGTCACTGATACGCCCTAAGCTAAAGGGTATCGCTTCGCCCAGCGAACGGGACACTGTTACGCGCTGTGGCAGTCCTTTTTGAAACAACACGCCAAATGTCGTATCTTCAAACGCTGGCTGAATGATTATCCCCATCGCGCCTTCGCCTTCTGGCGGATCAACACGGGGAGTAATCGCAACATCCATCGTTTCATCGCCGCGCCGAATGGTAAGCGTCACTTCGTTACCAGCCTCAGCCAACGTGCGTGTTTGCAGTTCTTCTGAGGTTGCTAGTATCGTGTCATCAAAATTGACGATCAAATCACCCGGTTCAATCCCGGCGTTGTCAGCAGGCGCACCTTCGACAATTCCCATCACGCGAATGTAGCTGCGATCTTCGGCTTGGTCGAGTGTTGCTGGAATGCTAACATTCAACTCCACCGGATCGCCCAATTCGCCGCGCCGTACCAAAACGACGACTTCTTCACCTGCCATTTGATCTAAGCGATCAAAGAACTCGTCGCTGCTCAGAACAGGTTCGCCGTTCACCTGCTCGATGATGTCGCCATCCTGTAACCCTGCTTGCGCGAGTAGCGAGTCAGGCTGGACGCTGATTACATTCACGCGCTCGCCGACAATTTCAGGTACGCCCACCATGGCCACAATGACGAACAAGACGAACGCCGATGCAAAGTTCGCAAATGCCCCGGCTGCCATAAAGAAGATACGACCTAACGGTCTGGCTTCATTCACCGACATGGTTTTCTGCAAACCACGCGCCGCCACTTCGTCCTGTTCCTGCGGCGAAAGGCGTGAAGCCGCGTTTTCGCTGGCGATGCGTTCCGCCAACGCTTCACGGTCTTTCTGGACAGTCTCATCTGCGACAGGCTTTACAAAGTCTTCGCCCAAGGGACGCACAAACCCGCCCAGTGGCAGCAGATTCAGCGTGAACTCGGTCTCGCCCCAACGAAACAACTTGACAAGACGCGGCGGAAAACCGATACCAAACTCTAAGATTGTGATACCGACGGCTTTCGCGGCGAACAGATGCCCCAGTTCATGGATGATAACTGCGGGAATCAACACCAACGCAAAAGCGACTATCGCTGACAATAAGTCATTGCCCACGAGGAAATCTAACATTAATCTCTAGCCTCTACCCAATGGAATGGATGCGCTTCGAGCGCAGTACAATAGCCTAAATTATAGCTCATGTATGAAATACACTGCTTACTGAGGCTCTCGATGCTCATTAATTGCTTAAGTCGCCTACTTAGATAATCTGCGCGGGGCCACCCGGATTCGCAACCAGTACATCTTGAACATCAGATAATTGTTTCAGACCTTCTCTTACTTGTTCCATGTCCCCTCTTACGCAAATACAATGGACGTTTGGCCCAGCGTCCAGCGTATAGCAAACTCGAAGCCCATCAGCGCGCCACTGTCGTATATGCTCCATAACTCCCAGTGTTGCACGCTGCCAATAAAACAACGGCGGGCGACTGGTCATCATCACCGCGTGCATCATATTACTGTCACGTTCGACGATTTCCGCAAATGTCGCAAAGTCACGTTCGATCAGCGCCCGTTTGCAAACCACTAGCCGATCCGACGCCCCTGCTACCCGTGCCGCTTGGTAATCGCTGCTGTTTGCCGACTGGTGCCCTTCACTCGACCCCGTTGTTTTATGGGCACGGCTGACAATCGCTACGACATCGACAATATCCCAGTGATCGGGAGATGCGATACTTTCCGCGAAAGACTGTTCATGTGTCGCGCCGCTGTACCATTCGACGAAACCGCTCGGTACAGAGCGTGATGCCGACCCCGAGCCTAAACGCGCCAGTGTCGTTAACTCGCGTTCGGAAAGCGTCAGGCCAGCGGCAGCAGTAGCGGCGATAGTCAGCGCTGCGAACGCGGCTGCCGATGATGCGATCCCCGCCCCTGTCGGGAAATTGTTGGCGGATTCAACAGCGGCATATCCGCTTATTGCAAGGCGCTGTCGTAGAGCATCCAAATGCGTAGAGACTCGTCGCAGCGCTTGTGCTTCTGCTGATTGTCCATTGAGCGTAAGCTGATCAGCCGCGAGATCCTCACTCCACGTAACAGTCGTTTGCGCGAACAGACCGTCCAAATTCATGCTGATGGACGGATTAGCGGGTAATCGCAGCGCATCGTCGATATTGCCCCAATACTTGATGAAAGCGATATTGGCGTTGGCGCGGGCCGTAGTGGATTGCCCGACGGTATTAGTCATTGGTTCCTCGTTGTGGTTCATACAGCGCGTATATGTGGGATTGCCGCTAAAATTTCCTCAGCATATAATCCCTTACGCTGTTTGTTGCCTCGCATCAGGAGTATACATTGCAAGCACTCGCTGGTCTATTGCGGACGATGCGCCCCCGACAGTGGACGAAAAACAGTCTCATATTCGCAGGTATTTTCTTCGATGCCCAAATCTTCGTCGCTGCGTCTTTGCTAAGAGTGAGCGTAAGTTTTGCGCTGCTGTGCCTGATTTCAAGCGCGGTTTACATCATTAACGATCTTGTCGATATAGAGAGTGACCGTCAGCATCCACGCAAGCGTTACCGTCCACTGCCATCTGGTCAATTACCTATTCCTCTTGCGCGTATTGCTGCTGTTGTAATCCCGCTCTTTGCTATAGGGATAGCATGGCTTTATAGTCTGCCTTTCGCCCTTATTCTCATCATCTATCTTATATTACAAATATTCTATTCGTTCTATTTGAAACATATCGTTCTGGTAGACATATTCGCAGTGACGGCAGGCTTTATTCTTCGTGTAGCTGCCGGTGCTGTTGTGATCTCGGTGACAGCCTTTTCCCCTTGGCTGTATGCGCTGACAGCCCTGCTGTCGTTGTTCCTGATTATTGGTAAGCGCCGACAAGAATTGATGCAGCTTGATGAGAACGCTGTGAATGTGCGTCCAATCTACCGTGAATACAATCTACCATTACTAGATGACATGCTGCGTCTTGTGATGACCAGCACATTAATCGCTTATGTCCTGTATGCGATTGAAGCGCCCTCTGAGGCGGTAGTCAATGTGAACCCCAACCTGCCACTCATCACCGTTCCCTTCGTGTTGTACGGATTATTTCGTTATCTCTATCTGATGCGTGTCAAAGGCGAAGGTAGCGCGCCAGATGAGGTCTTGCTGCGTGACCGCCCTTTACAACTCGCCATCTTCTCGTGGGCATTAACCTTTGCCATTATTCTGTATCTGCCACGCTTGATGCAGTAGCCAACATCAACACTATGTTTATCACTGCAACGGCTCCAGCGAAGGTGATCCTCTTTGGCGAACATGCTGTTGTCTATGGCAAGCCTGCGATTGCCGTTCCCGTATCCGGTATACGCGCTTCCGCATCGCTTGATACGAATGTTCCCGATGGTCACGGGTTGCGTATCATCGCACCTGATCTCGAACCTGCGCGTGATGTCGATGATGCGCTAAACCTCACTGCGCGATTGGTGTTCGATGCGCTTGATACTCCCCCGCCGGATGCAAATGTCGTTGTACAGTCACAGATACCTATCGCTAGTGGGCTTGGTAGTGGTGCTGCTGTATCGACTGCATTGGCCCGCGTGTTGAGCGCTGCCGTAGACTGCCCTCTCGATCTTGCAACGTTGAACGCGCTTATCTACGAAGTTGAAAAGTTGCATCACGGTACACCGAGTGGAATTGACAATACAGTCATTGTTTATGAACAGCCCGTCTATTTCATTCGTGAACACCCAATCGAGCATATCGCTATCGGGATGCCATTCACACTCGTTATTGCCGATACAGGACAACGCGCGCCGACCCGCGAATCAGTCGGTGATGTTCGAAAGTTGCTAGAAACACAGCCGGAACAAATACAACCGATCCTCGACTCGATTGCCGAAATTGCTGAGGCGGCTCGTTTTGCGATTGAGACAGGGAATGCGGTGGAGCTGGGACATCTGATGTCCCGCAATCATCAGCTATTGCAAAAGCTAATGGTATCCTCGCCGGAGTTAGATACACTGGTAAAAGCGGCTGAGGAAGCGGGCGCGCTGGGTGCTAAACTCTCCGGCGGCGGACGGGGTGGTAATATGATCGCGCTTGTCACCCCTGAATCGGCTAAAACTATCGCGCAGGCGTTAATGGATGCAGGCGCATATCGAGTTATTTCTACATTAGTTAGCTGAGATTATCCTATGCTCACCTTTATCAAACTTGGTGGTTCACTCATCACCGACAAACGTGTCGAGAGCAGCTTCCACCCTGAAATCCTGTCTAATTTAGCGGCAGAAATTCACGATGCGCTGCGTGACGACGACCAGCTACAAATCCTAGTCGCACATGGAAGCGGCTCATTCGGACATTTTGCCGCTTCTCGTTACGGGACAATGCAAGGTGTCAAAACTCCTGACCAGTGGCGAGGCTTTGCTGAAGTTGCAACCGTCGCTGCTAAACTCAATTATCTCGTAGCTAATTCTCTCTCAGAAGCGGGAGTCCCTGTTTGGCGTTTACAGCCATCGGCTTCGGCACACTGCGCGGATGGTGTCATAATCGACCTTGCGCTCCAACCGATTCGCACTGCCCTCGACAATCAAATTGTGCCCTTACTCTATGGCGATGTCGCACTTGATACAGTGCGTGGCGGCACAATCATTTCAACCGAGGCGATTTTCTATTATCTTGCTCAACATTTGCCTGTGCGCTCGATACTGTTGCTCGGTGAAGTTGATGGCGTTTATGATGCTTCCGGCGCGGTGATCCCAATAATCAAACCGAGCACCTTCGCGGCGATTCAGCCATCATTAGGCGGATCGGCAGGGGTTGATGTCACAGGCGGAATGGCGGCGAAGGTGCGTGAGATGCTAAGTCTTGTTGAGTTATCTTCTAACTTAAGTGTGCGAGTGATGAACGGAACAGAGAATGGATTGCTCTACCGAACGCTCCTCAACCAATCTAATTCTGGAACCCTAATCTCCAGCGATATTTAACCCGTCTGGGGGTATTTCTCCTAGTACGTCCTGTCGTCTCATATTCTTTATGTGTTTAATGACTATGCGAAGTTAATCTACTTTTGAAATCTTCGTCGTCCACTAAGGCTGTTGACTGCAAATACCGTTGCTGTAATTGCAAAACCGGGCACAAAACTAATCCAAGGGGCAGCGCGAAACGCACCACGTCCTTCCCATAACATCACACCCCAATCGGCAATGCCCGGCTCACCGCCAAGCCCCAAAAAGCTCAACGCTGCGCCGTTCAGCAGGCTGTAAGCAAATGTTACTCCGGCGTAGGCTAGCAACGTAAATTGAATATTTGGAACAATATGCCGCCAAAGCACTTGCCAATCGGTTGCGCCCACTGCCTTTGCTGCCTCAACATAATGGGCTGAGCGAGTGCTGACAATAGACGAATGTGTAACTTGTGCGTATGGCGCAATCGAAACAAACCCCACCGCAACAGCTAATGACGTCTGCCCCGCGCCAAGTACCGTCAACACGACGAATGCGACCAACAAACTAGGAAATGCCAACAGCGCCTCAATAAACACGCGGATGCTTCGACTCAACCAAGGATTACTTACACTAGAAGCTAAACCTAATAATGTGCCCAAAATAACCGCCGCAACCGTAGCGGACACTGCCGTAACGAGGGTTCGCTGCCCACCATACAATATACGGCTGAACACATCGCGTCCTAACATGTCCGTACCAAGTAGATGTTCACTGCTAGGTGGTTGAAACTGCGCCGCTACGTCTGTTTGCATCGGATCATGAGGCGCGATAAGGGGAGCAATTAAAACGAGCGTGAACTCAACCAACAAAAAGACGACGGCCAGACGCATCTTTACCGCCCCATTTCCATTAGCGGGCAAGTCGTGGATCAAGCCAATATGTCACCGCATTCGACAGAGAATTGGCACACCCGTAAATCACCGCTGATAAAATCACGATCCCCTGCACAACCGTGTAATCCTGCCCAATCACTGCTTGCAACAGCAATCGCCCTACCCCAGAACGCACAAACAGGCTTTCGGTGATAACCGTTCCGCTAAACAAGAAACCCGCTTGGAGCGCCAAGACACTGATAACAGGTACAATCGCCAAGCGAACAACATGCCAAATGACTATGCGAAGTTCTGATAAACCTTTTGAGCGCGCTGTCATCACGAAATCTGCGCCTAACACCTCGCTGACACTCGCCTGCATAACCTGTGCAATCGCCCCCGATGTATGAAATCCGAGCACAGCGGCAGGCAGTATGAGTTGACTCAATCGCCCTGAACCAGCGGACGGTAACAGTCCTAACTGCACGGTAAATACGAAAATCGCTAACGTACCTGTCCAGTAGATCGGTGTACTCAGCGCAAAACTAATTAGCAAACGCGATCCCGCAGAGATTCCCGGTTGCAGATCAAGCGCGCCGAATATTCCGAGTGACACTCCTAACAGGGTAGCGACCATAAAAGCTGCTGTAGCCAAAATCATCGTCGGACCAAGCTGCTCACTAATCAACTGCGTCACAGGCTGACCGTTCGCCAGAGAACGACCCAGATCGCCCCGCAGCAATCCGCCCATGAATCTGAGGTATTGCATCGGGACAGGCTCATCAAGCCCTTCATCAATGCGTCGTTGCTCGATCTGTGCCTGACTCGCGCCGCTGTTCGCAAGCTGTGCCGTAATCGCATCACCCGGCACAACACGCAGAGCAAAAAAGGCGAGGGTCGCTGCCAGCCAAATAACCACTACCGCCGATAATACGCCAGAGATGACGCGCTGCCCGAATGCCATGCACAGCCGCTATC
>Ga0163150_10008123_pt1 | contig 12041 bp, 10 predicted proteins | sample OliLakLV19P2IB_FD_148628 | JGI IMG/M metagenome (GOLD analysis project Ga0163150, IMG submission 148628) | Freshwater microbial mat bacterial communities from Lake Vanda, McMurdo Dry Valleys, Antarctica - Oligotrophic Lake LV.19.P2.IB | ecosystem: Environmental > Aquatic > Freshwater > Lake >...
GCACGGTTCACCGCCGAAGGGCGACAGTGCGTCGTCCGCCTGAAGATGCCGCGCGAGGGCAGCGTCACCGTCCAGGATCTCGTCCGTGGCGAAGTCACGTTCGACTGGGCACGCGAGCAGGATCACGTAGTCCAACGTGCCGATGGCACCTGCCTCTACCATCTGGCTAGCGTGGTCGATGATTACGACTTTCAGATCTCGCATGTCATCCGTGCCGAAGAACACCTCTCCAATACCCCGCGACAAATCTTTATCGCGCAGTCCCTCGACTACCCGCTCCCGGTCTATGCCCACCTGCCATTCGTGGCCGAGCCAGGGAGCAAAAACAAGCTCAGCAAGCGCAAGCTGGACAAGTATCTCAAGAACGCCGACTTCGCTCGCGTGAATGAACACGGGCTGGCAATCGCCAAAGCCATTGGCCTGACCACTAGCGCCGATACGTTCAACCCGGTCATCGTCGATTTCTACGAGCAGGTTGGGTATCTGCCCGAAGCGATCCTGAATTACCTGCTCCTCATCGGCTGGTCCTACGATGACAAACGCGAGTACTTCTCCCGCGACGAGATGATCGCCGAGTTCTCGCTCGAACGTGTCACCAAAGGTGCCGCTAGTTTTGATCCTAAAAAGCTCTCCGCTTTTCAGGATCACTACATGCAACTTGTGCCGCTGAAGCAAAAGGTAGCCAGCATGCTGCCATACCTGCAAAAGGCTGGTCTAGTGACGGTACCACCTCCGTGCAGCATTTCAGATCGTTTAACAGCGATCATCGAAGCAGCAGGGGACCGAATCAAGGTCCGCGGCGATATCCTCGACTACCGCACGTTCTTTGTCCCAGCAGAGCAGGTGCAATACGACTCCGCCGCCTTGGACAAACGAATCACCAAACCGGCCGAAGCGGCCGGGCTGCTGACCAAATTCCAGGACACGCTCCGCACCGTCGAGCCGTTCGACGCACCAGCACTGGAAACCGCGCTCAAGCAGTTCGTAGCAGAGCAGGGGATCCAGAACAGTCAGATCATCCATGCCCTCCGCGTGGCGGTCACCGGCACCACCGTCGGGTTTGGGCTGTTTGAATCCCTCGCCATCCTCGGCCGTGACGAATGCCTGGCTCGAATCGATCGAGCATTAAAACTCGCCACCACCGTTCCTGTAACGTAATACACTTAATCAACGCCCGACGCCTAAAACTTTTACCGCAGAGTTCGCAGAGAATGACGCAGAGAGATTGATCGACTCACGTTCTAACTCCACCATTATCCAGTGCATCCCGTTCATCCTTGTTCAAAATTTTTGAAAGCGAATTGAGTAAAAATAAATTGGTTGAACTTAAAGGGAGCTCCGTGTTCGTCTCTGCGTCTGTCCCTCCGCGTCCTCCGCGGTAAAAGCTTTCCGGCAATTGCATTAATCAACAAAGAATCCCAGTATATGTCCACCGACGAAAACACTCGCTCCCAAAACTTCATCGAAGACCTCATCGACGCCGATAACCTGTCTGGTCGGTTCGACCGCCGCGTCCATACCCGGTTTCCCCCCGAGCCGAACGGCTACCTCCACATTGGCCATGCCAAGAGCATCTGCCTGAACTTTGGCCTCGCCAAAAAGTACGGGGGCAAATGCAACCTCCGCTTCGACGACACCAACCCCACCAAGGAAGATGTCGAGTACGTCGACTCCATCCAAGAAGACGTCCGCTGGCTAGGCTTTGAATGGAACGAGCTGCACTACGCTTCCGACTATTTTGAACAGCTCTACCAGTGGGCACTACAACTCATCGACGCCGGGCACGCCTACGTCTGCGACCTCACCGGCGACCGCGTTCGCGAATACCGCGGCACGCTGACCCAGCCCGGCAAAAACAGCCCCTTCCGCGACCGCACACCGGCTGAAAACCGCGACCTGTTCACCCGCATGCGCGCTGGCGAATTCCCCGACGGCTCGCGGACCCTCCGTGCCAAGATCGACATGGCTTCGCCCAATCTTAACCTGCGCGACCCGGTCCTTTATCGGATTCTGCATGCCGAGCATCACCGCACCGGCGACAAATGGCCCATCTACCCGATGTACGACTTTACCCACGGTCAGAGCGACTCGCTCGAGCGGATCACCCACTCGATCTGCACTCTGGAGTTCGAAAACCACCGCCCACTGTACGACTGGTTCATCAAAACGCTCGGCATCTATGCCCCGCAGCAGATCGAGTTTGCCCGGCTCAACCTCAGCTACACCATCATGAGCAAGCGCCGCCTGCTGGAACTGGTCACCGGCGGCTACGTCAGCGGTTGGGACGACCCCCGCATGCCCACGATCAGCGGCCTGCGCCGTCGCGGGTACACCCCCGCCTCGCTGCGCATGTTCTGCGACCGGATCGGCGTGGCCCGGTTTTTTAGCACCATCGATATGTCGGTGCTGGAGGGGGCCGTCCGCGACGACCTGAACAAAATCGCCCCCCGGGCTATGGCCGTCCTCCGCCCATTGAAACTCGTGATCGAAAACTTCCCAGAGGGTTCCGTCGAACAAATGGAAGCGACGATCAACCCCGAGGATCCGTCCCTCGGCAAGCGGCAGGTTCCCTTCACGCGCGAGCTGTACATCGAGCAGGAGGACTTTCGCGAAGATCCTCCCAAGAAGTTTTATCGACTGACCCCTGGCGCGGAAGTTCGCCTCCGTGCGGCCTACATCATCAAGTGCGTCGGCGTCGACAAGGATCCAACCACCGGCGAAATCACACTGGTCCGCTGCACGTATGACCCGGACACGCGCAGCGGCATGCCGAATTCCGACCGAAAGGTGAAAGGGACCATCCACTGGGTCAGCGCCGCGCACGCCGTCCCGGCAGAGATCCGCATGTACGACCATCTCTTCTCGCAGCCCGATCCTAACGACGTGCCCGACGGGGTCGATTACAAGACCACGCTGAACCCAAACAGCCTAGAAGTACTACCCGGTGCCTTGCTGGAACCAAGCCTGAAGGACGCCAAGGCAGGGGACCAGTTCCAGTTCGAGCGGAACGGGTACTTCTGCGTGGATAAAGAGAGCCAACCGGGTAAACTTGTCTTCAACCGCACAGTGTCATTGCGTGACAGTTGGGCCAAGATTGAGAAGAAGGGGTAGGGGGAGCGGGTTGGTCAGTTTGCATTAAATCAAGCAATAGGAGGCAGAAATGATGTTGCTTGCCCAAATCGCAGACATGTTCGACGAATCAATTTGGACGATCATTTTTCTCGTCTGCATCGGTTCACCGCTGCTCGGAACGCTGGTCAATGCAAGTTCTCCGCGTCACTGGCGACAATGGGCATTCCTGACCTTCGTCGGCGGGTACTGTCTGCTCCTCACCACACTGTACATCCTGATGGGCGTAACCAAAGAGGAACCGGCAGTTTGCATGGCGTTTTTTGCAGTCCTCCTCTGCGGCCCGGTGTTGGGATTGGTGCTGATGTTTTCGAGAAGGGCACCACAGGAGTCTCCGCCAGTTAATTACATCACTCCTCCGGGCGAACGATCTGCCACCGAGACGGCGGCCAGAAGACGTTCGTCACCACTCCCGTAATGTACTCACGCGGAACGGCATAGGGGCGGATGCCCTGGCGCACCGGTTTCCCAAAGTCGTAAGTCCTTGGCCTGCGAAGCAAATCCTCCCTGTTCAGCGATTTCATCATCGCCAACGCTTTCTACCTCCTTACTTTGAAACCACAGCTTTCAACTAGACATTGAAATCCCCCCTTTTGGCACGCATTGGGGAACCCCAGGGTTGGGTTTTGACCCCAGTAAGCTCTGTGACGCTTGTAAACAGCGGCCGTTTCACTATTTCCGAATATTTTGGAAATATTCGTGCCAAGTGCTTTCATTCTTTTCACATTATGCCTATTGTATACAGCAGGTGGGGTAGTAGAAACTGCGTAGTATACAGCGGCAAACACTCGTTTTTGCCGAGTATGAGGGGGTTCTTGATAACTACAGTTTTGCTTTTTTAGATATTCCCTGCGTTTTGCCAGCCAGAACTCAGGAAAACACAGATACAGGGCGGCTTGGGTGGGTCAGCCTAAATCTGTGTTCGGTGAAACAAGGGGCAACATCATCAATGGAAGTGGTGGTGAGCAAAGTAAGTCGGATTCAGGGATGACAAATCCGCTCAGCTACAGAGTTTTCACTTGTAAACGTGGTCCGTCTCAGTTTTTTTAGAGGTCCAACTATGATTCTTAAGTCTTGGAAGTGTTTGGCAGCGTCGCTGCTGCTAGTGGTTGGCATCGGCCAAGCGGCCAATGCAACCCTCGTTTTTCATGAGGATTTCACCGCTCGCCCAGTCAGCGTTTGGAAGACCAACGGTGGTGGTGGTACCATGCCAGGCCTGCCGAATAATGTGACGGGTGGCTTTGGCGTTGGTAACATGATTGTGCGTTCATCAGCGGCTGCTTACAACTATCAAATCGTTAACGATGGGGGTGTCAACGCTCTGAAAGCTACTTCCCAGCAAAACGTTCAAGTCAATCAACTTGGCGTACCCGTTAGCGTTCCACTGGGGACGAATGTCTTACTGTTGACCGCCAAGGTCAAGATGACTTCGGGTGTCTGGAGCAATCTCTTTTTTGGCTACTCATCAGAGGATATGAATAGCGGTGCAATGGTCGATTACGGATACATGCTATCCGGTGCTCAACTCCAACAATGGAATTACTCTGAAGGCACGAACCCGGGGCCTACAGCCCTTTCCGGAGGACAGTTGAGCTCCAGTACTTACCGTACCATTCAGTTGCGGTTGGATGCGAGCAAAGCCTATATGGGCGTGGATGGCATTCCAGGATCTTACAACGGCCAGATGCCTTACAAGTTTTTCATTGATGGTGTTGAAGTACCGATTGCAAACACTGCATCTACCCGATACTGGGGTCCAGGTGCTTATGGTGCCGGATTTCAGAACCTCAAGGGAGTTGTGTTCGGCAACCTGAATTCCAGCAATGGCGAGCACCTCGTCCAAAGCTTCCGCTTGGATACCTACGTTCCAGAGCCATCCAGCATCGCGCTGGCCGCCTTTGGTGCAGTTGGCGTCATGGGAATGGTGATTCGTCGCCGCAAGGCTTAGTTTGCACACAGGGTGTCTTGAACTCCACTATTGGTTTGCAAGCCTCCCAAAAGCAAACAACCTGTTTGTTTCAAACGCGGCCGTATCGACTTCTTCGGAAGTTCGATACGGCCGTTTTTTATTTCTGTCGCGTACCTATTCCAATCACAGTATGCCTTTATTGACTTGGCATCGGTGCCATCTACGGCAGCGAATGTAAAACCTAAGCCCGCAATGGCTTGACACCCTCCGGCAGCATCTTTAGACTAGCGGTTTGCTTTTTCACGAGTGGGCGAGAGGCTCTGCAAAAAGCCAACTGAACACAGAGTTAGATACTGGCTGTAAACCAAGAATTGATCGAGACTTAGCATGGCAGTTCCAAAGCGAAGACAATCGAATGCACGCACCGGTAGCCGTCGTGCTCATGACGCCAAGAAACCGCGTCAATTGACCTATTGCCCACAGTGCAGCAATTCCGTGCCCACACACACCATTTGCCCGAAGTGCGGCTTTTATATGGGCCGCACCATTGTTGAGGCGGCGGTTTAGCCGACCGCGTCACCAGATTCAGACAGTCAGATTTCTGCCCCGCCGTGGACTTTCAGTCGTAAATCGCGGGGCGGTTTCGTTTCCAGTTCGCCGGTGAAGACAAGGACTTGCTAACTTGAGTCAGCCAGCTTTTCTGTTCCCTGGTCAAGGTGCCCAATCAGTTGGCATGGGGCAGCAGCTTGCCGAAAGCCTGCCGGCTGCCAAGGCGCTGTACGACCGGGCCAACGAGCTGCTTGGCTACGATCTGGCGGAGATCTGCTTCACCGGACCAGCCGACAAGCTGAACTCAACCGCACACAGCCAGCCGGCTCTTTTCGTGACCAGTCTGGCGGCATTGGAACAGCTACGGCTTGATGCACCCGGTGTCGTCGACTCTTGTCAATACACGGCCGGCCTTAGTCTTGGCGAATACACGGCCCTGGTCTTTGCCGGGGTGCTGGAATTTGAAGATGGCGTGCGACTGGTTCAAGAACGCGGCGCGGCGATGCAGGCGGCCGCCGACCTCACTGCCAGCGGCATGGTCAGCATTCTTGGCCTGGACCGAGACGCCGTAGAGGCACTCTGTCAGGCCGCTTCGCAAGGAGAAACCTTGCAGGTCGCCAATTTGCTTTGCCCTGGCAATATTGCGATTTCGGGGACGAAAGCAGCCTGTCTGCGTGCGGCGGAGTTGGCACCGCTTCACGGAGCAACCAAGGCAATTCCCCTGGCCGTTGCAGGTGCCTTTCATACGGAAATCATGCAGCCGGCGGTCGAACGGCTGACGGCCGCTTTGGCCAATGTACCGCTGAAAAAGCCGCGAATCACCGTCATTTCCAATGTCGACGCCCGGGCACACAGCGACCCCGAAGAAATCCGGCAACTCCTTGTCCAACAGGTCGTCAGTCCGGTACTCTGGGAGGACTCAATGCGGCTGCTACTGGCCGAGGGGGTCGACCAGATTTATGAAGTTGGGCCAGGCCGCGTGCTGCGGGGATTGATTAAACGGATCGATCGGAAGATCGACTGCCAGGGAGTAATGGGCTGAGCGGTACTACGCAAGTCGCATGCTAAGCAAATCGTTAGGTTCTTCTATTCCAACACTCAGTTAGTACCAGACCAGGCGAGATGACCAATGGCCAAGAACAACCCTGACGCACGAATTCAAGTCGATTTAGCTGGTCAGGTGGCGCTAGTTACCGGAGCCTCTCGTGGTCTCGGTAAGGCGATTGCCGTTTGCCTGGCAAAGGCCGGTGCCAAAGTCGCATGCGTTGCTCGTGACACTGCCAAGCTCGCTGAGACCGTTGCCGCAATCGAGGCCGCCGGCGGAGCTGCCGAGGCGTTTGCCTGTGACGTGAACAATTCAGAAAATGTCCAAACCCTGGTCGACGGTATCGCAGAAAAATGGGGCCGCCTGGACATCCTGGTCAATAACGCCGGCATCACCAAAGACACCCTCTTTCCTCGCATGACCGACGAGCAGTGGGACGACGTAATCAACACCAACCTCCGCGGGACTTTCCTTTTCATGCGGGCCGCCATTCGCCCCATGATGCAGGCCCGTTACGGCCGGATTATCAATATCAGCAGTGTCTCAGGGCTGATGGGTAACCCTGGTCAGGCCAATTACTCGGCGTCCAAAGCTGGCATGATTGGCATGACGGCCACCGTGGCCAAAGAGGTCGGCAAGCGAGACATCACAATCAATTGCGTCGCCCCAGGGTTCATTGCCAGCGAAATGACCGATGCCCTGGGGCCTGCCTTACAGGACGAAGTCAAGAAACGGGTGCCAAAACAGCGGTTGGGAAATGCTGACGAAGTGGCCGATGCGGTGTTGTTTCTGGCTGCCCCCGGCAGTGCCTATATTACCGGACATTGCCTGACCATTGACGGCGGCTTGACGGCGTAAATCTAAGCTCTTCGAGGAGTGTCTGTTGGGCCAGCCCCCCGCCTTCGCGAGGACAGACAGGTGTGGCACCCAAACTTTTGGCTTTGTCGCATGATTAGGGGGAAATTAGCATTCGCCCCGCTAGCAGAATCCGTTAAGATGTGGAACAGGTTTTATGGTGGAATCGGTTAGTGGGAATCCAGCCAAAAAGGGTCAAATGAGCCGTCTGGACACGGAGTGCAAAAACCGCTATACCTTGACCTGCTTTATAGAATCCCTCTATCTTCTGGTGAATTCACTGATTCGCCGTAATTCCGGGGGACGGTGTTGATTTAAGGCGTTCGTTTGTTTTTAGGCGTTGTTTTAATGCGTGGCGTCGTTTTGCTACGCTGAAATGATTGATCCGCCGATGCCTCCACTTGCTGTGGACGGTCGGTTGTTTCAATTTGGATTGACAGGAGGATCCTGAAGGTGGCTTCCGTTCAAGAACGTGTATTTGATATCGTCGCCGAGCAGTTGGGCGTCAGCAAAGATCAGCTCACTCGTGAAACGTCATTCGTTAATGATCTCGGCGCGGATTCGCTCGACGTAGTCGAGCTGGTCATGGAGCTGGAAGAAGAATTTGATATTAATATTCCAGACGACGCAGCCGAAAAAATTCAAACGGTTGGTCAGGCCATTGATTACATCGAAAAAACTCATTCTTAAGCCTTCGTTCTAATGAAACGACGAGTTGTCGTAACCGGCGTTGGTGCCGTCACTTCTCTGAGCTTAAAGGTTGAGGATCTCTGGCAGCGACTGCTTCGCGGGGAAAGCGGAATTCACTCGCTGCGACTTTTCGATACCAAGGACTTCAAAGTGAAGTTCGCTGGGGACATATACGATTGGTCGCCTGGAGATTACATCACCCCCAAGGATGAGAAGCGGATCGACCGTTTTGCTCAATTCGCCTTAGTGGCGGGTACGGACGCGGTGCGCGATTCCGCCATCGATTTCTCGCAGTATGATCCCTTTCGCTGCGGAGTGATCCTCGGCTCCGGAATCGGCGGACTGACCGAAATCGAAGCCCAGGTCGCACGATTGCTGACTAAGGGGCCAGATAAAGTCTCGGCATTCACCATTCCCAAGCTCATGCTGAACGCGGCCAGCGGCCACGTCTCCATTCAGTACGGGCTGCGGGGACCGAACACCGCCGTCGCCACCGCCTGTGCTAGTGCCGCCAATGCAATTGGTGATGCCTTTCGCAGCATTCAGCACGACGAATCCGACGTGATGATCACCGGTGGTGCCGAGGCTGCGATTACCCAGATGGGAATTGCGGCGTTCGCCAACATGCGCGCCCTGTCCGAAAGAAATGACGACCCCGCTCGCGCCAGCCGTCCTTTTGACGCCGACCGAGACGGTTTTGTATTGAGCGAAGGAGCCGGGGTGTTTGTCCTCGAAGAACTAGAGCACGCCAAACGGCGTAACGCCAAAATCTACGCCGAACTGATTGGCTACGGTGCCAGTGGCGACGGCGGCCATATTACACAGCCGGATGAGAACGGGACCGGTGCTGCCAAAGCGATGGAGCGAGCAATTGACAACTCCGGAATCGACCGGACCGAAATCGGTTACATCAACGCGCACGGTACTAGCACCCCGCTGGGAGATGCCGCCGAAACAGTGGCCATCAAGCGGATTTTTGGTGATTATGCACACCAGGTCAGCGTCAGCAGTACCAAGAGCCAGACGGGGCACTTGCTGGGTGCTAGCGGCGGAGTGGAGTTAATATTCTGCTGTTTGGCGATTCGTGACAGCATCATTCCACAGACGATCAATTACACCACGCCCGATCCAAAGTGCGATCTGGACTACACGCCAAATGAGCCTCGCCAGCGCCGATTGACCGCTGCCATGAGCAATAGCTTTGGCTTCGGTGGACACAACGCATCGCTGATTCTTCGCCGATACGAGTAGTGTCTCTTGCACGATTGGTTGCAACCCGAAGCGCCAGCGAGGTGCAGCGCGTTTGGCGCATTTCCTCGCTTGCGCGTCGGGTTAAAATGCGGTGCCGCGTTAAAATCGACCTCGCAATCTCCCTTGCCGACATTCTGCAACTCCTTTAAACTTCCCGCGCGCGTGGTTTCTTCCACGGCGTAACCCTGTTGCATGGAGGCCTGGGGAATGTCCGTTCGCCATAAATCGACTCTTATTATCCTGGCGCTGATGGCTATCGCAGCAGGGCAGGCGTGGTACTCGCAGTCCAGCGCGCAGTATCCGGCACCTGGCATCCGAACACGCATGCCATCCCGAGTGGTGGAGCCATCACACCGGATCTCGATGGCACCTGCTACTACCAATCCAGCAGTGGGCACACCTGCTGGTACTACCGGCAGCACAGCTATTGGAAGCGGACCATTCACCCCTTCGCCGGTGCCAGCCGCCGCTTTGAATCGCGATGGACAACCACCAGCCTACGGTGCATTTACGAATTCAACTGGCACGGCCAATCCTGCCGTTGCACCCGAGGGAGACCCTGGCGGGTGGCGAACTTCGGACTCCACCACCCGCAGCAGTTCAGGTTTCTCCGCCCCTGGCGGCAGCGGGCGAATGCAACCGCTCAGTGCCATCGGCGCAAGCGCTCGAAACACTGTCACAGCAGGCGTTGGAAACTTACCGAATCAGCACGGACAAGTATGGCGCGAATACGATATCACGCAGTACACGATGCGTGTGACCAGCACTAACGTACCGCAGCAGGCCATTGTCGATTGGATTCTTCGCGAGACCGGCTACGAAGCCTGGCATGGCGAAACGGTTGCCATGCTGTCCGCGGATCGACGGTCCTTGCGTGCGTACCACACTCCGGAAATTCAAAACATCGTCCAAGACGTGGTCGATCGTTTCGTGAACAGTGAGGCCGAAACGCACGGTTTCAGCATTCGCGTGGTTAGCCTGGACAGCCCTAGCTGGCGCGCCAAAGCACAAAAGATGCTCAAGCCGGTGACCGTGCAAACGCCGGGCATTCAAGCCTGGCTGCTGGCCAAAGAAGACGCGGCGGTGCTCGTTGGCGAACTGCGCAAACGAACCGACTATCGCGAACATGGCACACCGCAACTGTTGGTGAACAATGGCCAAAGCGTGGTCACCACTTCGACCAGAACTAAGAACTATGTGCGGAATGTGCGCTTAACACCAGAGGCCTGGCCAGGATTCAAACCCGAGCCAGGACAATTGGACGAAGGGTATTCGCTGGAACTGAATCCACTGCTGTCTATGGATGGCCGGTCGATCGACGCGATTGTGAAATGCAACTTAGACCATGTCGAGAAACTGCAACCGGTCATGCTCGACGTGCCGACGACCATTGCACCGCGACAGCGAACGCAGGTCGATGTCCCTCAAATCAACAGTTTTCGCCTGCATGAACGATTCCGCTGGCCCGTGGATCAGGTACTCCTCATCGGCTGCGGGCTGGTGGCGCCTCCGGTGCCCGCCGAGAATGGACTGAACATCCCGCTGATTACGGCACCATCACGTGTCGATTTCCTGGTGTTTGTCGAAAGTCGCGGAAAAAGCATCCCGACTGCTGCCACAGTGCCAGCCGGGATTCCAGGCGGAACGGTGGGAAGTGTCGCATTGCCCGCTGGTGTCGCACGGTAAATCACACCAGCAGCGTGGTACTTGATGGCCTGGACGCAATTGCCCTGGCAAAATAGGGGCGGTATATTGATTGGGCTGATTTTTATGGTTCGCCGACGTTCACTTTTTCTGATTCGCATTCAATGAAGCCCGAGTCCGCACGTCGCGTTGTCATCACCGGTATTGGGGTCATCAGCCCACTTGGCAATACTCAGTCGGCGCTTTGGGAAGCATTCCAATCTGGCCGCAGCGGAGTGGGTACCCTGAAATCCGTCCCCACGGACTATCTGCCGACCGCCGTGGCTGCCGAGGCAACGCATTTCACGGGCGAGATCGACAACTTCGGTCCTCTGGACAAAGAACAGAAAAAGGCCGTTAAAAAGGCACTGAAGGTTATGTGCCGTGAAATCCAAATGGGAGTCGCGGCGGCACAGCTTGCCATTCACGATGGTGGCCTCAGCGCCGACAAAATGCAGCCGACACGTTCTGGCTGCGTTTTTGGTGCCGACTACATGATGACCATGCCCGAGGAATTCAACGCCGGCATCGAAAAGTGCCGCGCGGCCGATGGGACGTTTGACTATAGCCGCTGGGCCACCGAAGGAATGCCGCAGCTTTCACCACTTTGGCTGCTGAAGTACCTGCCGAACATGCCGGCCAGCCATGTGGCCATTTTTAACGATTTACAAGGGCCGAATAACTCAATCACTCTGCGCGAGGCGGCCTCAAACCTGGCAGTCGGGGAGGCATTTCGAACCATCACACGCGGCCACGCTGATCTGATGGTCGCCGGTGCCACTGGCACGCGCGTTCATCCGATGAAGGCAGTGCATGCAATTCAAACCGAGCAGATCGCACAGAGCAACGGAAATCCAGCCGCCGCTTCGCGACCGTTTGATTTGAATCGCACGGGGATGGTGCTTGGAGAAGGTGCCGGTTCCATTATCC
>Ga0163150_10008125_pt1 | contig 12039 bp, 9 predicted proteins | sample OliLakLV19P2IB_FD_148628 | JGI IMG/M metagenome (GOLD analysis project Ga0163150, IMG submission 148628) | Freshwater microbial mat bacterial communities from Lake Vanda, McMurdo Dry Valleys, Antarctica - Oligotrophic Lake LV.19.P2.IB | ecosystem: Environmental > Aquatic > Freshwater > Lake >...
ACCTCATCGACACGCCCGGCCACGTCGACTTTACCATCGAGGTGGAGCGCTCGCTGCGCGTACTCGACGGCGCGGTTGCGGTTTTTTGCTCGGTCGGCGGGGTGGAGCCGCAGTCGGAAACGGTTTGGCGCCAAGCCGATAAGTATGGTGTGCCGCGCATCGCCTTCATCAACAAGATGGATCGCGTTGGGGCTGACTTCGACCGTGGCGTTCAGATGATGCGCGACCGGCTCGGGGCGAATCCAGTTCCCATCCAGCTTCCGATCGGTAAGGAGGAGCACTTCCGCGGCGTCGTCGATCTGGTGACGATGAAGGCGTTGGTGTGGGACGACGACACTCTGGGCGCCCGCTGGCGCGATGACGAGATCCCGGCCGACCTGCAGACCGAAGCCGAGGTGGCGCGCGAGCAGCTCCTCGAGGCGGTCGCGGACGTCGACGAGCAACTGCTGGAGAAGTACCTCGAAGCGAAGCCGATCGACGAGGCGGAGGTGCGCGCGGCGATTCGCGCGGCAACCCTGCAGCTCAAGATCGTCCCGGTGGTCTGCGGCACCGCCTTCAAGAACAAGGGGGTGCAGCCGCTGCTCGACGCGGTTGTCGAGTACTTGCCGTCCCCCCTCGACAAGCCGCCGGTGGTCGGCATCAACCCGGATAACGATAAGGAAGAGCAACGTCCCGCCAGCGATGAGGCGCCGTTCTCTGCCCTGGCGTTCAAGATCATGACAGATCCGTACGTGGGTACGCTCACGTTCTTCCGCGTCTATTCTGGCACGATCGAATCCGGTGCCCACGTGCTGAACGCCACCAAGGGCAAGCGCGAGCGGATCGGTCGCCTCTTGAAGATGCACGCGAACAAGCGTGAGGAAATCAAGGAAGTGTACGCGGGCGATATCGCCGCGGCGGTCGGCCTGCGCGACTGCACGACCGGCGATACGGTCTGCGATCAGGACAAGCCGATCATCCTCGAGTCGATCGACTTTCCGGATCCGGTCATTTCGATCGCGATCGAGCCGAAGACCAAGCAGGACCAGGAGCGGCTTGGTACGTCGCTGCAGAAGCTGACGACCGAGGACCCATCGTTCCGCGTCGAAACGGACATCGAGACTGGTCAGACGATCATCAAGGGGATGGGCGAGCTTCACCTCGAGATCATCGTCGACCGCCTGTTGCGCGAGTTCAAGGTCGACGCCAACGTCGGCCGCCCGCAGGTCGCCTACAAAGAGACGATCCGCAAGACGGTCGAACAGGAGTGCAAGTTCGTCCGCCAGACCGGCGGCCGCGGCCAGTATGGGCACGTCGTCCTGCGCCTCGATCCGCTCGAACCGGGCAAGGGGTTCGTGTTCGCCGACGAGACCAAGGGCGGTGTCGTCCCGCGCGAGTACATTCCGGCGGTGGAGAAGGGCGCGCGCGAAGCGCTCGAGGGCGGCATCATGGCCGGCTATCCGATGGTCGACGTCCGCGTCGCCCTCACGTTCGGGTCGTCGCACGATGTCGATTCGTCGGAGATGGCGTTCAAAATAGCCGCTTCGATGGCGCTGAAGGATGGCGCAAAGAAGGCATCGCCGGTGTTGCTCGAGCCCGTGATGGCGGTCGAGGTGATCGTGCCCGAGGACTTCATGGGCGACGTGATCGGCAATCTGTCGAGCCGCCGGGGCCACATCCAGGGGATGGACGACCGCGCGGGCGCCAAGATCGTCACGGCCAAGGTGCCGCTGAAGGAAATGTTTGGATACGCGACTGATCTGCGGTCGATGACCCAGGGCCGCGCCAACTACACGATGCAGTTCTCACATTACGAGCCGGTGCCGTCCGCGGTCGCAGAAGAGATCATGGCGAAGAACGCCGGAGACTCGTGAGCGTCGCGGGACGTGGGAGGAACCAATCATGGCGAAGGCGAAGTTTGAGCGGACGAAGCCGCACTGCAACATTGGGACGATCGGGCACATTGACCACGGGAAGACGACGTTGACGGCGGCGATCACGCGGGTGCTGGCGGCGGCGGGGACGGCGAAGTTTGTGGCGTTTGACCAGATCGACAAGGCGCCGGAAGAGAAGGCGCGCGGGATCACGATCAACACGGCGCACGTGGAGTATGAGACGGCGAAGCGGCACTACGCGCACGTCGATTGCCCGGGCCACGCGGACTACATCAAGAACATGATCACCGGGGCGGCGCAGATGGACGGGGCGATCCTGGTGGTGGCGGCGAGCGATGGGCCGATGCCGCAGACGCGCGAGCACATATTGTTGGCGCGCCAGGTGGGCGTGCCGTCGCTCGTGGTGTTCATGAACAAGGTGGACATGGTGGACGACGCGGAGTTGCTGGACCTGGTGGAGTTGGAGGTACGGGAGCTGCTGTCGAAGTATGAGTTTCCTGGGGATGACATTCCGATCATCCGCGGGAGTGCGTTGAAGGCGCTGGAGGGGGACCAGGGGGAGCTGGGGGCGCCGGCGGTGCTGAAGTTGATGGCCGCGGTGGACAGTTACATTCCGCAGCCGACGCGGGACGTGGACCGGCCGTTCCTGATGCCGGTCGAGGATGTGTTCTCGATCAGTGGGCGCGGGACGGTGGCGACTGGGCGCGTGGAGCGCGGGCGGGTGAAGACCGGCGAGGAAGTGGAGATCGTCGGGATCAAGCCGACGACCAAGACGGTGGTGACCGGGGTGGAGATGTTCCGCAAGCTGCTCGACGAGGGGCAGGCGGGGGACAACGTCGGGTGTCTGCTGCGCGGGACCAAGCGGGAAGATATCGAGCGGGGGCAGGTGTTGGCCAAGCCGGGGTCGATCACGCCGCACACGCAGTTCGAGGCGGAAGTGTACGTGTTGACCAAGGAGGAGGGCGGGCGTCACACGCCGTTCTTCAAGGGGTATCGGCCGCAGTTCTACTTCCGGACGACGGATGTGACCGGGGTGTCGCAGTTGCCGGAGGGGACCGAGATGGTGATGCCCGGAGACAGTGTGAAGTTGAGCGTGGAGTTGATCATGCCGATCGCGATGGAAGAGGGCCTGCGCTTCGCCATCCGCGAGGGCGGCCGCACCGTCGGCGCCGGCGTCGTCGCCAAGATCCTCGCCTGATCGGCACGGAGACCTACGATGCGCGACCTCATCTCGTTCCTGTGCGACCAGTGCAAGCGTCGCAATTACACAGGAACAAAGAACAAGAAGAAGACCACCGAGAAGCTTGCCTTCCGCAAGTTCTGTCCGTCCTGCCGCTCGCATACCCTGCACAAGGAGGGGAAGGTCTGACGGCGCGACCGCGATTGGGGGTCAGTAGCTCTAATTGGCAGAGCACCGGACTCCAAATCCGGGGGTTGCAGGTTCGAGCCCTGCCTGGCCCGCTCACGTGAAGACACCACAAACTATGGCGCTACAGGAACAATTGACCAAAGCGAGGGAGATCGTCCCACGCTCCGTCACGTTTCTTCAGGAAGTGTGGGCGGAGCTGAAGAAGGTCCATTGGCCCTCGCGCGCGGAGACTTACGCCGCCACGGTGGTCGTCGTGGCGGTCGTCGTGATCGTCGCCCTGTTCCTTGGCGGGGTCGATCTCATCGTTGCACAACTGATCCAGCTGATTCTGCGGTGAGTGGTGTCATGGCGAAGGAATGGTACGTCGTGCATACCTATTCGGGGTATGAGCAGAAGGCGAAGGCTGCCCTCGAAGAGCGAATAAAGGCGCTCGGCAAGGAGCTCAACTTCGGCGAAGTGCTGGTTCCCGCCGAACGCGTCGTTGAGCTCGTGAAAGGTCGGAAAAAGACCTCGTCGCGCATGTTCTTTCCCGGGTACATGCTGGTCAACATGGATCTGAATGACGAGACCTGGCACATCGTCAAGAACACGCCGAAGGTAACCGGCTTCGTAGGCGGTTCGACGCGGCCTGCTCCCATTACTGAGCGCGAAGTGCGCGAGATAACCGATCAGATGGCGGAAGGCGCGGTGCGCCCGAAGCCGAAGGTGCTTTTCGAAAGCGGCGAGCAGGTCAAGGTCATCGATGGGCCCTTCCAAGACTTCAACGGCGTCGTGGAAGAAGTGAAGCCCGACAAGGGTAAACTGCGCGTGTTGATAAGTATTTTCGGTCGCGCCACGCCGGTCGAGTTGGATTTCGTGCAGGTCGAGAAGGCCTGACGCTAGGAGGACCCCTAAGGTGGCGAAGAAAGTCATCGCGGAGATCAAGCTGCAGATCCCTGCTGGCGCGGCCAATCCAAGCCCGCCGGTCGGGCCGGCGCTCGGCCAGCGCGGCGTGAACATCATGGAGTTCTGCAAGGCGTTCAACGCCCGGACACAGAATCAGCCTGGGATGATCATCCCGGTGGTCATTACGGTGTATGCGGATCGATCGTTCACGTTCATTACGAAGACTCCGCCTGCTTCGGTCCTGCTCAAGAAGGCGGCGGGAGTCGAAAAGGGCGCAGCGGATCCCAAGCGCGCCAAGGTGGGCAAAGTGACCCGCGCGCAGGTGAAGGAGATCGCCGAGTTGAAGCGGCCGGACTTGTCGGCCGAATCGCTCGAGGCGGCGATGCGAACCATCGAAGGGACGGCGCGCAGCGTCGGCCTCGACGTGGTCGACTGAGGGCGGAGAATCATGGCGGGCATTGGCAAGCGAATGAAGAGCGCGCGGGCGCAGGTCGATCTCGAGCAGCGCTACGAATTGGCGGATGCGGTCGCACTGGCGGCAAAGGTTGCCGCGGCGAAGTTCGACGAGACCTTAGAGCTAGCGATCCGTCTCGGCGTCGATCCTCGACAGGCAGATCAGAACGTCCGTGGTACGGTCGTGCTGCCGCACGGAACCGGTCGGACTGTGCGGGTTGCAGTGTTCGCCAAGGGTGAGAAGGAGCGGGAGGCGACCGAGGCGGGCGCGGACATCGTCGGCGGCGAAGAACTCGTCAAGCGAATCCAGGAAGAGGGCTGGCTCGAGTTCGACAGTGCGGTGGCGACGCCGGACATGATGGGGCTGGTCGGTCGCATCGGAAAAATTCTCGGTCCGCGCGGACTGATGCCAAATCCAAAGCTCGGGACCGTTACCTTCGACGTGGCAAAGGCCGTTCAGGAACTCAAGGCCGGCAAGATCGAGTATCGCGTCGATAAGGCCGGTGTCGTGCACCTGCCCTTCGGAAAGGTGTCGTTCGGAGCCGAGCGGTTGCTTGCCAATGCCTCGGCTGCGCTCGGAAGTATCGTCAAGGCCAAGCCCGCTTCCTCGAAGGGAAATTACGTCCTGACCGTGTCGGTAAGTTCGACGATGGGGCCAGGTATCAAGATCAATCCATTGGCCATGCGAACGTTGGCGGTGTGAGGAGCGTACCGTGAATCGCGAAGAAAAGGCTGCATCAGTCGCCGACCTGCACGAGCGCTTCAGCAAGGCGAGCGTAGCACTGGTGGCGGCGAATCTGGGGTTGACCGCTGGCGAGTCGCGCGCCCTGCGTCGCACGTTGCGGGCGGCCGGCGGCGAACTCAAGTTCGCGAAGCACACCTTGGGCAAGATCGCCATGCGCGGGACGCGCTATGCCGATTGCGGGGCGCTACTGCGCGGACCTCGGGGCCTGGTGTTCGGTTACGCCGATCCGGTGGCGGTGGCGAAGGCGCTTGTCGACTTCGCGGATGCACACGCCAAGCTCCAGATTGACGGTGGCGCCGTCGAGGGGCAGGTGATTCGGCCGGATGAGGTCAAGGCGTTCGCGTCCCTGCCGGGCCTCGGGTCCCTGCGGGCTCGCGTCGCGCGGCAGGCGCTGACGCCCGGTAGCCGTATCGCCGCCTCGTTGCTGGCGCCGGCGCGTCGCGTCGCGGGTGCAGTCGCTGCGTTGGTCGAGAAGCTCGAGGCTGCGGGCGGCGCCTGACTGGGCGTCGATCGCAATTCTTAAAGTCATCACACAATTACTAAACGAAGGAACGGGAGGTACAAATGTCTGAGTCTGCACGCGAATGGTCGAATGAGATCAAGGACATCGGCGACAAGATTATGGCGTTGACGCTGCTCAGGGCGCAGGAACTGGGCGATTACCTGAAGGACGTCTACGGTATTGAGGCTGCTGCCGGTCCGGTGATCGCGGCTGGTCCGATGTCGGCTGGTGCTGCCTCGCCGGCCGCCGAAGCCGAGAAGGAAGACTTCACCGTCGTCCTGACCGGAGCGGGCGACAAGAAGATCCAGGTGATCAAGGTCGTGCGTGAGATCACCGGGCTCGGCCTCAAGGAGGCCAAGGACTTGGTCGACGGCGCGCCAAAGAACGTGAAGGAAGAGGTTCCGAAGGCGCAGGCCGAGGAGATGAAGAAGAAGATCGAGGAGGCTGGCGGAACGGTCGAGCTCAAGTAGGATCTGTTCAGGGCATCACCGAGGGCGACAGTAATGAGTGTCCGCTTAGCGCACAACGTCCGCCTGAGGCGGAGTTTCGGCAAGATCCGGAAGATCATCGATATCCCTAACCTGATCGAGATCCAGCGCCGGTCGTACGACGAGTTCCTGCAACTGGGGTTCACGTCAGCTGATCGCCGGGATACCGGTCTTCAGGGAGTCTTCAAATCCGTCTTCCCGATCAAGGATTTCAACGAGACCGCGTCGTTGGAGTTCGTGAGCTACTCTCTCGGGGAACCCAAGTATTCGGTTCCGGAATGTCACGAGCGGGGAATGACGTTCGCGGCCCCACTCAAGGTCACCATCCAACTGGTGATCTGGGATGTGGATCCAGAGACGGGCGCGCGCTCGATCAAGAATGTTAAGGAGCAGGAGGTCTACTTCGGCGAGATTCCGCTGATGACGACCAACGGCACCTTCATGGTGAATGGGACCGAGCGCGTCATCGTCAGCCAGCTGCACCGCTCACCCGGCGTGTTCTTCGATCACGACAAGGGAAAGACGCACGCCAGTGGCAAACTCCTCTATTCGGCGCGCATCATTCCGTATCGTGGTTCGTGGATAGACTTCGAGTTCGACCCCCGCGATATTCTCTTCGTTCGAATCGACCGGCGACGGAAGTTCCACGCGACTGTGCTGCTGCGGGCCCTCGGGATGACGACCGAGGATCTGCTTAATTACTTCTATCGGAAAGACACGATTCTGATCGACGCCAACCGCTTGGCGAAGGTCTTCAAGGCCAACCAGCTCGTCGGCGGTAAGGCGTCGCGCGACATTCGCGGCGCTGGCAACGAGTTGATCGTCAAAGAGGGGCGCAAGATCACCAAGGCGTCCATCCGTCAGATGGAGGCCGGTGGCGTCAAGGAGATCCCCGTTTCACTGGAGGAGATCGTCGGGCGCGTCTCGGCCCACGACGTCGTCGACCCCAAGACCGGCGAGGTGCTTCTGGAGTGCAACCAGGACCTCACCACGGAGATCCTCGACCGACTCCGCGATGCCGGCGTGAAGGACGTCGAAGTGCTGCTGATGGACGACACGCACGTCGGCCCATCGCTCCGGAATACGTTGCTGCAGGACAAGGTTGCGTCGCCCGAGGACGCGATCATCGAGATCTACAAGCGGCTCCGTCCCGGCGATCCGCCAACTATCGAGACGGCGACCACCTTCTTCAATAATCTGTTCTTCAACCCGGAGCGCTACGATCTCTCGCGCGTCGGTCGCCTTAAGCTCAACTACCGTCTCGGCCTGGATGCGCCGCTGGAGCAGGGAACGCTGCGCCGCGAGGACATTCTGCAGGTCGTCCGCTACCTGATCGAGTTGAAGAACGGTAACGGCCAGACCGATGACATCGACCACCTCGGCAACCGCCGCGTGCGGGCGGTCGGCGAGCTGGTTGAGAATCAGTACCGGATCGGGCTTGTCCGCATGGAGCGCGCGATCAAGGAGCGCATGAGCCTGCAGGACATTGAAACCCTCATGCCGCAGGAGCTCATCAACTACAAGCCGGTTTCCGCGGTGATCAAGGAGTTCTTCGGATCCAGCCAGCTGTCCCAGTTCATGGATCAGACGAACCCGCTGTCGGAGATCACCCATAAGCGCCGTCTCTCGGCGCTCGGTCCGGGTGGTCTGACGCGCGAGCGCGCCGGCTTCGAAGTGCGCGATGTGCACCCGACCCACTACGGGCGCGTCTGTCCGATCGAGACGCCGGAGGGGCCCAACATCGGCCTGATCGCATCGTTGTCGACGTTTGCCCGCGTCAATGAGTTCGGCTTTGTCGAGACGCCGTACCGTGAGGTGGAGGGAGGGCGTGTCAGCGAGCGCGTGCGCTACCTCTCGGCACTTGAGGAGGAGCAGCACGTCATCGCCCAGGCCAACGCCCCGGTGGATGCTCGCGGCACGTTTACGATTGACCGTGTATCGGCTCGGCGAGCCGGCGAGTTCGTGATGGTCCCGCCTGAAGAGGTGGACTTCATGGACGTGTCTCCGAATCAGTTGGTCAGCGTCGCAGCGTCGCTGATTCCTTTTCTGGAAAACGACGACGCCAACCGCGCCCTTATGGGGGCGAATATGCAGCGCCAAGCGGTGCCCCTGCTGCGTACCGAGGCGCCCCTCGTCGGGACCGGCATGGAGAAGGTCGTCGCGCGAGATTCCGGCGTCACGGTGGTGGCGGAGCGCGATGGCGTCATTGAAGCAGTTGACGCCATGCGCATCGTCGTGCGTGCGGACAAGCCGAGCGGTGGCCCGCGCGATCCGGGCGTCGATATCTACAACCTCACCAAGTATCAGCGTTCGAACCAGAACACGTGCATCAATCAGAAGCCGATCGTCCGCGAGGGCGACCACGTCAGTGCTGGCGAAGTGATTGCCGACGGCTCCTCGACCGAGATGGGGGAGTTGGCCCTTGGGCGCAACGTACTGGTCGCCTTCATGCCGTGGGGCGGGTATAATTTCGAGGACTCGATCCTCATCAGCGAGCGCGTCGTAAAGGAGGATCGATTCACCTCCGTGCACATCGAAGAGTTCGAGTGCGTGGCGCGGGACACCAAGCTGGGACCCGAGGAGATCACGCGCGACATCCCGAACGTCGGTGAAGATGCGCTCAAGGATCTTGATGAGAGCGGTATCATTCGCATCGGTGCCGAGGTGCGGCCCGGGGACATCCTGATCGGCAAGATCACGCCGAAGGGCGAAACGCAGCTCTCGCCCGAAGAGAAGCTCTTGCGCGCCATCTTCGGTGAGAAGGCCGGCGAGGTGCGCGACACGTCGCTCAAGGTGCCTCCCGGTGTCGAGGGCACGGTGATCAATGCGCGCGTGTTCTCGCGCAAGGGTGTTTCGAAGGACGAGCGTAGCCGCCTGATCGAGGAAGACGAAACCGCCAAGCTCAAGAAGGACCAAGAGGACGAGCAGCGGATCATTCGCGACTCTACCCTGAAGCACCTGAAGAAGGGGCTCGTTGGCAAGGAGGCCGTCGCCCGTCTCAGCGATGATCAGCGCCGCGTTGTCCTCGCCAAAGGGAAGGTGATCGAGGCTGGGGACTTCGATGAGATCTCGCCGAGCCTATGGGGCGAGATCAAGATTGGCGACGCGAAGGTTGAAGAGGAGACCACCCGGCTGGTCGAGGCCATGCAGGAACAGCTCTCGCTGATCCGGCTCGCCTTTCAGGAGAAGTTGGATCGCCTCAAGGCGGGCGACGAGCTTCCGCCGGGCGTCATCAAGATGGTCAAGGTCTTCGTCGCCATCAAGCGCAAGCTCCAGGTTGGCGACAAGATGGCCGGCCGGCACGGCAACAAGGGCGTCCTGTCGCGGATCCTGCCCGAAGAGGACATGCCGTACCTCGCGGATGGATCGCCCGTCGACGTGGTTCTGAATCCCCTCGGCGTTCCAAGCCGAATGAACGTCGGCCAGATTCTCGAGACTCATCTGGGGTGGGCTGCCCGCTCGTTGGGTGCGCAGTTGGCGGGCGCCGCAGGGCTGAACGGCAAGACCAACCCGGCCTCGCTGCGCAAGACCATGCGCGAACTCTACGGCAAGGAGTATCAGGAGTTCATCGACGACCTGCGCGACGAAGACGTTGTTCGACTCGCCTCCGGAGTCCGCGCGGGCGTCCATACTGCATCGCCGGTGTTCGACGGTGCGTCGGAGGACGAAGTGTTCGGGTGGTTGCAGAAGGCGGGCCTTCCGCTCAGCGGCCAGACCCGACTCTATGACGGTCGCAGCGGCGATATGTTCGCCCACGAAGTGACCGTCGGAATCATGTACATGCTCAAACTGCACCACCTGGTCGACGACAAGATCCACGCACGCTCGACCGGTCCGTACTCCCTTGTCACGCAGCAGCCACTTGGCGGCAAGGCGCAGTTCGGCGGCCAGCGCCTCGGCGAGATGGAGGTGTGGGCGCTCGAGGCCTACGGGGCCGCTTACAGCCTGCAGGAGATGCTCACCGTCAAGTCGGACGACGTTGCCGGTCGCACGCGTATGTACGAAGCGATAGTGAAGGGAGAGAACGTGCTCGAACCCGGCCTGCCTGAATCCTTCAACGTGATGGTGAAGGAGTTGCAGAGCCTCGCCCTCGATATGGAGTTGATCGAGGAGAAGAAGGACGAAGCCGTTTAACGGCGCGGGACGCGGGGGTACGCATGGAAGATCTGTTCACGCTATTTGAGAAGCCGAAGAACCCGCTCATCTTCAACGCGCTGCGCATTTCGCTCGCGTCGCCCGAGAAGATCCGCTCGTGGTCGCACGGAGAAGTCCGCAAGCCCGAGACCATCAACTATCGGACGTTCAAGCCCGAGCGAGATGGCCTCTTCTGCGCAAAGATCTTTGGGCCGACCAAGGATTACGAGTGCAACTGCGGCAAGTACAAGCGCATGCGTCACCGCGGCGTTGTCTGCGAGAAGTGCGGCGTCGAGGTCATCCAGTCGAAGGTGCGACGCGAGCGCATGGGGCATATCGAGCTTGCCACGCCCGTCGCGCACATCTGGTTCCTCAAGAGTCTGCCGAGTTGGATTGGAACGCTACTCGACACGACGCTCAAGGAGCTCGAGAAGGTCCTGTATTTCGAGTCGTATATCGTCACGAATCCCGGCAAGGTGGAGGGGATCGCCTACAAGGAGCTGCTGCACGAGACCGCCTACCGGAAGAAGCGCGAAGAGCATGGCGACGCCTTCGATGCCTCGATGGGCGCTGAGGCGATCCGTCGTCTGCTGAAGGATCTCGACATCGAGAAACTTGCGGTCGACCTCAGGACCGAGATGAAGCAAGCGACGAGTGAGGCGAAGCGCAAGAAGCTCTCACGGCGTCTCAAGGTGGTTACCGCGTTTCGCAACTCTGGGAACCGCCCCGAGTGGATGATTCTCGAGTGCATCCCGGTCATTCCCCCGGACCTGCGTCCGCTCGTCCCCTTGGACGGCGGTCGTTTCGCGACCTCCGATCTCAATGATCTCTACCGTCGCGTCATCAACCGAAACAATCGCCTGAAGCGCCTGACGGAGTTGAACGCGCCAGACATCATCATCCGTAACGAGAAGCGGATGTTGCAGGAGGCGGTCGACGCGTTGTGTGACAACGGCCGTCGCGGCCGAGCGATCACCGGACCGAACAAGCGACCGCTTAAGTCACTGTCCGACATGTTGAAGGGCAAGAGCGGTCGCTTTCGCCAGAACCTGCTCGGCAAGCGCGTGGACTACTCCGGGCGGTCAGTCATCGTCGTCGGACCCGAGCTCCGTCTTCATCAGTGCGGCCTGCCGAAGAAGATGGCCCTCGAGCTGTTCAAACCCTTCATTTACAACAAGCTCGAGGAACGGGGTTTCGTCACCACCATCAAGAGCGCGAAGAAGATGGTGGAGAAGGAACGGCCTGAGGTTTGGGACATTCTCGACGAGGTCATCCGCGAGCACCCCGTCCTGCTGAATCGCGCCCCGACGTTGCACCGGCTCGGCATCCAGGCCTTCGAGCCCACGCTGATCGAAGGCAAGGCGATCCAGCTCCATCCGTTGGTGTGCGCAGCGTACAATGCGGACTTCGACGGCGATCAGATGGCCGTGCATGTGCCGCTGTCGATCGAGGCGCAGGTCGAAGCTCGCGGCCTGATGATGTCGACCAACAACATTCTCTCGCCTGCCAACGGCAAGCCGATCATCGTGCCGACCCAGGACATCGTCCTCGGGCTCTATTACATGACCCGCGAGCGGCCAGAGGCGATC
>Ga0163150_10008127_pt1 | contig 12034 bp, 8 predicted proteins | sample OliLakLV19P2IB_FD_148628 | JGI IMG/M metagenome (GOLD analysis project Ga0163150, IMG submission 148628) | Freshwater microbial mat bacterial communities from Lake Vanda, McMurdo Dry Valleys, Antarctica - Oligotrophic Lake LV.19.P2.IB | ecosystem: Environmental > Aquatic > Freshwater > Lake >...
ATCCATGTATCATGTATATTGTAATTTACTTTATCATCCAGTAAAAAATGCATACAGAAATACATTGCCGGAAGTCGAATTTTAATATTTAAATCCTTCACTGAATTACCAGCCTGTGACTGATTCCTTGTAAGCTCTGAATTAAGAACTAAATATCCCTTAAGTACATTTTTCTCAAATTCCTCATCTGTTTGTGTTGCGGCATTCTCGGGAATAGGGATTTGACGCTCGAATAATTTTAAACTTGACCAGGGATTAAGTATTATTTTGATGTCATCATGTGAATTTAAATTATCAATCTGGTCATACAATTCATCTACAAAATTTGCATTATAAGGACCAAAAATGGTTTTGAGCGTATCTTGAAAATCATCGGTTTTTCTGAGATTTAGAGTTGCTAATTTTAAAATGATCTCTTTATCACCTCCATGGAGATACTCCTCAAGAGAATTCGGCTTTTCGCCGGGGAATAATGATTCAAATTCTAAAATTGCCATGGAATCCATTGATTTTCAATTGTCTGACTTCAGTAAAGTTACACTCTTTTTAGGGCACATAATGCTTCAAAAACCATAATCCAAGTATAAAAAGTTGCTGTTTTTTGGTAGTTGAATATTTCGGTCTCAACTGTACCACCATTTCGGTTTCAACTATACCAGTGATTTCGGTTTGAACTGTACCACCAATTTCGGTTTGAACTGTACCACCTTTTTTGGGTAATGATGTAAAAGCTGTAATCTCAGGATTATGGCAAACAAACCCAAAAATATGCATCAGATCCGAGAAATATTCCGACGTAAGCAACAGGGCGAAAGCAATAGAAGTATTGCTCGCACTACAGGCTTTTCCCGAAGTACTATCTTAGAGTATTTTCATATTCTGGATTTATCCGGATACGAAGTTGCGCAGGCAATTGATCTTTCAGAAACGGCTTTACAGGCGCTTATTGCACAAAGCCGGCAAGATGTTCAACCACCTGGGGCAGGCCGCAAACGGGACATGGAAGTTCAGTTTGAATATATGGATAAAGAGTTAAGCCGGACGGGGGTCACGCGGTTGTTGTTGTGGCAGGAGTATAAAAAGGAAAACCCTGCCGGATATAGCTATACACAGTTTTGTTATCACTTCGGTAAGTATAAAAACATCCAGCAGGCTACTGCTCATTTTGAGCATAAACCCGCGGAGTTTATGCAGGTTGATTATGCAGGAGATATCCTGCATTATATCGATCAGCTAACCGGTGAGCAGATCGATTGCCAGGTATTGGTATGCACGCTGCCATATAGCGGATATACTTATGTGGAGGCCATGCATACCCAGCAGCAGGAAGCTTTTATCGCCGGACTTAACCATGCACTTTATTTTTTTGGCGGTGTTCCTCTCAACATCAGGCTCGACAATCTGAAAAGTGGTGTAAAAAAAGCTAACCGCTATGATCCTGAATTTACCGATCTGATGATGTCATTTGGAAATTCCGCTCAAACAGACCCCACTTCTGCGCTGCAAACTGACCCCTGTGTTTTGACTTTCACTTTTTGATTTATTAATAGCTGTTTTTTAGCAATATTTGGCTAAGTTAATTTTAATTTGTTATTTCAAATTTATCATCTGTTTCAAGGTGTCGTTTTTTCCTTAATGATTCGCCTTTCATTTCGATTCTGTGTGCATCATGAACGATACGATCTAATATTGCATCTGCAATAGTTTGTTCACCTATTATATCGTGCCATTTGCTTACAGGAACCTGTGAAGTTATAATAACAGAAGATTTTCCATGCCTGTCTTCAATAATTTCCATTAATGCGGAACGGCTCTGGGCATCCAGTGGTTGTATTCCAAAATCATCTATTAATAATAATTGTTGTTTTTCCATTTTGGAAAGTTCCTTTAAATAAGATCCATCTGCTTTTGCGATCTTCATACGAGCAAAAAGTTTTGTGCTGTGCTGATACAGAACACGATAACCTAATGAACATGCTTCATGTCCGATTGCTGAAGCTAAAAAACTTTTTCCGATACCGGTGCTGCCGGTGATGATAATATTTTCATGTCGTTTTATAAACTCACAATCGGCTAAGCGGTGTATTTGATTTTTATCTACACGATTATCATCAAAAGCAATTTGTTCTATACTGGCTTTATACCTGAAGCGGGCATCCTTTATTTTTCTATCCAGCTTGCGATTATATCTGTCGTCCCATTCAGAGTTGATCAGATGGGCCACCATTTCGTCAGGTGTAAACTTTTCGTTTTTTTCGGATTCCATTGTCAACTGAAAGGCACGGGCCATTCCAAGCAATTTCATTTGCTTCATTTTGTTTAGCATTTCTTTCATAATTTTTTGTTTTTAATTTTTAATTAATAATTGTTTATTTATTGATAATAATTTTTGCCCCTGATATTTTCATGTTCTGGCATTGTATCCGGTAAAGGATCATTGTCATAATTATCCATGTTCTTTTTTAATATATCCTCAATGATCCGGTAATTGTAATAACCTATTTCATTGGCACGTCTGCAGGCATTAATTAATCGTGCATGGCCAACCCGTTTTGCAAAAGATAAAATTCCCTGACATGATTTATAGGACTGTTCAACATGCTGTCTTTTTGCTAATACCTCTCCGATATAATGCTCTACCACCGGATCAATAAGTTTTGCTTTTTCTAAAAAAAAGGATGGGCTCCATTCGGTCAGATACCTGTGCTCAGGCGATAGGTGTTCAGGATTGGTGGTATAGTTGCCCGGACTGCGCAATCGCTCGTGCGTGGCTATAAGCTCGTATTGCAGGTATATCTCAACTACTGACCTTGAGTATTGCATTTTTAATTTTCTGCCGATCAGTTCAAACGGTACGCTGTAATAATGATGGTCCTCGGTAAGGGAGACATGACCATTTTTCATTACCGTGACCTGTTTTATTTTTCGCATTTCATACCTTGTTTCCGGCAGCGGATACAATGCATTTTGTTCTAATATCCACTGATCTTTCCGTGAGTAATCCCGTTCGGTCAATATCCCATCATTCAAAGAAATGAGATGATATAAAATGGCTGTATTTAATTCCGGGAGAGATAGTATTTCTTTTTCAGGAAGCCTGGTATAAATATTCTGATACACGATCTTCACCATGTTTTCAACATGCGGTTTATCCTTCGGTCTGCGGGGTCGTGCCGGTAATATGGTAAATCCATAATGATCGGCAAAACATTTAAAATTTTCATTTAATGCAGGTTCATATTTATTGGATTTAAATACGGCCGATTTTAAATTATCAGGCACCATCGCCAGGGGAACACCTTTAAAATAATGCAGTGCATTTTCGCATCCGGCGATAAATTCTTCAGCAGTTTGATTACGCATGGCTTCCACATAAGCGAACTGGCTCCATCCCAGAATGGCTACAAAAACCTGCGCTTCTTTTACCTCACCGGTATCAGGTTCAACATAAGGAAACGTTCCACCTGCAAAATCCACATACATTTTATCACCGGTCTTATGTTCGATATGCATGCTCGGATTAACACGCTTGCGCCACTGGTGGTAATAAGTATAAAAAGCTGTTTCCTTATACGTATCCGGATGGTCGGTTTTAAATCTTCTGTACTGCAGTGCAACTGTCATTCCGCGTTTGCGTAATTGTTTTTCCATTAATGGAAAAAAATCAATAACCTGTTTTAATTTATCACTGAGGGGCACCACTTCCGGCGGATGGAATATTTTATTCAGTTCAAAGTCGGTGAGCTTTGCTAATTCATCCCATGGAGTTTTTAATTTAATATATGTTTCGACATACTGCTTTACCGTATTTTTCGAGACACCCAGCCGCAAGGCTATTTTCTTTTTTCCCATGTGCTGGGAATATAATTTCATGATTTGACGCACTTTACTCATACTGATTGTTTTATTCGCCATGATTTATTTAAGTTTACAGAATCGGGATATTACGATTCAGAAACCCGGAAAAATCAACATGCAAAAAACAGTATGTTCAAATCAAAAAGAGAGGGGTCAGTTTGCTCCGCAGAAGTGGGGTCACTTTGGTCCGCAGAAGGGGGGTCAGTTTCAAACGGTCAGGTGGGGTCTGTTTGGCCGGAATTTCCAGATTAGCCCGGGAACGAAATATATAGGTATAAATTTAATTATTCACTAGCAAGAGGCTATAAGTATGCAAATTTAATGAGCTTTGTTTGCAAATTGTTTGCAAATAAAAAAGCTCCCAGCTTTAAAATTCGCTGAGAGCATACTCTTAGTAGTGACCCCGACAGGATTCAAACCTGTAACCTTCTGATCCGTAGTCAGATACTCTATTCAGTTGAGCTACGGGGCCAATTATTGCGCAAAAATAGCAATAAAAAAAACAAAACCTCCGAAAAGTTAATTCCGGAGGTTTGTTATGCATTGTTTGTTTGGAATTATTTCTATTTCTCGTCTTTTTTGATTTGACCTTTGCTTAGGCTGTCGCGCATTTCGGTGTCGGCTTGCAGGTTTCGGAGTTTGTAGTAGTCCATGATGCCCAAATTGCCACTTCTGAAGGCTTCAGCGATGGCGCGGGGTATTTCAGCTTCTGCTTCTATTACTTTGGCACGGGCCTCCTGGGCCTTTGCTTTCATTTCTTGCTCGAGGGCAACTGCCATGGCACGACGCTCTTCGGCTTTTGCCTGCGCAATGTTTTTATCGGCATTTGCCTGATCCATTTGCAGTTCGGCACCGATGTTTTTTCCAATGTCGATGTCTGCAATATCAATGGATAAAATCTCAAAGGCAGTTCCGCTGTCTAATCCTTTCGCCAATACCGTTTTAGAGATATTGTCCGGATTTTCCATTACTGCTTTGTGGTTTTCAGATGAACCGATGGTGGTTACAATACCTTCCCCCACACGAGCTAAAATGGTCTCCTCTCCTGCTCCACCCACTAATTTTTGGATGTTTGCACGAACGGTAACTTTTACTCTTGCTATCAATTGAATACCGTTTTTAGCAACTGCTGTCACCGGTGGCGATTCAATTACTTTAGGATTAACACTCAATTGCACTGCTTCAAACACGTCTCTACCCGCAAGGTCAATAGCAGTTGCCGCTTTAAAATCGAGGGGAATATTCGCTTTATCGGCACTCACCAATGCATTTACTACGCGTTTAATATTTCCACCGGCTAAAAAGTGCGCCTCTAACTGATCGCGTGTTAATGGAATACCTGCCTTATGTGCAGTAACCATATTGTCCACGATGGCACGCGGATCAACCCGGCGCCAACGCATTAATATCATTTGTAATAATGAAATGCGAACGCCTGCAAGCTGGGCAGAGAGCCACAATCCGAACAGTCGCATAAATATCAGAAAGAAAATTAATACCGCCAGTCCGACAACAATTACCAGTATTAATACAGCTTGATTAGAATCCATTTTTAGTTATTTATAGGTTTTACAAAAATTTTGTTGTGTTCTTTTTTTACGATTTCGATAGCAGTATTCTTTTCAATAAAATCTGCCAAAGAATATACCGTCACTCTTTCATCGTTTGCAAATATAGCCTTTCCTTCGGGACGAAGGTTGGTTAATGTTTTTCCATGATCGCCAATATTGAAATTTGAGAGATTTTCATTGTTAACTTTTCCCGTAATTTCCGTTTTTAAAGCCCAATTTTTTGATTGTGTGCGTTTATATCCCCAATAAATAATTCCGCCTGTTGCGAGTATGGAACCTGTTAGCATCCAGTTTCCTGCAGCAGATCCATATTGGTTATACGCCATGTAGAGTCCAATTCCGGCAACAATGCCTCCTAAAATCGAAAAAACAGAAAAGCCAGGTATAAAAAAGAATTCCACGAAAATAAAAAGTATACCAACGGCAATTATAGTAATGATCAGAAGCAAAGGCATAGGCTGAAATATGGTGCAAAGGTATTAAATAACGAGGGAATATTGTTCCTGGCTTAAACATTTAAGCCACCCAAAGCTTTATGAACTTTTTTCTATTTTGCAAAAGGGTCCATTAAGTTGCGGCTTCTGTGTGGTTGTTTGTTTTCACTATCCAGCTGACCTTCGTTAATAAAAGCAACTATTTCGTTTGAACTAATTTTTTTGTCTTTGTCAATGGCCAAGGTGTAACGTAGTTTAGTTTTTATTGTCCCTTTAAAAACTGGTATGTCAAAACTCCAATACTCGTCTTTATCTAACTTAACGGTATGATTACTATTACCACAGACACTCGATAGAAGATAAGAAATTGGTATCCATTCGTTCTTTTCGTTTAAGGCTTCTGCAACAATATAAAGTCGGCTATCACTTGCTTTTAAATTTATCAATGAATCCGACGTGTTTACCAGATATAGTTTGCAACCTAAAACTGCACTATCAATTTTTGAAAGTTCATTTTGATTGATGACTAAATAAAATCCACTTCTTGGAAAAGATTTGTCAATCATTTTTGGCAAGTTGTCTGAATGAGATTCACCTTTGGATTCTTGTGCGTTTTTTTTACTACTGTAAGCGTAACAGTTGCCTCGGAACTGGAAGTTAATATTTACACTATCAAGTTCTATGATGTCTGTTTGCGTCAAAGAAGTTGTCTGTCCTGGAATTTCGGTTGCTGTTGTTTTTGGATCTGTTGTTTTAGTCTGTTCATTGCAGCCCAAAAGTCCTATTGAAATTAATATTGTCGTTACATGTTTCATTTTCATTGGTCGTCTTTTAAAATGCAATATAACTATGGAATTGAGGGTAGTTTTCATCTTTTAATATTGACCCTTTTGCCTACTTGTTCATATCTGAACAGATATATAGGTGGTCCAATAAGTATAATCGGTGTAAACATTTACATACTCATCCTTTACCGCATCGTAATAATAGGATCTTACATTTTTAATTTTAATGGTATATTTCGTATCAGGCGTCATGTTATAATTAAGACCCTGCGGTTCAAAAACAATGGTGTTTTGTCCGTAACCCTGATGATCTTCTAAAATTGCAACTCCTATCTTTCTGTTATTCTCTAATATTTCTACAGTACAACTATCAAAATTTGCATTGCTAATCGAAAATGACCATCTACCGGTATAAAAATTTACCGGCGAATAATATTCCGGCGGCCATACTACATATTTAGTATCGTAAGTATCCGTTATTTTATCATCATAATTCGCATCCTTTCCCCCTAATGCCCACAGTGCCATTGCACTGCCTGAACTTCCGTGACCGAAAACTTTTCGATAAGGATTTAATATCCAACGCCGATGTCCAACTGCCTCATTATTTCCTCCATCATCATCCAACTGTCCCATTAAAGCATCAACACCATCATATCCTAACGACAAATTTGAATTATTAGCACCCATATATCCTTCCGCAGTAAAACATTTCCATTCTTTTGGAGGATTATGGGAAAGGTCGCCGTTTGCCGCCATCATTAAAGCAGCAGCCTGGCATTTTGTATTCCATTCCTCACGCATAATACAATTATCCGGAACACCTGCAATCCTTCGGATATAATTTAATCTTTTCAGAAATTTTTCCTGATCAGCGGCGGATAATTTTCCGGGATTACAAGTTTCTGAGGAACCATTCCATTCAATTCTGTCGGTCCAAGCATCGGTACTTAAATAATTTGTCTGATAATCATACAAGACCCATTTTTTATACAAAGCATTTATTGTCGCATCTTTTGGCAGAATTTTAATTTGTTGGCGAAGTAAAACCCCTGCCTCACTGAATTTATTTTTATCTATCAGCGAAAGTATTTGTGTTACTGCTTCATTTTGTTGCAATAATTTAAAATTCTTATTCTCCGGAAAAAATACTGTCAGTTCGTACATATTCACACTTGCTTTATATACGGAATCCGCATTTTTTAATAAGGAATACAATTTAGTTTCGTAGGCAGTAATTCTTGTTTTATCGGAGGTAAGTCTTTTTATATTATATAAAATTTTTATCCCTTCCGAAAATTTATTTTGAGCGATGAGGGAATCCACCAACAAAAACATTCCTTCCTCTCCCGACTTACCATTATTTAAACAGCTGTAGATCTTTTTAAAGGTATTGCTGCCATTCAGATCACAGGAAACAGAATTTGTGTTAACCGTATTATTCATTTTTGTTTTAAGCAGAATTTCTGACAATAGGGTATCAAGCACAACCTCATTATTTTCTTTACAGGCATAAAGAGTAAAAAGTGAATCCGCTTTTAAATTTTCATTTTGTATTCGCAATGAATTATAGTATTTATAAATAATATCCCACTTCAATTTATGAAAGGGTTTGGGATCAAATAATATATTTTCGATAGTATCCAAATTCATTAAATACACATCAAATACTTTTAATTCGGTATATCCAAACATGGATGCTGATTGACTTTGGAGGAATTGAAGATAATCATTTTCCAGCGATTTATCCTTAAATAAAATCAATGCCCTGTTAAAAATGGTAAAGGCATTTGCATAATCGCGATCCTCATAAATGGAGTATGCTAATGCAGTAAATGCTTCCGATAAATAAGGCTGCGGAATATTTCCTTCTTTGTAATCCAAATAAATTTTTGCAGCAGCGTAGTTATAATATTGTGCGCCCAATTCAAATTCTTCTCTATCCATACAAATTTTCCCTTTGAGAAAATAAGATTCCGGTGTGGGTTGGATGTTCAGAATTTTATTGAGCAATTTTTCCGACTTTGCCACTTTATCATTATCATAATAATTTTGTGCGAGTTGAAATACATTAAATAAGATAGTATCTACCTGTTGCTGGTGTGCGGGAATAAACACTTCTTTTTTATCTTTTAAAATAATAAAATCGAGTGTGGTAAGAGATGCTTCCACACCTACCGGAAAATCTTCTTTAGTTTCCGGGGCTATTGCAAGATGCATGTTCGACAATGCCTTAATTAAATAAGCATCCAAATTTTTTGAGTCCTTATCAATTGTTTTTTGGGCCAGATAAAGCGATTTTTTGTAGTTGCCGCTATTATAGGCTTCTACAAATTTTTGTGCATCGCTGAGTAAGAAGCACAAAAGAAAGGCCGCTGTTAATGGTATGTGTTTCAATTAAATACAATAACGGGAAAATGAAAAAATTTAGTATATCATGATTAGGGTTTTAAAAATTGCCGGGTAGGCGCTAAGATTTAAAGCCCCCAAAGGATGATATTATTGGCACCGATAATTTATTTTCATATTTTTTCTTAGCGCCTCGCGACTTTGCGTGATACTTTTTTCCCACGAAGATTCTAGCTCACAAACGATGATATTATTGGCACCGATAATTTATTTTCCTTTTATTTCTTTGCGCCTTTGCGACTTTGCGTGACACTTTTTTGCCACGAAGATTCTATGCTCACAAACGATGATATTATTGGCACCGATAATTTATTTTCCTTTTATTTCTTTGCGCCTTTGCGACCTTGCGTGACACTTTTTTGCCACGAAGATTCTATGCTCATAAAGGATGATATTAGTGGCACCGATAATTTATTTCATTTTATTTCTTTGCGACTTTGCGTGACACTTTTTTCCCACGAAGATTCTAGGGGCACAAACGATGATATTATTGGCACCGATAATTTATTTTCCTTTTATTTCTTTGCGCCTTTGCGACCTTGCGTGACACTTTTTTGCCACGAAGATTCTAGGGGCACAAACGATGATATTATTGGCACCGATAATTTATTTTCCTTTTATTTCTTTGCGCCTTTGCGACTTTGCGTGACACTTTTTTCCCACGAAGATTCTATGCTCACAAAGGATGATATTAGTGGCACCGATAATTTATTTTCATTTTATTTCTTTGCGCCTTTGCGACTTTGCGTGACACTTTTTTCCCACGAAGATTCTAGGGCCACAGAGGGATACGCGAATAAAAATTAGGAATGGCTTTTTGTGCTGATATATTGTACATTTATAAATGTGTTTTGTAACAAAAATCACTGTATTTTTTTGGGGTTTGGAGTAACTTTGTGTATGGCTTCTAAAATTTCCAGATTCGGGTCAATAGTGCACTTAAAATGCCCGAAGTGCAGAGAGACAGATCTTTTCGTTAATAAAAATCCCTATCATTTTAACGATATGGCAAAAATGTATAAGACCTGCAGTGTTTGCGGACAACGTTTCGAACCGGAGACAGGTTTTTATTACGGCGCCATGTATATGAGTTATGCTATCGGTGTATTTTCCAGTCTTTTCCTGTTCAGCATATTCAATTTTGTTTTTGGCATCACAACAAGCTGGGCCTTTTTAATGGTCGCCATAATCTGGATAGCAATTTCGCCATATCTGTTTCGTTTCTCCAGATCGTTGTGGTTGAATTTGTACGTTAACAATCACCGCGACTTATAAAGAGAATTGAGAATGGAGAATGGAGAATGGAGAACTAAATATACTTAATGATTAACTCCTAAAGTTTGAGACGTTTTTATGATAACCCTCAGACCTCACAGGTTAAAAAAACATGGTAGGTCCAGGGGCGTTCATTTGTTAATTTGTTAATCGGGTAATTTGTTAATTGATTAATGTCCGGCTGTTCATTGGTATATTTTTAAATTGGTACCTTGGTACATTTTTCCCCTTCCCGCAGACCTCGCAGGTTAAAACTACATGGTAGGTGCTACACTCCTGCCATCCAAATCATCAATTTCTCCAACTTCGATTTAATCTCGGCACTGCCGCAGGTGTAATTATTTATCATGATGCAGAATGGCAGAAGGTCGCCGTTTTTTGTTTTTACATAGCCGGAATAGGAACGCACTTTGTACATGGAACCACTTTTAGCGAATATTTTTCCTTCTGCAGAAGTGTTTACTGCAATTGTTTTTAATGTTCCGGTTTGTCCGGCAATGGGAAGCGATTTTTTAAATACAGAAAACTCGGGTTGATTTAATTCGTAATGCAGCATTTTACACATTTGCTCGGGAGTTATCACATTTAATCGCGATAATCCGCTTCCATCTTCCATATTAAATCCTATAAGGTTTATTCCTTTTCCGGTCCAGTAATTTTCTACTGCTTTTATTCCCGATGCGGTACTTCCATCATTTAAAATTACCTTTCCTGTTGTTTTTAATAATGTTTCGGCATATAAATTATTGCTCTTCTGATTGGTGTGATAAATAACTTCACTTAATGGTGGCGAGGTATACTGAAATAATAATTTCCGAACGGTATTTACTTCCTGTTTTTCTCTTTTCATGGCATAAACGGTGGTGGCTTGTTTATTTACTTTTACACCATAATTTGACAAAGCTTTTTTTAATTCCAATGCTAAAAATAAAGGAGGATCAGGCATGGATCCATCAACAGTATACGCTTTTCTATTAGCAGGTATGGTTCCTACTACATAACGATAATAATTATCAGGTGCACCATAAATAAATGCCTCATCTCCACTCCCACCCACCTTCACATCATTCCAGATTGTTAAACCTTCTATTTCAGGAAAAATACTATCCACTTTTGATGTTGTTTTTGTGGAAGAATAATATAAGGTATAAGAATTTTCAAACACATTTAATCCATAAGTACCTGCACCGTAATATTGTCCTATATCATCCCAGTTCCAACTTCCCGGTGTTGCATAATCTTCAAATGCACTTGCATCTGCAATTATATTTCCTGTTATTTCTTTAATGCCTTTATTTTTTATAGTAATTGCCCAAACAGAAAATAAAGAATCGAAACGCAAGGTGGAATCCAACCTGTCGTTTCCCAGCGTAGGATCTCCTGAACCACGTACATATAAATTACCGGTTAAAATACTGTCCTTGGAAATTGTTCCGTCGTATTCGATCAACGTTTTATATCTATATTTTTCCCCAACCATATTTAAAGTAGAAATGGTAGTAACCACCTTCATACTGGAAGCAGGCATTAAACTTTTTTCAGAATCATATTCTGAAATAATCTTTCCGGTTTTGGGATCCAACAAACAAAATCCCCAACTTGCATGAACAAGATCATTGTCGAGCGATAATGCTTTTAATCCACCGTTGAGACGGTTTAATCCAATGGAGTCGATCTTTAATTGTGCGAATACAGGAAATCC
>Ga0163150_10008129_pt1 | contig 12032 bp, 11 predicted proteins | sample OliLakLV19P2IB_FD_148628 | JGI IMG/M metagenome (GOLD analysis project Ga0163150, IMG submission 148628) | Freshwater microbial mat bacterial communities from Lake Vanda, McMurdo Dry Valleys, Antarctica - Oligotrophic Lake LV.19.P2.IB | ecosystem: Environmental > Aquatic > Freshwater > Lake >...
GTTTGAGGGTGATGACGCGCGCTTTAGGATCACCGAACACGCCCCGCACGGTCGGTAGCGGACGAAACCCCGGGAACGCGTATGTATCCCACAGCCGCCGCCGTCGCTTCTCTGCATTGGCCATCCCGAAATCATCTCAGTTTCGAGCAGCCCCGGAAACCCCAATCTTCACTCGGGGAATGCTCGATTTATCCCCTCAAATCACCCACTCGATTCCGTGAAGACCCAGTAAATCTTGACTTGGCGGCTCACGTCACTTCCACTTTGCAAGGGGACAAAGATTACATGGCGGTTGCTACCCGTCATACTGGGAACAGTCTTGTCCTTGGGAACACCGATTATGTTGAGATTCCAGTGAGCTTCACTCAGGCCTTTACCGACTTGGCCAAAGGTAGGAACTGCAAGAGCCAACGCCAAAACTAAGGCCAGTCCAAAAAATAGTTGAGGGTGGAAGGTCTCTCCCTTGAGGAGGCAGTCGTATACCTTCCCACCTGTCTGCTGATTGGTTGAAACCCGCAGTGGGTCTAGCCGTCGCACCGGCGCCAGTGCGAGAAGCTAAAACATGGTTAGGATTTCGCTCCTCGTAATACCGAGGAACGATACGCGAGTGGGCAATGCTCATACCAAAGATGGATGATGCTTCGGAAATGGGGCGAGGTGCGGAAAAGAAGAGCATTCGCCCGCAGACCCGTTTCAATGACTGCAGAAATTTGCACTTCAGATCGCAATCCTGAACCTTGGAGAATGGCCAACTCCCCTAAAGCGATACCTACAGTGAATTGGGGAGAATCGGCAATAAGCGTTCAGAAGCGCCACGTGAGGGGAACGTTGCTGACGGCGAGAGAACTAGACTTGTCACCACATTCTGCCATTATCAACCGGCCCGATAGTAGGATCGAGTTAACTTCGCTTCGGAGGCATTCGATGATCTCTGGTGGCTTCGCCTTTCTTCTGCTGATCTGTTTGCCCGTGTCTGGGCAACCGCACCTGTCTGGGTTCGCTGCAGAGAGTGCCCAACGCATTCGTCCGCCAGAGAAAATCACTTGTTCCCGAGACCATCTGACTTCCTACACAGGCAAGGTTCTGTCCATGAAGCGACAAAGAGGCAGCACCCGTATCCGGATGCGAACGGATGAGGAGACTTCAGAGCAGTTCACCTTGCGTCACGCGACCGACAATCCTTCTGAGTGTTTTCTGATGTGGGGAGAAAGGTTCAGCGAGAGCGACTGGAAGCGGATTGAGACTGGAAAGAATCAACTGCGGCCCGACCTGCGGGCCACAGTCTGGGTTTGCGACAACGGAGGGAATCCCGTTGTGGACTGGCAACCAGCGAAGGACTGACAGCTGCTGATTGCCGATCTTCGATTGTCGCGGGAACCGGGGATTAACTGAGTCCCGCGACATTCGTCAATCAGCAATTCATGAATTCATCGATTTTCGCAATTGAAACGATCATTGCCGGTAGGTGGTCCACAGGCTCTGCATGCGTGTTCCTTGGCCTGCTGTAAACCTGTACATACAGGCATCGTCGCTATAGTCCATGAAGTTCTCGATGGGATCAGTGCCGGCCTGTTTGCACGAGTCCCGACCCGTAGGACAGCCGTAAGCGGGTGAACGCTCGCCAGGTGTATCGCTCACGTAATCGCCAAACTTGCTGCAACCGCCCTGGAAGGTGTGATACAACCCGAGCCAATGCCCGACCTCGTGGGTCGCCGTATCCCCCAGGTTATAGGGCGCGGCGCTCCCGCCCGGCACTGAGGAGTACAGAATGACAATCCCATCATTGCTAGGATTGCTGGAGTAGTTCCAGGGGAAGGTGGCCCATCCCAGCAGGCCGCCGCCCGGATTGTTCGTGTAGATGTTTAGATCGCTTTTGCCGCCCTGGCGGAGAGCAACCTTCATTTGCGCTTCGGCCTCAGAACCGGGGCCCGCCGTATACCACGTGGCATTGGTTGTTCGAGTGGTGCCAGCAACCAGAGAGAAGGTGACTGAATAAGCGGCGCTAAGCACATTGATCTGGTTGGTGATCCAAGCGTCAGGAACATCGCCATTGCTGATTCCAGTCCCATTATTGATCACGTGGAAATAGACGTTGATGGGTGTCGAGATCGCAGGCGCAGCCAGATCATTCACATCCGAAGTCCCTTGACCTCCCGATGCGCCTCGTCCGTTGGCAGCCTTACGAATGGCTTTCTCCACTTCCTCGCCTTCGATCTCGTCGACGTGCCGTGTGGCACAGCGGGCGCCGCTTTCAATGAAAGCTTTCTTGCTTCGCCATACGTGGCCGTTCAGATGAAATGGAATGTTGTCATCTTCATCCGCCACGCCTTGGGCCCGGATAGCCTCACCAATGGTGATGATGAGCGCCAGTCCAAAACCCGTTGCTAAGAGCATCCAGGCCTTTCGTTTTCTCATAATCCCTCCACAGAATAAAATGGGTCCAGCTGTTACCCCGAGAACCTCATACCAGTCGTTGGATATGATGTTCCCTCTTAAGCCCTAAAGGCATCCCCTATATGGGTGATGGCATAGAGGTTTGCTTTGCCTGTTTCATCTCAAGCATTAGCAATTGAGTGCCCAGTCTTGGGGCATGCTTCTCCCTTCCGCGACGATAGAGCGGGCCCAGGGGGAAATGTGGCAAAGACAGGCATTACAGCCAGAGCCGCCGTTCGAGTTACCCAGAGGGCACGAAGAATCGCAGGACAATTACCTTTCCAAAGAAGGGAAGTCGGAGGATAAAGATGAGAAACAAAGAGCGATAGGATTTCACTAGCATCTGTGAACAGTTCGAATGCAACAGTTGTGGTCTTTTCGGCTGCCTGGTTCGCCAACTGGGAGCGAATGAGTTCGATCTCTTTTCCAATGCCCACCGCTAGTTCGATCTGTCCCGTTTCACGATAGACCGTTTCCAGAGCTTCCTTGGCGGGCAAATAATTGGGGTGGTCATGAGCCAGACGGGCGAGGGTCTCAAGAGCCTGGGAATAGCATCGATACTTTACGGCGATCTCTGCCCCAATCATCTCATCCAGTATCTCGGGATTTACGGTGTGCCTCTCCATAAGTTTCACTCCCTGACGACTCAAAGAGGGAGCTGAATCTGGTGGCACTGTGTTTGGATTTCGTTCCCGATTCTCGCGTTTTTGAGTGCTTATGAATTTTCTTCGGCCGTTTGGGGTAGCTGGATTAGGTACAGTCTTGGAGGCTGGCGCTCTTGTGTAGCGCAGCGGCGCTTGAGGCCGTGGCAGTCGTCAGATCAGTCGTTGTCGGTAAAGGTGCTCCTCGACCGGACCTTGAGTCTCAAGCCAGAACCGAAAGTACGGCCTGGACCGGCTCTCAACGAAAATGCGCAGCTCAGCGTGACCCAAGACACGCGAGAAACGTAGGCGACGTATTCAAGTGAAGCACGCCATCGAGAACTAGAGATTTTAGATGTTGCGACCAGCCACGCTGAAGGTGAATTCGGTGGCTATGCCCCTGTCCTGGTAACGGCTCGGCAGGGCGGGATTCAGTGCACAAGCTGTCAATCGAAACCTTGCCGTGAATTCGGACAGGCCAAGTTCCGCGGGATCGCTCAATTCTCGTGAATTTCTTTCCTGAAATCACGTGCCTGCGCGGTGGACAATTCCTCCGGTTGGCCTATAATGACCCTCCATGTCCACTGAATCATCTACGGAAACTCACCCTTCGTCGCCTTCGGACCCGCCCGGATCGGCTGGAAAGAAGGAGACCGGCTCTCTCCGCCAATGGTTTCTTGAGTCCGACACCCCTCCCGAACAGCTAGCGGAAGCCTCCCAGCACACCGACTCCTGGTGGCGCGTCATGTGCCTCACGGGCGTAGACTATTTTTCCACCTTGGGTTACCAGCCTGGTATCGCTTTTCTCATGGCAGGGGTGATCTCACCGATTGCAACTTTCATTCTGGTGCTGGTGACACTTTGTGTGGCGCTGCCGGTTTACCGGCAAGTTGCGGCTCGGAGTCCGCACGGGCAGGGCAGCATCGTCATGCTCGAAGAGTTGTTGCCGCGGTGGCGGGGCAAGGTCTTTGTTCTGGTACTGCTTGGATTCGCGTTAACCGATTTCGTCATCACCATCACGCTTTCAGCGGCGGACGCTACCGCGCACATCCTCGAGAACCCCTTTGTGCCGGAGGCGGTTCACCATCCCGTGGCAGTAACGTTAGTGTTGTTGGGCTTGTTGGGGGCTATTTTCTTGAAGGGTTTCAAAGAAGCGCTGTGGATTGCAGTGCTCTTCGTAGGCACCTATCTGCTCCTGAATGCCATCCTGCTGGCGGTGGGCTTCTATGAGGTATGGACTCATCCGGAAGTGTGGGTCAACTGGAAAAATGCCTTGCTCGCTGAGCATCCCAATCCGTGGGTGATTCTGGGCATCGCGCTCATCTTGTTTCCCAAGCTCGCGCTTGGACTCTCGGGTTTCGAAACCGGTGTCGCCGTCATGACCCACGTGAAAGGGGATCCAGGGGACACCGCCCGCCATCCGCTCGGAAGAATTCGCAATACGCAAAAGCTGTTGCTGACAGCGGCTCTCATCATGAGCGTTGCGTTGATGGCCAGCAGCATCGTGACCACCCTGCTGATTCCTCCAGCGGCCTTTGCCAAGGGCGGTGAGGCCAACGGACGTGCCCTTGCCTATCTCGCGCATCGATACTTCGGCCATGGCTTCGGAACCCTGTACGACATCTCTACGATTTGCATCCTTTGGTTCGCCGGCGCTTCGGCTATGGCTGGATTGCTGAATCTGGTTCCGCGCTACCTGCCTCCGTACGGTATGGCGCCCGACTGGGCCAGGGCCCGCCGGCCCTTGGTGCTGGTCTTCATCGCCATCACACTGACAGTAACGATTCTTTTTGACGCCAATGTGGATGCGCAGAGTGGCGCCTACGCAACCGGGGTACTTTTTCTGATGTCTTCGGCGGCAGTTGCCGTGACGATCTCCACGTGGCACACCCGGCAACGCTGGCTCTATTTGCCAATGGCCGCCGTCTTCGTTTACACCACCGTCTTGAATATTTTCGAAAGGCCCGAGGGGATCAAGATCGCTTCCTTCTTCATTGCCGCAATCGTTGCGAGTTCGCTGCTTTCCCGGGTGATCCGTTCGACGGAGTTGCGCATCCAGGGCGTCGCACTCACGCAAAGCGCACAAGCGATGATCGAGGAGGTCAAGGAGAAGGGCGAAGCGGTTCGAATCATCGCCCATCGACCGGACAAGCGAACCGTCGAAGAATACGATAAGAAGGAAAAGCAGGCCCGTGAAGATCACAGCCTGGACAACGCTGAGCCGGTGGTCTTCTTGGAGGTTTCGCAGGGCGATGCCTCAGACTTCAACGATGAGCTTCTGGTTCGGGGGGTGAAAGTTGGAAGGCACAACGTCCTGAGGTGCAAGAGTCCTGCCATCCCAAACGCCATTGCGGCACTGCTCTTGTACCTGCGGGATACGACCGGAATTCTTCCACACGCCTACTTTGGGTGGACGGAAGGCAACCCCATTGCTTATGTCTTGCGGTATCTGGCGCTAGGGGAAGGGGACACGGCCCCAGTGACTCGCGAAGTTCTGCGAAAGACCGTTGAGAAGCCTCTCGACCGGCCCCGCATTCATGTCGGGTAGCGAGTCGGGCACAACTCCCGGCAGTTCCAACAACCGCAGAGACGCAGAGAAAAACAGGGATCAGGCATGAAGTTCTTCCGTTTTCGCTTTCACCAAAAGAATGAAGAAAATCTAGGCACACCGCGTTCGACCGCCGAGGGCCAGCCGTCCTGAAATCTTGACGGAGGGCTGTTCTCACACGAAGCTCTCCGCGTCTCACCGTCTCTGCGGTGGCTTTTCTGGCTGTTTTCAGGTTCAGTCCTCCTTCCTTCTGCGACAGCCCATCCACGACCCACCCGAACTCCAGAGATCAGGTGGGCGCTCACAGAGAATGGTCGATTTGATGTTTTCTGTGTGGCCAATGAAAAAGTTGGATGCGACGAACGCGATCCCGCACGAAAGTGAGCGCGTCGTCAATCGCGGGCAGTGTGATACGGCTCGACCGTTTTAACCCCTCGACGGGCTAGATCCCGAGCTTCTTCAGCGACAGAGCGTCAGGCTTGCCCGTGGTGCGGAAACCGTTGGCCTGCTGGTAAGCGCTCATCGCTTTGGTGGTAGAGTCGTCCCACTGCCCGTTGGGATCTTGTTTGTAGTAGCCGGCAGCGGCCAAAGCATTCTGGATTTCAAGCACGCGGGCCGATTCAATCGTCCGCTGGCCACGAATCACATTGCGGCGAGGCTTCTTTGAGCGGGAGGCAGTTTTCTTTCGGGTGGAAATCTTCTTGGAAGACTTGAGGCCAGACTGTTTGACCGGTTTGGAAACGGTTCGACTCGATTTGGAACTCGGAGAGGGCGTCTTCGGGGCGGCGTGCAGAGCGGGGATGGAAAACAGAGCAAGTCTGAAACTATAAACCACGGCCAAGCATATCAAAGTGAAATTCAATTTCTTCAGCAGGAATTCTTGCAAGCGGGGGCGTGGTTTCACTCGAAATCTCCGCAAAGTCTACATAAATTTCCTTCGACCGAGCGTCAGGCAAAGTTTAAGGAAAACCAATCGCGGAGCGACAGTGGCCCCGCTGTGTTCGGGATACTACTTGGTGGAGTTAACGCTCAAGGGCCGCTCCAGGCGAATCACCTGCCGGGTTCCCGCCGGAATCTCAATTTCTTTGCCCTTGCGCCGCATCGAATCGGCCAATCCGATCAGGCCGCCCACGCCCGCACCAATCGCGGCACCCTTTCCACCACCTGCGATTGCACCAATGCCAGCCCCGGCGGCAGCGCCACCGGCAACCTCGGTCGCATCACGCTTTCGGGAAGACTCGCCCCGGACGGTGCCCTCTTTGCGGTCGACTTCTTCCTTCTGCGTCTCATCCAAATCAGCCAAAGAGGCCACGATGGTCTCGGAAACGCCATTCGGGAAGATGAGCCGCTCATAAGACAGATTCATCTCCGACCGGCCTTTGACTCGACCTGCTGTCTTGACTTCAGCGACACGGCCTTCGACAGTTGTACCGGCCGGGATCACGTCTTTCCCATTGATCATGATCGCCTCGACAACCTTGGCGGTGAAGCGGTCGCCGGAGCGGTGTGTTTTTGAGTTCAAGGTTGTTTCGAGCCGAACCTGGATTCGGGTTCCGTCAGGCACCGTATACGTTTCGGTTGCCTGGGCCAAAATTGCCGGTGCTGCGCTAACAACGCAAAGCGCCCACAGTACGGAAGCGAAAGCAGTTTTCTTCATTAGATTTCTCCTCGTTTCGGTACTGACGAACCAACCCTGCAAAGTTTGCTGCGAAAGACGGTTCGATGAGGCGTGTCATTATAGGGTTGTCTGATGGAGCAGATCAAGCGGGACGGCCACAACCGATGAAAATCCTGTAGCGCAGACCGCGCTCCTTGCGGTCTGCGGTTTTTCGTCTCCGAATTGCCCGAAAGCCGCAGACCTCCCTAAGATGCAGGAGGTCTGCGCTACACGAACCTGGCTTCATCGGAGCTGAATGCTCGCCCCCCATTCGGAGCTTAGGGAAGTGTTGCTGCCAAGTACAGTGTGCCGATCTCTCCGGACTGCCGATCCAGCCGTTTGATAAGGAACAGGATTTCGGACTCGGGTTTCAACTTGGACACGATGTCACGCAGCGCTTCAGCATTGCGAACCGGCATCTTGTTGATCTGCAAGATGACATCGCGGGCTCGCAGACCTGCGTCGTCGGCCACGCCACCCACCTGGATATTCGTTACCAGCACGCCCTCCTCGACTAGGATGTCAAAGTCATGCGCCTGCTGCGCCGTGAGGCTCTGAACCGTCATTCCCAGTTTGGTTCCACCGCGTTCCGGTTCAGACTCTTCAGAAGGATCTCGGTCCTCCTTAGTGAAAATCTTGGACCGGTCATCAATCGTCAGCGAGCCACTCTGCTCCTTTCCGTCCCTCAGGTACTTCAGCGCGACGCTCTTTCCGGGCGTCAGTTCTGCCACCACTGAGCTCAGCTCCAAACTGTCGTTGAGCTTTCGACCGTTGATTTCGCGGATCACGTCCCCTTGCTTCAGGCCAGCCCGAGCTGCCGGACCGTCGGCGGGCATTACCTTGCTTACCACGACGCCTTTGCCATCTGGCGCGCCAAGGGCGCGCAAAGTGGTACTGGTCGCATCGCTCTGCATCTGGATCCCAATTGCGCCACGTGTGACCTTTCCTGTCTTCACCAGTTGGTTATAGATGTTGGTCGCCGTATTCGACGGCAACGCAAAACCCACACCGGCATTTCCGCCCATCGGCGAAGAAGTCAGGATGGCAGTATTCACTCCAATGACTTCACCGGCCATATTGACCAACGGCCCACCACTATTGCCTTGGTTGATGGCTGCGTCAGTTTGCAGGAATCGTTGATATTGCGACCCGCTGCGTCCCGTGGCGCTAATGATGCCTGCTGTGACGGTCTGCTCCAGGCCAAACGGGCTGCCGATTGCGAGAACCCAGTCCCCTTGAGTCATTCCATCGGAATTGCCAAGCTTGGCTACCGGCAAATCCTTCTTGGTTTCAATTTTAAGCACGGCAATGTCGGTGCCTTGATCTTTGCCAATGACCTTCGCCTTGTACTCGTCGCCAGAAGCAAGGCTCACGTTGATCGTGTCGGCTTTCTCGACAACGTGAAAATTCGTGATGATGTAGCCTGCTTTGTCCACCACAAATCCGGACCCCAAGGCCCGCGTTTTCATGTCGCGCCGCGGCCCTTCCATTGGCCCGCCGAAAAATTTCTCAAAAAAGTCGAAGGGTTCCTCTTGCGGGTTCCCAAAGGGAGACTGCCTGCGATCGCGGCTTGGCGCCTTGACAATTGTCTCCGTGTTGATGTTCACGACGGCCGGTTCGACCTGCTTCGCAATCTTCGAGAACTCCGAAGAAAGCTGGGAAGGAGAAGGAATCACAATGGCCGTCGCGCCAGGGGCGATTCCAGGCTTGTCCGCATTTACAGAGCGATTGATTACGGTGCCAATCACAACGCCAATGGCGAGCGTGGCGAGTATCAGGGAGAAGAATAGAAGCTTTCGTCTTCTCATGGTTTCTATCATCCTTTCGATTAGTGGAATCATAAATTGTGGATTTCAACCTGCGGTTTTCAAGTAAAGAGCAAAGCAACCCAGACTCCAAACCACTTCGAGGAGTCCGGCTTCAAGGAATCCCTTGGTTTTGCTATAGTTCGTCGAAATGTCCTGACTAGGAAAGATTCAGTCACAGCAACTTCGAATGCTGTTTTGGCAGATTCACGAGGAAAGAAAGTGCGAAAACTGCAGATGACGCAGCCAGCCCGCTTGCAGGTAATGCCCAAGAGTGAAGATCGCAAGGTACCCGCAAGCATGAAACTGGGGCGGTGGCGACGGGCGGGTTACGCCGTTGTGATGTTGAGCTGTCTTGCTGCTGAAGACCAACTCGCCCAAAATCGCCAGCGGCCCACGCGCCCACGCCAGAACCTGCCGGCTGATGCCAGATCCGCAACGCCGCCATCGCCACCCTTGCCTTCCTTTACCCAGGAAGAACTGCAAGGAATGCAAGCGGTACTGGAGACATCGCAGGGGCAGATTGTCCTGGAGTTCTATGCCGATCTGGCGCCCTCGCATGTGAAGTACTTTGCCGGGCTGGTCAAGACCGGCTTCTATGATGGCACGACGTTTCATCGAGTGATCTTGCGGGGAATCGTTCAGGGCGGTGATCCGTTGTCGAAAGATCCGACGAAGAAGTCTCTCTACGGGACCGGCGGCTTGAAGAAGCTAAAGCCGGAATTCAACAAGCAGCCGCACGTTCGAGGAATCGTTTCGGCAGTTCTTTTGCCCGGCGACCCTGGCAGCGCGGGATCGCAATTCTTTGTCTGTGTTTCCGACCAACGACAACTTGATGGCCAATACACGGCTTGGGGTCGCGTCGTGGAGGGAATGGAAGTGGCAGACAAGATTTCAGAGTCGCCTGCTGGCCCGAATCAAATGGCCAAAGACCGCATCGAGATCACCAAAGCGTTCTTGCGGCCCATCCCGCCGCCAAAGCCGATTCCCTTTGCCGATGCCACCGCCGAAACCATGAAGCGTTATCGGGTACGGTTGGTGACGACGCTGGGAAGTATCGAGATCGAGGTCTTTCCAGAGAAGGCGCCAGAGACGGTGCGGAATTTCCTCAAGCTGAGCAAGGTGGGTCTGTTCGACGACACGGTCTGGCACCGCATCGTCGCCGGTTTCGTGGTTCAGGGTGGCGATGTGGCGACGCGCACCATTCCACTGACCGCCGAACAGGCCGGCAAGTTTGTGAGGAATCTGCCCCCGGAGTTCAGCGACCTGAAACACGAGAGGGGAAGTGTCTCCATGGCGCGTGGGGAAGCGCTGGACAGTGCCAGCACGTCGTTCTTTATTTGCCTTGCACCGCAACCGACCCTCGACGGAAAGTACACCGTGTTCGGAAAGGTGGTCGCCGGCCTTGAAGTGGTCGACCAGATGGGGGCTGTTCCGGTGTTCGACAACGAAAAGCCTAAAGAGCGCCTCGACCTCATTCGTGCCGAAGTGTTGGAGATGCCATAGTCTTGCTTGGGAGCAACGGCTTGTCCACGAAGGTCACGAAGAAACACGAATGAGAACCGCGCCCTCTTCGTGTTTCTTCGTGACCTTCGTGGATTTACAATCCAATTTCCCTCCAATTTCCCGCTTGATTCTCGTTTTCCTTGTGGTAGTATCCCCGCGTTCCGATAGTACATCTGCCTCACCCAAGCGATCACAGGCGTTCCAAAACTGGGAGGTTCCGGCAGCATGCCGATGGTGCTTCAGTTTGCCAATGTTCTGGTATTCTTGGCGGTGGGCATCTTTTTTCTTGCATTCACTTTAACCCTTTCCAGTCTCTTCAGGCCCTCCAAATACAGCGCGGAGAAGTTAACCTCTTACGAATGCGGCGAGAATCCCGTTGGCAGTCCGTGGATTCAGTTCAACATTCGCTTCTATGTGTTTGCTTTGATTTTTATCATATTCGACGTGGAAGTAGCATTCCTGGTGCCTTGGGCCGTCGTGTTCAAGAAGCTCGGGATGGTTGCTTTCGTGGAAGGGCTGATCTTCATTGCGATTCTGGCCGTTGGGTTGGCCTATGTCTGGGCCAAAGGAGACTTGCAGTGGGTGCGGCCTGAGGAGCGCGGCAGCGAAGAATGAGCTGCCGAAAGCGTGTTCGCTTTGATACCTGAGTCAATCAAGTTCGGCACGGCCACTAACGTTTATTAGGATGGATGATGAGCGTACTCGAAAATCGGTTCAGCGATAATATTGTCGTGACAACCGTAGACAGTCTTTTCAACTGGGCAAGGGCTTCTGCGCTTTGGCCGATGACGTTCGGGCTGGCGTGCTGTGCCATCGAGATGATGGCCACAGGCGCATCGCGCTTCGATTGGGAACGCTTCGGGCTCATTCCTCGGGCCAGCCCGCGCCAGGCCGACCTCATGATCGTCGCAGGAACAGTGACATTGAAGATGGCGACTCGGGTGAAACGGCTCTATGAACAAATGGCCGAGCCCAAGTACGTCATCTCCATGGGGAGCTGCGCGAACAACGGCGGGCCCTACTGGAAGCATGGTTACCACGTTCTCAATGGTGTCGATCATGTCATCCCGGTCGATGTGTACGTGCCCGGCTGTCCTCCGCGACCCGAGGCGCTGTTGTTCGGGATTATGAAACTCCAGGAAAAAATCATGCGCGAGCGGGTGCTTCGCAAGAAGGGGGCCGCCTAAATCAATGAAGACGGCGCCGGAAATCCTTCAACTCCTTCAGGCACAATTCCCTGAAAAAATCATGAAGTCGGAGATGGGCGTCCTGGACCCGTGGGCTTTGGTCGAGGCGGGCGCCATCGTCGAGATCTGTACATTTTTGAAGAACCACAAGGACTTGGCGTTCGATACCCTGGCCTGCCTGAGTGGTGTCGACTACAAGGGATTTAAGGGCGAGGCAGAGCGGCTTGAGGTCGTGTATCACTTGTTCTCCATGAA
>Ga0163150_10008130_pt1 | contig 12032 bp, 3 predicted proteins | sample OliLakLV19P2IB_FD_148628 | JGI IMG/M metagenome (GOLD analysis project Ga0163150, IMG submission 148628) | Freshwater microbial mat bacterial communities from Lake Vanda, McMurdo Dry Valleys, Antarctica - Oligotrophic Lake LV.19.P2.IB | ecosystem: Environmental > Aquatic > Freshwater > Lake >...
CGCGAGGTCGACATCGTGAGGCCGGGCGGCAGGTCGCCATCGATCACGGCCCAGAAGTACGGCGGCTGACCGCCGGTGGCGGTGAGCTGGAAGTCGTACGCAGTGTTGAAGATCGCATCCGGCACATCGGTCTGATCGATCACGACCTCGCCGCAGGTAGGCGGCGGCTGAAGCGTGAAGGAGAAGTTCGCCAGTGCGGACTGAACGCCCAACGGACATTCATCTTCGACGCGGAGCGTGAAGTTGAACTGCTGCCCGACTTCTTCCGGATCGGTCGGCGTGCCGCTCAGGGAGCCGGTGGACTCCACCGTCATGCCCTGCGGCAGCAAGCCGTCATCCAGGCTCCAGGTCAGCTCGCCGAACCCGGTCCCGAACAGCGTTGCGTTGTATGCCTGGCCAAACGTCGGATCCGGGAACGCCTCGTTTTGGATGCTGATCTCAGGACACGCCGGTCCGGTGACCGTGATCTGAAGATCAATCGATCCAATCCCCGGATTGAACTGGCAGCTATCCGTGGCTTCGACGGTGAACTCGAAGGTCTGACCGATGAGGCCTGCATCCGTCACGATGCCGTCGATCTGGCCGTTCGTATCGAGCGACAGGCCAGCAGGCAGCTGCCCCCCGGTGATCGCGTAGGTGTACGGCGGCAGTCCGCCGGTCGCCTGGACCGTCGCGCCGGGGTACTCGACGTTCCACTCGGCGCTTGGCGGTTCCAGTCCCTCGATGGAGACTTCGCCGCAGGAGCCCGCCGGATTCAGAGTGACCGTGAAATCGGCGGTCGCGGACTGGACGCCGAAGGCGCACTCGTCTTCGACCATCAAGGTGAAGTTGAACTGCTCGCCAACCTCGAAGGGATCAATCGGCGTACCGGAGATGGAGCCCGTCGGATCGACCGACAGACCCAACGGCAGCGATCCGCCCTCCAGGGACCAGGTCAGTTCGCCTTCACCGGTCCCGAACAGGGTCGCGTTGTACGACTGACCCAGTTGCGGATCCGGGAACCCGGTGTTCTGGATGCCGATCGCAGCACAGGTCGGACCCTGCACGGTGATTTCGAGATCCTGGAAGTCGATCGAGGGGTTGACCGGGCAGGAGTCGGTAGCCGACACCTGGAAGGTGAAGGTCTGGCCGATCAGGAGCGGGTCGGTGATCAGGCCGCTGATGAAGCCATCGCTCGACAGCGTGAGGCCATCCGGCAGTTGGCCCGTAGAACTGATGTCCCACGTGTAGGGGGCCTGACCGCCAGTCACCTGAAGCAGTGTGCTGTAGGGCACCTGCCAGGTGGGATCGAGGATGTCGGTGGTCTCAATGACTGTCGTGCCGCAGCTCGGCGCCGGCTGCAGCGTGAAGCTGAAGTCCGCCGTCGTGGTCTGCGCACCGAGGACACACTCATCGGTGACGTGCAATGTGAAGTTGAACTGCGTGCCAACCTCTTCGATGTCCGTCGGGGTACCAAAGAGCGCCCCATCGGGATCGACTTGCAGACCGGTCGGCAGAGCGCCGCCCGCCAGCTCCCAGGTCAGATTGCCTTCGCCAGTTCCGAACAACGTCGCGTTGTACGCTTGATTGAACTGCGGATCGGGGAACGCCTCGTTGTCGATGCTGATGGGACCGCACTCCGGACCGCGGACGGTGAACGTGATCGTGCCGGTGTCGCTCGACTGATTGAACGGGCAGCTATCGACCACATCGACATCGACGTTGAACTGGATTCCGATGTCTTCCGGTTCGGTCGGCATGCCGCTGATGACGCCGTCAGCACTCAGCGAGAGTCCTTCGGGCAATCCGCCATCGTCAAGACTGAAGAAGTACGGAGCCTGACCACCAGAGGCTTCCAGCTGTGCGCTGTAAGACTGCAGATAGAACGGATCCTCAATGACGGTCGTGTCCAGGCTCACCGGACCACAACCCGCGGACGGGTTGAGAGTGATCGAGAACGTGGCCGTGGCCGTGGCGGGTCCGTTGGGGCAGGTGTCCTCGACCTCGACGGTGAAGTCAAACTGGGTGCCGACTTCCTCGATATCGGTCGCGATCCCGCTGATGCTGCCATCGGCATCGAGGTTGATGCCTGTGGGGAGCCCACCGCTGATCAGCGACCAGCTGTAGGGCTCGGCACCGCCGGTCGCTTCGAGCAACTCGGCATAGGGCTGCCCGATAACGGGATTGAGCAGATCGGTCGTGGTGATGGTGATCGTCGGACAGACCGCATCTTCAAGGATGAGATCCAAATTGATGATCTCGACCTGGCTTGGATTGCAGTCGTCGAATACGGTGAACTCGACATCGTAGGTGCCGGTCTCGTCGTCAGGCGTGCCTTCGATGAGGCCGTCGGTCGTCATGACGAGTCCGCTGGGCAGACCCAAGGCCGACCAGGACAGCGGATCCTTGCCGCCGGTGGCTTCCATCTGGAAGGAATAGTCCTCGCCGTTGGTGGCACCCGGCAATCCATCCGTGGTGATGCTCAGACCAGCGCAACTCTCGGGCAGCAGGGTGACCGTGTAAACCTGGCTCACAGTCTGGACACCCAGCGGGCAGGAGTCGTCCACCTGGACGCGGAACGTGAATTGCTGACCAATCTGGCTGGCATCGGACGCCACACCTGCGAGGCGACCATCGCTGGTGACCGTGATCCCCGTGGGAGGTGTCCCACCAGGAACCAACGACCAGGTCAGCGGCGGGACGCCACCGGCCGGCACGAAGGGCACGTCGTAGGTCGCGCCGAAGCTCGGATCGGGCACTGTGGCCGGACCGAAGCTCAGCGCGGTGCAGTTCGGGCCATCCACGATGATCGTGAAATCGGCCTCGGCGAACTGCGGATCGAGTACGCAGGAGTCGCTGACTTCGACTGTGAAGTCGAAGCCCTGGCCGATCTCGCTGCCATCCGTCGGGGTACCACTGATGACGCCAGCGGCGTTCAGTGTGAGACCCGCCGGCAGATCGCCCGCGATGACGCTCCAGCTGAGGGGCGGCTCGCCCGTCGCGGAGAGAGCGACGTTGTACGCCTGGCTCCAATTCGCGTTCGGCAGACCAGCGGTGGTGATCTCCAGTTCATTACACGCCAGCTCGGGGCGGAGCGTGATCGTGTATTCGGCTTCCGCGTTCTGCGGCGCCAGCGGGCAGCTGTCGGTCACGCCGATGGTGAAGGTGAACGGCTCGCCCGTCTGGGTCGGATCGGTCGGCGTGCCTTCCAGCAGACCGCTGGCATTGACGCTCATTCCGGTCGGCAGCGACCCTTCGAGGAGCGACCAGGTGAAGGGTGCCTCGCCATCCGCACTCAATGATTCGCTGTAGGCGTTGTTGAGGATCGGATCCGGGAAGCTCTTGTTGAGGATCGCGATCGGATCGCAGGTGATGGTCGTCGTGACCGTCATCGAGAACGTCGCCGTCTCGGTCTGCGCTCCGCCCAGGCAGGAGTCGGTGGCTTCCACGGTGAACGGGAACTCGACATCGATGTCGCTCGGATTCGTCGCCGTCCCACTGAAGATGCCGCCGCCGTTCATCGTGATGCCGGTCGGCAGCGTGCCACTGATGATCTCGAAGGTGATCGGCAGTTCGCCCAGCGCCTCAACACTCGCCGCATACGGCGCGTTGAAGACTGGGTTGGGAACAAACAGGGTGGTGATCTGGAGCGCCGCGCACCCTGGAGGGCGGACGGTCATGTCGATATCGATGGAGTCGGTTCCCGCGCCGTCCGGGCACGAGTCCGTGACCGTTACCGTCGCGGTGAACGGCACGCTGATCTCCTCGATCGTGTTCGGGGTGCCACTAATGAGGCCGTTGATGTCGATGTCGATGCCGGTCGGGAATCGACCGGAAGTGACTTCCCAGGTGTACCCAGGGACGCCACCTGAGGCGAGCATCTGGATGGAGACGGGCACTCCGAACGTCGGATCGTCGATCGTCTGTTCCTGGATATCCGGCAACGAACACGCTGGATCTTCCAGCGTCAACGTGAGCGCCTGCGTGACGATCTGCGCGCCTTCGGGGCAGGTGTCGCGAACTTCAAAGTCGAGGTTGTAGGTGCGCGAGGCATCGTCCGGCGTGCCGCTGAGCAGCCCGTCGGTGCCGAGGGTCATGCCACCCGGCAGCGATTCCGAGGCACCGGTCAGCGCCCAGGTCTGGCTCCCGAATCCGCCGGAGGCTTCCAGCTGGAAGCTATACGGCGCGAGGTTGGTCGCATTGGGCAGCGCGGTGGTGGTGATGCCCAGCGTAGGACAACCGGTCGCCGAGACATCGAGGGTGAAAGTCTCACGATCGGTGCGCGGCGTTTCGCAGCTGTCCTGGATCTGCAGGGTGATGTCGTAGCTGCTCGGACCGGACGCGGGCAGTGTCCCGGTGAGAGTCCGGCCATCGGCATCGATGAAGAATCCAGGCGGCTCGCCCGACACGATGGTGACGGGGCCGACAGGTGCGGTGCCGCCGCTGGTGAGCATGGTCACGGAATACGGCGATCCAGCGGAGCCCGGAGGCAGATCGCTGGTGCCGGTCGGCGACGTCAGCTGCGGGGTCGGCTCCGGACAGGCGGCGGTATCCGCCACCGGCAGGGTGAAGCCCTGCGAATCGGAGAGCGCGCCTTCCGGACAGTTGTCCGTCGCGCGGAGGGTGAAGACGAAGCTCTCGCCGGCATCGTCCGGATTGGACGGCGTACCGCGCAGGCGGACCGTGATCCGGCGATTCAGCTCATCGAGGATCGGGGTGAGGATGATGCCTTCGGGCAGCGCGCCGGAGTCGAAGACCACCGTACCGGGGCCGTTCGGCATATCGACGTTGAAGCTGTGGTCGTAGAGCGTGTCGATCGATGCGGTCGGGAGAATCGCGGGGCTGTTGAACGCGGGTCCGTCGCCACACGGGACGACGAGCGTCAGTTCCGCCGTGTCCAGCTGGATGGTTTCGCAGCTGTCCTGGACAGTCAGGGCGATCGTGTAGGTGTCAGGGGCCGTCGGGACACCGGTGAGCAGACCGTTGCCGTCGATCGAGAAGTCGGCGGTCGGCGGGGTGATTTCCGCGGACCAGTTCAGCGTGCCCTCGCCGCCGGTGGCATCAAGCTGGAACTCGTACGGGGTATCCAGCGCGCCATTGGGCAGACCCGTGGAGGTGATCACCGGCGCCTCGTCGCAAACCGGGACGATGCCGCCCTCGACGGGAATTGTGATCCGCGCCTGGTCGAAGCGTCCGCCGACCGGCGCGAACTGGGCGCCAGCACGCTGGCCGGTGTTGTCGCCATCGCAGTTGTCGACGATGCGAGCGAAGAAGGAGATCTGCTCCGGAGCATCGGAGGCGGCAATACCGCTGATCAGGCCCGTCTCACTGTTGAGGAAGAGCCCGAAGCCGATGTCCGGCGTACCGGTGCTGTTGCCCGTGACCGGATCGAGCACCTGGAACACCAACGGTGGCTCACCGCCGGTGGTCTCGAGCTGGAAGCTGAAGGGCTGGCCGACGACGGACGCCGGTGTGGTGATGTCATCGAGCTGGGGAATCGGCGTCGAGCAGCCAATACCGCCGCCGCCGAAAGTGACCGTAAGAATTGGCTCGAAATCACAGACCGCCTGTCTGGGATCGTTGGCATTCGCGGCGAGGATGCCGGCGTGCACCGTGATCTGATCGGCGGGATTCCAGTCGGGCCCGAGATCCGCGAGGGCATCCCAGAAGAAGGTGACTTCTTTACCGTCGACCGGAATGTCGATGATCGTGTCGCGATTGTTGAGATCGATCGATCCCGGCGCGGCGGTCATCAAACGTTTGGGATCTGTGGAGACAGCGGTACGTCGCCAGGCGATACGCATGTGTACCGGAATGGCATCGACCGCGTTGGTCCGGGGCACCGCGAGGGTGATCGGAATAATCGCGGAGTTCTGTTCCGCAGCAAGGGTACGGATATCGATGTTCAACGTACCCGAGAGCTGCTGACCGCTGGGTGTGGTGGGGCCTCCCCCGCCTCCGCATGCGCTAAGCAGAATGAGCGACCACAGTAGGGCCAACAAACGGACCCCGGCGAGCGTGCGAGCCATAGCACGTACTCCTCTGTCCCAAAGACGTCAATTGACAACGGGCGCCGGCTTTTGATTGGCGGGCGCGCAGCATCTGGTGCGTGTGTGTGATGCAGCCCACAGATTAGCACCGGATTAAGCGAAAAATCCTTCATGGGGACATAGTCAGGAGCCTGAATTCAGGCCAATTTCACCCCTGGCTTTTTTTGCGCAGGGGCTGGACCGCCTCAATTGCAGACAGGCCAGATCACATCTGATGCCAAACACGACTATTTGCTTCAGGGTCCCAATTCTGCCCCTACAATTCCCCCATGACCTCCAGCGCCCTTCGCAAAGAGAACGAGCGGAAGTACTTCGACGAAAACTGGGAGCATGGCACCCGGAAACCCGCCGCGAAGTTCTACTCCATAACCGATTCGAGCAAAGCCGCCTACGATCGGGCCCTGTTCGCCGATTGCGCGGGCAAGCGCTATCTGGAGCTGGGATGCGGTCCCGGCGATCGGGGTGCCCGTCTCGGTCAGGCTGGCGCCGAGGTCATCGGACTGGATATCTCCCCCAAGGCGGTGGAAATCGCCAATGCAGGCGTCGCCGAGCGAGGCGTCGGCGACAAGGTGCAATTCCATGTCGGCGATGCCGAAGCGACCGGCTATCCCGATGACAGCTTCGATGTCGTCTACGGCACCGGGATCCTCCATCACATCGATTGCGAAGCCTCCATGACCGAGATCCGGCGTGTCCTCAAACCGGGAGGCGTGGCCTACTTCTATGAGCCGCTCCGGCATAACATTTTGATCAATCTCTACCGCTTCCTCACGCCGCACCTGCGCTCCCCCGATGAGAGGGCCCTCACGATCAGCGAATTGCGGATCGTCCGACGCCATTTCACGCGCATCACGGAGTCCTACTTCCACCTCACCGGCATCGCGGCGGTCCCCTTTCGCAAGACTCCACTTTTCACACCCATGACGCGCATGTTCGAAGCGATTGATCGGGCCATCTTCCTGCTGCCGTTTATGCGCCTCCAGGCATGGGTCGTGGTACTGGAGCTGCGTGATCCGATCGCGTGATTCCCACATAGGTCATCGGCGCTTTCGCATGATCTGTGCTATTCCTTGCCTGTTATGAAGCCTCCCTTCCGCATCCTGATCATGGGCGCCACCGGATTGGTCGGACGCGAAATCCTCCGCATCCTCGAGACGCGCGACTGGGCGAACGAGGAAGTCGTCGTGGCGGCGTCACCGAACTCCGTAGGACGGCCGCTGCATATCGGCACCGAGCGCCTGACCCTTCAGGATGTCACGAAGGTCGAGTGCCGTCCCCGCGATCTGGTGTTCTTCACGGGTCACGATGACCTCGCCGCCGATCTCGTGCCGAAGGTGGTTGCCACCGGAGCGATCGTCATCGACAACTCCGCGACCTTTCGCATGGATCCCACGGTCCCGCTCGTGGTCCCCGAGATCAACGCCGATGCGATGACTGATCAGCACGGACTCATCGCTAATCCCAATTGCACGACCATCACGTTTCTGTTGCCGCTGGCAGCGCTTCATCGCAAGTGGGGCGTCGGCTGGGCGAGTGTCGCCAGCTACCAGTCGATTTCCGGCGCGGGGACTGCACCCTACGAAACGTTCCGTCAGCAAATGACCGATGCCGCCCTGGAGGGCAAGTCCTCCGATGCGAGTCGATTGCCCTACAACGTCATCCCCGCCATCGGCAGCTTCAACGAGACCGGAGCAACCAGCGAAGAAACGAAAATGCGTCTGGAGAGTCGCAAGATTCTCGGCGATGACACCGTCACTGTCTTCGGCACCGCGGTACGCGTCCCGACCATGGTCGGACACCTCACCGCCGTGCATGTCCAGCTGGCATCGGCGCCGGGATCAATTGATGAGGTGCGCGAGATCATCGCGGCATTCCCCGGAATCGTGTTGCAGGACGATCCCGCCGCCGGCATTTGGCCGACCCCATTAGGCGTCGCGGGCACCGATCCGGTCGCGGTCGGACGCATCCGGATGCTCGATGAGCGGACGGTGGGGTTTGTGTCCGCCGCCGACAATTTACGTAAGGGCGCGGCACTGAACGCGGTACAGATCGCCGATGCGCTCCTCGCACGGGGTTGATACGGGAAAATTTTGATGCTGGCCCCACGCATTAGCGCGGGTGTTGTAGCGCAGGCGCCCCGCCTGCAACACCACGAACGACCGAGTCCTTCATGTTGCAGGCGAGGCGCCTGCGCTACAGGAGGCCGGGTTTCTGCCAAATCGTGCCGCATGTGAAGCGTCCCTCAAACTCCCGCGCCGACGCGGGGGTTGTAGCGCAGGCGCCCCGCCTGCAACACCACGAACGACCGAGTCCTTCATGTTGCAGGCGGGGCGCCTGCGCTACATGAGCCCGGGTTTCTGGAAAATCGTGCCGCACGTGAAGCGTCCCTCAAACTCCCGCGCTGACGCGGGGGTTGTAGCGCAGGCGCCCCGCCTGCAACACCACGAACGACCGGGTCCGTCATGTTGCAGGCGAGGCGCCTGCGCTACAGGAGGCCGGGTTTCCGGCAAATCGTGCCGCATGTGAAGTATCACCGGAAGCCCCCGTGCTGACGGGATCAGAGATGAGGGAGGACGGTCAATGATGCGGTGAGGGGATGGCTATCGATTTCCCCGACCTCCCACAGGACGCCCTCGGCTGCATCGGATGCGGGTCCGATGATGACGTTGAGGGTCGCCATGAGGGTCTCGCCCATGAGGTAATCGCGATGGACGTTGATCGCCTCAGCGAGCGCGGCATCGGTCGAGAGCGACGCATCGAGGCGCGCCTGGTACGCCAGGTCGTGGGTCTTGCGCATCTCGCTCACGAAGTGGACCACCTCGCGGGCCCAGCCTTTAAGTCGCAGCGCATCGGTGATTTGCGTATCGAGGACGACCCCGATGCCCGAGGCCATCTCTGCGACGAATCCCTCTTTCGCGACAATCCGCAGCTCCAGCTCATCCTTCGTGAGGACTTCATCGACGCCGCCGACCGTGATCGTCAGTGTGCCGCCGCCGAGCGCCATGGTCTGGACCGCATCGACGGGCAACGCAGCGACCGCCGCTGAGACATCCTTCATGGATTTTCCAAAGCGCGGACCGAGCACCGGAAATAGTGGCTTCGCGGTAAACGTGACGTACTCCTCCGGATGCTCCGCGCACTCGACCAGCTCGACATTGAGTTCCTCCGCGATGGTCGCGGCATGCTCGTTCACCGCATCGCGCAATGCGGCGCTGGCGGCGATGACTTCCAGACGCGGCAATGGCTGGCGTGTTTTGAGTTGATGATGCGCACGCGCAGCGCGTCCGAGCTGGACTACCTCCAGCACGGTATCCATCGCCAGTTCCAGCGCAGGGGCTTCCAGCGACGCATCCGGCTCCGGCCAGCTGAGCAAATGCACGGAATCGATCGCGTTCGGATCCGCGACCCGCACCAATCCCTGATGAAGTTCTTCGGCGAGCAGCGGCGTGAACGGCGCGATGAGACGGCTCATGGTCGTGAGGCACGTATAGAGCGTGTGATAGGCCGCCTGCTTGTCATCGCTCTGTGTCCCGCTCCAGAAGCGCGCACGACTCCGCCTGAGCCACCAGTTGGACAGGTGATCGGTGAACTGCACCAGTGCCTGCGCGGCGGGCAACACATCGATGCGTTCGAGGGCCTCGGTGATCGTGCGGATGGTCCCCTGCAGTCGCGACAGGATCCAGCGATCCAGCTCCGCCAACTCGGCAGGCTTCGGCGACATCGGGTCAAATCCATCGATGGTCGCGTAGGTTGCGAAGAAGCTCGCGACATTCCGCAGCGTGAGCAGGAACTGCCGATTCGCCTCGCGTACCCCCTCCATGTAATAGCGTTGGGGTGTCCACGGGTCGGTGTTCCCATAGAAATACCAGCGCATGGCATCGCCGCCGAACTCGCGGATGACCTCCATCGAGTCGACCACGTTGCCCTTCGACTTCGACATCTTCAGGCCATCTTTGTCGAGCACATGGCCGAGCACCAGGCAACTCTTGTAGCTGATGGGCGACTCGCGGAACGGTGCCAGATCCGGGTCGTTTTGATTTTCCGGAAGCGTTGAGATGTGGTGCAGCAAGCACGCGATCGCGTGGAGCGTGTAGAACCACCCACGGGTCTGGTCGACCGCCTCGCAGATGAACTCCGCTGGATACCCGGTAACCAGGGTGCCGTCATCGCGTTTTTTGCGCGGCCACTCAGCCTGCGCGATCGGCATCGCGCCGGAATCGAACCAGCAGTCGCAGACCATCTCGACACGACGCATCTCACAGCCGTGCTCCGGATCGGTGAAGGTCACGTCATCGATGAACGGCCGATGGAGGTCGACTTCCGACAGATCACGACCTGTGAGCCGCTCCAGTTCCGCCGCGCTTCCGATGACGCGCTTCACTTCGGTCCCATCGGCTGTGGTGCCGGTCCAGATCGGCAGCGGAGTCCCCCAGAAACGATTGCGGGACAGCGCCCAGTCGACGTTGTGCTCCAGGAAATTGCCGAAACGTCCAGTGCCGATCGTTTCGGGCACCCAGTTGATCGTTTTGTTGGCCGACACCAGCAGCTCTTTGACCGCGGTCGTGCGGATGAACCAGGTTTCGGTCGCCATGTAGATCAGCGGCACGTGATGGCGATAGCAGAACGGGTAGTTGTGCTGGTAGGTCTGCTGCGCGAAGGCCAGGCCCCGCTCCTTGAGATCGCGGATCACCTGCTTGTCGGCATCCTTGAAGTAGAGTCCACGCAGGAACTCCGGCGACTCTGGCGTGAAATGTCCATCGCCCGCGACACGCTGCACCAGCGGGATGCCGTAACCGAGGCCCACCTTGAAGTCATCCTCGCCGTACCCCGGCGCGATGTGGACGATGCCGGTGCCGTCTTCGGTGGTGACGAAATCCGCCGCGACCACGTAGTGCGCCTTCTCCGATTCCGGATTCTTGTCGGACACGTCATACAGCGGCTCGTACCGTGCGCCTTCGAGCGCCTTGCCCTTCATGCGTTTAATGATCGATTCTTCGGTGTACGCCCCGCCCAGTACGGACTCGGCGCGGGCTTCGGCGAGGGTCACTTCGCGACCATCGGTCAATTTCACGCGGACATAGTCGATCTCCGCGCCGACGGCGAGGGCCATGTTGCTGGGGAGGGTCCAGGGGGTCGTGGTCCAGGCGAGGAAATAGGAATCGGCTTCCCCGACCCGCTTGAACAGCACGGTGAGGGAGGGATCCTGGACATCCTTGTAGCCCTGCGCGACTTCGTGGCTCGATAACGGCGATCCGCAGCGCCAGCAATAAGGCACGACTTTATGGCCGAGGTAGAGGAGTCCCGCCTTGTCGACCTGCTGGATGATCCACCAGAGGGATTCGATGTACTCGCGGTAATACGTGACGTACGGATGCTCCATGTCGATCCAGTACGCCATCCGCTCGGTGAGTTCTTCCCACTTATCGAGGTACTTCCAGACCGATTCGCGGCACTTGGCCGTAAACGCCTCGACCCCGTAATCGGCGACTGCCCGGTGATCGAAGAGATTGAGCGCTTTCTCGACTTCGATTTCGACGGGGAGTCCGTGGGTATCCCAGCCCGCTTTACGCGCGACATGGAATCCCTGCATCGTTTTGAAGCGGGGGAAGAGGTCCTTCATCGCACGCGTGATGACATGACCGGCGTGCGGCGCGCCATTGGCGGTGGGCGGACCCTCGTAGAAGAGCCATTCCGGACGTCCCGCGCCGGCTTCCAGCGACCGCTCGAAAATCCGCTCGGCTTTCCAGAACGCCAGGGTCGCATCCTCGGCGGCCAGGATCTGGTCGGGCTTGCAGACAGCGGTGAACGTCGGAGAGGCGGTCATAGCCTGGGAACTCCTCGAAAGACGGCACAAGATGGCCCGCCGTTTGCCTAAGGAGCATTGGCGGGCACGGAAATGATTCTACTGCCCAGAGCTCCGTGCAAACGAAATCTGAGCCGCGAGCGTCAGCGACCGGGCCGCCAGTCTCCGCCGGATGCCCTCCGCAACAGAGCCGCGAGCGT
>Ga0163150_10008133_pt1 | contig 12027 bp, 10 predicted proteins | sample OliLakLV19P2IB_FD_148628 | JGI IMG/M metagenome (GOLD analysis project Ga0163150, IMG submission 148628) | Freshwater microbial mat bacterial communities from Lake Vanda, McMurdo Dry Valleys, Antarctica - Oligotrophic Lake LV.19.P2.IB | ecosystem: Environmental > Aquatic > Freshwater > Lake >...
GCACGTGGTCGTGTTGGCGTAGCGCTGCGGCATCTCTCGGTAGCTCCACGGCTTGCGTGCAAAAATCTGAGTGTGGTGCGGGCAGTTCATGGGCTTCAAGGCAAACTCGTCGCCCTCGCGGGTGGTGATACGGAACAGGTCGTCTTTAAACTTGTCCCAGTGGCCGCTCTTTTCGTAGAGGCCTTTTTTAGTGATATGTGGGATCTCTACTTTTTCGTAGCCGCGCGATTTCCGCATCTCCCATACAAAGTCGTCGAGCTCCTGACGCAGTATCGTGCCCTTAGGGGTCCAGAGTGGGAGACCAGAGCCTACGAGGTCGGAGAAGGTAAAGAGGTCGAGCTCTTGCCCTAACTTGCGGTGGTCGTGACCTTCTGACATATAAGCCACATACTAGCGCGTTTAAAATTTTTGGCAAAAAGAAATAAAGAACGGTCCGGCTCACCCGAAGGGGCGAGACGGACCGTTAGCGTTGATCATGATCGAGAGCTAGAGACGGGCACTCTCGCAAAATACGACGAAGTGAGGAAAGGCTTCGTAGTACTTCACACTGTCGCTCTTGGCGTCACGCAATGCTCGCGCTTCACCTTTGTACTCGCGATCGTTGATCGTCTTGTTCCTTGCAAGGAGGTCGAATCTGGTGAGCTCCTTGTCAGCGAAAGAGTCGGTGCCGATCGAGGCATTTGCACCCCGCTCCGCGAACTCCTGGAACCAACGCCGATTTTTCGTATTGTGGGTCTGGTAGAAGGCCATGATGGGATCCTCCGTCCCTTCAGCCATGAAAGGTCCTCCAGGTTAGGCTGCTGCTGGCGACGAAAAGCAGCGAATCTGCTCGATCGGCTGTTCTCTGGGGACCAGAGAAACCCAGCCGTCTTCGTAGGCCCGTAGTCGGAAAGGCAGTTCGCGCAGGTAGGCCGCTTTGGCGAGATGCTTACGCAGCTTGATCATCTTCTCGTCGTTGTCTTCCCCCAAGCGTACCGAACGAAACTCCGTCTTCTCCCACACTTGCGTGAGGAAGTTGAGGAGTGCGTTGGTGGCAATACCCTCGCCACGCCGACTTTCGATGGTGAAGACCGAGAATACGTGGATGTCCGACGCATGGCGCTGGTAGAAGATGTGTCCAATCAGCCGCGGACGCACTGTCTCTATCTCGACAGCGAAGAAGCCGCCGTAGAGTTTCTTGCGGAGCCAGTAGAAGTAAAGGCTGTCTGGCAGACGCCGCGCTAGCCGCGTCCGTTTGTCGAAGACGCTTCCCGGGTTTGGGTTACGAGCACACATTAGCGTGTGCTTTCGCAAGAGTGCGGCGATCGGGGAACCGTGGGCTCCCTCTATCGCTTGCCACAGTGAAATGTATTCCAAGGGTACCTCCCGTGTTGGTTAAACCCACGTTAACTCACCAAAAATATTCTACAACGCTTTTAACTTGTCTGCAACCATGGAGAGTTCGCCGTTGCGTTCAGAGAGCCGGCCTTTAAGGGCTATAACGCTTTCGGGTTTGAGGATTTCTTTAAACTCGGCATAGGTGCGGGGGAAGACCGCTGCTTCAATGGTGTCACTTAGGTCGGCAATTTTTACAAACGCCATTTGGTCGCCGCCGCGGGTCAAAATAGTTCGCACACCTTCAATTATCCCTGCGGCAACTACGGTCATGCCTGGTGTCATGCGGCCTTTAAGCTCGCGCAAAGTCATGGGGCGTTTGTCGAGCTGTGCTTTAAAGCGGTCTAGTGGGTGGCCCGAGACGTAGAGGCCAAGCAACTCTTTTTCCCAGGTTAGCTTGTCGACCATAGTGGCCTCGGCTGCAGGGGGGAGTTTGAGTTCTGCAACTTCGCCCATGCCCGCAAAGAGAGAATCGTGCCCGGTGTCTGCGGCAGAGTCGCGATGATATTGCAGTAAGAGTTCGATATGGGCGAGCATTTGTCCGCGTTCGCCCAGCCCATCGAGCGCTCCGCACTGGATTAAGCTCTCCAAACCTTTTTTATTTAACCCTTGGGTTTTGATACGGCGCAAAAAGTCACCAAGCGAAGTAAACTTGCCATTTGCTTTGCGCTCGGCAATGATCTCCTCCGCCACTCCCTGCCCAAAGTTTTTAATAGAGTAGAGACCAAAACGAATAGCATCTGGTGTGCCAAGAATTACTGTGAAGTCGCCAAAGCTTTCGTTTACATCTGGGGGAAGTACGGGGATGCCCATACGTTTACACTCCGCAACCATAATTGAAATGGTGTCGACGTCGCCCGCTTCGGCGGTCATCACGGCCGCCATGTACTCAACTGGGTAGTTGGCTTTCATGTACGCGGTTTGGTAGGCCACTTTGCCGTAGCTTGCCGCGTGCGCTTTGTTAAAACCGTAAGCCGCAAAGGGTTCAATGAGCTTCCACAATTTTTCTGCCAGCTCTTTTTTAAGCCCGCCAAACTCAATAAAGCCTTTGATCAATTTTTCTTTCTCGGCGGCCATCACTTCAGGAATTTTCTTACCCATCGCTTTGCGCAGGGTGTCGGCCTGTAGCCAGCTGTAGCCGGCAAGTTTAATCGAGGTTAGGAGCACGTCGTCTTGATACACTAAGACGCCGTACGAGAAGTCCAGATACTCTTTCATCCGCGGGTCGAGGTAGTGGATAAGCGCGGGGTTGTGCTTGCGCTCTATATATTGAGGGATCGTCTCCATAGGCCCTGGGCGAAAGAGCGCCACCATAGCGTTGATGTCGTGGATGGTGGTTGGTTTTAGTTCTTTCAAATAGCGGGTCATGCCAGCGCCGTTCAGCTGGAAGGTCCCTTCGGTCTCACCACGCGCGAGCATCTCAAATGTTTTTTTGTCGTCTACCGCAACGTTTTCAATATCAATTGAGATACCGCGTGTCTTTTCTACCAGCTCCACGGCAGCGGCAAGAATAGAGAGGTTGCGGATACCAAGGAAGTCGAATTTAAGGAGACCCGCTTCTTCAATCGAGTACATGTCGTACTGGCTGATTATTTTGCCGCCCTTGGGGTCGAGCTGAAGCGGTGTGTACTCTACTAGCGGCAAAGGAGAAATAACCACACCTGCGGCGTGAACCGAGATGTGCCGTGCGTTGCCTTCGATCTTTTTACCCAGGTCGATAACGTCATGGATGTCGGCTTCGTTTTTATACATTGCCGCAAGCTCGGGGTTTTCTTCGAGTGCTCGCTCGAGTGTCATCGGGAAGCCCTGGCTCCCCATAGGTATTGCGCGTGCAATGCGGTCGCCCACGCCGTAGGGGTAGCCAAGCGCGCGTGCAACGTCGCGCACCACCCCGCGCGCCAGCATGGTGCCAAAGGTACCTATCTGTGCCACGTGACCCTCGCCGTACTTTTTGCGTACATACTCAATAACTTCATCGCGGCGGTTGTCCGCGTAGTCCATGTCGATATCGGGGGCAGAAGGGCGTTCGGGGTTAAGAAAGCGTTCAAAGGGGAGTTTGTAGTCGAGCGGGTTTACGTTGGTAATGCCAACGATATAGGTAATGAGCGAGCCGGCGACCGAACCGCGGATTGTTGTGAGGATTTTATGTTTGCGAGCAAAGGCAATAAGGTCGGCTACGGTTAAAAAGTAAGGAGCGTAACCCTTGTCGGTGATAATTTTAAATTCATATTCGACTCGTGCACGCACCTCTGGGGTAGCTGAAAGAAAGCGCCGCTGTATACCCGCCTCGATAAGTTTGCGTAGCTCAGTCTCTGGCGAAGAATCTTTGGGGATACCAAAGTTAGGGAACACCCATTTGCCGAGTGTTAGTTCCACGTTGCACTGCTCGGCTATCTCGAGTGTTTTTTTAAGTGCCGCGGCAGAAAACTTTTTCTGCATCTCTTCAGCTGTTAAAAAAGAATAGTCTTTTTCTGTACCGTTTATGTCGCCACCGTCGCTCGGTGCACCCGTACCTATTGCACAGAGTGTCTCCCAGGCACGGCGGTCATTTGGCGATATGTAGTTAACTTCCTGGAGTGCCACGCTCTGGTCGGCAGGGTCGAGCTGTATCACCCCGTCGCTATGTTCTTTGAGCATGTCTTCGCTTGCCGTGGGGTTGGTAGGCGAAGCAAAGTGGGCTTTAGTAACCAGCGCAAGCAAGTTTTTGTAGCCTTCTATATTTTTAGCGTAGAGTAGTGTGCGCTTACCTTCGCCAACATGGAGGTCAAGGCCGATAATTGGTTTGAGACCTGCTTTTTTACATTCTTTATAAAACTCAATGGCGCCGTAGAGGTTGTCTTTGTCGGTTAGGGCAAGTGCCTCGCAACCTGCCGCTTTTGCTGCTGCAACCAGAGCAGGAATTTTGGGTAGCGCCTGTAGGAGTGAGTAGTGAGAGTGGACGTACAGCGGTACAAATCGAGCAGCCATAGATGCAGTATACCTCTTTGGTCTGTGCAAAACGAAACTACGCCTTTAGACTTGTTTTGCTACGTCTTACAATGGAGGTATGGGTCTTATTCTTGGCGTAGACGAGGCAGGGCGAGGCCCATTGGCCGGGCCGGTAGCGGTGGGGGTAGTGGCCGTACCACGGCATTTTGACTTTGATTTGCTTAAAGGTGTGCGCGACAGCAAACAAATGACTGAATTGGGGAGAGAAATTTGGTTTGAGCGACTGCGTGTGTTGGAGGCCGAACACGGATTGCAATACACCGTTATCTTTTCTTCGGCGCTCGTGATAGACCGGTTTGGTATTACGCGCGCGGTGCGGCGCGCGGTGTGGAGAGGGGTGCGCACTTTAGCGCCAGAACCAGAGGGAGTAAAAGTGTTGCTCGACGGGTTACTCCATGCACCAGAAGAATATGAGCAGAAGACTATTATTAGAGGTGACCAAACCGAACCGCTTATTTCTCTAGCCTCAATTGCGGCAAAAGTTAAACGCGACCGGCTGATGCGCACACATGCCCTGCGCTATCCGGAATATGGGTTTGAGCAACACAAGGGCTATGGCACTGCACAGCACCATGAAGCGCTCATTAAATATGGTCTTTCAGCTATACACCGCAAGACTTTTGTTAACTTGAAAAGAGGGTAAAAGAGGAGTACTATACGTAGTCGGAATACCAGTATTGTTGTGTGTGAGTAAAGCGACGCAAAAAGAAGAACCCAAGGGGGAATTAACTTGTTTGACACGCAGCTCGGGAATCTCCCGTGCCTCGGATGCGACTGCTTCGGGGGACTAAACGGGGACAAGGTTTTTTGCTCATTCGGCCGGAAGAAGGAGATCGGTACTGAGGTCCAGGAGCGTCCAGCTCCCAAGGATCATTGCGACGATCGGCTGTCGATCGTTCCCAACGTGGCCCAAGTGGCCGCCTGAAATCTCACCCCGCACCTGTGCCCTGGTTTTCATAAAACCAGTACACAGGCGCGGGGTTTGTCTTTTTAGGCTTATTTTGCTATTGTGTGCCCATGGTCGTAAGGATGAGACACAACAGAAGCCAGCGGGGGAATACCCGCTCACACCACGCGCTTAAGGCACGTGGGCTGGTTACCTGTGAGTGTGGCGCTCCTAGGGTCTCTCACCGGGCATGTCCGGTCTGTGGCCGCTACAACGGACGCGTCGTTCTCGACCTTGCGGGCAAGGCACAGGCTAAGGCCGCAAAGCGTGTAAAGAAAGAGGGAAATAAGAGCGAAGCGCAGAAGTAATATTTTTGGTTTTGCTCTTGGGTCTATCTAGTTAAGGGCGGGTTGGTTCGAAGGCGAGTTCCTCTACACAATGGCAAATCGGCACCTTTCACGATCGGTGGTTCTCCAAACTCTCTTCGAGAGTGACCTCCGTGCGTGCTCGGCAAACCAAGCCGAAGAAGCTTTGTCGCGCAACACCACCGAGTTTGCTCCGGCAGCAGGCGACCAGCCGTTTATGCACGACCTCCTCAAGGGGGTTATTGAGCGCAAGCATGACCTCGACTTGGTTATAGAAAAAGCCGCACCCGAGTGGCCGCTCGACCGTATCGCACCGGTAGACCGCAACGTCTTGCGGCTCGGGCTCTACGAACTCTTGTTTTCTGACCGAGACAAGGTACCGGCAAAGGTAGCTATCAACGAAGCGATTGAACTTGCTAAAAGCTTTGGTGGCGAAAACAGCGGCCGCTTTGTAAACGGCGTACTCGGTGCTGTATATAAAGAGCTAGGCGAGCCAGGCAAAGACGAAGTCTCTAAGAAGAAAAAAGACGTACCTTACGAGCAAATGCCCGTACAGCGGCTTGGCGGGGCAATTGTCTACGCGATGCATGGAGGCGAGATCTACTTGGCCCTGGTGCACGATATTTTTGGCCACTGGACGCTCTCTAAAGGCAAAATTGGCGACAACCCAGAGATAGCGAATGAAAGTGTAGAAGACGGGACTATCCGCGAGATCAAAGAAGAGCTCGGTCTCACCATAACGATTAAAGAAAAGGTGGGGGAAAATGAGTACGTTGCCAGCGACCCCGAGACCGGCAAGAAGCGCAAGCACGTAACTTACTTTTTGGCCGAGTCGCCGTTTACCGACCTGGTACTTGAAAAGAAAGGAGGCCTCGACGACGCGCGCTGGTTTAAACTCCAAGACGTACTCGAACTCAACTTTTACGAAGACATGCTCCCGATTGTTACGAAAGCATTACAGAAACTAAATAAACCAAGCAAGGGACAGAAATCATGAGCGAAGAATTTAAAACATTTGAAGACAAAATAGGTGTTACGTTTACCAGCGCTGAACTTCTCCGTCAGGCATTTACCCACCGCTCGTACCTAAACGAGCATCGCGATGAAGGGCTCTCGCACAACGAGCGCCTCGAGTTTTTGGGCGACGCGGTCCTTGAACTTGTCGTCACGCACTTTTTGTATAACGAGTACCCTGACAAACCCGAGGGCGATTTAACTGCGTACCGTGCCGCGCTGGTTAACGCCGTAACCCTTGCAGAAGTGGCGGCAGAAATTGGGATGAACGATTATCTCCTGCTCTCTCGCGGCGAAGCTAAAGACACCGGCCGTGCCCGCTCGATATTGCTTGCAAACGCCATTGAGGCCTTGATTGGTGCGATTTATCTCGACCAAGGCTACGACGCGGCTAAGCTCTTTGTAGAGAAACACCTCTTCCCGAAAGTTGAAGAGATTATGCGCAAAAAACTCTGGCGCGACCCTAAGTCGACCTTACAAGAAAAAGTGCAGGAAGCTGAAGGAGCAACCCCGTACTACGAAGTGATGCGCGAAACTGGCCCCGACCACGACAAGCAGTTTGTAGTGGGTGTGTATGCCAAAGACGTGGTGTTGGCAGAAGGGAGCGGCAAGTCTAAACAGGAAGCAGAGCAAGACGCCGCAAGAAACGCCCTGGAACAAAAGGGCTGGTAATTTTGTGTAATTGAACACTTGGTGTAAAGTCACTGCGGTACTGGTTCCAACAGCGAGAGGGCAGATGGGTACACGTCCGCCATTGCAAACGCCAGAAGAAGTGGCAGAAGAGGCACTTCCTCTGAAAGATCGGGCAAAAAATCAATTCGACCGGCTGCTAGAGGTTATCGCAAAGAGGCGTGCCGTTGCAGCCTACGTGCAGATAGGCCGAGGAAGAGTGCTCGATCCTTTTCGTGAGGAGGTCGTGGACTTTAAGAACGCGCCGATGGTCGACCAGGTGAAGATCCTTATCCAGCCTCCAAGCCAAGACGCGCACAAGCATACGGCCCATACCTGGCATGTGTTCCAACTATTTAACGAACTCCTCTGGGCTGACCTAGAGGCTCTGCAAGAGGGTAAAGGGCGACTTTTTGAATGCATGCAGTCGGCCAAGGTCGGCAAGCTCATCGTCGAAGTCTTCGACCCAAAGTTGCAGCGGGTCAAAAAGAACGAGCGCATAGAGTTTGTGCTCCCGAAGGACGCCCGATGAGGGCGTCCTCAACTTTTGATACAATAGTCTCATGCGTTTAAAGTCGATTGAACTCGCAGGGTTTAAGTCGTTTGCCAAAAAAACCCCGCTGGAGTTTGCTTCGGCAATTACCTCGGTGGTGGGACCTAACGGCTCGGGCAAGAGTAATATTGCCGAGAGCTTTCGTTTTGTCTTGGGCGAGCAGTCGATGAAGTCGATGCGGGGTAAGCGCGGCGAAGATCTTATTTGGAACGGCTCTCCACAAATGCCGCGCGGTAGCCGCGCTTCGGTTAAGCTGGTGTTCGACAACAAAGACCGGGCGCTTAACCTCGACTTCGACGAAGTAGCTATCGAGCGTGTGGTACACCGCGACGGCGCTAACGACTATCTTTTAAACGGCAGCCAGGTGCGCCTGCGCGACGTGGCAGAGCTTCTGGCCCATGCCAACATCGGTGCCTCGGGCCATCATATTATCTCGCAGGGCGAAGCAGACCGGATCCTCTCTGCCTCAAGTAAAGAGCGTCGCGAGATGATCGAGGACGCGCTGGGGCTTACGGCGTATTTATATAAACGAGAAGAGGCGGAAAGAAAGTTAGAAAAAACTGCAGAGAACATGCGCGAGGTTTCTGCTCTACGCCGAGAACTCGCCCCACACCTGAAGTTTTTGGAGAGCCAGGTTAAGAAGATTGAGGAGTCGGAAGTGCTGCGGCAGGACTTGGCAGAGAAATATCTCGAGTACCTACGCCGTGAGAGCGTGTACCTGCATGTTGCAGAAGAGACCCTTAAAGAAGAACGTTCGGGCCCGCTGGAAGAACGTGCTTCGCTCGACGCGCGCGTAACAGAGCTGCGTGCTGAAGTGGGGAGAAAAAAGGGCGACGGTGAGGCGCGAGAACTTATTAATTTAGAGCAGGAAGGTCGCTCGGCAGCATTGAAGCGAGGCGAAGCCGAGCGCGAGGTGGGCCGTATAGAAGGTGAGCTGGCGGCGCGCACCCGTCTGGCACGTGCCGCGGGTGCCACCGTGCCAGTAAGCGAAGCCAAGCATTTTGCCGAAAGCTTGTTGCAGGGACTTGAAACCTTAGACGCCGCGAGCTTAAAAGAGCGTCTTCAAAAACTCATTTCAAACGTTAAAGAATTTATTACTCGCCTTTCGCGTGGTGAGCAGGAGAGTGGTATCTCGACCGAAGACCTAGAGCACAAGAAAAAAGATCTAGAAGCAGAGTTACAGAAACTTGCAGGGGAAGAAGAGCGTATAGCAAAAGCGGTTGAAGCGTTACGAAAGAGAATAGAAGGGGAAAAAGACGCTTCGCGCGAAGCAGAGCGCGAGCTCTTTGCGGCTATGGCCCGCCGGGGAGAACTCGAGGCACAGCTTGCTGGCTTCAAGGCACGAGAAGAGGGGCTCACCCGAGATAAGGAGCAGTTTAAGAGCGAACTGGCTGAAGCTGGTGCGCTTATTGGCCGCGCGGTCTTGGAGTACGACACTTACACCGTGCGTGACAGCGGGGGCCACGCAGTAAGCAGTGCCGACATGGTAGACGAGCCGCGCAAAAACCAGGAAGACCGTCGCCGCAAGTTAGAGCGCATAAAAATTAAGCTTGAAGAAACGGGCCTCATTGGTGGGAGCGAAATTCTGAAAGAACACAAGGACACTACTGAGAGGGATGCTTTTTTGGGAAGAGAGCTTGAAGACCTAGAGACTTCAGCCAAGAAGCTCCACGAGCTTATCGACGAGCTTACCGACACTCTTGAGGTGCGTTTTGGAAAAGGCATTGAGAGGATCAATAAAGAGTTCGATAACTTCTTTAAACTCATGTTCGGCGGGGGCGGAGCTTCTCTTACAGTAGTTAAAGAAAGCAAGTTAAAGCGCGGTGCTGGCGTGCAGCTAGAAGGCGAAGAAGGATTGGTGGACGACGATCCCCGACGGGATGCCGATGCGGCAGACTTGGAGGAAGTAGAAGAGGGAATAGATATTACCGTATCGCTCCCACACAAGCGGCTTAAAGGCCTGCACATGCTCTCGGGCGGTGAGCGTGCGCTTACCTCGATTGCCCTTATCTTTGCAATGAGCCAGGTTAACCCACCACCGTTTTTGATCTTGGACGAAACCGACGCAGCGCTCGACGAGGCCAACTCTCGTCGCTACGGAGATATGATTGAGAACCTTTCTAAAAAGTCTCAGCTTATTTTGATCACCCACAACCGCGAAACCATGAGCCGCGCCGGGATACTCTACGGTATAACCATGGGCTCGGACGGCGTTTCTAAACTCTTGTCGGTAAACTTTGAACAAGCGGCTGCAGTGGCGAAATAGGAGTTTTTGTGATTAAGTGAGAAGAATTCCGCGTTCGAGGCGGAAGTGTACAAACTCCGGCCACTGGAGAGAGAGATGAAAGGCGACGTAGATAGCAGCCGTCAAAAGGCCAACCAAGCCCGTGACAATCTCAATCGGCGCGTGAATGAGCCGCTGACAGCGACCAAGCCGCCACCGACTCCTACCGAGACTGGCGAGGGACTTGAAGGAGGACAACTCACCTCCACGTTCAAGGATCCCTCCACCAAGGATGGCAAGCTCCGCTGGGACTGATCAATTCGAGGAGAATTCTGTTGACCCACATGTTCACCTACACCGGCATAGATCATCCGGTGAAGTTCGATGGCTTTGCGTATTGGCTTGTGCGTAATGCCAATGGCAAGGTCAGGCTGATCGAGCATCCACTCAAGAAAGGGAAGCTTGATCCAGAGAAGCGTTCCCGATGGGTTTCGCGGAAAAAGCTCCCCGCTGCTCTGGAAGCCGAGTACGCTGCCTTGGCCCAGGGCAACGTTCCGGATCTCACGGTCCGAGCTACGGCCTAACGAGTTCGAAATCGATGGTGCGGGCCGCAAGGTCCGCACCCACCATCTTCACACGCACCTTGTCGCCAAGGGCGTGTTTTGTTTTTGTCTTCTCTCCTATAAGTGCATACTCTTTTGCTGAGTAGGTATAAAACTCATTTCCAAGGGTGCGTACTCGCACCAGCCCTTCGGCAGCGCTCTCCTTTTCTTCAACATAGAGGCCCCAGTCGGTGACCCCTGAAATAACGCCTTCAAACGTCTGGCCGATTTTGGTACTCATAAACTCCACCTGTTTGTAGCGGATCGATTCTCGCTCAGCATCTACTGCTTCTGCCTCGCGCGCTGAAGCGTCGATACAGAGCTTCTCTAAGTTCGCGTACTCGCTGCGAGTTACTGGCTTGCCGTCGAGGTGGCTCGCCAAAATCCGGTGGGCCAACATGTCGGGGTATCGACGGATAGGGGAGGTAAAGTGTGTGTAGTACTGAAAGGCAAGTCCAAAGTGGCCAATGTTTTTGGTTGAGTAAATCGCTTTGGCCATAGAGCGCAGGGTGGCGGTGCGGATTAAATGCTCTTCAGGCTTGCCTTTGATGTCTTCAAGTAGTTTTGCAAGGTCTTTAACGCTCGGGCGCTTCTTCTTATTGGCAAAGTCGTAGCCGATAGCCCGCACAAAGGTAGCAAGCTCTTGTATACGGTCTTCTTTCGGCTCGTCGTGGATACGATACAGAAACACCATGTTCTTCTCCGGCACCTTTTGCGCGAGGTTGGTGATGTAGGTGGCAACTTCGCGGTTCGCAAGGAGCATAAACTCCTCGATCATAAGCATGGTCTCGATGCGGGTCTTACGCAGTACTTTAAGCGGTTTACCGGCAGCGTCGAGTACAAACTTTACTTCGTTGTCACCAAAGTCTATTGCTCCGTCGTGCTCGCGGCGCTTGCGCAATACGCGTGCAAGCTGGCGCATAATCCCTAGCTCTTTAATCAACGTTCCCTTGCCGGTGTTTAGTACTTCCTGTGCTTCTTCATACGTAAAACGTTTTTGTGAGCGGATTACTGTTTTTTGAAACTTACGTTCCAACACCTCGGCTTTGTCGTTGAGGCGAAAGATTGCAGAAAAAGCGAGACGGTCTTCGTCGGGTTTCAAACTCGCGATACCCGCGCTAAGCGAGTGGGGGAGCATAGGGATCGTTGAGTCGACTAGGTACACACTGGTGCCGCGGCGGATCGCTTCGTTGTCGAGCGCGGTGCCGGGGCGAACAAAATGCGTTGCGTCGGCAATGTGCACGCCCACCTCGTACTCACCATTTGGAAGTTCAGTTAACGAAAGTGCGTCGTCAAAATCTTTGGCGTCTGCGGGGTCAATAGTCATGGTCGGCACACTTCTAAAGTCGGCA
>Ga0163150_10008135_pt1 | contig 12025 bp, 5 predicted proteins | sample OliLakLV19P2IB_FD_148628 | JGI IMG/M metagenome (GOLD analysis project Ga0163150, IMG submission 148628) | Freshwater microbial mat bacterial communities from Lake Vanda, McMurdo Dry Valleys, Antarctica - Oligotrophic Lake LV.19.P2.IB | ecosystem: Environmental > Aquatic > Freshwater > Lake >...
CTCGAGAACGACCACATCTTCCCCTATTCGAAGTTGAAGGCGCAGGGTTACGGGCAGGAAAACCGACTGAAATATTCACTCGCGCAGGAGCTGACGAACCGCGCGATCCTGACCCAGATCGCCAACCGCACCAAGAGCGCGGCGGATGCCAAGGCCTATCTGGCCGACGTGAAGGACCGGTTCCCAAACAGCCTCGCCCTGCAATGCGTTCCCGAAGATCCCGCGCTGTGGGAAATCGTGAACTATGAAGCCTTTCTCCAAGCCCGTCGCACCGCTCTGGCCTCGCATCTCAATGCGTTCCTGACCGGCATTACCGAGACCAAGCCACCCGAAGCGCCGGTCACGCTCGAAGAGCTGATTGCCGAGGGCGAGGACGACGAACTGGAGTTCAAGTCCTCCTTGCGTTGGGATTTCAAGGAACAGACAACCAACAAGAAGCTGGAAGAGGTGATCGTCAAGACGGTCGCGGCTTTCGCCAACAGCCAAGGTGGGACACTGCTGATCGGCGTGAGTGACAATGGTGAAGTTCTCGGCCTCGAAGCCGACTACCTATCCCTCGGCGGCGCCAACCGAGACAAATTCGAGCTGCACCTGCGCAACCTTCTGAACAGCGCGTTTGGGGCGGCTTTTGTCAGCAGCAAGCTGAAGGTCCTGTTCCCGGCCGTCGGCGAGGTCGAGATTTGTCAGATCGACATTCAGCCATCGACCAAGCCGCTTGTGCTCACCGTGAAGGACAAGAACGGCGTCGGCCAAGAGAAATTCTATGTGCGCAGCGGCAACTCCTCGCAGGAGTTATCTCTCGCCGAAATGCCGCCCTACCTCGCCGAGAGGTTCCAGAAATGATGATCGGCAAGTTGGGCGTCCCGACCGATATGACTGATCGCGCGCGCCGGGGGGCATCAGCATGAACGCCGTTGAGATCGAAGAGGCAATTTCAGAACTTGCCGAGCGCCCCTTCAATGCGGACGTTTTCCCGTATGCGTTCCTTGAAGCCTTCGGGAACAAGGAAACCACGCTCAAGCGCCTGCGTAGCGGCGCGTCGAACAAGTCGGATCTCGGTGGCGTTCTCCAGACCAACAATATCCACATCGCCGTCTGTCCGGCAGGCGAGGTTGCCAAAACGCTCGCAGCTTTGAAGGCGAGCCCTGCGACGACAAGAGGCAAGGCGCGGTTTGTTCTGGCAACCGATGGCATTACCTTTGAGGCCGAGGATCTCCAGTTGGACGATCCGCCGGTGGTTTGCGACTATGCCGATTTTCCCGATCATTTCGGCTTCTTCCTGCCGCTCTCGGGCATCACGACGGTCAAACAGGTTCGCGAAAGCTCGTTCGACATCCGGGCCACCAGCCGACTCAACCGGCTCTACGTCGAGTTGCTGAAAGACAATCCCGATTGGGGCACTGCAAAGCGCCGCCCTGACATGAACCATTTCATGGCGCGACTGATTTTCTGTTTCTTTGCGGAAGATACCGACATCTTTTTCGGCGACAGCTTGTTCACCGCCACGATCGAGCAAATGAGCGCGAAAGACTCGTCCAACACCCACGCGGTGATCGGCGAGATATTCCGCGCCATGAACGCAAAGGTGACGGATCGGGGAATCGCGAAATTGCCGCGCTGGGCCGAAGGTTTCCCCTACGTGAACGGCGGCTTGTTCTCGGGCCGCACGGATGTGCCGCGCTTCAGCCGCATCGCGCGCTCCTACCTGCTCCACATCGGCAATCTCGACTGGAAGAAGATCAACCCGGACATTTTCGGGTCGATGATCCAGGCCGTGGCCGACGATGACGAACGCGGCGCACTGGGCATGCACTACACCAGCGTGCCCAATATTCTGAAGGTGCTGAACCCACTCTTCCTCGACGAACTGCGGACGCAGCTTGAGGAAGTGGGCGACAATGCGCGCATGTTGCTCAACCTGCGCAAGCGCATGTCGAAAATCCGCGTCTTTGACCCGGCCTGCGGCTCCGGCAACTTTCTCGTCATCGCCTATAAGGAAATGCGGGCTATCGAGGCGGAGATCAACCGTCGTCGCGACGAAGCCGACCAGCGCTCGGAGATTCCGCTGACCAATTTCCGGGGCATCGAGCTGCGCGACTTTCCGGCCGAGATCGCGCGCTTGGCGCTCATCATCGCCGAATATCAGTGCGACGTGACCTATCGCGGCCAGAAGGAGGCCCTAAGGGATTTCCTTCCGCTGGATGCGCAGAACTGGATCACGTGCGGCAATGCCCTGCGGCTCGATTGGCTGAGCATCTGCCCGCCGACGGGAACGGGTGTGAAGCACCATGCCGACGACCTGTTTCATACGCCGCTCAATCAGGCTCAGATCGATTTCGAGAATGAAGGCGGTGAGACGTATATCTGCGGCAACCCGCCTTATCGGGGTAGCCAGTGGCAGACCGAAGAGCAGAAATCTGACCTTCATTCAATTTTTGACGGTCGGACGAAGAGCTGGAAATCATTAGATTACGTAGCCGGCTGGTTCATGAAAGCTGCTGACTATGGCACCAAGACGATTTCAGCAGCAGCCCTCGTGTCCACGAACTCGATTTGCCAAGGGCGACAAGTTGACACGCTTTGGTCTTTGATTTTTTCGACCGGCCACGAAATTTCGTTCGCTCATTCTTCGTTCAAATGGGCAAACTTGGCGAGCCACAATGCCGGCGTGACTGTTGTTATCGTCGGCATTTCCAATCAACCAAGCAAGTCACGGCTGCTTTTCTCCGAAGCGAATGACGCGTCAACGACGGTCAAGGCGGTCGACAACATCAATGCTTACTTGGTTCCTGGGCCGAATGTGATCGTCAAACAATGTTCTCGGCCTCTTAACGCTTTGCAGGAAATGAGCTTTGGAAATATGCCCAACGACGGCGGGCATTTGTTGCTCGACGTGACCGAAGCGGCGGTCGCTGTAAGGGATCACGCCGTGCCCGAAAACTTCGTTCGCCCTTTTTTTGGCTCTCAGGAATTCATTCGTGGGATTGAGCGTAGGTGCATATGGGTCGGCGACAACGAATATCAGGCAGCGAACGAAAATATATGGTTGCGTGATCGCTTCGATGCCGTTCGAGCGCAACGTTCTGCATCAGATCGCGCCACGACCAACGCGCTTGCCGCGACGCCCTATCGTTTCGGGGAAGTCCGTCAGTTGGGCATCGAGTCGTCAATCGTCGTTCCGAAAGTGACTTCCGAGGGACGCCCATACTTGCCTGTCGGCGTCCTGTCGCCGCATTCCATCGTTTCCGATAACGCGTTTGCTCTTTACGATGCTCCGCTATGGAACATGGCTCTGATCGCGTCGCGCCTGCATCTTGTGTGGATCGCAACGGTCTGCGGAAAGTTGGAAACTCGCTACCGCTACTCCAACACGCTCGGTTGGAACACCTTCCCCGTGCCGCCCCTCACCGAAAAAAATAAGGCTGACCTGACTCGCTGCGCCGAGGACATCTTGCTGGCGCGCGAGGGGCATTTCCCCGCGACCATTGCCGATCTTTATGATCCCGACACCATGCCCGACAACCTCCGCGCAGCGCATGAGCGTAACGACGAGGTGTTGGAACGCATCTATATCGGCCGCCGGTTCAAGAACGATACGGAGCGGCTGGAAAAACTGTTTGAGCTTTATACAAAGATGACCGCCGCCATCGCCCCTGCAAAGGCTGGAGCGGCCAAGAAGAAAAAGGCGGAAGCGCTCGCGTGATGAAACAAGTGAAATCGGTTCCCTCCGTCTCGGTCTCCTATGCCCGCAACGGCAGCTCGACCAAGGCCAACGAGCTTGGCATGCGGCCAATGCAGGAACGCGCCTATGAAAAGCGTGGCGAGCAATATCTGCTCATCAAGTCGCCGCCAGCCTCCGGCAAGAGCCGGGCGCTGATGTTCATCGCGCTCGACAAGCTCACCAACCAGGGCGTCAAGCAGGCCATCATTGTCGTGCCGGAAAAATCGATCGGCTCCAGTTTCCATGATGAGCCGCTGAGCAAGCACGGCTTCTGGGCGGACTGGCATGTGGAGCCCAAATGGAACCTGTGTGACGCGCCGGGAAACGACAATGGCGGCAAGGTCAATTCTGTCGGTGTGTTCCTCGAAAGCGCCGACAAGGTGCTGGTCTGCACCCATGCCACGTTCCGCTTCGCGGTGGACAGGTTCGGGATTGAGGCCTTCGACAACCGGCTGATCGCCGTGGACGAGTTCCACCATGTTTCGGCCAGCCCCGATAACAAGCTGGGCCAGCACCTCGGCCAGTTCATCACCCGCGACAAGGTGCATATCGTGGCGATGACCGGCTCCTATTTCCGCGGCGATGCGGAGGCCGTGCTCATCCCCCAGGACGAGGCGAAGTTCGACGCCGTCACCTACACCTATTATGAGCAGCTCAACGGCTATCAATATCTGAAACAGCTCGACATCGGCTATTTCTTCTATTCGAATTCCTATGCCGACGACATCCTGAAGGTGTTGAACCCGGCCGAGAAGACGATCATTCATATCCCGAATGTTAATTCGCGCGAAAGCACGAAGGACAAGATCAAGGAGGTCGAGCACATCATCGAGGCGCTCGGCGAGTGGCAGGGAACCGATCCGGCCACGGGCTTCCAGCTTGTCAAAGCAGCGGACGGGAGAATTCTGCGCATCGCCGATTTGGTCGATGACGATGCAGCGAAACGGGATCGTGTTTCCGCGGCGCTGAAGGATTCAAGTCAGAAGAACAATCGCGACCATGTGGACATCATCATCGCGCTGGGCATGGCCAAGGAAGGATTCGACTGGATCTGGTGCGAGCACGCCCTGACGGTCGGCTATCGGTCGAGCCTCACTGAAATTGTGCAGATCATCGGCCGCGCGACCCGCGATGCGCCGGGCAAAACCCGCGCCCGTTTCTCGAACCTCATCGCCGAACCTGCCGCCGCCAATGATATTGTAACCGAGGCCGTCAACGACACGTTGAAGGCCATCGCCGCCAGCCTGCTGATGGAGCAGGTGCTGGCACCCCGCTTCGAGTTCAAGCCCAAAAACCCGCAGAACGTGCCGACGCCGGGCTTTGACTATGGCGAGGGCGGCTACGATCCGACCAAGTGCAATGTGGGTTTCAACGAGGAATCCGGCAAGTTTCAGATCGAGATCAAGGGCCTGGCCACGCCCAAGAGCGAGGAAGCGACGCGCATTTGTCAGGAAGATCTGAATGAGGTGATCGCGGCCTTCGTCCAGGACAAGACGACGATCGAGCGCGGCCTGTTCGATGAGGAACTGGTGCCCGAGGAACTGACCCAGGTGCGCATGGGCAAGATCATCAAGGACAAGTTCCCGCAACTGGACGAAGAGGATCAGGAAGCGGTTCGCCAGCATGCCGTGGCAGCGTTGAACCTGACCCAGAAGGCAAAAGAAGTCGCTGCCGGCAGTTCGCTCGGCGAGGAGAGCGCCAACACGGCCTTTGTCGATGGTGTGCGCAAGTTCGCGATGGATGTCCGTGATCTGGAAATCGACCTGATCGACCGCATCAATCCCTTCGGCGAAGCCTATGCAATCCTCGCCAAGACAATGAGCGAGGAAAGCCTGAAGCAGGTCGCCGCAGCGATTGCCGCCAAGCGCACTACCCTAACGCCGGAGGAGGCGAAGGATCTGGCGGTGCGTGCCGTGCGGTTCAAGAAGGAGCGCGGCCGACTTCCCTCCATCAGTTCAGCGGACGCCTGGGAGAAGCGTATGGCCGAAGGCGCGGCCGCGTTTGTCCGCTTCAAGGATGAGGGCCGCTATGAGTGACCTTGACCTCGACGACCTGCGCTCGGAACTCGACGATTTTGCGCAACCGGAAAAGAAAGGCGGACGCCCTCCCCGCGAGGAGCGGATCATCGCCGGGTTTGAGGAGATTCAGCGCTTCGTGGAGAAAAACGGCCGGGCGCCTGGGCACGGCGAAGACGGCGATATTTTCGAGCGGCTCTATGCCGTGCGTCTTGATCGCCTGCGCGAGCTCGAAGAGTGCCGTTCCCTCCTCACGCCGTTTGACCATCAGGGATTGTTGACCACGGCGCCGATCTCGGCGTCGTCGTCGATGGCGGAAACGATGGACGAGGACGAATTGCTTGCCGAACTGGAAGGCGCTGCCGGGTCTTCTGACATAACCAGCCTGCGCTATGTCCGTACCAGCGCCGAGAAGCGCGAAGCTGAGGAAATTGCGAGCCGGGAAAAGTGCGCCGATTTCGAAAAGTTCAAGCCGCTGTTCCAGCAGGTGCAAAGCGACCTTGAAAGCGGCCTTCGCACGACACGACGGTTCGTCAAGGATGCGGGTTTCCTCAAGGCCGACATCCAAGTGGGTCAGTTTTTTATCCTTGGCGGTCAGACCGCCTATGTCGCTGAGGTGGGAGACCAGATCAAAGCGCCCAATGGCGAGACAGATGCGCGGCTCAGGGTCATTTATTCCAATGGCACGGAGAGCGATTTGCTCCTGCGGTCACTCCAGCGGGCGCTTTACAAGGATGAGGCCGGCCGTCGGATCACCGAGCCAACTGCCGGGCCATTGTTTGAGGACCAAACTGGCGATGGCGATCAGGCCAGCGGCACGATTTACGTCCTGCGCAGCAAATCCGACCATCCACTTGTCGCGGCCAACCGGGAGATTCTGCATAAGGTCGGCGTGACGGGCGGCAGCGTAGAGCGACGCATTACAAATGCCCGCCTCGACCCAACCTTCCTGATGGCCGATGTGGAGATCGTCGCCACTTATGAGCTTTACAACGTCAACCGGGCGAAACTGGAAAATCTGATCCATAAGATTTTCGGGGCGGCTCGGTTGGATATCGAAATCAAAGATCGCTTCGGGCAACCGATAATCCCGAGGGAATGGTTTCTCGTTCCACTTTTTGCCGTGGATGAAGCCGTTCAAAGGATCAAGGATGGGACCATCACCGGATATGTTTACGATCCGAAGACTGCAAAGCTGACCCTTGCTTCGACACATGATCGGTGAGGAAGCGCCGAGCGGCACCATTAGTCACATTATCCAGGTGGTGCTGACGCCGGAGAGGTATGTTTGAAATTCGAGCTTCGCCACCTTCGCTATGTTGTTGCGGCTGCTGAGCGTGGCAGCTTTCGTGGCGCTGCCAAGGCGCTGGCCGTCCAGGAATCCGTCATAAGCCGACGCATTCGCGATCTTGAGGACGAAATCGGCGCAGCCCTTTTTATCCGCTCACATGAGGGCGTGAAGCTCACCTATGCGGGGCAGCGGTTCCTATATCGCGCCCGTATAGCTCTCGATCAGATCGGTCACGCCGTAACGGATGTCGGAGCGATCGGGCGTGCCGAGGACGGCGCTGTGCGCATCGGCATTTTATCTTCGATGGCCTCTGGCTTTCTCGCGGAACTATTCCAAGCCTTCGACGCCGGTCATGCCGGTGTCCGCCTAGAGTTCGTCGATGGTGCGCCGTCGGACCATTTTGCCGCTGTCCGGCAACACAGACTCGATGTTGCTTTCGTCACAGGGGATCCGGCATTGACAGATTGCGACGTGACGCAGCTCTGGACCGAGCGGCTGTTCGTCGCCCTGCCTTCGCATCACAAGCTCGCTGTATTGTCGGAAGTCGATTGGCCCGACCTGCGCGGCCAGCCTCTCGTTTTTGGCGAAGCACGGCCGGAATCTGATATCGGCGATTTTCTGGTGAAACGCTTGGTCGAGGCCGGAGATCGACCGATGGTCGAACGGCACAGCGTTGGGCGGGACAGTCTCATGCAGATTGTATCGCTCGGTCGCGGGTTGACGCTGATCAGCGAGGCGGCGACGGCGATGCATTTTCCTGGTGTCATCTATCGCCCGCTTCTCGGGGAAGAGTTGGCGTTCAGCGCAGTCTGGTCGCCGCGAAACGAAAATCCGGCTCTCAGGCGTATGCTCAGTCTGGCCCGGAAGATGTCCGAGGCCCGTTCTCCATCGGTGCGCCTGGGCTGGTTTCGTCCGGTGCATTGCAAATCACTTCCCGCCCAAGAGGTGCGCGCGCTGCTCACCGCCCGCAAGCTGCTGCAGATCAAGCGGATCGACGTTGATATAAGCATCCGCGGGATCTTGCGCGGATTCGGACTCAAGGTCGGAGCGACTACGCCCAGGACGTTTGAGCGGCGAATCCGCGACCTCGTCGCTGAACACGGCACGTTGCAGTTCATCAGTGAGTGTTTGCTCAATGCTCGGGCTGTACTCGAGAGCGAATTCAAGCTGATCGAGAAGCGCATCTATGCGCTGGCGCGCCATGACGATCGCACCAAATTGCTGATGACCACGCCAGGCGTTGGCGCCTTGGTCTCGCTGACCTTCGTCTCGGCGATCGACGATCCAAGTCGGTTCCGTTCTTCACGCGCGGTGGGCGCACATTTCGGGCTAACCCAGAAAAAGTACCAATCCGGCGAGACCGACGTCACTGGACGCATCTCGAAATGCGGCGATCGCGAGGTGCGTGCAGCCCTCTACGAGGCGGCAAACGTGATTCTCACCAGAGTGGTCAAGGCCTCGGCCTTGAAGGACTGGGCCATGGGCGTGGCCAAGCGTGCCGGCGCGAAGAAGGCAAAGGTGGCGCTGGCGCGCAAACTCGCCGTGGTGCTGCATCGCATGCTCGCCGATGGCACGGAATTTGTCGCCGCGCGAGCGGCCCGCCCAATGCCAGCGTAAGGAGGAGGAACCGAAGCCAGATTTCGGGCGGGTTATCACCATCGCTTGCCTGAGAACGAGGTCCCGTCGCCGGGACGCATGGATCCGGTCAGGCCGTCGCCTAGACAGCAGCGCCCCGCCAAGGACGACTGCGCTTTGCTAGATTGGCCGGCCGATCCTGTTGAGTAGCCCCATAGTGCATCAGCCACTGCGCTGAATGCGGACGGAAGCATGAAACCGGCGACGAGATGACGTTCAACAGGGATTGACTGATCAAAGCCCGTTACGGAAGACTAGGCGCTCGCCGGATCAGCCTCACACCGCACTACCACGCAAGGCGGCCCTCGCTGGGTGGGTGCGTACAGTTCATACTCGAGCGGGTGCGCTGTATGTCTGGCTCAACCAGTGCGTCGCATGAGACGGCAAAGAAGGACTACATATCGGACTGATGCGCTTTGTCGGTTGCGTCCAAGTGATCGACGTCCTTGATTACTTGAGCGGGCCACGATGGCGGCGTCTCCGGTCGCGACTGTCCTCTGACTTGCACGCGCCCAGCGTCAGACCCGGCGTGCCGAATGGGCTCTTTCGCCGGCAAAGGTCCGCTGAACAGCTCCCCTTGAGATGTAGTCGCCACTTTCACCACCGTGGCGGATTTTTCCTTCCCGTGTTTGCGGACCGCTCTTCGTTCGACGCGGTAGGAAACAACCGGTGGCTCAGTTGGCAACGGCGACACGTGTGGTGCCGCAACAACTCGCTTCCTGAATAGCGCACACTCGAACCACCCCCGAATGCGAATCCTCAATGGTGCCGCTCCCGGCGCCAGCAATACCGCCACACCCGGCGGCAAACGTTCAAATTCCTCGGGCTTGAGAAACGTCCGCACCACCTGCGCCAGCGAAGTCGAATTGCGGCCGTGTGCTCCCCCTGAAGACTGCGACCGGGTTCGCGCAGCCATAGTGGTGTCGCCGATGCGTTGTGAGACGTAGGCGCCCGTCGCGGGATCTGGATTGGGCATGAAGATATGTCGGGTGGCGTTGCCAAGCAGGGCGTTGCGTCCGGCAACGCCATAAATATTGTCAAGCTGAGAGAGAGCCTGACACACGATCATGATGCGCGCCCGATAGCCGCGGACCGCAGCCATGAGTTTTTCAATGAGCGGGAGCCGTCCGAAGGTGGCGAATTCATCGATGAGCAAAAGAACTTCGTGAGCTACGGTCGCCGAGGCGGTGGAGTTGGGGCCTGCTGAACCCTCCGCGCGCATCAGCGCGTCGGCGGTCATCTCGAAGAAGATGCGAAACAACCGCCCGTAGGCGCCAGTATCTGCGGGATCGATAGCGAGATACACCGCCATGCGCCGCCGTCTGAGATCGGCGAGCCTGAAATCGCTTGCGCTGGTCGCCGCCCGCACTGCGGCGGAACTCCACGGCTGCAATGCGTTCTGAAGCTCATTGAGAATATACGCGCGCTCCTTGTCGACAGCGCCCGAGAACGCAGCAAGGTCGGCGACGCACGCCAGATCGAGGTCCGTGCGATCGATGGCTTGTCGATGACACCACGCCTGCAGATCGTCGGGTGTCGTCACGATCCGCCATATTTCTCCTATGCTGTTTGGCGTTCCCGGTGTGTCGACAACCCAGAGCGCCAGCGCGCGAAATAGTCGCTGCGCGCTCTGCGCAATCCAGCGTGTTTCGTTTTCCGGCTCCGGGATGAGGGCGGCCGCGAGCTTCATGAGATCAATGACGCGACGCACTTTGTCAGACGCTATCTGGTCAAGCGGGTTGAACCGGCAGGTGCGGCCCTCGGCGTCGAGTGGCGCCCAGAGGAAGACTTCGCCATACTTGGCCCGCGAGCCCGCTGTTGCAGTCCACGCCTCGCGCTTGGGATCGAGCGTCACCACGGATCCCGTCCACGACAACAGGTTCGGAATGACGATGCCTGTGGTCTTGCCCGCGCCGGTCGGCGCGACGACGAGAACATGAGCTTCGCCGCCGCAGCGGACAAATCCGCCGAACGCTTCTCCGAGGATCAGTCCGCGCGGCGCATCGAGCTTCAGCCGTTTCAGGTCGAACCAGTTGCCCCAACGACTGCGCCCGTGAATGTAACGTGCCGGCGCCGTGGCCGCGACAACAATTACCCCCAGAACGCCCGCGAGCGGCAAAAGCGCGGAAATCGCGAGCCGATCAGCTTCGCCTGGCCGCGCGCCATATGCTCGCCAGTAGCGCCAGAGCGTGAGCGGGTTGGCGCGACCGGGATCGAGCCCGGCCCAGACCAGATACAGGGCTCCGCCGATCCACGCCAAGGCGACGAGCGCTGCGATCGCCGCGCACAATGGGAGGAGCGGCGGGCGTTTCATCGAGAAAACCTCCCCGCGACGCGGTGATCGATGCGGCGGGTCATGTGCAGTCGGGTTCGGCGAAATGGATGTCGGTGATCGTCCGGCGTCCGCCGACGCGCGCGGTCTGCACGACGATGCGCACGATAGAGCGCACGTAGGCGAGCACATCGGCGCGTGTCAGCCTGACGTCCGATTGCATCACCATGAGCGCGATCTGTTCGTAGGCGCTTTGCGGGCTGTCGGCATGGATGGTGGTGAGCGACCCGGGGTGGCCGGTGTTGACGGCGCGCAGGAAGGCGAAGGCCTCAGCGCCCCGAAGCTCGCCGAGCAGGATGCGGTCGGGCCGGAGCCGGAGAGATGCTTCCAGAAGGCTCTGCATGGTGACGCCGGCTTCGCCCTGGTCGCCGCGGGAAGCGATAAGCGAGACATGGGACCGTTGTGGCGGTCGCAATTCGGGGGCGTCCTCGATGGTGACGATGCGTTCGTGCGCTGGGATCGACGCGAGCAGCGCATTGAGCAGGGTTGTCTTCCCTGAGCTCGTGCCGCCGGAAACAAGCATGGTGCGGCGCGCCGCGAGGGCCGCCTCCAGGAAGCGCGCCGGGTCGCCGGCCCGCGCAAGAATGCGTAATTCGTCATCGCTGTTGGCGTCGAACGGTTGAGCACCCATCGCCGTTCCACTGAAACTCTCATCGGTCCGGTAGTCCGCAAGCGTTCGCCCGATGACGACATGTTTGCGGATGGCCATGGCGACGCCGTGGCGTGCCGCCGGCGGAAGCACGAACTGGATGCGCGCGCCGCCGCCCGGACCACTCGCCGGCAGGCTCGCCGAGAGGAGGGGGCGGTTGGCGTGCACTTCCTGGGCGCTGATGGCGGCGACGAGACGCGCGAGCCGCTGCATGCGCTCGTCTGTGATGCGTTCGTCATGGTGTTCTTCAAGCGCCGCCGCGCCGGCGCGTTCGATCCAGAAGGCGCCCGGACGATCGACGAGAATCTCGATCACGGCCGGATCATCAAGATGGACCACGAATGGCGCGAGCGCGTCGATCAAATAGGGCGAACCGTCCGTC